>Ga0316205_10001219_pt1 | contig 35155 bp, 30 predicted proteins | sample 3monthpyrite_MG_FD_204941 | JGI IMG/M metagenome (GOLD analysis project Ga0316205, IMG submission 204941) | Microbial mat bacterial communities from mineral coupon in-situ incubated in ocean water Damariscotta River, Maine, United States -... | ecosystem: Environmental > Aquatic > Marine >...
CGGGAGTTCCGCGTACAAGAAGCTCCTTGTCTACCCCAAAAGTAATCTTCGAATATATTGGATTGAATAGTGAACGAACAGTATTCCCAGGAGATTCTATCGTTATCCCTTCTGAATATACCACCCTTTCTATTGGCTATGCAACATTGCAATACACGGCCCAAGGTAAAATCAGTTACAAATACAAAATTGATGGCATCCATGACGATTGGATTACCACTAAAGACAACAAAATTCAATTTACCTCCCTTCCAGATGCCGGAGACTATGTTTTTGAAGTGATGGCCGAAGGAGACAATGGAACCTGGAGCGAACCGTCTCTTTTATACATGGAGTTTTTAACTCCTTTCTACCTAACTTGGTGGTTTCGTATTGGAGTGGTTCTTATCTTCTTATCCCTGTTTTGGGCAGTGATACGAACTTTTTATATACGAAAGCTCAAAATGCAAAACATGCAGAGTCAGCTTTCCCAATTGGAAGGAAGAGCCTTGCAATCTCAAATGAATCCGCATTTTGTCTTTAATTCCCTTAATTCTATTCAAAGTTTTATCACGACTGGGGATACTATGAATTCCGAAATTTATCTGGCAAAATTCTCCAATCTTCTTCGGAAAACACTAAATAACTCAAGTGCAAGCACTATTGCGCTTTCTAAAGAAATAGAGAATCTCGAAATGTATCTCGAACTCGAAAAAATGCGTTTTGGTGAGCGTCTCAACTACGAAATAACCATCGATGATTCGGTGGAAACAGACCTGGTAGAGGTGCCCCCTATGCTTATACAGCCCTTTGTTGAAAATGCAATTGTTCATGGGGTTTCCAGAAAAAAAGAAGGAGGTAATGTGGAGGTTTTCATTACGCATAAGGATGCAAAATCCTTGCTTTGTACGGTAATCGATAATGGTGTAGGGCGCCAATACAAGGGAAGTGCCACTCATAAATCACTAGGAACGGGCATCGTAAAAAAGCGTCTGGCCCTTATGGGAAATGATTCCAAAAAAAATGTAACCTATACCGATATAAAAAACGAGCAGGGGTACCCTGCGGGAACTAAAATAGAACTTATTATACCCATTTAATGCTAAGAGCGCTTATAATAGATGACGAATTAAATGCTGTGAAGACCATTCAGAGCTTCCTCCACAAATACGTGGAGGGCGTTAGCGTTGTAGGCATTGCCAATAGTAAGGAAGAGGCCATTGCACTTATGGCCAATACCACGTTTGACCTCGCTTTGCTTGACATTAATTTGGGAGATGGAACGGGCTTTCAGGTATTGGAAAGTGCGCAAGAGACCGCTTTTGATGTCATTTTTATTACGGCTTATGATGAGCATGCTATCAAAGCATTTAAGTATTCGGCGTTGGATTATTTGCTGAAACCACTCAACCCAGAAGAATTTGTAGCGGCCATTGATAGAGTGAAAGCTCGAAAAAGTAAGGGTCAGAAAGCTCAGATAGCCTATGCCTCAAAAATGGTAAGCTCTGGGGCAGGGTCTAAAATAGTGGTGAATTCTAGCAGTGAAATCCATTTCGTGAATATTTCAGAGATTATTCGCCTAGAATCGTATAGAAACTATACAGATATTTATTTAACAAACAACCAAAAAATAACATCTACCAAAACTTTAAAGTTTTATGAGAACTTATTAATAGATTCTCCGTTTTTCAGAATACACCAAAAACATTTGGTGAATACACAATACATTAAAAAATTTCTGAAGGAAGATGGAGGCTACGTGCTGTTGTCAGATAATTCAAAATTGGAAGTTTCCCGAAGAAAAAAGGAAGACTTATTGAATAAATTATTAAATTAAAACTGCTATGAGGAGATCTTTGTTTCAAATTCTAACCTGTTTCTTGGTTATCTCACTGTTTTCCAGCGTCCAAAGTTGTCGCGAGGATAAACCTTTTGAGGTAATTGTAATAGATACGCAGGAAGAATTGGAAAACCTCCTCCTTTCGAATCAATCAGACAGATATGAGGGCGATCTTATTTTAAGTGGAAATATTACCTCTCTGCAGGCATTGAGTAGTTTGAAAAAGCTATTTGGCAAATTGGCTATTATTGATACACAAATAACCTCTTTGAACGGTTTAGAAAATCTAATTCTCGTGACAGACGATATTACCATCACATCCACTGGACCCATCCAACAAAACATTACCAATTTTTGTGCAATTCAAGGGTTGTTAGAAGGAGGGTCATTTAAAAGTCTTACCATTACAAACAACCTGTTTAACCCCTCTGTACAGGAAATCATTGACGGGGATTGTAGTCTCTAAGAATTTAGCATTGTTTGGGTTTTACCGAATTATAAGCTATCACAACCAGATTCTAAGGCAGAAGTCCCATTTAATCAATCAATCCTTTTCGCATTGTATTTTAGAATAGATTTGAGATAACCAATATAGACCCGGGTTCTACGTCCATAATGTATTGGAATATGTTAACTAAAAAAATAATGCTATGAAAAACCTTTTTACAATACTCGGATTAGCCGCCGTAGTTTTATTCAGTACAATATCATGTACCGAAGAAGATAATGTTGTTGATGACGTGCTTACTGGAGTAACCAGTGGAGCAGTGCTTAGAACTATTTCCATTATTGCCAATGAAATTCCCATTGGAGATGACACCGCTCTGTTTTCTATTGAAGTGGAAGAACAAGACAACCAAGATGGAGCGCTATTAGAAAGTGTGGATGTATATACCACATTCGCCGATGGATCTCCTGACGACGGAGACTCTTCAGCTGCCACGACATCAGAAGTGTTTCTTTTCAACATCCCAGCGAGTTCCTTTACCGCTGGCCCTTTTGGCCTTCCTAGAGCAACAATTACCATTCCTGCAACGGACCTTATTGCTGCGGTTAACTTAACCAATGATGCGTTATTTGGTGGTGATGCTTTCACGACTCGGTTGGCACTTAATTTAACCGATGGTCGCACCTTTAGTGTAGATAACGCTGGGGGTATAATTACGGGTGGTTTCTTTAATTCTCCCTTTCAGTATACAACCCCTATTGTATGCCCTGTTGATGAAACTGAGTTTATTGGAGATTATGTACTGTCAAATGTAATTCCATCTGATTTCGGAGATATTTATAAAGAAGGAAGTGTTGTAACACTAGAAGCGGGAACAACCTCTGTAGAACGAATGTTCACCGCTGTTGTGTTAGAAGATCTTGGTGTAGGGCAACCTGCTACTCCTTTAGTATTCCAAATGGTATGTAATCAAGTAGTTGTCTCTCCAGATCAAGGTACCAGCCTACAATGTGGTGGAGCGTTGTTACTAGGCCCTCCAATTGATGCGGCTCCAGGAACATATGTCACAGGAGACGACTCAACATTTAATATCGTTATTGGTTATAACGAAACAGCTGCGGCTACTTGTGCCGTTCCATTGGACGTTGAAATTTCATTGACAAGACAATAAACAACTGTATTTAACAGCATATAAAAAGGTTATCTCTGGAGATAGCCTTTTTATTTTCCGATATATGTATATGACCAAATACTTGATGCCCTTATCGCTTTTGTTTTTGTCTCTACTGAGTTGTAAAGACTCACAAACAGAAACTAAAACCGAAGGTGTATCAGTGTTACAAGAATGTATTGAAGCTCATGGAGGTCAAAAATTTAAAAAGGCCATCATCCATTTTGAAGTGGGAGACACCCATTACAAGATGAAGCATGAAGGAGATCGAAAATTTTACAAAATGACCAAATCATTTGACAATGGAGTACATGAAGTAACCTACGATCAGGGGCTAATTCAGTATTTTATTAACGATACACTCCAAGACAATGCAACATATAATAACAGAATAGTGAGTATGCGATTGGACGGTTTTTTATACACCTCTTCCATACCCCATTATTTTAACGCTAATGATGTGCTAGTCTCAAAATTGAAGGATGTTACCATTAGATCAGAAAAATATACTGTGTTGCATATCACTTTCAAAGAAATTCCAAATTTGCCAAAGAATGAATTTGTTTTATATCTAAATCGGAAGACTCATATCATAGAATACATGGCTCTTAGGTACGAGCATCTCATGTCGCAATTACAGTTTAGAAGAATGACAAACCCCCGAGAGGTGGGAGGTGTATTATTTCAAGACTTTACCCCGTTTACACCCTTAGATGAGAATGTTTTACTACTAGATTTATATAAAAAATACAACAACGCAGAACTTAACAATTTAAAACCCGTGACCTACAGTAATATTAATGTGAATTAAAATTCTCCCCATTTGAATTAACAATATTATTTGACTTTGAATGTCGAATGCTATGAAGAGTGAGAAGGTGCCCATTTTTGGGCACCTTTTTAGTTTCTTTTAATACCTTTGGAAAAATTACGTGTTTCATGGACATTCTGCGCTTTTTTAGTGGTAACGGCCTATTCTTGTTATTAGGGCTCGTTTTAATTGTGGTGGTTTTGTACAACAAATTCAAAAAAAGAAAATGAGCAATATTCGTATAACCAAGTTGTTTTCTTTTGAAACAGGCCATGCCTTATACGGCTATGACGGCAAATGTCGCAACGTCCATGGCCATAGTTACAAGCTTTCGGTCACCGTATTTGGTTCTCCCATTTCAGATACTACCCATGTAAAACACGGTATGGTGATTGATTTTAGTGACCTCAAAAAAATTGTAAAAGAGGAAATCGTGGATGTGTTTGATCACGCAACTGTTTTTAATAAAAACACCCCCCATGTAGAGTTGGCCAAAGAATTGAAAGATCGAGGCCATAATGTGCTTTTGGTAGCATATCAGCCCACCAGCGAAATGATGGTAATCGATTTTGCTGAAAAAATTAAAAAACGCCTTCCAGGCGATATTCAACTGCATTCTTTGCGATTGCAAGAAACTGAAACAAGCTACGCCGAATGGTTTGCTTCTGAAAACTAACCGCTATACCCTTTTTATTATCTTTGACCTATGCAAATACCGCACGGCAAGAAAATTTACTTTTCCAGTGACAACCACCTAGGCGCTCCAACGTATGCAGATAGCTTACCTCGTGAAAAGAAATTTGTGCGCTGGTTAGATACTATTAAAGAAGATGCAGCAGCCATTTTCTTACTCGGAGACCTTTTCGATTTCTGGTTTGAATATAAAACCGTAGTCCCCAAAGGTTTTGTGCGAGTTTTGGGCAAACTAGCCGAAATTAGCGACTCTGGAATTCCTATTTATTTCTTTGTTGGCAATCACGACCTATGGATGCATGATTATTTTGAGAAAGAACTCAATATCCCCGTCTATCACGATCCCAAGGAGTTTGTATTCAACGAGAAGCAATTTTTTATTGGTCATGGAGATGGCAAAGGGCCTGGGGATAAAGGGTATAAAAGAATGAAAAAGGTATTTACAAACCCTTTTTCCAAATGGTTATATAGATGGTTACATCCCGATTGGGGAGTGCCTATTGCTCAGCATCTTTCTGTAAAAAACAAATTAATATCAGGGGAGGACGACAAAGCCTTTTTAGGAGAAGAGAATGAATGGCTTGCGCAATACGCTCGCAGAAAACTTGAGTCTAAGCACTATGACTATTTTATATTTGGACATAGACACTTGCCAATGACCATTTCACTCAACGAACAATCCACATACTATAACTTAGGCGATTGGATCACACAGTATAACTATGGTGTTTTTGATGGCACCACATTTGAGCTCAAAAAATTTGAATAAGAGCCTATTTTAGTGATTCTATCCTTACTGAAATGTAATTAGCGGGTGTACGTCTAATTATCTATATTCAAACCAACTAACAACTATGCGCATCATTTTATGGTCTATCCTATCCCTATTTTTGTTTTCTTGTAGACCCTATAAATCCAGCATCACAAAACCAAACCAAATGACTTATCAAAATTTCCGTGAAAGCCAGCAAAGTTTCACTTCCAGTCAGGGAGTTATTAAATATCTGGATCAAGGACAGGGAGATGTTATTCTTCTACTACATGGTGTTCCAACCTCAGGATGGCTATATCGAAAAATGATAGATGGCCTGGTACAAGCGGGACATCGTGTTATTGTTCCAGATATGCTAGGGTTTGGAAGCAGTGATTCTCCTAAAGGATATGAAATCTATTCTGAAGAAATGCACGGGTCTCGACTTCTGGAGCTTATGGATGCTCTCCAAATTGAAACATGGACCCACGTAATGCATGACGCTGGAGGTTTATGGACATGGGAAATGTTAGAGCAACAACCGCATAGGGTTAAAAATCTGGTTATTTTAAACACCATTATCTATGAAGAAGGATTCAATCCTCCCATTCGATTTGAGCCTGGGTTTATGGCTCGAACCGTCATGTGGAGTTACCGCAACGGAATTACAACCAACATGATGCTCAAGGGTCTTTTCTCTTCAGGATTATCCGAAAACACCCTCAATAAACAGGATGTGGAAGGCTATAAAACTCCCATGTTAGAAGGCAAAACAAACGCCATGTATTATTTTTTCACTCAAACCTGTAATACATTGCCAAATTATAAGGAAATGATCCAAAAGATCGATGTGCCTACTTTAGTGATTTGGGGAGCCTCCGATTCATTTTTAAAATGGGGGCCACAAAAAGAAGCCGTTATGCAAGACCTCAACATTCAGGAGAAAAACATTCATATTATTGAGGCCAAACATTTTATTCAGGAAGAAAAACCTTCAGAAATCAACGCCTTCATTATTGATTTCCTTAACTAAGAAAGATTATCCCTTAATGTCTTTCAATTTGAGCTGAAGGCTAACCGTACCCTGCCATTCATTTTCATCAATTTCATAGGCAATCTTACATCGGATTCTTCCTTTAATCAACTCATTTTTATCACCCAGCCCAAATCCAATAGCTGCAATTTTAGCTCCCTCGCCTTGTTGAAATGTAGCCTTTAGATGTTTTCCTTCGTCTCCAACGCATTTGCTCCAACCAGTGTCCTTGACATTTTGGGACATAAAGACCGGAGCCATATTTCCAGGGCCAAAAGGAGCAAATTGTTTGAGTATGCGATGGAATTTTGGAGTAATGTGGGCCATCTCTATTTCGGTGTCAATAGCTATTTCAGGAGTGAGTAATTTAGGATCAATAGTTGCTGAAACCACGGTTTCAAATTGTGCTTTAAAGCCTTCATATTGGTCTTCAGATAGGGTTAATCCTGCCGCGTATTTGTGGCCGCCAAATTGCTCTATGTATTCAGCACAGCCTTCCAAAGCATTATAAACATCAAATCCTTTTACAGATCGTGCTGAAGCCGCTAGCATATCGCCGCTCTTTGTAAATACCAAAGTCGGCCTGTAATAGGTATTGGTGAGTCGGGAAGCAACAATACCAATCACTCCTTTATGCCAATGTTCCTTATACACCACCGTTGTTATTCGTTCCTCTTCTTGATTCTCAATAATCTGCTCAAGCGCCTCTTCGGTAATTTGTTTGTCTGCCTCTTTTCGATTCGTATTGAAAATTTCTATCTCCTCGGCAAAGGTTAGGGCCTTTACGCTATCGGTTTCTGTAAGCAAGGTTACTGCGTGATTTCCATGTTTCATACGTCCGGCTGCATTGATGCGGGGGGCGATGATAAATACCACATCAGTAATGGTTAACTTTTTCTTCTGAACATGCTTCAATATCGCCCTAAAACCTACTCTAGGATTGGAGTTAATCACTTTTAATCCATAATAGGCTAAGATTCGGTTTTCTCCCGTAATAGGCACAATATCTGCACCGATGGCAGTTGCAACCAAATCCAGATATAGCAAAAGATCCGTAATCTCAAGCCCTTGTTTTTGCCCCAAAGCTTGTACCAGTTTAAACCCAACTCCACAACCACAAAGTTCTTTGAATGGGTAGTTACAATCTTCTCTTTTAGGATCTAGGACAGCGACGGCCTTCGGAATTTCAGGCCCCGGACGGTGATGGTCACAAATAATAAAATCGATGCCCCGCTCTGTGGCATATTGCACCTTGTCAATAGCCTTAATACCACAGTCTAGCGCAATAATAAGTGAAAAATCATTATCGGCAGCAAACTCAATCCCTTTGAACGAAATTCCGTACCCTTCACCATACCTATCTGGAATATAGGTTGCCACGTTTGGGTAATAAGTATTTAAAAAAGAGCTCAAAAGAGCCACACTTGTAGTGCCGTCAACGTCATAATCGCCATAGATAAGTATGTTTTCTTTGTTGGAAATGGCCTGTTCTATGCGATTCACGGCTTCCGTCATGTCTGTCATTAGGTACGGATCGTGAAGGTCTTGCAATTGAGGCCTAAAGAATTTCTCTGCTTTTTCGAAAGTATCAATGTCTCGTTGCACCAAAAGGGAAGCAATCACATGATCCACCCCCAGAGCATTGGCAAGATGTTCGACTTTCTGGCGGGAAGGTCTAGGTTGTATGGTCCAGCGCATGATGTAAACTGAATTGTAAAAGTACAAATTTATTAGCACAAAATTTCGTATATTTACTGCTTCACCCCCCCTATTCCTAATAACCCATAGCACGTCTATGGATGTTTTCTTTGGAGTTTATTTTTCACTCCTTAGAAGCGTATTTGAACGGTTTGTTCTCATTTATACAATGGGTGTTCCCTTTTATGGATTCACTCTTGTGCTATAGATGGAACATTCTTAACTATGTAAAAAAATTAAAAACTATTCATATGAAAAAGATTATTACTCCCTTAAAAACTACACTGGTGCTTTTGGCGCTTAGTTGTAGTATTCAATTGAGCCATGGCCAGGATTTTACACAGGTGACCAAAGTGGTTGAGTCTCCACAAGATGTCAATAATTTCTTCGGAAGTGTTGTCGAAATTTATGGAAACCGAGCCGTTGTAGGAGTTCCACGCGAAGAAGAGGATCTGGCCGGTGGTGATTCGCAAATTTTTGCAGGAGCCATATACGTGTATGAGCGTAATGGTGATGGAAGTTGGTCTGAAGTCCAAAAAATTGTGGCCTCAGACAGAGAGTCAAATGACAACTTTGGTGTAGCCGTTGCCATGGACGAAAATCAAATCCTGGTAGGTGCTTCGGGAAAAAAACTCAATGGTGATTTTCTGGTGGGCGCCATGTACGTTTTTGAGCGTAATGGAGGTGGTGTCTGGACTGAAGTCCAAAAAATTGTAACCTCCGATGCGCAAAACAGAGACTTTTTTGGTGGAAGCATCGCCCTCGATGGAGATCAGGCCATTGTGAGTGCTCAGGGAGACCAACGTGCCATATCAAGCGCGGGTATGGTGTACGTGTTTGAACGCAATAATAGTGGTGTCTGGAATGAGACGCAAACAATTGTAGCCTCAGATGCCGCTCAGGATGATCTCTTTGGGCTGGCCCTTTCTCTTTCTAACAACTATGCCGTGGTGGGTGCTTATCTAGAAGATGATGATGTTTCGGGTGGAAACCCCCTAGACCTTGCTGGATCTGCTTATATTTTAGAACGGGATGGTAGTGGAACATGGAGTGAAGTTCAAAAAATTGTTCCCGCTGATAGAGCCCAGGATGATCGATTCGGGTTCTCAGTTTCACTTTCCGGAAATCAGGCCTTTATTTCTAGTATTTGGGAATCCGAAGATGGCAATGGGAACAATACTGTTGACTTTGCCGGATCCGTATACGTTTTTGAACGCGATGGGGGAGGCGTTTGGAACGAAACGCAAAAAATAATAACCGATGACAGGGCCGAAGGTGATTTGTTTGGATGGGATTTAGTCGTGCAAGGGGATTATCTTTTGGTAAGTTCTGAGGGCAACGACACGGATGCCAATGGAGGAAATTTTGCTAATGGGGCTGGCGCTATCTATTTGTTTGAACGTTCCGGCAGTACTTGGAATCAACTCCAAAAAATTGTGGCTTCAGACAGAGGTACTAATGATTCATTTGGAGAGGTTATAGCTTTATCAGGAAACTACTTACTTGCAGGAGCTCCTGGTGACGAGCAGGACGCCAATGGTAACGGAAATGTACAAAACTCAGGGTCTGCGTACTTTTTACAAGGCACTCTTCTAGGAATAGACGATGTTGCTTTTGACTCCCAACTGAACGTGTATCCAAACCCAACTAAGGGTACAATTACCTTAGATATGGGCGTTACTTTAGAAGAGGTTAATATCGATATCTACAATCTTCTTGGCACCAAAGTGTTCTCCACAAACGCTAAAGATCGCGAGAGAGTAGTTATGCATTTAGAAGCCTTAAGTGCTGGAGTCTATCTCATTCAAGTGCAAAGTGCAGGCGTACAAAAAGTAATAAAGCTTATTAAACAGTAAAAAGCTCCCCCGTTTATTTCGATAGAAGGCTCCCTGAAATTTTAATTTTATGGGAGCTTTTTTAAAAGGAATGCAGCATATTACTTCTTTAATTTTCAATGTGTTTTTGAATTTTACACGAAGTAATTTGTATTTTCGATGTCCTAAAACAAATCTAGATGCCTTTAGTACAACCCTTATCTCCAGACCACGACCAGGAAACCCAAGAACTGGCTGCTTTTTTTAATGAAACCCTTGGTTTTTGCCCAAATAGTGTGCTAACCATGCAACATAGGCCTGCTATTAGCAAGGCATTTATAAACCTGAATAAAGCCGTTATGGCTAATGAAGGGCGTGTGACATCTGCCCTCAAGCGTATGATTGCTTGGGTGAGTAGTAATGCTACGGGATGTCGTTACTGTCAGGCGCATGCCATACGTGCCGCCGAGCGCTATGGTGCAGAGCAGGAACAATTGGACAATATCTGGGAGTATAGAACCCATCCCGCTTTTTCGGAGGCAGAACGAGCGGCTTTAGATTTTTCCCTTGTGGCGTCTCAAGTTCCTAATGGAGTAGGCGAAGAAATCAAACAACGCCTACATGCGCATTGGACGGAAGGAGAAATAGTAGAAATGCTAGGTGTAATTTCGCTTTTTGGATACCTCAATCGTTGGAATGACTCTATGGGAACTTCCATTGAAGATGGTGCTGTAGAAAGTGGTGATCAGTATCTAGGGAAACATGGCTGGAATAAAGGCAAGCATATATAAAAGGAATTAAATTGACGCAATATGTATAAAATACTTCTTTTAATAGTGCTTTTCGCGACAACCTCTTGTGATTATTTTGTTCGCAATTCGGATGAGGTGCAAGCGCTTCATAAAAGAACTATTACCTATGATGATTTCCGTATTGAAACGGATAATTTAGGGAATAGCGTCTATTTAGATACACTCGATCAACGTCTCACGGGACATTATACAGTTACCTATCAAAACAGTATTACCGAAGAGATTCAGTTAAAAAATGGTCTTATTGATGGCTTCCATAAAAACTTTACAAATGGTATAGATGTATCTTCTGAAATTAATTATGAAGAAGGCGCCAAACATGGATCTTCTCTCCGGTATTACCCTGATGGCACCTTACTTATGGAAGGAATGTACAAGCATGGTGTATTGCAAGGCGATGAAGTTAGTTATGATGAAAATGGTGATATCGCGGCCAAGCGTACTTTTGCAGACAACATTCAATACCAGCATTACTACCAAAATAACAAAATAGCGGGCAGTGAATTTAAAAAGAACATCCGCGGAACGGTCTACGATCTTATAGTGACCTATGATAACTTTGAAAATATGCAGATGGTCTTAGGTCGTATTGGTGATACTGAAGATCCTGTTTTCTATGTTTTTGACACTAATTTTAATCTAATTGAAGCGGTCAATGTAGAGCAAGATCCCGTTAAGGCAACTCAATATCTACAGGCATTGGGAGGAATTCAATAAATGGATTTCATTCGTTTTCTTAGCTTCGGAAGCACCTCGGTATCAAACCATGGGTTCTTGGTAAGCCAAAACCTATTTCTGGGTGAAGGGTGTGGCAACACAAAATATTTCGGTAAATATTCTTTATAATTTCGAACGGTTTCAGTCAATGTTTTTTGAGCGGCTTCCTGTAGGTAGTACTTTTGAGAGTACATCCCTATTAAGATCACTAATTCAATATTTGGCATGTGCGAAAGCAGCGCTTCATGCCATTGCGGAGCACATTCTGGTCTTGGTGGCAAATCTCCACTCTTTCCTTTCCCGGGATAACAAAAACCCATAGGGACAATGGCAATTTTGGTAGTATCGTAAAATTCTTCTTTGGAAACCTCTAACCATTTACGAAGCTGGTTTCCGCTGGCATCATCCCAAGGAATTCCAGATTGATGCACCTTGGTACCGGGTGCTTGACCAATAATAACCACCTTGGCATCTGGATGTCCCGTGGCGATTGGCCTCGGACCTAGGGGTAAATGTTCCTTGCATATTTCACATGCTTGAATATTGGCGAGTAGCTGTTTCATTCTTTATATCCTGTTACTACGATCACGAGTTCTCCTTTTGGCGGTTTGGCTTCGTAATGGGCCAGCACTTCTTTGGCCGTCCCCCGTATGGTTTCTTCATGAAGTTTGGTAAGCTCCCTAGATACTGAAAGTAATCTGTCCTCCCCGAAAACTTCAGCAAATTGTGATAGTGTTTTTAGCAGTTTATGGGGTGATTCATAAAAAATCATGGTCCGTGATTCGTTGGTCAATGCTTTTAGACGTGTTTGTCGTCCTTTTTTTACAGGGAGAAATCCTTCGAAAACAAATCGATCGTTTGGAAAACCACTATTCACTAAGGCTGGTACAAAAGCTGTGGCTCCGGGCAGACAATCTACTTCCAGCCCCGCCTCTACACAAGCACGCGTAAGTAAAAATCCCGGATCACTTATGGCAGGAGTTCCTGCGTCGCTAATAAGTGCTACTGTATCGCCTCCTTGTATGCGTTGTACAATCCCTGCAACCGTTTTATGCTCATTGTGCATATGATGGGAATGCATCGGGGTTCCAATATCAAAATGTTTTAATAGTTTTCCACTGGTTCGGGTGTCTTCGGCTAAGATAAGATCTGCCTGTTGCAAGACCTCTATAGCCCGAAGAGTCATGTCCTTTAGATTACCGATAGGAGTTGGAACAAGATATAATTTTCCCATAGTTGCTTATCCTCGAACCGCTTTTCCGAAGAAATAGGAAATCAACAAAAAGACCATTGCAGCCAAAGTAAAAGTCACGCTGTCTCCTGCGAAATGATGTGCAAAAAACGCCAGTGTTATGTCAAAGAAAATCCCTGCGTATGCCCATTCAGTTAACCATTGACTTTTTCTCCATAGTATCATGATAACTCCCAAAACTTTGGCAATGGCTAGCGGAATTACCAGATAGGCCGGATAGTTGAATCGTTCGAAAAAACCTTGCACCATTTCTGGATCTCTAAAATACATTTGTGCAGAATACAACATAACTCCACAGATAGCCAAGGTGGCTATCCAATAAATAATTTTCTGAATGTTCATGGTTGGTTTGGTTTGTTTAATTAAAGCTTTTCTCCACGATGTTCATAAATCGTTCGGTGAACTCATCTTTATGAAGCCAGTAGTTATAGCTTGGTTTAACCTTTCCCTTAATAAAGGTTTCGGCCTCGTCAAAATTAGGCATGGTGCTTATTTGAGACAACACTCGGGTATAATCTTCAGATTTTCCGTCAAAGAGGTGCTTAATAAAGGCCAGCCTATCATTTAATCCAATATTAAGCCCCTGTCCAGTATTGAGTTTGTCGTTAAGAGATTTTGGTTTCTTTTCCTCAACGGGTACCTGAGTCACGGTTTCAATGATATGAGGTATGGTTTCGGTTTTAATCTCTATTTCCTGATCTTTTCGTTCAAAAACAGGTGTCTCTTGATAATTGGAGGCGAACTCTTCTAAATCGTTCTTCATATAGATGTTCTGCGGAAGTACTTCTTCAAGCATTTCGTCAACTTGCTGAGTTTCTTCCGGCATTTGAGCCACAATATCTTTGATCTTTTCCATTAAAGGTTCCACCAAGTCCTCTTTATGTTTTGGTTGTGGAACAGGTTCTGGTTCTTTAAACCACGTTTGTTCCCTGTATGACTTGGAATCCAAGGAATCTCTTTTGGCTTCAGCCGTTTGAGCACCTTCAATCTGAGACTCCAAATATTCCAGCACCACCAATTGTTCATACAACTCCTTCACGGACTTCTTCAGGGATAAAACATCCAAATGATCCTCATGCAAAAGGAGCTTGCTGGCTAGTGCTTTAATTTGACCCTCTACTTTCTTCTTCATAACTTTTAAAATTAATCTAGTGTTCTATTTTTTTGTTTTTATAAATTTACGCAACCTTTATGTAAACGTCAACTATATTTGTTTTCGTCTAATTTCAAAATATGTTTCTCGAAAATACAGTAAATCAAAAGGAGCAATTCGGGTGGATCGAAGTCATCTGTGGCTCAATGTTTTCGGGGAAAACAGAGGAATTAATACGTCGATTAAAACGTGCAAAATTCGCGCGACAAAAAGTTGAAATTTTTAAGCCCACCATCGACACTCGATACGACGATGATAAGGTAATCTCTCATGACAGCAATGAAATTAGGTCTACACCGGTTCCCGCGGCCGCAAATATTCCCATGTTGGCAGACGATTGTGATGTTATTGGTATTGATGAAGCGCAGTTTTTTGATGACGAGATTGTAAAGGTGTGTAATGACCTTGCCAATCGCGGAATTCGTGTTATTGTCGCTGGCTTGGATATGGATTATAAAGGAAACCCCTTTGGCCCAATGCCCGCTTTAATGGCTACCGCCGAATATGTTACTAAGGTGCATGCCGTATGTACCCGTACAGGAAACCTCGCTCATTACAGCTACCGAAAGGCGCAAAGTGATGACCTGGTCTTACTTGGTGAAACTGAAGAATATGAACCGTTGAGTCGTGCCGCATACTACAAAGCCATGCTTCGTGAAAAGGTGAGTCAAATTGATGTTAACGACCCCGAACAACTTTCCTCAAAAAAGCAGGCGTAGCAATGCAAAATATCTCTGAGACTGTACTGGAAATAGACCTCAATGCACTGGGAAACAACTACCGATATCTTCGTTCAAAATTAAATCCAGATACCAAAATCCTCGGTGTGGTTAAAGCTTTTGGTTATGGAAGCAGTGCTGTGGCCGTGGCTAAAGAGCTCGCCAACTTGGGTGCTGATTATCTGGCTGTAGCCTACGCCTCGGAAGGAATTATTTTACGCGATGGAGGTGTAAACATGCCTATTTTAGTGCTTCATTCGCTTCCACATAATTTTGAAAGCATTGTACATAGGTGTCTTGAGCCCAACATTTATTCCAAAAAGATTCTTCTTGAGTTTATTGATTATGCGGAGGAACATGCTTTGGAAAACTACCCAATTCATTTAAAATTTAATACCGGATTAAATAGATTGGGATTTTCAGAAGAAGACATTCCCTATATCCTAGAGGCGCTTTCTAAAACCAAAAGTGTTACCGTCAAATCTGCCTTATCGCACTTAGCGGCCAGCGAAGATCATGCAGAACGAGCATTTACACTGCAACAAATTGATGCGTTCAAACGTATTTCTAAAGCCCTTATCGCTGGTTTGGGATACCACCCCATCTTGCACACGGTTAACACCTCTGGTATCCTCAATTATCCCGAAGCCCATTTGAATATGGTGAGAACTGGTATTGGTTTGTATGGTTTTGGCAACGATCCTGTTCAAAATAAGTTTCTACAGCCCATTCTTACACTAAAAACCATTATTTCCCAAATCCATGAAATTGCTGCAGGCGAGACCATTGGATACAATAGAGCATATACAACGCCTTCTCCCGTTAGAACGGCTACACTTCCTATTGGGCATGCCGACGGAATAAGCAGAGCTTTAGGAAATGGCGTGGGCTGGGTTACTATCTTCGGAAAAAAAGCCCCTATTATTGGTAATGTCTGTATGGACATGATTATGGTTGATGTTTCTGAAATTTCTTGTAATGAAGGCGACGAAGTGCTTATTTTTGGGAATGATCCCACGGCCGAAACACTTTCAGAAGCAATAAATTCTATCCCTTATGAACTGCTTACAGCCTTATCACAACGGATAAAACGTGTTGTTTGTAGGAAATAAAGTTATTTCCTTTTGTACTATATTTGTTATAGTTCCCCTCAAATTAAAACGTAACATCATGATTGAATCCTCTCCCGACACGCCTGTTTATAATGATCGTATCCAATTGCCATTCTCTTTTGACGCTGCAAAGATGCATCAAGAGGTTATGGCCCTAGATCTTGATAATTTTATACATTATAATGTGATACCGTTGCGATCCCCCGCCCATCTAGTGGACACTTCGCTTCCTTATCCTCCTCCTGCAGATGACTATGCCGATGGCTCTTGGACCGATTGGTTGGATGCACCTCAACTTAAACAATCTCCCTATTTAAATGAGGTCGTCGAAACCTTTAAAAAACACACGAAGGTGACCTTGGTCAGGTTACTTCGCTTGGCACCAGAAGGCGTGGTTGATGAACATACCGATCCAACATTGGGCTTAGAAATAGAACGCTCCGTTATTCGTCTTACCATTCCCATTCTCACCAACGATGCTGTAGAATTCTATCTCAACAATGAAATTGTCCCTATGAAGCCCGGTGAATGTTGGTACTTACGACTTACCGATCCACATCGTATTGTAAACTCTGGAGACACTGAGAGGATTAATATGTCTATTGATATGATTCCCAACGAGTGGGTGTTATCCATACTTACCAATAAATAGGTTTCATTTATTCTTTGAGAATTTTTCCAAAGCCGTTTCAAATAGGGTGCTATTCATCGAAAACACCAAGGATTTGACTAAAAACTTTGTTAAAACAAGCCCTTTTCGTTAATTTCGAGCTTATTAACTTTATAATCCAACCATTATGTTTAAAGAATTCAAAAATTTCATCATGACCGGTAATGTCATTGATTTGGCTGTTGCCGTGCTTTTGGCAGGTGCCATGGGTCTAGTGATTAGCGGTTTTGTTGGTGATGTTATGATGCCAATTATAGGGCATTTTGCAGGAGGTGTCGATTTTGCTGAAATGAAAATTATATTAACCGAAGCTGTAGTGGCTGCAGACGGAACAGTTGAAACTCCTGAAAACGCCATTCTTTATGGTAAGTGGATCAATACTATTATTAACTTAATTATTGTAGGCTTAGTATTGTTTATGATTGTCAAGGCTTATAACAAAACAAAGAAGCCTGTAGAAGAAGCGCCAGCCGCGCCTGCAGGACCTACTCAAGAGGAATTACTTACTGAGATAAGAGACCTTTTGAAAAAATAAGAACGTACGTAGCAACCGCTATACTACATATTCTAACTAAACCCTTCCTTGTTTATGCAAGGAAGGGTCTTTTTTTGCATTTTATTCAGAAAAAATAGCATCATATCCACTATTTTTGACCCTTAAAATGAGCCCACAATGAAAATAGCCTTAGTTGGTGCCACTGGAATGGTTGGTGGTGTTATGTTAAAAGTACTGAACGAACGAAATTTTCCTATTTCTCAACTACTGCCTGTGGCCTCTGAAAGATCCATTGGGAAAGAGGTTGAGTTTAAAGGAAAAGCCTATAAAATTATCGGAATGCAAGACGCCATAGACGCGCGTCCTAATATTGCTATTTTCTCTGCAGGGGGGGATACTTCATTGGCATGGGCTCCAAAATTTGCTGAGGTAGGCACAACGGTTATTGACAATTCTTCCGCCTGGCGCATGGATCCAGATAAAAAACTGGTGGTTCCTGAAATAAACGCTCACCAACTTACATCTAGCGATAAAATTATTGCCAATCCCAATTGCTCCACCATTCAAATGGTAATGGCATTGGCTCCATTACATAAAAAATATACTATGAAACGGGTGGTTGTTTCTACTTATCAATCGGTTTCGGGAACGGGTATAAAAGCGGTTCGACAACTTGAAAATGAGATTGCAGGAACACCTGGAGAAATGGCCTATCCATATCCCATTCATAGAAATGCCTTGCCCCACTGTGATGTTTTTGAAGACAACGGATATACCAAGGAAGAAATGAAGCTCGCCCGAGAACCGCAAAAAATATTAGACGATCGCACTTTTTCTGTGACAGCCACCGCAGTTCGAATTCCAACAGCGGGAGGACATAGCGAAGCGGTCAATATTGAGTTTCGGGAAGATTTCGATCTAGCTACGGTGCGAAAGATATTACACGAGACTTCGGGGATTACAGTTCAGGATAATCCAGATACCAATACATATCCTATGCCCATCTATGCGCATGATAAGGATGAGGTATTTGTTGGACGCATACGAAGGGATGAAACACAACCAAATACTCTTAACATGTGGATTGTAAGTGATAACCTTAGAAAGGGAGCTGCAACAAATGCCGTTCAAATTGCAGAATATCTCGTAGCTCATCAATTAGTATAAGCCCTTTTCGTTTCTGTAAGTCTTTGAGTATCTTGGCGTCTAAACCGCCATAACAACTCAAAAAAGACATACATGAAAATCTTTCACATTATTTTACGTACCGGACTTGGACTAATGTTATTGCTTTTTGGACTTAATAAGTTCATCTGGTTTTTACAAGATTTTGATTTTTCGGGCTTTCCAATTGCCGAGCATCTTTTTGACACCCTTCGGTATTCTACACATGAAGAATCTGCAGGAAATGGCTATATTATGAATTTAGTGGGTCTTACTGAAGTTATTGTTGGATTACTCCTTGTGATTAAGAAATGGGTCCCTTTTGCTTTGGTCATGCTTGTTCCTATCTCTGTAAATGTAGTTGCCTTTCACGCATTTGTTAACCTTCCTAATATTGGCCCTGCTTTGATGGTAGCCGTTGTAAATGCCTATTTAATCTACAAATATTGGGATTCTTACCGTCCCTTGTTTAAATAATAATACTCATAGTTTAGAGTCAAGTTGTCTTATGACTTACTAAAACCCACGACATTTTTCGTGGGTTTTTTTGTATATAAATGTTCCAAAAGGGACTATTAAAGAGGTTTATTCTAATTATTGGAAGCACATTCTTGCCGCTCATTTATAGGCAATTGAAGATTTTTTTTAACTTTAGGGGCATTTTACATTGCCCTTAATAAAAAGTAACCCCCTTTAGAATGAAAATTCATGCGTAAAAATTACCTACTCTTAGGAGCATCAGCCTTCTTTTTGATCCTATTAAGTTCCTGTAAATCTGATGACAATAGTTACACCCCTTTGGCTATTGAAACTTCCCCAGATGTTGCTCAGGTTTTTCAAAATATTTCGCTAGAAGTTGATGTTTTAGCAAACGATACAAATGTTCCATCCAATGGAACCTTAACTGTTAGTGCTCCACAAACCGGTTCGGTGACAGTTTTAGACCCAAACAATACACCGGGAAACCCTGCAGATGATATTGTACAATATACCCCCGACAACACTTTTTTGGGGCAAGACACTTTTCAATATACCATTTGTGAAGGAGGTACTAGTAATTGTGCTACCGAAACAGTCACAATGACTGTTCTTCAAGCCTCTCCTGTAAATTTCAATATTGACGAAATTCCATATCCTGTGTTGTCTGATTATAATTTCTTCGATGGCCCTATGGCTAATCAAGATCCTGTTTATGGTGTTTTACCCTACAAACCTATCAATAAATTATTTTCAGATTATGCCTTAAAAAAGAGGTTTATTTGGATGCCTATGGGCGTAACTTCGACCTATACGGAAGATTTCGAAGTCATAAGTTCACCTAACAGTACCGTTTTGGTAAAAACTTTTTATTACGATAATGTACAACCCGGTAATAATACTCAGATCATTGAAACACGACTAATGATCAAAAAAGATGGTGTATGGATCTTTGCTAATTACCTTTGGAATGAAGACCAGACCGAAGCCGTTTTGGATGCATCTGGAAATGGAGGTTTCGTTGAAGTTGAATGGATACAAGATGGAGAAACAAAAAATGTAAACTATAGAATTCCTGCACAAAGTGAATGTTATACCTGCCATAAGAACAGTGCAGAAAATATCCCTCTTGGTCTGAAGCCTCAGAACTTAAATTCGGACTATGCCTATCCTGAAGGGACCATGAATCAACTTCAAAAATTTAGAGAAATGGGATACCTTAACTCGGTGCCCGGTTCCATTGTAACGGTGCCTGATTGGACGGATACTTCCTTATCTTTAAGAGAACGTGTTAGAGGCTATGTAGATATTAATTGTTCAGGATGTCATTCAGAAGGAGGTCACTGTGATTATAGATTCTTACGCTTCTCTTATTTTGAAAGTGATAACAATCGTAACATAGGAATATGTGAGACTCCTGATACACCCGTTCCTGGATTTGATAAAATAATTGACCGTGGTAATCTTGATAATTCAGTACTTCATTTCAGGTTAGCCACTACAGAAGAACAATACAGAATGCCTTTACTTGGACGACGACTTGTTCATGAAGAAGGCCTTGATCTAATTGAAGAATGGATAAACTCAATGTCCGAACCTTGTAACTAAAATAATTAGCAAACTATCTAAATTAAACTATTATGAAAAAAATTATGCTATTTGCGATGTCATGTATGTGTTTTGCTTTTGCGAACGCGCAAGACTCGGAGATTACCTCTCCCAATTCTGATAATTGGTCTGGAGGATTATCCTTTTCAACAACCAACTTTTCTACTAGCGGGACACATAGAGCCGTGGTAGATATGAATGGAGATCACTTGGATGATATTGTCTCAGTAACCCCAACCAATATTAACATTTTCTACCAGCAACCTGGTGGAACCTTTACTGAAACAAACATTACAACCACCACAGCAGACAATAGTGCTTCGTGGAGTTTAGCAGCGGGAGATTATGATGGTAACGGTTATACAGACTTACTTTATGGCGGAGGAAGCGGTGTTACTTTTATGCGAGCAAATTCTGATGGAACTGGATATACCGAAGTTTCAGGACCTGAATTTGTGTTTTCTCAGCGGTCTAATTTTATAGATATCAATAACGATGGGCATTTGGATGCCTTTGTTTGTCATGATGTTGAACCAAATGTGTACTACATTAATGACGGATCTGGAAACTTGAGCTTTATTCAAGGTGGTATTGGAGATTACCCATCTGGAGGAAATTATGGATCTGTATGGATCGATTATGACAATGACCGAGACATGGACATGTTTATTGCCAAGTGTGGCGGTGAGGTAGCAAGAAGAACCAATCAAATGCATAGAAACAATGGGGATGGAACATTCACAGAAGTGGGAACCGATGTTGGTTTAGATGACCCAATGCAAACATGGTCTTCTGCTTGGGGAGATTATGATAACGATGGTGATATGGACGTTTTTGTAGGCGCAAGTACGGGAACACATAAGTTAATGAGAAATAATGGAGATGGTACCTTTACAGATGTAACAGCAGCTTCAAACGTTGACACACTATCTGCCACGGGTATTGAAAATGCAACCCATGATTTTGATAACGACGGAAACCTTGATATTGTATCTAACGGAAATATCCTTATGGGGAACGGAGACCTGACATTTACCACTTTCTATAACAACATCGTCCCTGGAGACAATGGCTCTTTTGGAGACCTAACAGGAGATGGTTACATAGATTTATTCTCGGCGGGTGTACTTTATGAAAACGCTGGTGGCCCTAACAACTGGATTACAATCAATACAGTGGGAACTGACAGTAACATAGATGGAATTGGAGCCAGAGTTGAATTAGAAACAGCTTCAGGTGTTCAAATTAGAGATGTACGAAGCGGTGAAGGATTCAGATTCATGAGTTCATTAAACACACGCTTTGGTATTGGAACAGATACTGCTATTGAAAAAGTTACCGTATACTGGCCTTCAGGAATTATTGACGAATTGATTAATCCAAACATCAATGAAGCTGTTACTATTGTAGAAGGAACACTTTTAGGATTGGAAGACACGCTTACAACGGATTTGATTCTATATCCTAATCCAACATCAGATATTCTTAACCTAAGCCTTACCAACGGTTTTGAAAACACAGTATACACTGTTTTTGATGCTACCGGAAAACGTGTTTTGAATGCCAAATTGCAAGGAAACTCTTTGGATGTATCTTCATTACAAGTAGGAAATTACATCTTACGTATCCTTCAGGATGGAACTATTAAGACTCAGCGATTTATTAAGAAATAACGCTTTTAGAAATATATTTGAAGTAAGGCCTTGCAAATGCAAGGCCTTACTTTTGCTTCAAGAAAATGTAATCCACTGATTATAAATTAAATATCATCAGCGCTTTTTCATATCTTTAAAATTCCAACACTAATCACTCTTTTATGAATTCTACTTTCACCAAAGTTTTACGCGTGATCCTTGCTCTAGGATTACTGGCCTTTGGCCTAAACAAGTTCGTTAATTTTATGACCCTTCCCGAACTTCCCGAACAAGCAGCTAATTTCATGGCATCCCTTTCGGCAACAGGATATGTTTTACCTATTGTAGCAGGTCTTGAGATTTTTATTGGTTTACTGTTGTTGTTTAATAAGTGGACCCCATTTGCGCTATTACTGTTAGCTCCGATTTCCATCAATATTGTTTTATTTCATTTGTTTTTGGACATGCCAGGCATCGGTGGTGCCGTAGCTATTTTTCTGTTAAATACTATTCTTATATACAAACACTGGAAAGCTTACCGGTCGCTATTTCAGTAAATCTGTATGTTATAACTATCCACTTTTATTCGGTTTGAATCTCTAACATTCTTATAACAATTAGAATGTTTAGTTTTTATTACATTTACCTTCACTTAATTCGTTAATAATGAAAAAATTAATGATTCCTTTTCTTCTGGCTATTTCTCTAATAGCTTGTCAAGAACAACCAAAAAAAGAAAGCATTGCTGTGAACTATCACCAGACCAAAAAAGTAGACTCTACTGATACATACTTTGGAGTAGACGTTAAAGACCCTTATCGTTGGCTTGAAGACGATCGAAGCGAGGAAACCGGAAACTGGGTAGGCGCCCAAAATGAAGTGACTTATGGATATCTCGATCAAATTCCTTTTCGCGAAGAACTCAAGCAACGACTGTCAACACTTTGGAATTATGAAAAAGTAGGGGCTCCTTTTAAAGAAGGCGCATATTCTTATTTTTATAAAAATGACGGCCTCCAAAATCAATATGTAATATACCGTTATAAAACAGGAGAAGATCCCAGCACGGCAGAAGTCTTTCTAAACCCCAACACCTTTACCGAAGATGGAACTATTTCGCTCGGGGGTTTAAGTTTTTCAGACGATGGAAAAAAGGCCGCCTATAGTATTTCCGAAGGAGGTAGTGATTGGCGAAAAATTTTGGTTATGAATGCCGAAACCAAAGAAATTATTGAAGACACCCTCATCGATATCAAATTCAGTGGCATTTCATGGAAAGCCAACGAAGGATTTTACTATTCCAGTTATGACAAACCTAAGGGCAGTGAGCTATCTGCTAAAACAGACCAACACAAACTATATTACCATAAGCTAGGAACGCCTCAAAACAGCGATGTTTTGGTCTATGGAGGTAGCGAAGCCGAAAAACATAGGTATGTAGGAGGTTACGTTACAGAAGACAATAGGTATTTGGTTGTTACAGCAAGTGTCTCAACTTCCGGAAACAAATTATTCTTGAAAGATCTCACAAAACCCGATGAAGGATTTATTACAATTTTAGATCATACCGATAGTGATACTTACGTGCTGGACAATGAGGGCCCAAAGTTGTTTTTGACAACTAATTTGGACGCCCCCAACAAAAAAGTTGTTTCGGTTGATGCTGAAGATCCTTCTGTAGAAAATTGGGTTGATTTTATTCCCGAAACGGAAAATGTCTTGAGCCCTTCCTCTGGCGGCGGTTATTTCTTTGCCGAATACATGATTGATGCTATTTCCAAGGTATTTCAATATGATATGGACGGAAACATGGTTCGTGAAATTGCACTTCCAGGAGTGGGTAGTGCTGGTGGTTTTGGGGCTAAACGACATGACACCGAGTTATATTATAATTTTACCAACTATGTAACTCCGGGAAGTATTTACAATTTCAACATTGTGGAAGGAACATCCAGTCTCTACAAAAAACCTGATATTGATTTTGTTTCTGAAAACTATGAAAGCAAACAAGTTTTTTATACCTCAAAAGATGGCGTCAAAGTACCTATGATTATCACCTATAAAAAAGGACTTGAACTCAACGGAAAGAACCCAACAATTCTTTATGGGTATGGTGGTTTCAATATTAGCCTAACGCCTAATTTTAGTATTGCCAATGCCGTATGGATGGAACAAGGTGGTGTTTATGCAGTCCCTAACCTCCGTGGTGGAGGTGAATATGGAAAGGCATGGCATGATGCAGGAACAAAAATGCAAAAGCAAAACGTTTTTGATGATTTTATTGCCGCAGCTGAATATCTTATAGAAAATGAATACACCTCTTCAGACTATTTAGCTATTCGCGGAGGCTCTAATGGAGGTCTTTTAGTTGGAGCCACAATGACGCAACGTCCAGATCTTATGAAAGTAGCCTTACCCGCAGTAGGAGTTCTTGACATGCTTAGGTATCATACATTCACCGCTGGAGCAGGGTGGGCCTATGATTACGGTACCTCCGAAGATAACAAAGAAATGTTTGAATATATCAAGGGATATTCTCCCTTACACAATGTAAAAGAAGGTGTGGAATACCCCGCTACCCTGGTAACCACTGGAGATCATGATGACCGTGTGGTACCCGCCCATAGTTTCAAATTTGCCGCAGAACTTCAGGAAAAACACCAAGGAGACAATCCAATTCTAATTCGTATTGAAACCGATGCAGGTCACGGAGCGGGTACTCCTGTGAGTAAAACTATTGAACAATATGCTGATATTTTTGGATTCACATTGTACAATATGGGGTACGAAGTACTACCAGAGAAAGTGAACAACGACATTAAACAATAGTTTCAAAATATATGGGCCCGCTGCAAATCGCGGGCCTATTATTTAACACACAATATGCTTTCCGTTACCTTAAATTCCTTTGGATATGATAAAGATGAAGTCCTAAGGGATGTTTCTTTTCGTTTGGAAAAAGGTCAACACTTGGTTATTTTGGGTGAAAGCGGGTGCGGTAAATCTACACTGTTACATCTCATCTACGGGTTGTTGGATCTCGAAAATGGCACTCTCTTTTGGAATGATCAACAGCTCAAAGGACCCAAGCATAATCTGATACCGGGAGAATCGTTTATTAAACTCGTTGCTCAAGAGTTTAACGTTATGCCTTTTATTTCGGTGGCCGAAAATATTGCTACCTATTTACCAAGAATGGATCAAAAAGCAGATGCTATAAGAGTTCAAGAGTTATTAGAGGTGGTTGATTTGCAAGAGTTCGCAAATACACATGTAAAGAACTTAAGTGGAGGCCAAAAACAGCGCGTTGCTCTGGCCAAGGCCTTGGCAGAAACCCCAGAATTGCTCCTATTAGATGAACCTTTTGGTCATATTGACACATTTCGAAAGAACAGCCTTCGCCGAAGGTTATTTTCTTACTTAAAAGCCAATGATATTGCTTGTATCACAGCCACTCATGATAGTGAAGAAGCATTGTCTTACGCAGATACTATTGTTATTTTAAGAAATGGTACTATCGCCGCTCAAGGAACTCCAGAACACATATATAATGAGATCTCAAGCTTATATCATGGCAGCTTCTTTGGAGAAGTAAGCACAATTCCAAGCTCACTCCTAGGGTTAGGGAATGCGGCTGAGGAGATTCTTTTGTTTCCACACCAATTGCGTATTTCAGACCAGAAAACTCCGTTAGAGGTTCGCGTTATTCAAAGCTATTTTAAAGGAAGTCACTACCTCGTTCAAAGTTACTGGAAAGGTGGTGAGGTATTTTTTGTATCTTCAGAAAAACTTCCTGCAGAAAGACGGGTTTATTTAACAAAATATGAGTGAAACATCCTATCCAGGGCTTCTGGACAGAGTAAAGGCCTTGTTTATTGATTCTATTGTAGTAATTCTTGCAGTAACCACTATTACCGATATTTTCTCCTATTTTGATACGATTCCTGTTTACAGTCGTGTGATAGCTTTTGTCTGTATCTTTATTCTATATGACCCACTTTTAATAAGTCTTTTTGGTGCAACTATTGGGCACAAAATGAGTCGCATTAGCGTAAAAAGAGAACAAAACGATACTAGAAATTTATCATTTATAAACGCCCTTATTCGTTTTGTTGTAAAGTTCTTTCTGGGCTGGATTTCTTTTTTAACGGTGACAGGAAATAACAAGAGAAGAGCTATTCATGATTTCGCGGCGAGTTCTGTGGTCCTCTATGTCCAAGAGAGATAGTTGCTTTTTTTGGATGAACCATTTAAAAAAATAAAGACTATTTTAGGGTTTTCTATTTTAAACTAGGTTCTTTTGAACAGACTACTCTTACTTCTTTTTTGTCTTTTTTCCCTTCTTGTCCATACACAAGAACTTCCTCCTGTGGTGAATCATCCGCCTGGAATGTATGGTGCAGATGATCAAAATTGGATGATCTCTCAATCCAAAGAAAATTATATTTATGTTGCCAATAATAGAGGTTTGTTAGAGTATAATGGTGCCAAATGGAACCTTTATCCTTCACCAAATGAAACTATTATGCGTTCCGTCAAATGCATAGACGATCGCATCTATTCTGGCTCCTATATGGATTTTGGTTATTGGGTTCGAAATGAAAAAGGGGTTTTAATATACACCTCTCTAAAGAAGAAGCTAAATGTAAAAATGATTGAAGATGAGCAAGTTTGGAACATAATAGCTCATGAGAATTGGATACTTTTCCAATCCTTGAATAGAATCTATCTCTATAACGGTCAAAACGAACGCATATCATCCATTGAAGCCAATAATATTACCAAGCTATTCAAACTAGAAGATGAGCTCTTTTTTCAAGTAATGAACGAAGGTTTATACACCATCGAAAATAGTGCTAAGAAACTGGTTAATGATCATCCCATTCTTCGGGAAAACAGGCTGGTTGATCTTTTCATTCGAAACGATCAAAAGACGTTCTTGACAGAACAACAAGGATTCTATTCCTTTGGGGAAAATACTATAGAAAAATGGGAGGTTGCGGCAGACTCTTTATTAAAAGAATTAAGTATTTACAGTAGTATTAGACGTAAAGACAACAGCTTCTTTTTAGGGACCATATCCAATGGTATCGTACATCTTTCGGCTCAAGGAGCTCCCGTGTTTACCATGGATCAAACCAACGGATTGAGTGATAATACGGCCTTATCCCTATTCGAAGATTCTGAAGGAAATGTGTGGCTAGGTTTGGATAACGGTATTGACTGTATCAATGCACAGGTTCCATTCAAAAACTACATAGATCAGCAAGGAAAGTTAGGGTCCATATATGCCTCTGTGGTGCATCAGGGAGGAATTTATCTTGGAACCAATCAAGGGCTGTTTTATAAACCCAATACGCCTGACTCAGACTTTGCCTTCGTAGAAGGAACCCAAGGCCAAGTTTGGTTCTTAGATGTGATAGATGGTCAATTATTTTGTGGACATAATGTTGGCACTTTTTTGGTCAATGGTACACAGGTAGATAAAATAGCCGATGTCCAGGGTACCTGGAGTGTTAAAAAAATTCCGAATAAAGAAGGCTTATTAATTCAAGGAAATTATAACGGTCTTAACATATTAACTAATGAAAGCGGGCGCTGGGCGTTTAAAAACAAACTCTCCGGCTTCAATATTTCGTCCAAACATTTTGAACTTGCCAAAAACAATACCATTTTGGTAAGTCATGAATACAAAGGGGTTTTCAGCCTTGACGTAAATACGTCATTTACAAAAATAGAACGGTTTTCTGAAGTTAATTCTGTAGAAAAAGGAGCCCACTCCAGTCTAGCTAGCTTCTATGGCGATATTTTTTATGCCTATCGCAAAGGTGTTTTTAAATATCACCCTAAAGACGGAACCTTTACCCGAGATTCAATATTGAGTAATGTTTTTTCTAATGATGAATTCATTTCGGGAAAACTCATTGCAGATCACCAGAATAGACTATGGGTTTTTACCAAGAATTATGTGAGTTACGTAACCCGTGAAAAGCTAAGCAGCTCTTTTAAGGTCAATAAAATTTCAATCCCACAATCCCTAAGGAATGGGAAAAAGGGGTACGAGAATGTTTCGCATTTGAATGATAAAACCTACCTATTAGGAGCATCAAGTGGATACATTGTCATGGATCTTCTTTCATCCAACTCCAAGCAGTATAATGTGGCTATTAATTCTATTACCTACAATAAACTAAACGGAGAGAAAATACAAGTTGCTCGAAATACTCCCGGCGTTTTTGATGCAAACCAAAATTACATCGCTCTTTCGTATAGTATTCCTGAATTTGACAAATATCTCGTTGCCGAATATCAGTATCAGTTAAAAGGACAACAAGATCAATGGAGTTCCTGGTCAACCGATTCTCAAAAGTCTTTTGAAAATTTGCCCTTTGGAGAATATGAATTTAATGTAAGGGCGCGGGTTAGTAATCAAGAATCAGTGAATACGGCTACGTATGAGTTCACTATCAACAGGCCTTGGTATCTTTCAAATTTGGCAATAACAATTTATGCATTGGTCTTAATTTTGCTATTTATTGCCGTTAATGGTGCCTATAGAAGGTACTACAAAAAGCAACGAGAGCGCTTATTAGAAAAAAGCACCAGAGAATTAGCACTGAAAGAACTAGAGGCGCAAAAAGAAATTGTTGAATTAAAAAACAACAACTTACATCAGGATATTGAAGCTCGAAATAGGGAGTTGGCGGTCTCTACCATGAATATGATCAAGACCAATAACATTCTCAATGATATTAAGTCAGAACTGGTAAACATAAAGGACGTAAGTGAAATGAAGAGTGTTGTTACCTTAATTGATAAAAATCTAAGTAACGATGAGGATTGGAAATTCTTCGAAGAAGCTTTTAATCATGCCGATAAAGGTTTCTTCAAAAAGGTAAAAGAACTACATCCGGAACTTACATCAAATGACCTCAGACTATGTGTATACCTCAGGCTCAATCTTTCGTCCAAAGAGATCGCTCCGTTGTTAAATATATCTCCTAGAAGTGTGGAGATAAAGCGTTACAGATTGCGCAAAAAAATTAACCTTCCTCGAGAAAACAACCTAAATGAATACTTTATAAGTTTATAATTTCCTCAACAAAGCCCTTGTTAAGTACAACATTACTACAACATGAGCAAATTTGGCTGGCAAAGTGTTAGTTTTTTTTCAAAAGAGTGAAAATGCTCCAAAGCCCCATAAAATATGATGTTTTCGTTATCATATTGTAAACAAATACGCTGTTTTACTACTAAGTTGATTATTTGTATACTGCTTCTTTACGAAATCTATACCTCAACCGTCTATATTGTGAGGAAAACCAAACCAACATGAAGCACTGTTTCTTTTTTACGCTTTTTTCCTTCTTTACTCTTTTCGTTTCGGCGCAAAATTTTGAAGTTTCCGGTACGGTAAATGACGGAAGTGCCAACACCCCTTTAGCAGGCGCTACGGTATTAGTAAAAGGTACAACCAATGGGGTTTCTTCAGATTTTGATGGAAACTTTACTATTAGTGATGTTCCACAGGGAGCAACACTAGTATTCTCCTATCTGGGTTTTAGAACTCAGGAAATAGCCGTCAGTTCAAATCGTGCCATCATTGTGACCCTAGAAGAAGATTTGGCCTCTCTTGACGAAATTATTGTTGTGGGTTATGGAACGCAGCGAAAAAAGGAAATAACGGGAGCCGTTTCTGTGATTAGTTCTGAAACTATTGAAGACCTCAAACCAATTCGGATAGAACAAGCGTTACAAGGTCAGGTTTCTGGGGTTCAAATAACCTCTGGGTCTGGAGCACCGGGTAGTGCATTAAATATAGCAATTCGTGGTATTTCTACCAATGGAGATAATAGACCTTTGATTTTATTAGATGGTAATGTTATTGAAGACCTGAGTGTAGTGAACCCTGGTGATATAGAATCTATTAACGTTCTTAAAGATGCAACAGCTGGAATCTATGGCGTTAGAGCGGCAAATGGTGTCATTCTTATTACCACTAAAAGTGGTTCCTATAATTCAGACATCAAATTCGATTTTAAAACATATTATGGTTTTCAGGAAACCACAAGAAAAATTCCTGTTTTGAACGCTACAGAATACGGTCTTCTTGTTAACGAAGCTAGAACAAACTCGGGAGAACAACCTTTGTTTACCGATATAAGCGCTTTGGGTCGGGGTACAGACTGGCAAGACGAAGTATTTGATACAGCACCTGTTTATAGTGCCGATCTTACGATAAGTGGTGGACGTGAAAATTCGCGTACTTCGTTTAGTATGTCGTATTTAAATCAAGATGGTATTGTGGGCAAAGATAAATCAACCTTTAACCGTTTTACATCCCGATTGAGCTATGACTTGAAGTTCCTGAAGAATTTTAAATTTAATTCTTCTATTATATTTTCCGGAACAGAAAGATCAGCCATTCTGGAAAACGCCATAGGATCTGTACTTTATAATGCCTTAAACAACGCCCCTACGTTCACAGTGCGTGATGAAGCTGGTGCATTCACACTAGCAGAGGGTCTTGGAAACGAGGTGATCAATCCCGTACATCAAATAGACAATACGCATAATAAAACGAAAGTAAGAAGGCTCAGCGGGAGCTTTGGTCTTAACTATTCTTTCTTAGATAATTTTGAAGTCGAATCTAGAATGCAGTTAAATTATGCCGAAGTTCTCGGTTATAACTTTGCTCCTACGGCTTTCTACGGTTCTGGAAAAGTATTCAACATTCAAAGAAGCACCGTTACCGAATTCAGTAATCTTTTCAGAGATTATACTTTCGATGCTTTTATAAAATACAACAACACTTTTGGAGACAATCACAATGTGAATGCCACCATTGGAACATCAATATTTCAAACCACGGGGAGAGCAAACTCTTTTACTGGGTTTGATATTCCGAATAACTCGGTGCTTAATGCGAGTATCGATCAAGCCACAAACATTGTAAACAACTTCCAAAATGGAGGAAATACTTTCGATCAGCGATTGCTCTCTTATTTTGGACGGGTACAATACAACTACAAAGGAAAGTATCTACTTTCAGCAGTAATAAGAAGGGATGCTTCTTCTAATTTTGGACCTGAAAATAAATTTGGTTATTTCCCATCAGGGTCTGTTGGATGGATTGCTTCAGACGAGTCTTTCCTTGAAAATAGCAAGGTTTTTAATTTTCTAAAATTTAGAGCCTCATATGGTATTATTGGAAATGATCGTATTCCTGGCTTCAGATTCACCTCATTGCTCAATGGAGAGGGTGTATACGTTATAGAAGATGCACTCGTTTTTGGAACCGCTATTGGAGCGTTATCCAATCCTGAAATACGCTGGGAAGAGCAAAAGACTTTCGATGTAGGTTTGGATGCAAAATTTTTAAACAACAAACTGGATATTACCATAGATTACTTTAACCGACGCACCGAAGATCTTTTGGTACAGGCTCCGGTCTCAGGTATTCTTGGTGATGCAGCACCAGGATCAGCACCTCCCATTGTAAATGCAGGTACTGTAGAAAATAAAGGATTTGAATTTAGTTTAGGTTATCGGGAAACCCTTTCAGAAGATTTAAAATTCAATGTTAATTTTAATGTAACCACTTTAGATAACGAAGTTCTCTTCGTTAACAGCGAAAATGCTTTTATTCCAGGCGGGTCTTTTGGAATTGGCCAGGACTTTCCTGCTAGAATGGAAGCGGGTTTCCCTATAGGCTATTTTAGAGGACTGCAAACAGACGGAATCTTTCAAAATCAACAAGAAATTGACAACCATGCCACTCAGGAAGGAGCTCTTCCTGGCGACATTCGCTTTGTAGATGTAAACGGAGACGGTCTTATTGACGACGAGGACAAAACGAATATTGGAGACCCTATTCCAGATTTCACATTGGGTATCAACATTGGTGTTAACTACAAAAATTTTGATTTTCTTGCCTACGCCTTTGCCTCTATTGGAAACGACATCGTTAGAAATTATGAGCGCTTTCAACCGCTAACAAACAGAACAACATACTTTTTGGATCGCTGGACGGGACCGGGAACAAGTAATGATTTCCCTAGGGTAACCAATGCCGCTACTTCTAATCTAGAATTCTCAGATTTCTTTGTGGAAGATGGATCCTTTATTCGGATTCAGAACATTCAGTTAGGATATACTTTTTCCGACACATTCTTAAAAGACAACCAACTAGACAATCTTAGAATATATGCTTCCGTGGCCAATGCTTTTACATTTACAAAATATCAGGGATATGATCCCACGGCTACCTCGGGAGCGCCTATTGGAGGTGGAATAGACCAAGGGTTCTATCCTTCTCCTCGAACTTATTTATTTGGATTAAATCTAAAATTTTAGCCTATGAAAATCATTAGATATATCAAAATCAGTCTGTGTGCAGTGACTCTTGGAGGCCTGTTGACTACTTCATGTAGTGATGACTTTGTTGATGTGACACCGGATGATCAAAATTCAGAAAACTTTTTTAATTCTGAAGCCGATTATCAAAGTGCACTTATTGGTGCCTATGATCTATTACAGTCGTCCTACCTAAATGTTATGTTGGGGGAAATTGCCTCTAACAACACATTGGCAGGAGGTGAAAGTGCTATTGATGTTCCTGGCATTCAGGAGATCGACGATATGACCCACACCCCAGTTAATGCACAATTGAGAGATGTGTGGCGCTGGATGTTTGCTGGAGTGAACAGAGCAAACTACATTCTTGAATTTAAAGACAAAACAGATTTTCCAAATAAAAATAATGTCTTAGGTCAAGCTACCTATTTAAGAGCCTACTATTACTTCGAACTTGTAAAGTTCTTTGGAGACGTGCCACTAGCTGTGGATGAAAGATTGCTCTTTGGGGATCAAAACACCGTGGAAAGAACTCCCAAAGAAGAAGTCTATGCGCAAATTGAACTAGACCTCATCTTCGCAGCAGATAACCTTCCTATGGTTCAAACTGAAATGGGACGAATCACTAAAGGTGCTGCACAAGCATTACTAGGGCGTGTCTACTTATATCAAAATAAGTTTCCCGAAGCAGCTTCTGCATTGGACAATGTCATCAACTCAGGCGCCTATACACTGGTCTCTGATTACAGTGTGATTTTTGAAAACGATTTTGAAAACAATGGCGAATCTATCTTTGAAGTTCAATATACAGACCTTGAGGGGGCTGGCTTTGGGTGTTTACAGTGTAGTGAAGGAAACGTCGCTGTAGGCTTTAACGGGCCAAGAAATTTTAACGGGCCTCTGTTTGAGTCCGGCTTTAGTTTTAATGTCCCTACGCAAGAAACATATGATGCTTATGACGACAATGACCTCCGTAGAGATGTTGCTATTTTAAATATCGAACAGTTCGCTATTGACAATCAAGATTTCAACAATGGAGCCGGTGTAAGTTGGTCAGAAGGGTTTGAACACACAGGGTTTTTCAATAGAAAATACATTCCAAGACAGGGAGATTCTAATATTGGTGATCAAAACCTTACCAACCCCAACAACTATAGATCTATTCGTTATGCAGACGTTCTATTAATGGCTGCCGAAGCACATAATCGTGGTGCCGGCAATGACGCCGTAGCGCTTCAATATATAAATCAGGTGCGCACTCGCGCTGGGCTTGATGCGCTTTCATTGGGGGGCAACGATCTAACTCAGGCTATTTACTTAGAACGCCGTCTTGAATTGGTTGGTGAAGGACACCACTTTTTTGACTTAGTGAGAACAGGTAGAGCAGCTTCTGACATTCCCGGTTTTATGACTGGAAAACACGAACTATTTCCCCTTCCTCAAATTGAAATTGAACTAGCGGGTAGTCGCTGGGAGCAAAACCCTGGATATTAATATGACGAATATTATGAAAGTAAAAAATATAGGCTTCCTTATCAGCATTTTTACAGTCATTCTTTTTTTGAATGGTTGTAGCGAGGACGACAGAGATCTTAATTTTGTAAACGCCCTGGAAGCACCTTCCAACATTAGTTTACAAGTACAATTATCACAAGACAATTCTGGTTTGACAACACTTACTCCAAGCGGAACAAGTGCCGCCCTCTTTACTATTGATTTTGGTGATAACTCTGACGCCGTTGAAGTACAGCCTGGAAGTAGCGTAGTACATATCTATGATGAAGGCTCATATACCGCAACCGTAGTTGCCAAAAACCTAAATGGAGAGACCACAGAGTTCACACAGGCCATTGTAATCTCTTTTTTACCTCCTGAAAATCTAGTAATCACGGTAACACCTGTAAGCGGTGATGCCTTTTCTGTAGATGTTTCTGCTGAAGCAGATTTGGCTGTAGGGTTTGAAGTGTATTTTGGAGACGATCCCAATGCCGAAGCTACACCCCTAATGGTTGGTGAAACTATTACACATACATATCCCGAAGTTGGAACATATGAACTTCGAGTTGTAGCACTTAGTGGAGGTGTAGAAACCATAGAAGCAGTACAAGAAGTTATCATTGAAAATCCAATCGTATTGCCTATTGATTTCGAATCCTCTACGATCGATTATGCATTTATTGATTTTGGCGGTGCTGTTAATACAGTTATCGATAACCCCGATTCCAGTGGTGTTAATACAAGCAGCAAAGTAGCTCAGTTCTTTAAAGAGCCCGGTGCAGAAATCTTTGCAGGCACTATTCTGGAGCTTGGAGCGCCCATCGATTTCTCATCGCAACAGGCATTCAAAATCAGTTCTTGGTCCCCACAAGCAGGAATTACAGTTAAATTAAAAATTGAAAACGCCACCGATGGATCGATTTCAGCAGAAATTGATGCCACAACCACCGTGGAGAATTCATGGGAAGTGCTGCAGTTCGATTTCTCAACTGCCGACCTAACACAGGAGTACTCTAAAATAATCGTCTTCTTCGATTTTGGAAACCCTGGAACTGGAACCAATTATTATTTTGATGACATTGCACAAACAACCATAACCTCTGAGCCTTTTGATCTATTCGAAGACTTTGAGGGGGCTGCGCCTATCTTTACCGATTTTGGTGATATTGGAGCAACCACTGTTGCGGCTAACCCTGCTATGGGTGGTATAAATGAAACGGCAAACGTAGCACAACTTACTAAGAATATAG
>Ga0316205_10001220_pt1 | contig 35121 bp, 29 predicted proteins | sample 3monthpyrite_MG_FD_204941 | JGI IMG/M metagenome (GOLD analysis project Ga0316205, IMG submission 204941) | Microbial mat bacterial communities from mineral coupon in-situ incubated in ocean water Damariscotta River, Maine, United States -... | ecosystem: Environmental > Aquatic > Marine >...
TGCCATTTATTTTGCCCCTACCAGCATTTTCACAATATACCTGGGGTATAAAAAGTTGGCAGCAGGATGTTTCTACAATCGAAGCAAAAGATGATTTGTCCATCGATCTGGAAAAAACGAAACAAGCCATTATTAATATGAGCGGCGCTGTCACAGTGTTAACCCGGCCAAATAATCCAACTGGAGAATCAATAGCAATCAGTGAATTGACCGAGTTGGTCAAAATTTCACAGCAGAATAACGGCTGGGTTTTTCTTGACGAAGCTTATATTGAATTCTCCGATGAAGACTCCGCCGCTGACTCATTACTTGAGAAGTTTGATAATCTAATCATTTTAAGAACTTTCTCGAAGGCCTATGGTTTGGCCGGAGTTCGACTAGGTTATTTATTGGGCTCGCTGAGGTTAATTGAACTATTTCGAGTGCGTTGTATGCCGTTTAATATCCCCACACCCAGCCTGCAGATTGCCACAAAAGCACTAGAGGATAACAATCAACTTGAAATGAAAAATTATTGCCAGCAGGTCAAAGTTAATCGGAAAATTTTGACAGACTGGTTTATTGATTTAGGAATTAAAGTTTTTCCAAGTCAAGCTAACTTTGTTCTGTTGCAACTACCTGAGGGTCAGGCAAGAGCGGTCAAGTCCTTTATGAAAAAAAATAAAATTTTGCTACGAACCTTTGATCAAGGAGAACTGCAAAACTGTTTAAGGATTACTATTCCATTCGATCTAGAAAGATTGATGTATTGTTTGCAGCAGTGTTTTCAACCGAAACTAATTTGCATTGATATGGATGGTGTTCTAATTGATACCAGTGAAAGTTATGACCAATGTGTATTGTCAACGGTTAAGCAATTATCTGGAAAGTCGGTCGAATTAAGCGCGGTTGAAACCCTTCGCCGTCAGGGCGGTTATAATAATGACTGGGTTTTAAGTAAAAAGCTACTTGACGATTTAGGCTTCGAGTTCAGTCTGGAAAAAGTAACCGCTGTTTTTCAACAGCTTTACCTTGGCGATAAAAATGATGGTCTGGTCGCCAATGAGACCTCACTTATTGGCTCAAGTTTGATGACCAAAATTAAACAGACCAAACTTTGCAGTTTTGCAGTGGTGACCGGAAGACCTCGATTGGAAGCAAAGTCGGGACAGGCTCTAACAGATCTTTCACAACTCCCTTTGATTAGTTTAGACGATGTTCAGGCAGGAAAACCATCTCCCGAAGGAATCCAGAAATTGCAGCAAAAATATTCAAATAAAAGTTGGATGTGTGGTGATAATCCGGACGATATGCAGGCCGCTGTGGCATCTAATTCAATGGCCATCGGCATCGGAAAAAACAAGATCGAGAGCCTTTATCAAGCTGGCGCTGATATTGTATTTAATGATATTAATGAACTGGAGAAATGGTTATGTCCGCTAAAATAAAAACAATCAATATCAACCGTAAAACCAAAGAAACCGATATTCAGTTATCATTGAATATTGATGGCTCACAAAATATATCAATTGCTACAGGTATTGGTTTTTTTGACCATATGCTACAACAATTGGCTTCACATGCTCGGTGGGATCTGTCAATACAGGTCAAGGGTGATCTGGAAGTGGATGATCACCATAGCGTCGAAGATATCGCAATTTGTTTAGGTGATGCACTTCAGCAAAGTTGGCGTTCACTGGACTCAATGCAACGCTACGGTCAAAGATTATTACCGATGGACGAAGCCTTGATTATGAGCGCCGTTGATTTGTCGGGACGCGGTATATATGTCGGCGAACTAGAATTTACTCGCGAAAATATTGGCGGAATCAGTACCGAAATGTTTGAACATTTCTTCAATACTTTTGCCATGAGCGCTGCTATGACGCTGCACATTAAACCGATGTATTTTCGCAATAATCATCATTTGGTGGAAGGGTGTTTTAAAGCAGTCGCTTATGCACTCAAGGAAGCATTGAGCCCAGCTGCTGGGGAAAATACTACCAAGGGCGTGTTGTAATGGCTGTTATTGCGAGGAGACACGACGTGGCAATCTCCAACGGATATATATGTGTTACCGGAATATTGATATTAAAATAAGGGAGATTGCCGCGCTGCGCTCGCAATGACGGTTGGTTAAATATGAAAAAAATATTAGTCATTGATACAAAAGCGGGTAATTTATTCAGTATTAAAGCCGCAATAGAAAGACTAGGTTTTGAAACTGTAATTTTGGATAAACCTAACGCGGAGTTCTTTGACGGAGTGGTGATACCCGGACAAGGCCGCTTCGGAACCGTGATGAAAAATATTCGCGATAATGATTGGGATAGTTATTTAGCCGAAGCTCGTATTGCGGACATTCCCATTTTAGGAATTTGTGTGGGCATGCAAATATTTTTTGAGTCGAGTGATGAAGATAAAGATGTTGACGGATTGGGTTGGTTTAATGGACGAGCTTGCGCGCTCGATTTTCCTAAAAAACCGATGGTCGGCTGGGCTAGTTTAGATAGTAAAGCATGGCCAGATGCGCCGGTTTATTTTGTTAATAGTTATGCCATAAAGGACAGCGACATTTCAATCGCCACCACAACTTATGGCGAAACTTTTTGCGCAGCTGTTAATGACGACAATTTTACCGGGGTACAGTTTCATCCGGAAAAATCCAGTGAAGCGGGTAGTCGAATTATTTTGCAGGCGCTCACTGATGCCGTCGGAGACAATCGATGATTGTTAACAGCGCTAGCAATCAAAGCAGAAATAGTCTGATGCCAAGGATTATTGTTTGTCTGGACGTTGACAATGGTCGAGTGGTTAAAGGAACCAACTTTAAACAATTGAGAGATATGGGTGATCCTGTTGAACTTGCCTTGGCTTATGAGCAGCAAGGTGCCGACGAATTAGTTTTTTTGGACATATCCGCTAGCAATGAAAATAAACCAACGGCGCTAAAATTAGTCACGGAAATAGCTACTCATTTATCCATACCTTTTACGGTGGGTGGCGGTTTAAAGAAAATAGATGATGTAAAAGCGTTTTTGGATGCCGGTGCGGACAAAGTGGCGCTAAATACCACCGCCGTTTTACAGCCGGATATTATCGATCAAACAGCCATCGCTTACGGAAGCCAATGTGTGGTGGTCGCCATCGACGTTAACAAGTCAGATGATGCGCTCAAGTTCTATATAAATGGCGGACGCAAATTGGTTGACCAGGATTTTAACCTATGGACAAAAGAAGTTGCTGATCGCGGTGCAGGCGAAATTTTATTAACTGCGATGCATAAAGACGGCACAGGAAGTGGTTTTGATACGGAGTTGACCAAAAGTGTCAGCGAGCAAGTACCAGTGCAGGTTATTGCTTCTGGCGGGGCAAAGAATGAGAAGCATTTTTTGGATGCGTTTAATCAAGGCGCTGACGCGTGTTTGGCCGCTGGCATGTTTCATTCGGGTGAATATACGGTTGGTAGGGTTAAGCGGTATTTAATGGATAGCGGGTTGCAAGTTAGAATGTAGTTTATTTATGTAAAAATGGTAAAACTGTAGGAGCGGTTTTAACCGCGAAGCGATGGTTGGGTATTGTAAGATCGCATCGCGAATGAATTCGCTCCTACAGGGAAAATAAAACAAACAGGAAAAAATAATGTTAATCCCATCAATTGATTTAATGAACGGCAAAGCGGTTCAATTGAAACAAGGTAAAGAAAAAGTCCTGGAGCGTGAGGATGTATTTGCTTTGCTCGAAGAATTCTCGCTCTTTGGTGAAGTGGCCATTATCGATCTCGATGCCGCTTTAGGTCAGGGCGATAATAAACAGCTGATCAAAGAATTATTAAAAGTCAGAGCTTGCCGAATTGGCGGCGGGATTCGTGATTTAGAAACCGCCAAAGAATATATTAAAGCAGGTGCCAGTAAAATTATTATCGGTACCAATTGTCGCCAGCAATGGGTGAAAAAATTATCTAAAGAAAGTTTGATTTTTGCCATTGATGCAAAAGGAGATTACTGGTCGACTCAGGGATGGAAAAATACCGAAGACGAAAAGGTATTGAACCTTATTCCTGAACTCGCTAAAAACTGCAGTGAATTTTTATATACTCAGGTCGAAAAAGAAGGCTTACTGCAAGGCATCGACAAGCCCAGAAATCAGCAAGTGATTGATGCTTCTCCGGTGCCGGTGACGATTGCCGGGGGAATTACTTCGCTAGAGGATATCGACTGGTTTACCAAGTTAGGTGCCAACGGTCAGATAGGCATGTCGATTTACACCGGAAAATTATCGTTGCTCGATTGTTTTTTGACTCAAGTGGATTTTGCTAAAGCACCTTTAGTGCCGACCATTGTACAAGATGCCGATACCGATAAAGTGCTGATGCTCGCTTATTCTAATCAGGAGTCTTTAACTCAAGCATTAACCGATCGCAAAGGGACTTATTGGAGTCGCAGTCGTAATGAACTCTGGCAAAAGGGACTAACCAGCGGCAATACTCAGCAACTAGTTCAGGCTGATATTGATTGCGATGGGGATTCGATTTTATTTCGAGTAAAACAAGTGAATGATGCTTGCCACTTTAACCGTTATAGTTGTTTCGCTTCGCAAAAAAGACCTTTTGATCTGGAACGATTAACCGCTCTACTTTCTCGCCGAAAAGAGCAGTTACCTGATAACTCATTCACCACTAAATTATTTCAGTCGGCCGAGTTTAGGGCGGAAAAAATTCTAGAAGAAGCCGATGAATTAATTGAAGCGCAATCCTTTGAAGATGTTAGATGGGAAGCCGCGGACTTGATTTTTTTTGCGCTAGTTGACGCTTTAGCAAAAGGGGTCGATATTTCTAATATCACCACAGAGCTGCGGAGTCGTTTTAATGATAACTAAAGCGATTGATTGGTCTCGAGCTGATCTCAAAGTCGATAGTCAAATTGAAAGCAAAGTACAGGCTATTTTAACTTCGATCCGAAACGAGGGGGATAGTGCCATTGAAGGCTTTTCATTGGAATTTGATCAACAACCAGTCAAAGTGATCGATCTTAAACCGTTCGAAGATTATCAGTTAAAAGATGACCTGGCCAATTCAATCCAATTAGCTGCCAATAGAATTGAGAAATTTGCATTATTTCAAAAACAAGGAATTCGATCTGAATCATTTAGTGATGAGTTCGGCTGTTATGGGCAAGTGGTATCGCCGATAGAAAGGGTTGGCGCTTACATTCCCGGAGGGCGTTATCCGCTCATTTCAACGGCATTGATGACTTTGATCCCCGCAAAAGTCGCAGGCTCGCCCGTTCGTATTGCTTGCTCACCATCAAGTCATCCCGCCATATTGGCAGCTGCTTCTTTAGCAGGAGCCACTCAATTTATTCAGCTGGGAGGTGTGCAGGCCATTGGCGCGTTAGCTTATGGTTATCAAGACAATCTACCCGTCGATGTCGTTGTGGGACCCGGGAATGCCTGGGTGAACGAAGCGAAAAAACAGCTGCAAAGCCAAGTAAAAATTGACGGCTTAGCAGGTCCTAGTGAACTACTAGCGCTCTGTGATGGAGAGCAGCCGATTGAATGGTTAGCGTTCGATGTATTGGCTCAGGCGGAACATGATCCCTTAGCCTGTTCTCTGATTGTCAGTGATGATTCCAACTGGCTTGTATCAATGCTGAGTTTTCTTGAAAAAAATAGCGAAACAAATAAGCTGCTACAACAAAAACAAATTGAGTTGATATATGCCGAATCGGTCGAGGAGCTAGTTCAATTCAGCAACCAGTACGCACCTGAGCATTTGATGCACTGTCATCCACAAGTTGATCAAAAAAGACTAATTAACTATGGTTCGTTATTTATTGGTGCAAATAGTGCCGTGGCATTGGGTGATTATATTACTGGCCCCAATCACACATTGCCAACTTTAGCCTATGCCAGACAAAATGGTGGACTCAATGTTAATGTTTTTCTACGAGTCTTAACCACCCAAACTGTTAATGATTTAGGTCGGATGAAATTGTCAAAATTGGCGATGCCCATTGCTAAGGCGGAAGGCTTAAATTATCACTTTAAAAGTTTGCAACTGAGGTCGAACCCGAATCAGCCCTAACGTTTCATTGCAGCATAATAGGGGTTTAGTGCACATCTTGATAGTGAAAACTATACTCAAACTAAATATTATTATCAGTCAAATGATAGTCTCTAATGTGCCATTCAGCCAGTCAGGTAGTTACATTTTGGGCAATCGCTATTCTCGAAAGCGAGCTTTATTTATAAATTTTTTTCATTCTCTCTGTTGTGCCAGACTCTTAGAATATGAATCCTTTGACTATCAACAAGATAACGTACTGTGTAATTGCCTATATACAAATCGCGAATTTGTTCTGGGTCAAAAGCATTAATAACAGGTAAACCAATCAACGGAAATTGTTTGAGTTTCTCGATCCCTTCTTGAATATCAACGGCTATTCGACGAGCAGCAAGCAGGTTCTTTGACTCCACAAATTCCACTACTCTTTGCAAATCACCAATTGACTCTGGCGAGTAAGTTACTTTCATGTTTTTGGAGGTGATGTACGCGTTTTTGTGCCCCAAGAATTTAGCCAAGCGTTAACTTTGTCCTCGTCTATGACTTTTCCAGCTTCCAAAGAATTCAATGCTTCCAAAGTATCTTCCCACCTTACTTTATCCAAAGAACGCCTTGCTAGATACTCCTTAACAGCCTGATTTATAATATAATTCTTACTTCTATCTAATTGCTTTGAAAGGGATTCTAGTGGTTTTTCCACTTCATCTGAAAATCTTATACTTGTAGTACCCATCGACTTCACCTTGGCATAATTGCTTGTAGTACACTTTAGTACAAATAAGTACAGGAGGCTAGTTGTATTTATAAATAAAAACAGCTATTTCGAGTGCCTACTTTTTGGTGTTGTAAAATAGATGAACTATTAGTCCTGAACGACGACTTTGGGTCAGTTTGAGCCCTTCGGTTTTGCGAAATAATTACTAGACCTTTCGTTTTGACGGCTCTATTAAGTTGGATTTTCGATATCGAACATTATTATGTTTAGTGTACATATGACTATTAAAAACGATGATATGAAAACCAAAAATCTGATGAAAAAAGCTAGCATTAAGTATATTTAGTACAAATAGTATAGTTTTATCCACTATCTATAAGTGCGCTAAACCCCTAATAGTAAGATATCTTGACTCGACAGGATATAAATACGTACAATGTGCGTACAACCTAAGAAAGAGGCAGGACGATGATATCGACTTCAAATTCGCTAGAATCAAAAGAAGCACGTTTTAATTTGCGGGCAAGCAGCGAAGATAAAGCCATTATCGAAAAAGCCGCCAAAATTCGCGGTGTAAAGGTTAGTCAATTTATCCTTAAAGATGCGGTAAAAAGAGCAGAAAAAATACTCGAAGAAGAAGGCTTGATGATGTTAAATGATGATGATCGTCAAGTATTCGTCAATGCCTTTCTGGAGTCGCATAAACAGACTCCCTATTTAAACAATGCAATTAATGACTATAAGAATAGCTGAGTCCTATGTCGTTGCCATTTAAACCGGTGGTCTCAACTCTTCAAAAGCATCACGAGCGCAGTGCTTTTACTTGTGGAAAAGAATCAATCGATCGATATTTGCACCAGCAGTCCTCGCAAGATATGAAACGGAGATTAGCAGCTGTTTTTGTGCTACAGGGTAAACAGCGAGCAGATATCGCCGCTTTTTATGCACTTTTCGCGCTAAGTATCGATGCTGGCGATCTAACAAGTTTCGCCGCCAAGAATTTACCTAAAATGCGGCCAATCCCCTGCACGTTACTAGGACAATTTGCGGTTGATCTTAAGTGGAAAAAACAAAGTATCGGTGGGTGGATGTTAGTTCATGTTATGCAACAGGTTTTATCCCATTCTGAAAAAATAGCGTCGTTTGCGCTTGTTGTCGATGCGGTAGATGATGAAGCACAAGCTTACTGGAAGCATTGTGGTTTTATTTCGTTTCCCAATACGGCCAGGCGATTATTTATCCCGATAAAAACGATTAAGAAATGGCTGATTAGCCTCAATTAAGTTCGCGACAATTTATACCCATCCTGCATCTTTAACTGGGGTGGGTATATAAGCTCAATCCACCAGTTTTCTTTTCATTTCTTTTCTAACCAAATACAAACTAACAAACGCTTGAGAAACGCTAGCGCCGATCGATAAATACCAGACATGCCTCAATTCAAAAGATGATTGTTTTGCCATCCAGATTGCTGGCAATATAAATAGCACGATTCGAGACGCCATACTGTAAAAAGCGGGCCAGGTATTACCTAATCCTTGCAACATCCCAGAACAGGTAAAAACAATGCCAGAGGGAATGAAATTAAATGCAATTAATTGCAAGAATAGAATACCAATGCTCAATACTTCAGGGTCATCGGTAAATCCAGATAAGAAAAACTCAGCATTCCAGATCGTGATGATACTTAATAGTCCCATCAGAAGAGCTATCATCAAGATGGCTTTTCGAAGAGATTCAGTGACTCTTCCATGAAGTTTTGCACCAAAGTTTTGTCCGACAACAGCAGGAAGTGCGAAAGCCAGTGCCAATGCAGGGACAAATATCGCCTGCATCATTCTCGATCCTAATCCATAACCGGCTTGCGCGGAGGGACCGAAATCTTGAATTAACCAATAGATAACGGCGGTGTAAAAAAACATTAATAGAAATTCTCCACCGGCAGGAAAGCCAATAGCGATCACTTTTTTCCAGAGATTAAAATCAGGCTTCATTTGTTTTTTGGAGATCCCGACATATCTTTCTAACTTATGAAAGTAATGCCACATCATGATCAAACCGATGAAGATAGCGATAGAACTAGCCAGACCGGCACCGGCAATTCCCATTGGTCTATCGGTCAACCAACCGGCGATCAAAATGGGTGACAAGATAATGTTAATAATGATGCTGATTAACTGAACAATCATGGTCGGTTTAACAATTCCGGTGGCGCGTAGGGCAGAACCCATGGCGACTAAGGGGAATTGCATTGCCAGATTGGGGATAAACCAATACAAAAAAGTTTTACCAGCAGCAATGGTTCCAGCATCGGAGGAGATGGCATTCAGGTAATCACCGGCAAACCAGTAACCTGCCACCAAAGTCAAAAGTCCAAAAAAAGCGGCGATACCAATCGACTGGTTAAAAACGATATTAGAAGTTGCTTTGTCTTTTCGTCCGACAGCTTGAGAAATCAAAGCAACGGTTCCGACTCCCAATATCTGGGTAAGGCCGATCACAAAAAATGCAAGATTGCCCGCAGCATTAACCCCGGCTAGCGCGGTTTTACCGAGTTGTCCCACAAAATAGAGATCCACCAGATAATAGACGGTTTGCACCAGCATCCCGATAGCAATCGGGACTGCCATAAAAATGATGTGTTTGCTGATGGAGCCGCTGGTGAGGTCTTTCATTGGATTGCTTTCAATCTACTCAATATTCGATGGCAGATATTAGCATGAAAATTAGCTGTATATTCCAAAGCTCTAAATGAGCAGCACTCTGTTTTTGTTTGTTTATCCCAAACCTTCTATTTTCCTAACGTATTAACTCGGCTGACGTGTATCTGGAATAAATTCCGATGCGTCTCGGGTCGCCATTTCCTCGTACACAGACCATTTTTGATTCACTACAATTTGCGCCATTTCCATCAATCGCTTGGCTTCCTCTGGATGAGATTTAGTCAAGCTTAAATAACGATTTTCATGATAAGCATAATCCTTGACACTAATTTTTGGTCGCAAAGAGTCGAGCATAAATGGATTGCGGTGGGCAGAGCGCAATTTTGGATTGTAGCGATACAGTGGCCAGTAGCCTGATTTGACCGCACGTTGTTGCTGAATTAATCCATCTTCCATATTAATGCCGTGTTCAATACAAGGGCTATAAGCGATAATTAAACTGGGGCCATCATAGGCTTCGGCTTCGCGGAATGCTTGCAATGTTTGCTGTGGACTGGCTCCCATCGCAACTCGTGCAACATAAACATTGCCGTAGGCGATGGCTTGCAAGGCTAAATCTTTTTGAGGCACCACTTTACCGCCCGCAGCAAATTTGGCCACTGCGCCAATCGGAGTCGCTTTGGATGCTTGACCGCCGGTATTGGAATACACTTCGGTATCCATCACCAGAATATTAACGTCTCTACCGGCGGCAAGAACGTGATCGACACCGCCATAGCCAATATCATAGGCCCATCCATCGCCGCCGACAATCCAGATTGATCGTCTTACCATGTAATCTAAAACAGATAAAAGTTCGCGCGCTTTGGGGCTATTCAATTTTTGTAATTGCTGCTCGATAGTTGCTACTCGAGTTCGCTGTTTTCTGATTTCCGATTCTAAGGCTTGTGGAGCGTCTAGAGTTTGGTTAATCAACTCAGGGTTGCAGTGTTTCGGATCGAATTCGGACAGATCAAATTCCGCTAAAAGTTTTCTGGCCATCTCAAGATGTTTATCGGCGGTTAGTCGATAACCAAAACCAAATTCTGCATTATCTTCAAACAATGAATTTGACCATGCAGGCCCACGCCCCTCAGAGTTTTTCGCCCATGGAGTAGTCGGTAAATTACCACCAAAAATAGAAGAGCAACCGGTCGCATTGGCAATCAATGCCCGGTCACCAAATAGTTGGCTGATTAATTTTAAATAAGGTGTTTCGCCACAACCGGAACAAGCGCCGGAAAATTCAAACAGAGGTTCCAAAAACTGAACGCCACGAACGTTGGAAAAATCCACTCTATCTCTCGGCTGATAAGGAATGCTTTGAAAGTGTTCAAGGTTCGTTTTTTCAACCTCTAAATGTTGCGAGGTTTCTTTCATATTAATCGCAAAATGGTGCTCGTCGCTAGGATCTTGCGCCGGGCAAGCTTTTACACAAAGCTGGCAACCAGTGCAATCTTCTGGATAGACTTGAATCGTGTAACGAACATCGGGAAAACCTCGAGAGGTAACATGGGAGGAGCGAAAAGATGAAGGCGCATTATCTAGCGCTTCTATAGGATAAAACTTTGCTCTTATTGCCGCATGCGGACAAACGATTGAGCAGTTACCGCATTGAATACAAAGCTCCGGCTCCCAAATAGGAATTTCATGAGCAATCCCCCGTTTTTCCCAACGGCTAGTACCGGTGGGATAGGTGCCATCATCAGGTAACATACTGACTGGAATTAAGTCGCCCCGACCACGAAACATTTCTGCGGTGACATTTTTAGCAAAATCGGATGCGTGTTCGAAATTGCCATAGCTGGTATTTTTGTTATTTTTAGTTGCAGTTTTCGGGATGGTCACCTGCTGTAAATGTGCAATTGCCTGATCGATAGCCGCGAAATTACGTCGAACGATTTCTTCGCCTTTTTTGGCATAGCTTTTTTCGGCAGCCTGTTTGATTTTTTCAATCGCCTGCTCCCTGGGCATGACGCCAGACAAAGCGAAAAAACAGGTTTGCATAACCGTATTGATCCGTCTACCCATTCCGACCGATCGGGCGACTTTGGCGCCATCAATGACATAGAATTGTATTTTTTTATCGATAATTGTTTGCTGTACATTGGCAGGTACTTGTTGCCATACCTGATCATGCGGGTAAGGGCTGTTCAACAGAAAGATTGCGCCCGATTGTGCGTTGCTTAACATGTCCAGATAATTAACAAAGGTAAATTGATGACAAGCAATAAAATTTGCGGACTCAATTAAATAGGGCGCTCTGATCGGCTCTGGACCAAATCGTAAATGAGAGGTTGTTTGTGAACCGGCTTTTTTAGAATCATAAACAAAATACCCTTGAGCATAATATCCTTGTTCGTTGCCGATGATTTTAATACTGTTTTTGTTGGCACCAACAGTTCCATCGGAGCCTAAGCCATAAAACATTGCGCGTACAACTGCATCATCTTCAATATTAACTTCGTGATTCACTTCAAGACTAGAAAAGGACACATCATCAATAATGCCAATCGTAAAACTGTTTTTAGGTTTTTCCTGGTCAAGCTCTTCGAAAACTCGCGCAACCATGGAAGGGGTAAATTCTTTACTGCTCAATCCGTATCGGCCACCAATCACTTTAGGCATTCGTTTTATTTGACCATTAGAAAAGGCTTGGCCCAGTTCGGTTACAACGTCTTTGTATAATGGCTCACCACTGCTACCAGGCTCTTTAGTTCTGTCTAAAACAACAATTTTTTGCGCGGAAGTCGGTAGGGCATCGAGAAAATGTTTTGCGCTGAATGGGCGGTAAAGTCGGACTCGTAAAACACCAACTTTTGTCCCATTGGCCTTGCAATTATTATTGAGATAGAGAGCAGTGGTGATGGCTGTTTCTGAGCCGGATCCGATAATAATCATCACTCGAGCAGCTTGCTCGTCACCATAATACTCAAACAGTTTATAGCTGCGTCCGGTGAGCTTTTCAAATTCAAGCAACGACTGTTCAACATGTTCAATGGCTTTTATATAATAAGGGCTTGCGGATTCTCGCGATTGAAAATAGGTATCAGGGTTTTGCGCCGTGCCTCGCATAAACGGCTTGTCGGGGTTAAGTCCACGGGCGCGATGATTGAAGACTAATTGATCATCAATCATGGAGCGTATTTGCTGGTCACTTAGCAGGGTAATTTTACTGACTTCATGAGAGGTTCGAAATCCATCAAAAAAATGAATAAACGGAATACGACTTTTTAAGCTGGCCGCCTGGCAAACCAACGCCATATCATGACACTCTTGAACCGATGAGGAGGCAAGCAGGGCAAAGCCGGTCATGCGTACTGCCATGACGTCCTGATGATCGCCAAATATGGATAAACCCTGAGTCGATAACGCTCTTGCTGCAACATGAAAAACGGTTGGGGTTAACTCCCCGGCAATTTTGTACATATTGGGGATCATTAACATTAATCCCTGAGACGCCGTAAAAGTGGTGGTTAAAGCACCGGTTTGTAGTGCGCCATGAACGCTCCCAGCGGCTCCGCCCTCACTTTGCATTTCTGCCACTAACGGAACACTGTCCCATAAGTTTTTAATATTTTCGCTGGCCCATAGATCGGCTAATTCAGCCATGGTGGACGAGGGCGTAATAGGGTAAATGGCGCAAACCTCATTGGTACGATAAGCTACATAAGCGGCCGCTTCACCACCATCAATTGTTTTCTCAATTTTAGTTTCAATCATCTTATTTCTCTTTAATGATAACCTTTTCTCATTGGCGAACAATATTGTCTTACTCAGTTTTCAAGCCACTAAATCGGTCCACTTTATGGCGATAAGTTGTCGACCATATGAATCGCCGCTGTTGGACATTGCAACGTGCAGGCGCTACAACCCGTGCATTTGGAGTAATCCACCTGATAAAATCGACCGGCACCCAGTTTGATAATGGCGTCTTCAGGACAAGCGCCGTAACAACCGTCGCATTCAAAACAGTTGCCGCAGCTATAACAGCGGCTCGCTTCATAAGTGGCTTCTTTTTGCGAAAGGCCACCCAGTACTTCGTTGAATGAATGGGTGCGTTGCTCAAGGGGGATGGCCGGTTGATCAGACACTTTGGCATCAGTGTGGTACCAAAGATGCAATGATTCAAAAGGAACCACTGGGGTTTTGTCTGCGGCGTTATAAACGGCGCTGGAAAGAAATGCATGAATGTGGCGAGCCGCTTTTTTGCCATGGCCAGTCGCTATGGTGACGGTTCGATCGCTAGGCACCATATCGCCACCGGCAAAAATGCCAGCAGCTGAGGTCATCATTTGTTGATCTACAATAACGGTGCCATCTTTAGTGAATTGAATTTCTGGAAAACTGCTGAGTAGTTTTGAGTCAATATTTTGGCCGAGAGCTAAAATAAGGCAATCGGCCGATAGTTTTTCGAATTCGCCGGTCGGCTTGGGATGGCCGTTGCTGTCCAAGGTCATTTTTTCTACCGTGATTTGATCGACGTCAATTTCCTTAATGGTGCGTAGCCAGTTAATTTTTACCCCTTCTTCCAGCGCCTCTTCGGCTTCAAATGGCAACGCGGGCATATTGGCCATATCCCGACGATAAATAATAATGGCTTCTTCCGCTCCCATCCTTTTGGCCGTTCGGGCCGCATCCATGGCGGTATTGCCGCCGCCGTAAACAGCGACTTTTCGACCTAGCTGTAGCTTTTTTCCACTACCCACATCGCGCAGATAACTGACTGCATCCATTATTTTTCCGGCTTCTCTGGCAGGAATATCAACTTTCTTGCTGATATGAGCACCCACCGCAACAAAAACCGCGTCAAACTCGCCTTCTTCTTTTTCCTGACGTAGATTATCCACCTTATGATCGAGGGTGAACTTCACCCCCATTTGTTCGATGCGTTTGATTTCACCGGCCAAAATATCACGAGGTAAACGGTAAGCGGGAATACCAAAATGCAACATGCCGCCAGCAATCGGTCCGGCGTCCCGCACTTCCACCTGATGGCCTAAGCGGCAAAGATGGTAGGCCGCCGATATTCCGCTAGGACCAGCGCCAACAATGAGTACCTTTTTTTCCGACTTGCGAGCGGTGATATTTGGTTTCCAGCCTTTTTCAATAGCCATATCACCCAAAAATCGCTCTACTTGATGAATACTGACGGCATTATCAACCTTCTCGCGATTGCAGCTAGTTTCACAAGGATGGTAACAAACCCGTCCATGAACGGCTGGCAGCGGATTGTTTTCAACCAATAACTGCCAGGCCTGTTCAAATTGATGTAGATAAACTTTATCTAACCAACCTTGAATGTTTTCCCCAGCAGGACAAGATTGATTGCAAGGCGGCATATAGTTCTTAAACAACGGCCGTTTATGTGCGGTTGGACCGGTACCATCGCTTTTTTGCAGGTCCGGCGGTGAGGTTAAATCGGTTAACTTTATTGAGGAGTCAGACGCAGCCATGGCTTACCGTTCCTATTTTAAATCAGACCCAATTGTCTCTATTTTCATCGAGGGGGGATCGACAGACCCTAAAGAGTAGCCCTTGAGTTTTGCCAACCTATTGAGCTAGATCAAGCAATGGTGGATTTTTATGGTCTATTTCAAAAACCTCGCAAAAGAAAAATTGGTTAGGTCAGAGTTTCAAGAACTCAAGGCATCCTGATAATTATTACTCCAAGCTGAGGTTAGTTAGCGGTCTTCGATATTTTCTTAAGTATTTCTCTATCTTCACCGAATTTACATATCGCATCACAATTATTTTTTAAATCTGAAAATAATATGTAGTGTATTTCGATTTCACTATTTTTTATCGAAGGTCTTTGAAGCTGAAGCAATACTTCTCTTTCTCGATTATCTGGAATTATAAGGTACAGTGTTGGAGGATTGTTTTCAAAGGAGTAATGTAGATCAGTGAGCCTTAATATCCCTGAATAGATAGACGTGCTTTTTTCTACTTCAAAAGCGCAAGCGACATTATTTGTGCCTTTGTCAAACCAAACAGCATCAATCAGTGTAATCGTTTTATAGGTATCTTTGTCTACATTTAATTCCGGGAATTTATTAAGGCCTATAAACGATAAGCTTTCTCCATTGTGACATTTAGACCGATCATTTGCAGCTGCAATCACATCGTAACCTATAGACCCGCCAATCGTCATAATGTGATATTGCATTTCCGTATGGAGGTCTTCTTCTTCCATTTCGCTTGTTACTTCTTTGTGTCTTTTTTTGAGTTTCTTTTCGATTTTAATTCTATCCTCTTCAGAAATGTGGTCATCACTAATTAATAATTTCTTTTCTCCAACATCAAACAAAAGACCTGCGAAAGCACCTAAATCGTTTGATAATTCAGACTTTAGTTCATTGTTTTTTGCTATTATGACCTCTCTCATTCTTAAATATTCTGTCCATGAACCGAGTTTAACTTTATCTTTGAACAGTGAATTAAAGCCATTAACAATGGCGGTATTGCAAGGCGGTATAATGGTAGGGTGTAAAAAATAAAGAATGCTTGCAACCGCAGGGCCTAAGCCTTTAATTTTTCTTTTGTCTAGTAAGATTATTTCTTTGAGTATTTGCTCTTCTTTTGTAGCATTTATACATTTTTCAAGGAACTGACCAAAAGCTACTTTGTTATCTTCATTTTCATAAATATCCGGTATTCGCAATTTTGGCTTCCAGTAAAAGGGGTGCGAAGCGCCTTTAAATACTTGCTTTTGTTCCGTAATACAATTTAATACAAATTCTAAAGATGAGCCTTTAAAGTCATTGCCAAATTTACCGTTCTTTATATCCTGTATGACATTAAAGACGCCTCTTCTTATAGTGCGAAATGCTTTTAGTCTTTCATTATTATTGACAAACCAACTGTTATAAACGGTTTCCTTGTCTTCTCTATAAATTTTTATTATAGTCTTTAAGTTTTGGCTCATATTTTAAATCTCATTTGTTTTTTATGTGAAGCATAACTTTGCTCCAAAGGTGCGGTGTAATCTAAAGGTTAGCCTATATAGGATTTTTGTTGCTGTAATCTTTACATAGATCCTACATCAAGGAGGTATGACGTCAATTCAATAGCATTTAAGTAGTTACTTCAATGTTTTATTCGATGTTAATTCAAAAAGTGTAGCCAGATCATGGAAATACAACAATACTAGATCGTTTGTGCGATCATATCGATTAAATCGACGAGGACCACCAGAGCATTTTTAATAATCACTTTAACTGGAATATTTTTGTCAGGCCAACTAAAATGATGACGTTTGTCGTATTGACTTGCAACGAACACTGTTTTGATTTGGGCTTATCAACAGCAAGTTAAATACTTAGCGCTTAAAGGTCTTCTCCTGAGAGATTATCGTCTACAGAATACAATAGCTTCTCTGAAACAAAGGAAATTATTATGGAAAACGGCATCGAAAAAGAGTTTGAGCAATTACAAGTTGTTTACGATACAGTCATCAATTTTTTTGTTAACTACAGCTTTCAGTTAGTCGGTGCGTTAATTGTTCTTCTCATCGGTTTGTTTATCGCAAGTCGTATATCAAAAGGTGTACAAAAACTTTGTATCAAAAAAGGCCTGGATATCACCCTTTCACGATTTATTGCCAACGTGGTACGGATTTTTATTATTGCGATGGTATTGATTATTTGTCTCAATAAAATAGGTATCAGTGTAACTCCATTTGTTGCTGCCATTGGTGCTCTTTCCCTAGGCGCTGGTTTAGCACTTCAGGGATTATTGTCCAATTACGGTGCCGGGTTTAATATTATCCTAACTCGACCTTTTGTGGTGGGCGATACCATTAATGTTCAGGGTGTCAGCGGCCAGGTAAAAGACATCTTGTTAGCTCATACCATTTTATCAACTGAAGATGACGTCACTATTACGATTCCTAATAAACATATCATTGGCGAAATAATTCATAACTCGAACGAGGTGTCTTTACTAGAGTTAGCCATCGGTGTGTCTTATGCGAGTGATCTTGACAAAGTAACCGAGCTGTTGCTTGCCGCAGTAAAAAATAATCAATCGGTGAGTGATAAAAAAGAACCGTTAGTTGGGATCGCTAATTTTGGTGATAGCAGCGTTGATTTTGAAGTTCGAGTATGGGTAGATTCCAATGAAGTAAATTCTGCACGGTTTGCGGTGAATAAAACGCTGTGGGATTGCTTAAAAGAAAATCAGATCGATATTCCATTTCCACAGCGAGAGATACGAATGTTGCAGGCTTAAAGTTGGGAATAGTTTTGTGTCACTTTGTGGCTTAAGCGGAAAGGTGACCAGAGAATTTTCAGAAGGTTAAGAGTATCACAGCTATTAAAATGTTGAAGTTGAGACCATTTGTTTTTCCATTACTCTTAATCACAAATCCAAGGAATAAACCAATGACTATCGCCAGACTAAAGTTTGTCGACCAAGATACATTCGTATTGGTATTCTTTATTCACAAATTTGTTTATTAAATTCAAATATTCTTGAGGCACTTTTCTGCTTCAGATATTACTGTGTTTACATTATTCGGCATGAATTTATTGGTATGGATACCCATATATAGAGTCTCACTGACTTTATTGGTTAGCCGATGTATTTTCACTTTTTCAGTATCTTTAAAAGCGCCTACAGCGTGACTAGGTAGGACAGTAAATCCTAGCCCCATACTCACAGGCTCCAAAATTAGATTAATTTGGTTTGAAAAACCTGACCTTTTAAATTGATTACTATTTTGGAACTCTGGGAAATTTACACTAAGTAGCTGACCCGCATGATAAGCACCATCGGGGTGATCAATAAACCCTAACTCAATTAATTGATCCCAGCCAGGCTCTAAGATACCCGACGGCGTAACCAATAAAAGCTCTTCTTCTGCAATGGGCTTAAGACTAACTTCACCCATGGTCGACAAGCAGGTCATTAGACCGACATCCACCTTATGCTCGGCAATTAACCTCTCTACTTCACTGTTAGGCGCAAATCGATATTCGACAACCAGTTTTGGGTAATGTTTTTGCATTCTCAATAAATGAGGATAAAGCTTAAGACCTACACTCCCCGGCGATGCTACCTTTACTATGCCTTCATGGGCAGGATCTAGACCTACTCGCTTCTCTAGATTAGCCAAAGAAAAAATTAACTTCTGGCCTTCTTGGTATAAGCGGTTGCCGGTACTAGTGAGGGTGAACTTCTTACCTTGCCTAATAAGAAGCGGTTGACCTAGATGCTCTTCGAGCTTACGCACGTGCTGACTAACCCCCGACTGCGTCATATGAAGGTTTTCGGCAGTACGAGTGAAATGACCAACCTCGACAAGTGTACAAAAACTTCGTAGCCAGATAGGGTTAATCATTACATTATGTACTCATTTGCATTTCAAATGATAATTTTACTTAATAGTGCCGGTTTTGTAATCTGTTTACAACATCCATTACAGAGCAATAGAATATGAGTAAACTATCATGAGCAAACCATATCCCCGCAATTTTTCACACATCGGCATATCAGTTCCCGACTTAGAGGCTGCGGTAAAGTTTTATACAGAAGTTATGGGTTGGTATTTAATTATGAAACCGACAGAAGTTATAGAAGACGACAGCCCAATTGGTGAAATGTGTACAGATGTTTTTGGCAGCAACTGGGATAAGTTCCGAATTGCACACCTTTCAACAGGTGACCGTATAGGTGTTGAGCTTTTCGAGTTTAAGGGCCAAGTTAACCCAGAGGATAATTTCGAATACTGGAAAACCGGCGTGTTTCACTTTTGCGTTCAAGATCCCAATGTTGAAGAGTTAGCCGAAAGGATTGTAGCGGCAGGTGGGAAAAAACGTATGCCAAAACCACGTTATTACTACCCAGGAAGCAAACCCTACCGCATGATCTATATGGAAGACCCTTTTGGAAATATCTTAGAAATTTACAGCCACAGTTACGAACTTGTTTATAGCGAAGGTGCCTACTAGAAAAAACATGGCTCGAGAGCCTGTAAATTAGTTTGTGTATCTGCTATCCGAGTCTTGAAATTTAACGCTCACAGCAGGTGTCGTGTGTAATGCGTCGCCTGCACGGGCAGGTTAAATTTTTTGGCTATTAAATTGAGCAAACGCTACTTCTAATTTTGATGCTAATTGATTTTCCCCTTTAATTTTTAATACCTCGATTATACATTCAATGGTGCAAAGCCCGCCTTCTGGTTGATTACGCCTTAGTTTGTAGTTGGAACTACCGGTAATTTTTAGTGTTGCGTGGGGTATTTTCTTTAAATATTGGCTTTTGTTAACTATTTTTTGAGACTCCTGCCATGTACTATCAATTATGATGATGTTTTCATAATCATGAATCATAGACGGAGCTGCATCACCTTTTGAATACAGCAATAATGCTTCATTGTTGTCTATTAGTTTTAGAATATCTTTGTTAGGATTTACTCTTTGCCAAAGTATGCGCTCAACAACACCATCAGAATGCTCTATCGCAATTGATCCAGTATTGGTCGTTCTGTCTATCTCTCGTTCATGTGTAAGTAAGAAAATCTTCATTTCAATAGTAATTTAGGTCTGAACTAGGTGGTAAGCGGTTCTTTTCGCGCGTCCAGCCCGTGCCTTTCGCGAGCGTACTTGAATGATTTGTTATGTGCGGCTATAATACCTGTACGCTTTATTGTACATATACTAATTAGTGAGGATAATATGGATGCCATAAGTTATACCGTTGCGCGCGCAAATTTAGCAAAAACAATGGAAAAAGTCTGCAATGACCATGATGCAGTGATTATTACACGAAAACGCGAATCTCCTGTAGTAATGATCTCGCTTGAAGATTACCAAGCAATGGAAGAGACAGCCTATCTATTACGATCGCCTGCCAATGCAAGGCATCTGCTTGAGTCTATTGCGGAATTAGAATCTGGAAAAGGGGCTGAACGAGAACTAATTGAATGAAGCTAACCTTTTCATCCAATGCTTGGGATAACTACCTTTACTGGCAAAAAACGGATAAGGCCATGGTTAGGCGAATAAATGCATTAATAAAAGACATACAACGCCAACCTTTTGATGGCATTGGAAAACCTGAACCACTAAAACATGGGCTGTCAGGCTACTGGTCTCGACGAATTAATGATGAGCACAGAATTGTGTATAAAGTAGCGGAAGACAATTTGCTGATTGCTCAGCTCCGCTATCACTACAAATACTAAAGCGCTAAGAGTGACCTTTGCAAATGAATTTGTAGCGCCATCGGCTGAAATAAAAAAGGAGACATTGTGATTTAATGAAACAGTTTACCTTGAATTGTTCAATATATCAGACACCCAACATACAGCCACATTCTCAACGGTATGGATATTCGAACGCTGCAAGAACTTATGGGGCATGCCAGTGTAACCACCACGCAAATGTATTTACATGTCGCACAGCAAAAGCAAAAACGGATTGTTAGCCCGATAGATTTTTTACAAGCGACAACTAATTAGCCAACCGTGCACGACAGACATAAATTGGTGCATTAAATATCTATGAAACACAAATTTAGACCTAAGCTTTTTTCCCAGCAGAAACGCACGCATCTACCGAGTTAGTTTTGTCTTCATCTAAATACATTAACAAGGGTGGCAATAACAAGAAATCCACAATCAGGGCAAAAATTAAAGTCACCGCCATTAATACTCCAATGGTCGCCGAGGTATTCATATGGGATATCGACAAAATCAAAAACCCACTGGCGAGCACCACCGTGGTCGTTAACAAGGCTATGCCCACTCTGGAAAATGATTCTCTAACTGATTCAGCGGCATTTTTTCCGGATTTTCTGGCGCGAATATATTTATGTAAAAAATGCACCGTATCATCGACCACAATACCTAAAGTCGAACAAGCTACAATAGACAATGAAATATCAACATAACCATAGGTTAACCCCCACAAACCATAGGCCATTGCTGCGGGAATCACATTAGGGATTAAACTGACCAAACCATATTTGAAGGACTTTAAAACCACCATTAATACAATAGAAATACCAACCAGCGCAATTAAGGTCCCCATTAGTAAACTGGTAATGTTTCTTTGTGCGATATGAGCAAAAACCACACCTAAACCGGTTGCAGGAGCCGCGCTAATTGCCGGGGCATTTTGTTCTAACCAGGTCAATGCTTTGGCGTCCATGGCTAATAACTCATCGGAGCCTGCATCAGTCATCGATACCGAAAAACGTGAGGCGGTTTTATGGATGGTTACCAAATTGTTGAGCCCCATTCCTTCCGGCAAACCAAATTCATGGAACAATAAATACTGGGCGGCCAGTTCGCTGCTTTCTGGTACTCGATACCATTTTGGGTCATCATCGTGCATGATCTGATTTAAGTCCTTCATTAAACGACTTAATGATTTAACATTCATAATTTTATTTTGTGACAAATACCATTGCTCAAACTGATCCATTTGTTGTAAGTAGTCGGGATCAAAAATCCCTACTTTCGATGTAGGGGTTAGTGAATATTCCAGAGTATTTACGCCCGTTAAATAACCGTCGATCCGGTTGACTAATTTGATCATCTCAAAAGAATCGTCAAAATATTTCGCCCAGTTATCGCTGATTTTATTGTTTGGAACAAACCAGGTTAAACCAATCACTACCAGAGACATTACCGGGATCAGCATTGCTTTTCTACGGATCACAAAATCAGAGAAACGATCGAATAACGGCTGATTGTTTCTTTGTTTAGTCGCCTTGATTGGCATCATCATCAATAAAGACGGTAGAAAGAACAAACTGAATAGCAAAGCAATCATTACTCCAAATGCCACCATATTGCCTAAATCACGATAAGGCGGGGAGGAGCTAAAATTGAGACTCAAAAAACCAATGATCGTAGTAATACTGGTGACTAAAATTGGCATAAAGTTAAGTTTCAAGCTGCTAGCAATTGCAGCCTTTTTAGATTCACCCAAATTCGTTTGATGAAAATAGGTCACTAATACATGCACGCTGTCTGCCACCATAATCGAGAGTAGAATACTTGGCGCGAATCCGGCGATAGGGGTTAACACCGGGGCCACCCAGCCAAAAAATCCAAAGGTGCAAATAAGACAGGTAGTGATTAGTAAAAAAATGGCCGCAGTGCCTAAAAGACTTCTAAGAAATAAAAATAAACCTACAAAGATAATAAAATAACTGAGCGGCATTAGAGTCGTCAAATCATTGGCCACAGCGCGGGCTAATGTCGCATTAAAAGCGGTCGAGCCACCATTATCAATTTGAAACTCAGGAAACAGTAGTCGATATTTGTCCCTAATCAACTCGATTTGTTCGGTGATAGCGATCGAAGCATTGGGTTTTCTGCGGTCTAGTCTTAAGTTGATGGCTATCACCGTGAGTTTGCCGTCCTGGGTGATTAATGAACGAACCAGTCTTTTTTCGGACAGCGCAATTTGCTGGATATTGGCTATTTGCTCAATGGATAATTGAGCGGCGTTATCAACCAGATAATCAGTGGTAATTTCATCGGATTTAGACTGGCTGTATTGGTAGTTTGTGAGTGATGACACCCGATAAGCAGAGTCAACCAACCAGGCTTGTTCGGTTAACGCCTCGATTAACATTAAGCCGTTGCGGGTAAATAAATCCCCTTGTTTGGCGGTGACCACTAAAGTGGCGGAATCGGATTTGACATAATTACTTTCAAAAGATTCGAAAGCCATTAGTTGCGGATTATCTTTGCTCAGGTAAACTCTAAAGTCGTTGCTGATGGATAGATTCTTAAGACCAATGGCAAAGGCCAATACAATAAGGATAGTGGTTGTCAGAATGCCTTTTGGATGATCGACAATCCAGTCGATAAAGTGATTGATTGAACTGTCCCTATTTTTCATTTTAAAGTTAGTTTTTAGCTATCAATAGTCTCGATAATACACTAAATTATACTCTGGCTTCATTTTTGACTGCACAAATTCTCTGGTGACCAATTTACATGACCAATATTTTAGAAATTAAACATCTGACAAAAACTTTTTCTGACAATATTGCTGTTGATGGAATTAGTTTTAACGTCCCACAGGGGAAGTGCTTTGGACTGCTGGGGCCCAATGGCGCTGGCAAAACCACTACGATTGAAATGATGGAAGGTATTATTAAACCAACCTCCGGCGAGATCCGTTACTCGGGGCGGACAATTGACAGTCTTTATCGTCAGGAAGTAGGGATCCAGTTTCAACATACCGCCATTCAGGATTTTCTGACGGTGAAAGAAACTTTGGTGATGTTCAGTAAGTTTTATGAGCAAACTATTGCGATTGAAGAAATGATTGAAACTTGCTCGCTCGAATCAATTCTTGACAGGGATACTCGGAAGTTATCTGGCGGTCAGCGGCAACGATTATTGTTGGCGCTGGCGATCCTTAATGATCCCAAGATTGTCTTCTTGGATGAACCAACCACTGGATTAGACCCTCAAGCACGACGCAATTTTTGGCAACTAGTTAATCGGATCAAGCAACAAAACAAAACCGTGTTATTAACCACTCACTACATGGATGAAGCGGAGTCACTGTGTGACGAAATTGTGATTATGGATCAAGGTAAAATCATCGAACAGGGAACGCCTCATGCGTTATTGGAACAAAACTTCGACGGGGTAATGGTCAGTTTACCCAAACAAGTAGATGAGGCGTTAAAAGCAGCTGGATTTGATTTTCAGTTAAACAATCATCGGGTTGAGATAGCCACTAATACCGTGGAAAAAACAGTACGAGATCTGTTGGAAAAAAATATATCCATCAACAGTATGCAGGTTCGTTCGCCCAATTTAGAAGATTTGTTTATTAAACTCACCGGTCATCAATTGAGGGGTTAGTCCCTCAAAACCCCTCTTAATAAGGTACTCGAATGTTGAATCGAATATTGGCTATTTTGCAAGCCAGAAACAAAGAGTTCATCAGAGATCGCTCTGCACTTGCCTGGAGTTTTATGCTTCCCGTTTTTTTATTGGTGGGTTTTTCTTTTATGTTTAGCGGCGAGGGCAGAGCCTTGTACAAGGTTGGGCTGATGACCAATACCAAGGAAAATTCTCAGGAGCAAAAAATTCTTGAGGAAAACAAGTTGTTGAAATCGTCGGTTTTTTTAGCAATGAAACACTTTGATTTTGTTGAATATCAAAATCTTGAAAATGCAGTGCTTAAAGTCGATCAACATAAAATTGATTTGTTGGTTGATTTCTCAAATCAAAAATATTGGCTTAACGATACCTCAGCCAAAGGTTACATCGTGGAAAAATTATTATTGGCCCAGCATCCAGATTTTACAGCGCAAAAAACCAGTGGTCGGGCGGTTCGTTATGTGGATTGGGTTATGCCCGGTATTCTAGGCATGAACATGATGTTTAGCTGTTTATTTGGAGTCGGTTATGTGATTGTGCGATATCGAAAAAATGGGGTGCTAAAACGATTTCAGGCCACCCCTTTATCGGCGTTTGAATTTTTGACTGCGCAGGTCATTTCCCGATTATTCATCGTTTTGAGTGTGACCTCGATACTTTTTGTTGGTAGTTATTATTTATTAGATTTTTATGTACTGGGTTCAATGTTCGATCTATTTATTATTGCGTTGCTCGGTGCGTCCAGCATGATTGCCCTCAGTTTGTTAATTGCGTCTAAATCTCAAAGCGAAGAGTTAACAGGCGGACTGCTCAATTTTTTCTCATGGCCAATGATGTTTCTTTCTGGTGTTTGGTTTTCACTGGAAGGCGCCCATCCCGTGGTTCAGCAAATGGCTGATTTTCTACCTCTCACACATATTTTACAGGCTGCCAGAGCGGTGATGACCGATGGGGCCGGTCTGGCGGAGATACAAAATCATCTGTATGTTTTGGCAGGTATGAGTGGTGTATTTCTTGTTTTAGGCAGTTGGTTGTTTGACTGGGGCGCTGAACGCTAAATCCCCCCTGGCTAAAGGGGGAAAGATTTAACCTTCATCGGCATCTGGCACAAACACATAACCAATACCCCAAACGGTTTGCAAGTAACGTGGTTTGGCGGGATCCTCTTCAATCATCCGCCGTAATCGAGACACCTGAACATCGATACTTCTTTCCAATGCGCTATAGTCACGGCCTCTGGCAAGGTTCATCAATTTATCCCTGGAAAGTGGCTGACGAGGATTTGTGACCAGTGATTTTAATACCGCAAACTCGCCACTGGTTAAAGTCATCGCTTCACCATTTTTGTCCATTTCACGGGTCGCAAGGTTCAATCTAAACTCACCAAACTCAATGATTTTTTCTTCACCGCTTGGAGCGCCCGGCAGTTCATTGGTATTGCGTCTTAAAACGGCTTTGACTCTCGCCAATAACTCTCTCGGATTAAATGGTTTAGCCAAATAATCATCGGCACCCAGTTCTAAACCAATAATGCGATCCACATCATCGCCTTTGGCAGTTAACATGATGATCGGAATATTATTATCAGCGCCACGTAACCGGCGGCAGATGGATAAACCATCTTCGCCTGGCAGCATTAAATCGAGCACCATTAAGTGGTAATTTTCGCGCTCTAGAAAACGGTCCATTTGTTCCGAATCTGCCGCAGCTTTAACGATGTATCCTTGTTCTTTGAAGTATCGCTCTAACAAGCTGCGTAAACGTAGGTCATCATCAACGACTAATATTTTTTTGGTTTCTTCACTCATTCACATTCCCCTTTGAACCAATTTTTTTGGTTGCGTGCCTTTGAGCCCGGATGACACATGTTTTTCGTATTCAACGCATTGTTCCAGGCCGATACTACTCAATCTTGATAAGACTGTCATTGTCAGATAATAACTACTTGAAAAGCAAAGTAATTTTACTGCCTAATTGTTACAGAGTATAACTCAAAAAATAAACAGACCCCAGTTACCGATGAACAGAAATAACATTTTGTGGATTATTGCTAAATTGTTACCAATAAAGGCTGAATTTCCCATTAAAGTCGTTATAATCGCGGCAGTTAATTATTCGCAGAACAACCAATTGCTCTGCATGCTGAATAGAGATTATCCGAGAATCAGAGAATACAGGATCATAAATGCTTAATATCTCACAACAAATCGCAAAAGAACTTTCCGTTAACGAAAAACAGGTCGCCGCCGCCGTCGTGCTTTTGGATGGAGGTGCCAGCGTACCGTTTATTTCACGCTATCGAAAAGAAGCGACTGGCGGACTTGATGATACCCAAATGCGCGATTTGGAAGAGCGATTAGGTTATTTGCGTGAATTGGAAGATCGTCGTTCGGTGATCTTAAAAAGTATTGAAGAGCAAGAAAAACTAACCCCTGAGCTTAAAGGCAGTATTTTATCTGCAGCAACCAAAAGCGAGCTGGAAGATCTTTATCTACCTTATAAGCCTAAACGCCGGACCAAAGCACAAATCGCACGCGAGGCTGGATTGCAGCCATTAGCCACCAGTCTGTTGGAAGATGCCAATCAAGATCCAGAAACAAAGGCACTAGAATTTGTTAATCTTGAGGCGAAAATAGAAACCCCTAAAGATGCTTTAGATGGTGCCAAACAAATTTTGATGGAAGAATTGGCAGAAAACGCGGCGTTATTATCTGAAATTCGCTCCTACCTGGAAGAAAATGCCTTTGTTCGCTCGTTGGTGGTTAAAGGTCAGGAAGGGAAAGGACAAAAGTTTAGTGATTATTTTGAATATTCTGAAAAGCTAAGCAAAATACCATCGCATAGAGCATTAGCACTATTTAGAGGGAGAAACGAAAGCGTCTTGGGGATCGAGTTAGTGGTGGATGAAAAGTTATTGAAGGACGATAAATCCGGTAACTATGCTCAATATCTGATCGCTAAACACGCTAATATCAAACAGCAAGGGCGAGCAGCAGACGACTGGTTACAAACCGTTGTTTTGTGGACCTGGCGGGTCAAGTTGCAAAGCTTTTTCGAAACCGAGTTGTTAGGCAAGTTAAGAGAAAAAGCGGAAGCCAGTGCGATTGGCGTGTTTGCCAATAATATGCGCGATCTACTGATGGCCGCACCCGCCGGTGATTTTGTCACCATGGGACTGGATCCTGGATTAAGAACCGGCACCAAAATAGTCATTGTGGATGGTACTGGTAAGCTCCTTACTCAGACCACAATTTTTCCTCACGCACCGCAAAAGCAGTGGGAGCAATCTTTGAAAAAAATGGCAACCATGTGTCAGCAGCATAAAGTGAAACTGGTGAGCATTGGCAATGGAACGGCCTCCAGAGAAACAGATAGTCTGGTTCTTGAATTAGAAAAACGTCATCCTGAGCTGGCGCTGCGCAGAATTGTAGTCAGCGAAGCAGGTGCTTCGGTGTACTCTGCTTCTCGATTAGCCGCTGAGGAATTTCCCGATTTGGATGTAACCTATCGAGGCTCGGTATCGATTGCCCGTCGATTACAAGATCCATTGGCCGAGTTAGTCAAAATTGAACCTAAAGCAATTGGTGTGGGCCAGTATCAGCACGATGTCAGTCAGAGTCTACTGAGCAAAAGTTTGGGCAGTGTGGTTGAAGATTGTGTAAACGCGGTGGGAGTCGACTTAAATACCGCCTCCGCGCCATTATTGACCCATGTATCAGGACTCAACAAAACACTGGCGCAAAACATTATCAAACACCGTGAAAGTAATGGCAGGTTTGTTAACCGCCAACAATTAACTCAGGTTGACCGGCTTGGACCTAAGGCATTTGAACAAGCGGCTGGTTTTTTGCGTATTACTGATGGTGACAATCCCCTCGACCGTTCCGGAGTTCATCCGGAGACCTATCCTATTGTTGAAAAGATGTTGGCAAAAGTCACCGGTGGTATTGGCGCGCTAATGGGGCAAAGCGATGAATTGAAACAGTTAGATGCTAAAGAATATGTATCAGAAAACTTCGGTTTGCCGACCATTAACGATATTTTTAAAGAGCTGGAAAAGCCCGGCCGAGATCCTCGGGGTCAATTTAAAACCGCCAAATTCAAGCAAGGCGTAGAAACATTAAGCGATTTAAAACCTAAGATGGCATTGGAAGGGACGGTGACCAATGTGACTGATTTTGGTGCTTTTATCGATGTTGGCGTTCATCAAGACGGCTTGGTGCATATCTCACTGATGAGTGATAAATTTATTTCTAATCCGCGAGAAGTGGTTAAAACCGGCGATATTGTGAAAGTGCATGTGATCTCAGTCGATGCACAGCGAAAGCGCGTGAGTTTATCGATGGTTGGGCCGCAGGAAGAAACCGAGCAAAAGAGTAAAGTTAGCAATAAACCCTATAAAACGAAATCTGCCAAACCTGCCTCAAAGCCAGTCAATTCTGCCTTTGGTATGGCGTTAGCGGACGCTTTCAAAAACAAAAATTAGCTCGTAATTGGTGAAAAGATCCAAGCATCCTTTTACTCATTCCCATGCTCCCGTGTGGGAAGCAAATTTTTAGTGCGCATTTGCATGAGTTATTTCACTGAAGCCTGCGATAAAAAGCTAAGCCGTGATCGACTCTGAAACGCTTTGTAGTTTATCTATTGAACACTGCAACCGAGCTAAGTCATTGATCTTTGTCATTTAGCACAAAAGTTCCGCTAATAATGTAAAAAGATGTTGCAAGAGTCATATCAGTTTGTTATAAATGTGTCCGCTAGCGAATAATAGAAGCCCGAAGTCACGGGACCTGCAGACTGGAAAACTTTATAAGCCTCTTAACCGAGGCTTTTTTATGTCTGCTGTTCAGCTTATTTCAAAACGCTCCGAGCCCGGCGTCAGCGACGGTTACATAGCTGCCTATGCGCCCTTACGCTTCCTTGTTCACGAAGCGTTTTGAAACAACCTGAACAGCAGACGTCGCTCCGAAGAGGATTAGATACTTCTCGCTCGCTTTGCTTGCATTGGTGATGGCGTTTAATATCATTTACTCGCAACTCGCAACTCGCAACTCGCAACTCGCAACTCGCAACTCGCAACTCGCAACTTGCAATTAATGCTTATACTAATTTTTTCTGGTAGTCTTCTATCCCAAAATTACTTTCTTTATTTCAGGAATCCTTCATGCTCGAATCTCGCGGTGTTAATTTGTTTATGGCGTTTGTTTGTCATCAGTTGTTGATAGCTGCTTTTTACTTTCAATATGTGGAAGGCATGGATCCTTGCCCTCTGTGCATTTTTCAACGGGTGGCGGTGTTTGTTTTAGGGATTTGGTTTTTATTACATGGTATCCATAAACCATTGGCCGGAAGTCGTTGGCATTTGGTGTATAACATTGGTGGGCTAGTGAGCGTGGTGATCGGTGGCGGGATAGCGGCTCGTCATGCCTATTTGCAAACTCTTCCAGCGGACTTGGTGCCAGCTTGTGGGCCCTCATTGGGTTATTTGGTTGATATGCTGCCCTTTACTGAAGTCCTAGATGTGGTGCTTAAAGGTTCTGGCGAGTGTGCAAAAGTGAGCTGGAGTATGATGGGATTAAGTATGCCAATGTGGTTATTTCTATTCTTTATTGGCTGCGCAGGATTACTTATTTGGCGGATTTATCGGGATGTTAAACCGAGTCGTAGTATTTTTTAAAGTTATCCAGTTAATAAAAATTTAAAGCGGCAATTCAATCTGCTCATCGTGAGGAAATTCTGTATTTTCATCGGTGAGCGCTAGTGGAAGTCTTATGCTAAAACGGCATCCTTTGCCGGGTTGGGATTCTACCGATAACTCGCCGCCTAGTTGTTCACTAATAATAAAATAGGAAACGGATAAACCTAAACCCGTGCCGGTCTTTTCGTCTTTTGTGGTAAAAAATGGCTCGAAAACACGCTTTCTAACGCTCTCACTCATGCCCGGGCCATTGTCTATCACTTCAACCACCGCCTTTGTTCCTTCGCGTCTGATAATCAACTCAATCAAAGGTTCTTGATTGTCGATGGTTTTGGTTGCAAGCGCTTGCGCAGCATTGATCAATAAATTAAGAAAAACCTGTTCCAGTTGATTTTTTTGCGCAAAAACCTGACCAATATTTGGTGAGTAGGATTTTCGAATTTGTATATTTCTGAAATCAAATTGTTTCTTCTGGTTATAATCTTTTGCTGAAAGTCTGACCGCGGAGTCAAGGGCCTCAATCAAATCAACATGGCTGGATTCATGGGTGGTAGGTTTGGCAAAGCTCAGCATATCGCCGACAATACCGGCTGCTCTTTCTCCAGATGCCAAAATACCTTCGAGAAACGTATCGATACTTTGTTGTTGGATAAATCGGGTTAACTGCTCAATCTTGAAATCGTTTTGCTCGGCTATGGAATGATTTCTGATCAACTCGGCGCTGAGGCGGCGTTTAATATTTTGTGCGCTTTGCATAATAGCGCCTAACGGGTTATTAATTTCATGCGCCATGCCCGCAGCAAGTCCGCCGAGAGAGAGCATTTTTTCGGTTTGTACCAATGTTTCGTCAATCTTCACCTTATCGGTGACATCATCGATACGAACAACTTTGCCCTGATCTTGATCATGTTCAGCAAAAATTGTATAGACCATAACTTCTAATGTTCTCATCGTCAGGTTTATTTTTTGATCAAATCGGAAGGTGAGAGATTGAGTGAGTAAGTCGCCATTTTGCTCGTGTATTTTAATTTTTTGATCAAGAAAGGGGCATAAATCAGACAAATCATTACCGATCGCTGATTCTGCATTTATAGCGGTCATTTGCTCTGCTTCACGGTTCCATTGCAATACGATGTTGTCGGTATCGAGTGCGATAATGACCGACGGCATCGAATTAATCAGTTTCGCCAGATAATTCTGGATAGCATCAATTTGTTGCTCGGCAATTTTTCGACCGTGTTTTTGTTTTTTGATTTCACTGGAATGTTCTGCAACTCTTATTTCTAACAAATTGCGAGTCTTTTCCAAGGTCTGGTTTGATTGATGTAGCCGCTTTTCTTCTTCACGACGATGGGAAATATCAGAAATAAATTCAATATAGTGTACGGAACCGAGCCAACCTGTGATTCGAGCGCGACTTTCTACCGGAATTTTTTCGCCATTTTTTTTCCTGAAAATCGTTTCATAATACACCTCTCTCCCATCAAGCAGCGCTCTTTCTAACTCTGGGTATCGATGTAAATGGCAATCAATATCAAGATCAAGGGTGGACATCTGGAGTAGCTCTTGTTTGCTAAAACCGAGAGTTTCGCAGGCACGCTGATTAACTTCTTCGATCACGCCTTGAGGAGTGCTTAATATTACCATATCGGCCGATTGGTCCATCAACAGCAAAAATTCTTGTTTGGTTTCATCCCATCGATGATCTTGCTCAGCTTCCCAGCGCAATAGATAGAAGGCCGGATAAGCGATAAGTGCCAGAGTCATACAGGCGACACCAAGCTCCAGCAGAGCTTCATTCCAATTGACATAACCATCTAGCCAAAAATTGATACTGAGCGCGCTGGCGGCAGGCAAAAGTGCCGCAATGATAATCAAGGTTGCGGTAAAACCGCGCACAGACCAATGCTTGGCAAACTGTGCACGAGTTTGACGTCTGCTTTGATTGGTCGGTTGCATCGGTTGTCCTTTGCGATAAATTTTATTAGTGACGGGTGTTTGAGCGATCAGTTGTTAGCTGCCGTTGATTTACCAAGGATCAACAATTTCCAGAAAAAACCATAATCGTTATTGGCCATTTTGTAAAATATTTCCGTCAAAATAATCAAAATAAAGTTTTTTCTGTGACCATAGTATGGTAAAAATGTAGCTGGTAGATTAACACATAAGATTTGACCGATTTAGTTAAACTTGGATTAATCAGTTAATGCTTATCTGTTGAGGTGTTTAACCTGTTGAGTCTGAATCCTAAGAGAATTGCTGTATTATGCTGGAAAACCAAATAGAACCAAAACCCCAACAAGAAAACAAGAATATTGCGGTCGAAAACTGGTTGGCAGAGCGTAGCCAGGTGATCGTTTTATATTGTAAATTGTCAGGCTATCGAAATCAGGCAGAATTGCCGGAAGTCGATCAAATCAATTTATTTTGCGATATTTTAATTGATTATGTTTCCGCAGGGCACTTTGAAGTTTACGAGCAAATTGTGAATGATTGTGATATTAATGGCCCTTCCAGTATCGGTTTGTTAAATGAGCTTTATCCAGGTATATCAAAAACGACTGACATTGTTGTGGATTTTAACGAAAAATATTCCAAAAAAATTAATAACGAAGGCGAACAGATGTCTGGATTTGATATGGATCTGTCGATGCTTGGCGAAGCAATTGCAAAGCGGGTTGATTTGGAAGATAACCTGATTGATACGCTCAAAACTAAGCATTAATGAATCCGTTAGCCGATCAAACCTCAAAGCAGCCAGTTAGGTATCCGATGCTTGACAGAACCAATGCTTAACAGAGCCAATGCAAACCACGTTTGAAGTCCTATCAAGGCAAAAAAGTAAAAGGCAATAAAATGATAAGAGTCATCATTGAAAGAAAAATTAAAAAAGGATGTGTGGATGAGTATTTGGAGCTTATTCGACGGGCGCGAAAGCAAGCGAATACAGTCGAAGGTTTTATTGCCGGTGAGCTACTGCAGGAAAAAGACAATGCCCATCATGCCATCATCATTTCAAGTTGGGAAAATAATCAAGCATGGGATGCCTGGGCGGTGTCTGAAATAAGGTTGCAAGCGATTAACGGTATGCGGTCATTATTAGAGAGTGATGAAACGGTCACTATACTTGAAAATAGCAATATTCTAGCCTGAACCAATCTGTAATTGGTACGATACTCACCCCACCTCAAGCTGCATTCTCAGCGGCAGCATCACTTGTTCTGATAAAGATCTCCCATCAACTTCGCGAATTGCTCATATCTAAGAGATTGAGCTCCATCGCTTAAGGCTTCTTCTGGATTTGGGTGAAACTCAATCATTAGGCCATGAGCCCCGACCGCTTTTGCTGCTTTGGCCATCGGGATCACCAGATCTCTGTTGCCCACCGCATGGGAGGGATCGACGATAATCGGCAAATGGGTCATCTGCTTTAGCAGAGGGATAGCGCTTAAATCGAGCGTATTGCGGGTCGCCGTTTCAAATGTTCGTATCCCTCGCTCGCATAAAAAAACCTGCATATTTCCTTGTGCGAGAATGTACTCGGCGGCATTTAATAGCTCGTCCAGGGACGCCATCAGTCCTCGTTTTAGCATTATTGGTCGATTGATCTGACCGACCGCTTTTAATAGTGAAAAATTTTGCATGTTGCGGGCACCGATCTGCAAGACATCGGCCTGTCTGGCGATGGCTTTAGCATCTTCGGTATTCATCACCTCAGTTATGATGGGCATCGAGTATTTTTCACCGGCTTGTTGGAGAAAATCAAGCCCTTCAAATCCAAGTCCTTGAAAACTATAGGGGGAAGTTCGTGGTTTGAAACAGCCGCCTCGCAAAATGGCAGCGCCTGTTTCGTTGGCGTGTTTTGCACAGGATAAAATTTGCCCACGTGATTCGACCGCGCAAGGGCCAGCTATCACGGTGAAATTATCGCCCCCAATGCTCGCACTCTTGATTTGTATTACGGTGTCTTCCGGTTTGTGTTCGCGGCTTACCAAATGATAACTCTTGCGTCTTTGATTAGCTGAACTGGAAGTTGTTGGTGGCTGATTCGACTTATCTTTGTCTGCCTGTCCAGCGTCCTGACGTTTAAGCGTATCGAGTTTGGCATTTGCCAAACTTTGGGGAGAAACCTGAGTGGCCGATATATCTTCCGTAGGATAACTCCCCAAAACCCGTAAAAATCGACAAAATCGAGAGAGGGATTCAAGGGTTTGTTCAACTTTTTTGTCACTAATGTTGCCTTCCAGATCAATATAAAACATCTGCTCCCATGGTTTGTTAGGGATAGGTCGCGATTCTAATTTACTAAGCGGAATGTCAGCGTCACGAAATAAAGATAATACTTCGGCCAGAGAACCGGGTTTTTGACCGGTTGAAAGCGCAATGGAGGTTTTACATTGGACCGATAGAGATACTTTAATTGGTTTTCTTGCGAGTATCAGGAATCGAGTGATATTTTCGCTCTGGTTAGTAATATTGCTTTTGAGCACCTGTAAATTAAATATTTGAGCCGCTTCCTGACTGGCAATCGCCGCCGTATTTGAATGGGGCTGCTGCGTTACTAGATCCAGGGCATGTGCGGTACTTTGCACCAAACTAATGTTGGCGGAAACCAGTTTTTTCAGATGTTTACTGCATTGTCGGCTTGCTTCCGGATGGGCTGCGATGCAGGTGATATCCTTTAGTTGGCTGTTTTTACTGCCAATCAAACAATGCTTAACTGTGTATTTTTCTTCGCCAATAATACTCAAATTTGAATCCAATAGCAGATCATACACCTCAGTGATCCCGCCCGATGTGGTGTTTTCGATCGGTATTACGCCATAATCGACTTTGCCCGATTGCACACTGGTTAGAACTTTTTCAAAAGAACCGCACGCCAAATAAGTATTGTCGCTATTGCAGAAATATTTTTTTGCCGCCAGATAGGAATAAGCCCCCTTGCCACCGAGAACCGCCAGAGACTTGCCGAGGTTATTTTTTAATTCAGGATTATCCAGAGATTGCAGATAGTCTTGTTGAAACTGTATTGAATCTTCAATGATATGATTAAATAGGCGTGTTACATAATGAGAGTCTAGTCCCATTTGACTGGCTTTT
>Ga0316205_10001221_pt1 | contig 35111 bp, 36 predicted proteins | sample 3monthpyrite_MG_FD_204941 | JGI IMG/M metagenome (GOLD analysis project Ga0316205, IMG submission 204941) | Microbial mat bacterial communities from mineral coupon in-situ incubated in ocean water Damariscotta River, Maine, United States -... | ecosystem: Environmental > Aquatic > Marine >...
AGCAAGTGCCAAATTATTAAAACGCCTTGGCTTAACCATTGATGATATGGATATTATTGAATTTAATGAAGCTTTCGCTGCTCAAGCACTCGCTAGTGCTCGTGAGTTAGGTATTAGCGACAACGATGAACGCTTAAATCCCCAAGGTGGCGCTATTGCTTTAGGGCATCCGTTAGGCATGAGTGGGACCCGTATTGTGCTTTCAGCCATGAAGCAGCTTGAGCGCACCAATAAACGCTACGCTTTATGTGCCATGTGTATTGGCGTAGGTCAAGGTATCTCTATGGTTATTGAACGAGTATGTGAGTAACCATCCAACTTGTTGCTGTAAAGCCCAATTTAGTCGTCAAAAGTACTCATTGATAGTCATCAACTCCGTGCTTTTTCCTTTAAATTGAGCCATACAGCTTAAAGTTGAACCGTTACTTGTATAAATATGTTTTTTTAAAGAGCTGCTTTTTGTAGCTCTTTTTATTTACTAGCGAAAAAAAATCTTATCAACTATCTTTAGTTTACGTTTATAAAGCAAAATTAAAGGTATTTTATGTCAAACCATCGCACTTACAAAAAACTCGAAATTGTTGGTACATCAACCATTAGCATTGAAGAAGCCATTCAAAATGCTATTGCTGAAACCTCAAAATCTGTTAACAATTTAGACTGGTTTGAAGTCGTCGAAACTCGTGGTCATATTGTTGATAATAAAGTCGCTCACTACCAAGTTACCATCAAAATAGGTTTTCGCATCGAAGCAAGCTAGAAAATAATCTAGTGACACTTAGCGACAATAAAGCGTAAACGCCAATAGAACTTTTACCTAAATTAGTGATAAAATGGTTTAATTATTTTTGGCCGCATCTTTAATGCTCGCTAACACTCGCTTTTGTAGAGAAAAACATGAAAACCCATTTCGACGAACTATTAGACTTCCCCACTGTACTTAATTTTAAAGTGATGGGTATTGCTTGCGATGAACTACCTGATTTGATCATTGCCGAGCTACAAAAACATACCCCCGGTGACTATACAACCAAGATTACTCCTAGCTCTAAAGGTAATTATCACTCGGTTTCTATTCCCGTTACTGTTACCAGTAAAGCACATATTGAAAAAATTTATAAAACCTTAAATGCCATAGAGCAAGTCCGTTACGTTCTTTAATGGTTAGCCGTTAAAATTCAGGTATACTATCAGAGATGAAATTAAATAAGGTTTATCTGTGAAAAACGACTTAATAATTCGACAACTAGCCAATATGGATTACAGTAAAGTTTGGCATGCTATGCAAAACTTTACTGATAATCGCGATGATCAAACACCTGATGAATTATGGTTAGTTGAGCACCCGCCTGTTTTTACTCAAGGACAAGCAGGTAAAGAAGAACATTTATTAATGCCCGGTGATATTGAAGTGGTAAAAGTTGACCGCGGTGGTCAGGTAACTTATCACGGCCCGGGTCAGCAAGTTATTTACTTTATGATTAACTTACGCCGTAAAAAAATAGGTGTTAGAGAGCTAGTAACTCTGATCGAAAAAACCATAGTTGCCGCGCTTAATGATTATAATATTACCGCTTACCCAAAACCTGATGCACCGGGTGTTTATGTAGATGATAAAAAAGTAGCATCCTTAGGCTTAAGAGTGCGTAAAGGCTGCTCCTTTCATGGTTTAGCCCTAAATGTTAATATGGACTTATCGCCTTTTTTGCGCATCAACCCTTGTGGTTATGCTGGCCTTGAAATGATACAAACGTGTGATTTACAAGGTCCTCAAGATATTAATAGCGCCAGTGATGCGCTAGTTAAACATGCCATCAACTTGTTAAGCGTTAGCAATGTTGACTACCAAATAGGATTACCTAGCAGTTATGAGCACGCAAATGCCTAAAGATAATAACCAAACAAACCAAGCAGTAAAAAAAACAGTAAAAATGGTGCCCGGCACTAAATTACGTGATGCCGATAAAATGGCACATATTCCAATTAAGGTTGTCACTTCCACCAAAGAAAGCATGCTACGCAAGCCGAGTTGGTTACGGATAAAGTTACCACGTTCAAGTGAGCGTATTGATGGTATTAAGGCAAACTTACGCAAGCATAATTTGCACTCTGTATGTGAAGAAGCTTCATGCCCTAACTTATCTGAATGCTTTAACCACGGCACAGCTACCTTTATGATTTTAGGTGATATTTGCACACGTCGCTGCCCTTTTTGTGATGTTGGCCACGGTCGTCCATTAGCCGTAGACACCGAGGAGCCAAAAAAATTAGCCTTAAGCCTAAAAGACATGGCATTAAAGTATGTGGTGATCACCTCAGTTGACCGAGATGACTTACGTGACGGCGGTGCACAGCAATTTGCTGATTGCGTTAAAGAAATCAGCGAACTAGCTCCAAACACTAAAGTTGAAATTTTAGTGCCCGATTTCCGTGGTCGCATGGACAGAGCGTTAGCAATACTCAATAAAAATCCACCTCATGTTTTCAATCATAATTTGGAAACTGCGCCGCGCTTATATACCAAAGCCCGCCCAGGCGCTAACTATCAATGGTCTTTAGATTTATTGAAAAATTTTGGTGCAGCAAACCCTAACGTTGCTACTAAGTCAGGCTTAATGGTTGGTTTAGGTGAAACCAATGAAGAAATACTTGAAGTAATGCGTGATTTACGCAGTCATGGCGTAACCATGCTTACTATTGGTCAATACCTACAACCAAGTAAAGATCACTTGCCTGTTGAGCGTTATGTGCACCCAGATGAATTTGCTATGTTCCAAGAACAAGCCACTAAAATGGGATTTGAGCATGCTGCCTGTGGACCACTAGTTCGCTCGTCGTATCATGCCGATAAACAAGCAGCGGGTGAAGAAGTTGTGAATTACAACCCTTCTAGCGACTAAACAACGATATTTTGTACTACATCGTTGTTTTGTACTATGGGCTTATCAAATAATGGCAGGGAATATTCCAAGGATTAAGGAATTTCCGGCCGATGATCGCTATTGGAGGATCGACTGGTTTGGTGCAATTGAGCGAAATCCACATATCCCCTCAGAGCCCTTCGTTCAAATCGTAATAAGCCCGCTTATTCAAAACGAGGATATACACTCCTCAGCTAAGAAGCTCGCCTCTACTCATGTTACAGACTATAAAGTTCAACGCGTTATAAAGATAGGTGTCGGCCAATTACCATTGGTCAGTGTAGGCTCAATCTGGCTAAATGGTTCCTGCCAGACTGTTAAAGCAGGCAAGCAGGAATGCTTTTACAATCTCCTGATAAACGACAAAACCATTCGAATGGTCTCTGGTAATCACAAGGAAGAAGACAAAAACCTAATACCCTACGACGGCTATCGAACAGGAAAAGGTTTTATGGCCAATTTATTAGCCGTTGAGAGAGATAATGATCCCTTCGGGCTACTGATTCCAGCAATGGAATTGATTCGTTTTTATTACGCTGTATCAACAGACATGGCGCATGTTATTTTTTCAGGTGACCTGAAGCACCAACCAAATAATATTTAGCTTGAATAACTGCGGGATTATTGTTGTCGTCCTCAAATGTTATTTCTTGATAACAACCAATATCAGGGGTATCTTGTTCGTAAATCCACTCTTTTGTGCTCATAACGCCTCCCTATAAATAAAGTTAACATTCAAACCAGTACAATTTATTAGTGTAATTGATTATAAAATTAAATCATCACTTCATGACAGTAGCCTAAAGCGATGTAAAAATGAATGTAAGTATTAATTATAGTACAACAGAACGTTGTAATTCACAGAAGTAAAGTAAACGATTTATAAAAAAATTTTACTTTATAAATCGTGGCATAAAAAAGGCGCTTTAATAAAAGCGCCTTTTAGTTATGTTTTTTCTTTGAAAAGTTTAAAACGGCATTTTCATGCCTGGTGGTAATTGCATACCACCTGTTAAAGCGCCCATTTTATCTTTGTTTTGCTCTTCTACGCGGCGCACTGCATCGTTCACAGCAGCAGCGAGTAAATCTTCAATCATATCTTTATCATCTTCCATTAAGCTATCATCAAGCTCAACTTTACGCACACTGTGGCTGCCCGTCATGGTAACTTTTACCATGCCAGCACCTGATTCACCCACAACTTCCATATTGGCTAATTCTTCTTGAGCTTTTTGCATTTTAGCTTGCATTTGTTGGGCTTGTTTCATTAAGTTGCCCATGCCACCTTTCATCATAATGTTTCTCCGGTAAAGTTTATTTTCTAAAACTCGTTGTCTAAAAGTTTAAAAAATTTCAAATAGTATTGTTGTTAGTAGTATACCAAGATGAGGTACTAGCAACATTATAAAAATGTAATTAACAATGTACTCATTGGGAAATTACTAAATAGCTGAAATACTTTCATCATCCAAAGTTGCTTGAAATGATTGTACTAACCCTTGAACAATATTATCTTTTTCTAGTAATTCTTTCGCATAATCATAACGTTTATCATTTATATGCGATTGTATTTTATAGGGATCTGCAACCGTTTCTTCAACTATATTAATAGTTACGTTCACTGCTCGCGATAAAAACTGGCTAATACTTTGCTGTAATTGCTGCTGCGCAATTTCAGTATATAAATGTTTTGTTGCTTGGTCTAAACGTAAAATCAAATTGTCTTCGGTAGAGTTTTCATCAATGGTGGCATGAATGGCTAATTGCCTTAAACGTGCGATCAGTTCCATTGAATCAATCATATGTGCCCATTTATCCACTTGATTTGCCTTGCGAATAGTAGCGGGATCGATATCTTCAGCTTTATAAGCTTGCTCTGGCTTAGGAAGCTCTACTTTTTTCTCTTCAAGAGCTGATGTGTCTTTTTTTGGTGTTTTCTGCTCAGCTAAATTAGCTTGACGCGCATTGGCGTCACTGGGCTTTTTTTCTTGCTTCTCCAATTTTTTTTTACGACTTCGAAGCATGTTTCGGGTAGCGAGCACAGCATTTACAGGGCTATCAATTGCTGAGTCACTCACAGCTACATTTTCTCTACTAAGGTTTTGAGAAGGTGTAGAAGTGGATTCTTGAATTTGAGTCGCTTGCTGCTCTATAGCTTGCATTTGCTGTGCTAGCTCTTGTTCTACTAATGCTGATGGTTCCTGCACTGCTGATGCTGGCTCGGATAATTTGTGCTCTGCTAAATCTGGCGATGATGTTGATGACTCTGCAACTTCCGGTGCTGTTAATATTGCATCATCGACTTTTACTGGCTTATTTTCTATTAGATCTTTAGGTGATGCAGGCAACTCAAAATTTTGCTCTTGAAAGACATCTGTGACTTCTTGGTGTTGCACATTGGCTTCTGCAGGTGGTAACTGCCCTTTTTGCATTGGCTTAAAAGCGAACAAACGCAATAATGTCATGTCAAAAGCGGCTTGCTCATCTGATGCATAAGGTAAATCTTTACGACCATTGACACAGATTTGATAATATAATTGCACATCTTCTGCCGACATCGCCTGACTGAATTTTTTCAATAATTGAGCATGCTCTGCTGGTAAATCAAAATGTTGGTCAACAATTTGTAAGATAGCTATTTGATGAAAAAGCTGTATTAACTCAGCAAACAAACGTGTGTAACTGGGGGCACAGCTCGCAATTTCTTGGCTTAATATCATTAAACTTTGACCATCTTGTTTGAGCAGCGCAATAACGATTTTATAAACCCAATTTTGATCTATCCCACCTAACATTTGTTGTATATTAGCTAGCGTTATATTGCCCTGCCCTTGCGCTATGGCTTGATCAGTTAAACTTAAGGAGTCACGCATACTGCCACGCGCAGCTTTCGCTAATAAAGTTAACGTGCCTTTGCTGTGTGTTACTTGCTCTTGTGATAAAATTTCAGTTAATTTAGTTTCAATTTGATGAACGGTTAATGCTTTTAAATGAAATTGCAAGCAGCGAGATAGCACAGTAACCGGAAGTTTTTGCGGATCGGTTGTCGCTAAAATAAACTTTACATGCTCAGGGGGCTCTTCAAGGGTTTTCAAAAGCGCATTGAAGCTGTGGCGCGAAAGCATGTGTACTTCATCAATAAGATAGACTTTATAACGTCCGCGAGTAGGCGCATACTGTACGTTATCGAGAATTTCTCGTGTATCATCTACTTTAGTTTTAGAAGCGGCATCAATTTCGAGTAAATCAACAAATCGACCTTGATCTATTTCCAAACAAGTATCACACTTTCCGCAAGGGGTGGCGGTAATACCCATTTCACAGTTTAAACTTTTTGCAAAAATTCTAGCAATAGTGGTTTTACCAACACCACGAGTACCAGTAAATAAATAAGCATGATGTAAACGCTGTTGAGCTAAAGCGTTAACCAGCACTGTTACCACATGCTCTTGTCCCATTAACTGCTCAAAGTTTTTTGGACGCCATTTTCTAGCTAAAACCTGATAACTCATACTATTTATTACTCACTACTAGTTATTTCGCTACTCGAAACTATTTACTCGTCACTATTTTTATTCACCGTCATACTGAACGAGTGAAAAAGAATTTAAATTCATCGCTTTTAAACGATTTTCACCGCCCAAATCAGGTAACGAAATAACAAAGCCGGCATCGCTTGCTTGAGCACCAATACGACGAATTAATTTAGTGGTTGCTTCAATAGTGCCGCCAGTTGCAAGTAAATCATCTATTATCAACACCTTATCTTGGGCTGTTAATGCATCACGGTGAATTTCTAAAACATCTTCACCGTATTCTAGCTGATAAGCTTGAGCATAGGTTGCTCGAGGAAGTTTACCGGGTTTACGCACTGGCACAAAACCAATACCTAACGCTAAAGCGAGCGGTGCGCCAAAAAGAAAACCTCTGGCTTCAGTGCCTACAACTTTGGTAAATCTTTGGTTTTGATATTTTTGGGTTAACAAGTTTATGGTTAATGCAAAAGCATCAGCGTCTTCTAGTAAACTGGTTACATCACGGAACAAAATGCCGTCAATGGGGTAATTGGGGATTGTTTTTATAGCAGCTTGTAGTTGTGCTAATTGCTGTTCATTCATTTTTATTCTTATATCAATTCAAAAATTTAATAAGGATAAAGAATAGAACAATTTTGCCAACAATTATATATTTATGATGCTATTTTTGAGGAAGAATTGCCAATTAAACGTTTAACAGCCGTTCCTAAATCAACTTCGTTCAACGGCTTACTTATTACATCATTAAACAAACTAAATTCAGGTAGTTCTTCAACACTGGTTTTATTTTGTGTGGTCATAAACAAAATAGGCGTATTTGCACAAAGTGGGCTTTGTTTGAGATTTTTACTTAAAATAACGCCATCCATCAATGGCATAAGATGATCAATAATATAAAGGCAAAACGTTGTTTGTTGTGCTTTTTCAAAGCCGTCTAAACCGTTAACGGCAGTAGTAACTTTGTAGCCAAGCGAAACTAGTAAGTGGCTAACACTATCTCTAACACTTTGTTTATCATCAACAATTAAAATATTCATAGATTACTTTTATAGATTAAAACAATAAGTTAACTAAACTGTTTTTTAATCAACTTTTAACGGTGCATATTTTAACCTATTCCTCGATAAGAAAAAAGTTTCTTCTGCTTAATAATTGTAAGCGAATAGTGTTACTGTTTTTGTACAAAGGTTTTAATTAGTTCAATGCTCGATGGCGAGACTTTATGCTTAGCATTGCTGTCAGCCATTAAAATAAGTACTTGTTCGCTTAAGTGCTTACCTAATTCAACACCCCACTGATCATAAGAATTTAATTGCCACAATGAGCCTTGAACAAATATTTTATGTTCATAAAGCGCTAAAACAGCCCCTAGACATGTTGGCGAAAGTAATGGCATTAGCAAGGTATTGCTGGGCGTATTGCCTTTCATGGTTTTATGTCGAGCTAAACGAGTAACTTCAGCTGGGCTCATTCCCTCATTTGCTAGCTCATTTTCTACTTGAGCTAAGGTTTTTCCTTGCATTAATGCCTCACTTTGGGCAAAACAATTAGCAACCAGTACTTTATGATGTTCTGTTAAGGTACTGGTTCCAGTTAAGGCAACAATAAAATCTGTTGGAATGATTTCATCACTTTGATGCATTAATTGCATAAACGCGTGTTGACCATTGGTACCTTCTTGACCAAAAACGATTGGCGCCGTCACCCAATTAAGCTTTTCACCTTTTGTTGAAACAGACTTACCATTACTTTCCATATCGGTTTGTTGTAAATAGCCAGGTAAAGCCCGCAGCGCATGATCGTAAGGTAAAACGGCCAAACTTTGATAATCGAGTGCGTTGCGATTCCATACACCAATGAGTGCCATAAGCACTGGCATATTCTGCGAAAAACCAGCTGTTTGAAAGTGCTGATCCATTTGATAAGCACCGGATTTTAACTCAGCAAAATGCGCGTTACCAATTGCCAAAGCAAGCGGTAAACCAACAGCTGACCACAATGAAAACCGCCCACCTACCCAATCCCACATTGGCAGCACATGGTTTGCATCTAAACCAAAGGCTCGTGCTTTTTCAACATTACTGCTGATGGCAAACCACTGCTTGCTAATAGCAGCACTGTCATTTAATTCGGTTAACATCCATTGCTTTATTGCTTTAGCATTTAATAAGGTTTCTTGAGTGGTAAAGGTTTTAGAAATGATAACCACAAGGGTGGTATCCGCTTTAAGAGTTTCAAGCTTTTCAGTAACCGCAGCACCATCAACATTAGCTAACACATGTACTTTTAAGCCCGTATTGTGGTATGGATGTAAAGCACTTAAACCTACCTTAATGCCATAATAAGAGCCACCAATACCAATAGCTAAAACATCAGTAAACTTTTTTCCTGTAACGCCAACTAGCTGACCTTGCTGCACATCATCAACAATTTGCGCCATACGTTGCTCAGTTTGTTGAACTTGCAACGCCTCTTCACCTAACACCGCATTTTGCACATTCTTAGGTGCTCTTAATACCGTATGTAAAACTGCGCGATTTTCAGTATTGTTAATCTTTTCGCCATTAAACATGGCATTAATTTTTTTGGCTAAGTTGTTATCAATAGCCCAAGAGATTAAATTATCTAGCTCGGGTTTAGTAATATTTTGTTTTGAATAATCAAGATAAAGATCGGCTGCGTTAACGGAGAAATTGTTAACGCGGTTTGGGGTATCAAAAAGCGCTAGAATTGAGCGTTTTTTTGCAAGCTCAGCAGCTTCTGAAATGACTGGATGGCTAGTAAAAAGTTCCATAGGTTGTAAATGGTATATTTAAGCTATTTTAACGTTTGCAAAAATTCGCTAAAGTCTGAACCTAACTCACTATGGCGCAGCGCATACTCAACATTTGCTTTCATGTAACCTAATTTAGAGCCGCAGTCATGAGATTTTCCCGTCATATGAAACGCTTCAACCGTTTCTTTTTCCATCAGCATAGCAATAGCATCGGTTAGCTGAATTTCATCTCCAGCACCCGGTGGAGTTAACTTTAATAAGTCCCATATTTTTTCTGATAAAACATAACGGCCAACTACGGCTAAGTTAGATGGTGCTTCATCAACAGGAGGCTTTTCTACGATAGCAGTCATGGTTTTCGACTCGCCCGGTACTAATTCATGACCAGCACAATCAACCACACCATAGCTACTGACTTGTTCCATAGGCACGGGGTCAACCATTATTTGGCTATAGCCACCCACTTCGTTATACCGTGCCAACATTGCTGCTAGGTTTTCAGTTTTTAAATCAGCCTTTGCATCATCTAAAATCACATCAGGAAGCACAACGACAAAAGGTGAATTACCAATAATAGGGCGCGCTTTTAATACCGCATGACCAAGCCCTTTCGCTTCACCTTGGCGAACATGCAATATGGTCACATTTTTAGGAGAAATAGCTTGAATTTCATCAAGTAGCTGACGTTTAACACGCTTTTCTAATGTGGTTTCAAGCTCAAAAGATTTATCGAAATGATTCTCTATGGCATTTTTTGAGGAGTGCGTTACTAGTACAATTTCAGTAATACCTGCGTCAACACATTCATCAACAATATATTGTATTAACGGCTTATCAACAATAGGCAGCATTTCTTTAGGAATAGCCTTTGTTGCTGGTAGCATACGTGTTCCTAAGCCTGCGACAGGGATTACTGCTTTTGTTATTTTATTACTCATTTTAATCCTTTATTTTATCTTATCTTAAATTTATTTTTGAAAACTAGCGTAACTTATTTTAACCTAATTACCGCTATCTAATCATTACCAAACAGGTCACGAGTATAAACTTTCTCTTTAACGTCATTCAACTCCACGGCCATTCGATTAGAAACGATTACATCGGAAAGTTTTTTAAACTCATTTAAATTAGTTATCACTCGTGAATTAAAAAATTCTGTTTCATCAAGTTCAGGTTCATAAACAACTACCTCAATGCCTTTAGCTTTAATACGTTTCATAATGCCCTGAATGCTGGATGTTCTAAAATTATCTGAGCCACTTTTCATAATTAAGCGATAGACACCTACAACTTTTGGGTTCTGTTTAATAATTGACGCAGCAATATGATCTTTACGCGTAGTATTTGCTTCAACAATAGCGCTGATCAAAGAATTAGGTACATCTCTATAATTTGCTTTCAGTTGCTTTGTATCTTTAGGTAAACAATAGCCACCATAGCCAAAAGAAGGATTATTATAGTGATCACCAATGCGAGGATCTAAACCCACCCCTTCAATAATATGCTTAGTATCTAAACCATGGGTTTCAGCATAAGTATCTAACTCATTGAAATAAGCAACTCGCATAGCTAAATAGGTATTAGAAAATAATTTTACCGCTTCAGCTTCAGTTGAGTCGGTATATAAGATGTCAATATTTTCTTTAACTGCACCTTGGGCTAATAAATTTGCAAAAACTTTAGCTCGCTCGGATTGCTCTCCAACAATGATACGAGAAGGATGTAAATTATCATAAAGCGCGTTACCCTCTCTTAAAAATTCAGGTGAAAAGATAATATTTTCACAGTTAAACTCTTCTTTAATACGCTGGGTATAGCCTACAGGAACAGTAGATTTAATAATAATGACTGCATTAGGGTTAATATCAAGAACGTCTTTAATGACCTCCTCAACAGAAGAGGTGTTAAAATAGTTGGTTTGTGGATCGTAATTTGTTGGTGTAGCTACAATGACATAATCTGCATCAGAATAAGCTTCCATTATATCGAGAGTTGCTGTAAGTGTTAAATCTTTATTCGCTAAATAATCTTCAATTTCTAACTCAGCAACTGTTGATTGCTTATTATTGATTAGGTTTACCCGTTCTTCAACAATGTCTATTGCTATAACACTATTTTGTTGTGCTAATAATATAGCGTTAGATAAGCCAACGTAACCTATACCTGCGACTGCTATTTTCATTTATATATTCACTTTGACTTTTAGGTACACTCTACAAACATTCAAAACGACTTCAAACATCACTATTTTACCTGAATAAAGTAATTCTATCGTTCTGGGGGAAAAAGTTACTAATCCACTTCAATAGTTTTATGAATACGTTACCCGAGCTTTAAAGAGCAAGATAATGCCTGTTGATAATAACAATAGCAAGCTTGAAAGCATAGGTAACTTTTGAGATACTACACAAACTGGTTACGGAAAGTCAGCCCTACGAATACTAAGTTACTCCATTACTTAATATAGTTGATTATATGCCCCGTTACTCTCAACTTTATAATTAGTAAGTTTATAGACTTCTAACTTTAATTTATTTCAAATTTCAACCTTCTGATAGTGAGTATCTTTGTGCTTGGTAATATGTTTTACAGTTACGCTACCATGCTGTTAAATTTAATAGTCATATATTTTACTGCCATACACTTCGGGTTAGAAGTAAGAGGGGAAATTCAACTATATTTGTCATATAAAATTATGATCGGCGCTATTTCTTCATTAGGTTTATCTACAGGGTACCTTTACTTTTGGAAAGAAAAAAAACATTTTATTAGTCCACTCTTTATATTTGCAATTGTCTCCATAGTAGCATTACTAATAACACTGTTCAGTAAGGAATATACGTATGATGTTGAATTAGACTATTTATTATTTTTAGTTGTCATTGAAGCACTCAATATAAGTGCTTTAGAGCTTTTAAAAAAAGATGATAGCTTGAGCGCTTATTTCAAAGGATTATTTCTAGGGCAATGTACAACATTGTGTCTTTTTTTATCCTTTATCTTTCTTGAAGTTCAACCGAGCAAATTAATCGCCATTTATATTGGCGGTGGGGTTTTGCAGTTAGTATATCTTTTAATGGCACTTTATAAGATTTATGGCCTAAATAATCTTTTCAAACTTAAACCTGACTTACCTTATGCAAAAGTTCCAGAATATTGGTTTTATCTTGGCGGAGTAAGTATTTCAGCTATCTTGACCACTTTCATTCTCAACTTTGATAAAATATTTATTGCAAAGCACCTCAGCATGACTGAGCTGGGGATATATTCTACTATTGGCAGTGTAATGATGATTATTAATCGTTTTTTTAACGTTTTAGCTATGACTTATTTTGCTAAGAGAATTAATAGTAAAGGTAATATTCTTGAGGTGAAATATACTTATATCATTCCCTTTATAATATTAATCGCTATTTTATCCTACGTTATAGGACCTTATATATTATCCGTAGCCATATCAAAAGAGTTTGAACAGACAGGGCTAGTAATAGCTTTATTACTCACTGCTGCGCTATTTTCAGGTATTAATGCGATTGTACTTCAAGATTTTAATGTTATGGGCAAGCCTCATTACAACATTCCGAGACAGGTAATTACTTTTATAGTGCTATTAATGAATTTAATGATATTCGATTTTCTAGCTATTGAAGGAATAGCCCTTGCTATTATGATTACAAGTATTTTTAGGTTAATTACCGCTGAATTTTTAAGGAAAAAACTCATCCATGTCAAACCATAGTAAAATAATGAGAAAATTAAAGAGTTCTCTGTTTGAGATAACAAATCACATTAAATTTAAAAAAATCATTTATATAGACTACCCTACTCACCACAATATAGGTGACTTGCTAATTTACCTTGGGGCACTTGAGCTTTTAAAAGAATCTGGCATTGAAATATTAGCGCAATATACAGCATCAAATGCCGATGTAGAAAAAGTAAAAAAAATAATATCTGAAAACAATAATGAAGTGAGTATTGTTTTTCATGGTGGTGGAAATTTTGGTGATATTTATGAAGCACATCAAAATTGTAGGTTACTTTTTATTGAGCACTTTCCTTTAATTAATACTATTATATTTCCGCAAACTATTTTTTATAGTGACAAAATACAGAAAGCCAATGACATACGCGTATTTAAACAACACAAAGATTTAACTATTGTTGTGAGAGATAAAAAAAGTGAATCTATAGCCAAAGAGTTTTGTGATAATGTATTATTATTTCCCGATACTGCGCACATGCTTTGGAATAGCAAAGTTACCACTACACATAATGACAATAACTCTCAGAATAAATTAATACTGAACCGTTGGGACTGTGAGGGGCATAACGAAGAACAAAAAAGTAACTTTGACTGGCCACTAATCATCAACTCATCAGATCTATATTTTAAAGCCATTATCCGCAGGGTTAGTTCAAAAAGTAAATCACGCCTTGTTGATAAGTTTATAGCCTACTTATGGGAAAGACATTGTACAAAACTTTGCCAACGTGCTGCTGAGTATTTTAATCGTTATAGTGAAGTTGAAACTAATCGTTTGCATGGGCACATTTTGTCCTGCTTAATTACAAAAAAACATACTGTTATAGATAATAGCTATGGTAAAAACTTTACCTATTTAGAACAATGGACCAAGGATAGCGATTTAGTTATTATGCAAACCCAAGAGGTAAAACACGGTGAATAATAAGTATATTATTGGCTCCGGCTGGTGGTGCAATGAAAGCAACGTACAAACAGATAGAGATGAACGGTTAACCTATGGTGACGATGAAATTCGTGGTTCTTCCTTTCAAAAGAAATGGATAAACTCCATCACTAAAAACTGCAGCCCTGAAAAAATAGTGATTATAGACAGCGCCTCGCCAACGCCTCCTCCTAACTTAGCATTTCACAACAATGACGTTCAATACATTCGCCTTAATGATAATGGTGGTCATGCCTCTAACCATACAGGCAAGTTATGTGGCTGGAGTCGAGGCGTTATCATGTCAGCAAATTATGCAGCGAATTGTGACTGCCAATATTATGTTTACGTTGAGCAGGATGTATTATTGAAAGGTGAAAACATTATTGAGCATGCTATTTCAAAAATGAAAAAACCGTATATGTTTGGTAGTAACAAAGGAAATAATCAACCATTACAACAGTCCTTTTTTATCATCAAACATTCGCATCTTAATAAGTTCATCGCAAGATATTTAATGATGGATTATCGCGATGATGAAATATCGCCAGAAGTGAAATTTGCGCTATGCACTTCAAACCTTTATAGAATGATACCTAAAGCGCTGTTTAAAATTATTCTACCCAATAAATTATTAGGTAGAATAACTTATCGAATGCAATTATTACTTGCTAAAGCATTGGCAAGCTTTGATCAACTACCTTTTGGCGCAGGTAGAGAGCGACCATTAGATTTTTCTACACAACACTTGTACTTTCAACACGCAAATAAAAATGAATTAGAAGCTTTTAGCAAAGTAGACTAAATAATCAACCTTGCAACTTTTCTTATTTTAGAGCCGACTTATTAACAGTTAGTAGGCTCTTATTCTCCCGTATGCTATATAGTTTTTTACATCCTTTCCTAAGGCGTAACACACAGTCAAATATAACGCTATAATTTAGTAGCTGACTGCCCAACCATTTAATAAAGCATCATAGTTTTCAGTAGAAAGTTTCGCGGATTTAAAAAATTACCCTATTCATGTTCAAAGCGCTGATTAGTTACAATGCAGACAATCTACTTTTCAGCGCTTGGTGAACGGAGACTTCTTCATATTTCTTTGCTGTTTGATAAGCTTGCTTGCCCATAGCAACCTTTTCAGCTGTCGGCATTGAACGAAAATGTTCAATGCATTTATTTAATTGGCTAGCATTGTCTTTTGCGATTAGATAACCCGTTTTTCCGTGGTGAACATATTCGCTTACCGCTCCCATATCACACGCAACAACAGGTACAGAATGCGCCATAGCCTCTAGAGGCGTTAGCCCTAAACTTTCTTCAAATTTAGTCGGAAATAAAAGTAAATCAATGTCGTTATATAAACTATCTAGCTCGCTTTGCGGTATTTCACCGTAGTAGATTAATTCAACGTTAGTTTTTAGTTCATTATAAATAGAAGAATATTCTCCTCCGCCTGCAACCTTCAACTCAATACCCTCAGAAGATTTGAGGGCTGAAATAATGGTATCAATACCTTTCATAGGTATTAAACGGCCGACAAAGCCTAGCTTTAACCTAGTAGACTTTTCTTTACTTTTAGTTTTTTCCTGCTCTGAAATTGCAACACCGCCGGATGGAGAAACAAATAATCTTGAGCCTTCAACAGAAAAGTGAGAAAGAATAATATTTTTCAAGAATTGAGAAGGGGTAATGACCAAGTCAGCATGTGAAAGCAAATATTGATTAAGCTTAAAAAGCCTTTCTTGCTTTTTAATAGAGTTCATAATATCTGAACCGTGAGCATTTAAGACCAATTTACTGCCAAAAAGCTTCTTAGCTAACCAACCTAAAGCACCAGTATGTGAAATGAAGTGACAATAAACAAGATCAGGTCGAACAACAATTAGTTTAAAGATAAAAAGAAAATAAAAATGCAAATAGGCTAAGTACTTGTTGCCCTCGCACAATTTCCATAGATGCACATCAAACTCTGCTTCATTAGATAATTTTTCAGTTACTTTTTTAATAAAAATCCCAGAAGATGGATTCTGTTGTGTTGGATACATATTAGCAACAACTAGAATTTTCATAATAACCTTATTTTATAATACGCTCAATGTATTCAATATACTGATTTTTTTCATTATCCCAACTAATTTTTTGATACTCTTTATAAGCACTTTCTGCTTTTTTCTCTCGTAACTCTGACTCAGATAAAGCCAAGAGTAAAACTTCGGCAAGATCATTATCATCATTAAAATAAAAGACACTCTCTGAAGAAAAATATTCTAGCAGTACTGGTAATCTTGGACAAATAACAGGTACTTTATTGGCAATATACTCTAACATTTTCACTGGTAAGGCAAAGTCGTTGGAATGATTAGGAAAATTCATAACAATGCCTAAAGATGCTTCAGCTAATATAGTAGGAACCTCTTCTGGTAAAAACCCACCATAAAAATTTACAAACTCTAACGGCTCAATAAGTTTCTTTAAGTCATCAACATAAGGCCCTTTACCATGAATATCTAATATCACATTATCAATAGTATTTCTCACAACATTTAACGGCTCAAGTACCCGTTGTAAGCCATACCTTTCATGAATATTCCCATGAAAAACAACCTTAAGTTCGTTGTTTTTTTCTTTGTTTAACACCGGGAGGTGATAAGGTGAATTATGAACAATAAAGAAATCATTTTTACTTCTTTTTTCTAGTAACTTCTTTACTGGCAAACTTACCGTCATTAAATGAGAAGCAAACAAAAAACTTATTTTTTCTTCTATAACAAGTATTTTTTTGAGAACACTTCCTTTTTTCTTAAATATAATATCAACTAATTCAGGCATTAAGTCATGAACATCCAATAAAATAGGGACACCTAAAATTTTAGGGATAATAGCTGTAAACACCAAAGCGTTAGGCATATTATTAACAATGACTAAACTTGGTTTATTACCAAAACAGGATTGTGTTGACTTAAAAAAACAAAAAACAAAAAACAAAAAGTACTCTATTAAATAAAACAATTTATTTTTAAGTTTAGATCTCGCTATTGGAGCTCTATTGATGATGACATCATTAACCTTTTCATTTGACGCTTCTTTCCCCTTATTTAAACAAATCACCGTTACTTTTTTACCAGTTTTAGCTAGTAGTTCACAATGCCTTTTAACTCTAGTATCGTCTAAATAGTACGCGTGTAATAACACAAGGATTGAATCTTGAGGTTTCAATAGTTTTTCCAAAAATTTAAATAGTGAAATGTAAGAGCATTATATATGCAGCTTTAAAGATATGGATGCATAGGCAAACTAAACACTTGCTTGCACAATTTTTCAGCAATAGGAAAATCGCCTTCTTGATAGCCTAAATCAGCAAATGCTGTTTGTTGATGCAAGCAAGTGCCATAATATATAACCGTTGGTATGCCCTGCTCTTTATAATCTTTCATTGCTTGTTCGCGGTTATCACTTAACAAGGTATATTGTGCCCAAGAGCTTTCATAGCCCGTTGGTACTTTGGGTGTTATATAAGTATTGCCTAGCTCAGCTTCATAATTAGTTGCAACTTTATTACGGTTTATAAGCTCTTGCGGAAACTCAGCTAGTTTTTCTAATAAAATAGCTGCTTGAATAGTATCTAAACGGCTATTCATACCAATGCGAATATTATCATATTTGTCACTGCCTTTACCGTGCACACGGTATGAACGTAATAGTTCGGCATATTCATCATTATTAGTAAAAATAGCGCCACCATCCCCATAACAACCCAAGGGCTTAGCGGGGAAGAAACTGGTTGTGGCAATATCACCAAAACTGCCTGCTGTTTTAGTATTACCATTAACATCAGTGATTGAGCCACCAAAACCTTGTGCTGCATCTTCAATTAGCTTTAAGTCATATTTTTTTGCTATCACTTCAATTTCAGCATAATTAGCTGGTAAACCAAAAAGATCAACGGCAATAATCGCTTTAGGTGTTAACTTACCTTCGCTAATCACTTGTTGAATTTGTTTTTCAAGATCGATTGGGCAAATATTAAAAGTTTGCTCGTTTGAATCAACAAACACAGGCGTAGCATTAGCAAAAGAAATTACTTCAGCTGTCGCAAAAAAAGTGAAGGTAGGACAAAAAACAGCGTCCTTCTCTTTAATCTCTAACACCATTAAAGCAAGAGAAAGTGCATCAGTTCCGTTTGCACAAGTTACAACATGCTTAACACCCACATAATCTGCTAATACTTGCTCTAGCTCTTGTACTTCTGGACCCATGATATATTTACCATGGTTAAGTACATCAGCAATACGTTTATCTATTTTAGTTTTTAAATGATGGTATTGAGCTTGTAGATCTATAAATTGCATTACTTCTACCCTGAAATTTATTATTTAAACTTTGATTAATTGATCGTCTGACAATTGATACTTAGCCCCGGTATGAGAACAAATAACCATTCCCTCACCTTCTAACGGTAAATCTAGCTGTTCACCATATTCACTCATCCAGCCTATTTGTTTAGCGGGTACTCCCACCATTAGCGCGTAAGGCTTAACGTCTTTATTGATAACCGCACCTGCTCCAACGAATGAGTATTTACCAAGGGTGACACCACAAACAATAGTACAGTTAGCGCCTAGGGTGACACCTTTTTTAACTAGCGTATCGCGGTATTCATCTTTTCGTTCTACACCGGAGCGAGGGTTATAAACATTGGTAAAAACCATGCTTGGACCACAGAATACTTCAGCTTCTAAATAAACATTGTCATAAACTGAAACATTGTTTTGTATTTTACATCTGTCGCCAATAGTCACCTTGTTGCCAACAAATACATTTTGTCCTAATGAAACGCCTTTGCCTATTTGTGCAGCAGAACAAACATGAGCGAAATGCCAGACACGAGAACCAGCGCCAATTGTTGCACCGTCATCAACAATAGCACTTTCATGTTTATAATAATCAGACATCATATTTCCTTTTTTATTAGTGAATTTACTAACAACCTTGATCACTAACTAGCTAACAACCTTGCTCACAAATGGGTGAACATCTGAAGAGTTTTTAATTATACCTTGGTTACGAATATTACTTACGATTTCAATACTCTTACGCGCTTCTTCTAAACCAAAGCCACCACCAGTCAATATGTGATCATAACTTTTAGTATGCAAATCAGTAAAACCACCAGAGAATTCAATTTCGTTACCATCAACGGTAATTGAACGGTAAGTTCTTTGTCCGGCTGCTTTTACTTCTTCAGGAATGTACTCATAGTTAACCGATAAGAACCAACGCACTTTAGCGTGTTTAAACTCTAAATAACCAGCATTAGCACTTTCTTCTTTTAAATGCGCTTCGTTTTTAACTAAATCACCAAACACCCAACCCAACATGTCGTAAAAATGCACACCAATATTAGTAGCTATACCACCTGATTTATTATCATCACCTTTCCATGAAGTAAAATACCAATGACCACGGCTGGTTAAATAAGTTAAATCGACATCGAATACTTTATTAGGGTTTTTAGCGACTTCTTCAGCCACAAACGCTTTTAAGTCGATAATGCTTTGGTGTAAACGTAATTGCAGAATGTTATACACTTGCTTATCGGTTTCATCTTGCACTACTTTCAAAGCGTCAATATTATGCGGATTAAGCACTAATGGCTTTTCACAAATAGCATGAGCACTATTACGTAAGGCAAAGCGAATGTGAGAGTCATGTAAATAGTTTGGCGTGGCAATACTGACATAATCAATTTGCGTACCTTGGCGCTTTAACAAATCAATATGACGATCAAAACGTTCATATTCTGTAAAAAAATCAGCTTCGGGAAAAAAACTATCGATAATACCAACCGAGTCATTTTTATCTAATGCTGCAACTAAGCTATTACCCGTATCTTTAATGGCTTTCATATGACGAGGAGCGATATAACCAGCAGCTCCGATTAAAGCAAAGTTTTTCATATAATTTCTCTTGTGATTTTTTTGGTGGGGAGTTGTTTAAATTGTAATGCGGCTAAACCATTAAGCAAAGCCCAGGCAATCCCTAACATGCCCGAAGTCCAAACGTGCCCTGCAATACACGCAAACATTAATAAAGCAAAGTTAGCCACTAAAGCAGATGGTGCATAATAATTTTCATTCAAGTTACGCACATTTAAAACAATAATAAAAAAAGCCCATACTATTAGTAAAGCGGCAGGAACAATACCAAAATATAAAAATATATCAATAGGATCTATTTCTAAGCTTGCCTTACCTATAATCCCTTCAAGCGTTACTGAACCATACCCTAAAAACAAAGGAGTAATGCCATCGGCATCTGAGATACGCTCAAAAACTTGGGCAGCCCAGACATTGCGCCCTGAAAAAACCATATCAAGAATACTAAATTTAGAAAATTTAAATAAAAGCCTTTGACCAACACGAAAAGTATCTAACCAGTTATAAAGGAAAAATAAAATAGCAACCATCAACACAAGAGCAATCATAATTAAAGCAAAAGCCTTAAAAGATATTATTTTCTTTCTGAGATTAAAAAACGGAATAACAAAAATCACAAGAAGACTAAATAAAATAACTGATTTAGTGCCAATAGATAACCCAACAAACAATACAAGCAACGCATTTATGATGTATTTTTTTAGACTTAAAACATTCCAAATATTATGTAATCTGAAACACGACAATACAATAAATAAGGCACTAAGTTCATTACCTGCAACAAAAAAACCTTTAAAGCCAATACCACCTTCGTTAGGGTAAGTGTAATAACCAATATTAAAATACCCAAGCATTACATTAAATACTACGACCCAAAAACCTAAATTGAGACACAATTTGGCTCGTTTAATAAAAAACAAAGGCTCTTGTTTTGCATAAGACATTGCAAAAGCATACATAACAACCAATAAAATAACTTTCAAGGCAAATGGTAGTTCATTTGTTAAAGCAACATACCCATCTTGAGCTACAGAATAAGTTAAAGATATAGCAATATGTATTGCAAAAATAATAACAAAGAAAAGATATACTGATCCTCTCTTTAGTAAATATAATAAAGAAAAGAAAAGTAAAAGCATCTTTAAAACAAGCGATAATCCAATGTTAATGCCAACTTCCTGAACAAAAAAACCATTTAGAGCATCAAAAACAACATATGGAATAATAATGAGCCAACAAAGCGTTGTTATATCTTTACTTACCCTCAAAATACTTCCTTCGAACTTCAGCTAAAGGAAAAAAGATTTTTGACAAATAATACTTCGTTTTCATGCGCCAAAAACCATGCTGTATTTGTAAAATAAACTCACTAAAAGAAGGTTTACGATGCAAGGCTCGCATTAAAAACCAACGTTGGTTAATTTTATTGCTTTCAGACATCAAGTGCTGATGTTTTTCATAAAACTGCTGGTAACCTTTTGCATGATTTTCTTTAGCCGTGATCCGTGGCCCTTCATGACCTTGATGAACAATATAAGACGCATCTCCTAAACATTTAGCAGTGCCATAGGAAATAATCAACCGGGTCCATACATCGTAATCTTGACAAGCTTTAAAATTTTCATCAAAACCTCCAACAGCTCGCAAACGTTCGGTCTCTACAAAAACTTGATTAGTTCCAAAGTTAATACTCAACTGCTCCGCTAAAGTGATTTCTTTAGGCTTATAGCCAACTTTTTTAGTAAGCCTACCGTAATGCCAAATATAACCATGGTTAACAAAAGAATACCTTTCATCATAACCAGCTAACAATGAAGATAAACGATGGGGTAAAAATTCATCATCATCATCGAGCCCTGTTATATATTTCCCCCTAGCATGTTTAATTGCTTTATTTCTAGCAACACAGGCACCTTGGGGAAGCTCATTACGAAAAAAGATAACTCTTGGGTCTTTTTTGGCTAAATCTTGCAAGTATTTAAAAGTAGCATCGCATGATGCATCATCAACAATAATTAACTCAAAATTTTTAAATGTTTGAGCAAAAACAGATGCAATAGCTCGCTGTAAAAGCTCAATACGATTATGAGTAGGCATGTAAACTGTTATTAAAGGCTGTTGGTTATGATTATTCATATGTCCCTTCATCTAAGGACGAAAAGTAAATAGGTTAAAGTGACATTTAATTTATGCATTTAAAATTTATTGATAAGTTTTTGTTTCAAATATTTTATGTTAGAAACAATATTATTAAAGAGTCATTTTATTGGCAGTATTGAATACACCACATACCAATAAGCATTCTACATTAAAAGTCAGCACTTAGAAATGCAGACATATAAATTCCCCCTAAATTGTGTGCAATTTATTACGATTATTTTGAATAAGGTAAGGTTATTACCTTTATGCACAAAGCAACCTTTGCTATAAAACACCCTCTATGTAAAAAAATGTTGGTAGAAACGACTGGTATATATTTTTTTATATACTCCCTCTGGTAGAGCATAATCTGCCTTAAACTGTTTGTACAAATCACCATACCATTTATCTTCAGCTTTATTAGTCGAACTTACTTCAATAGTATTTCCAACAAAATCACTTAGCAGTTTCTCATTTTCTTGTATTTTTTCACAGTTCAAACACAATATATCAATGCCCTTTTCCTGAATTCGAGATACTCCTCGCTCCTTATCAAAATCATATTGATAGATATTAATACCCGTCATAGGCAAGAACTCTTTATCAAACCAGTTGGCAGCATATTCATGATTAAATTCTTGTGTAAATACATCAGATAATAAACGTGTTGTCTGGCAACGTGTTGGAATGGCTGCAACACGAGTATTTAAACAATTGGTGTGTGCCATATACAAATACGCATCTAAATCATGAAAAAACATTGATTGATTACGACTTAAAGGTTCACGTACCAATGTTATAATTTTAGTTACTTTTCCTTGCTGGCGTCGCCGCTTAAAAACCCTTCTTATATACCACCATAGCAATTCTTGCTCTATTGTATAAAAAGCATGAGCTAGGGAGAGCTTTCTTAAGCCAAACAACCTTACCGGGCAAGTATGATTCTTAGAGTAAAAAGCATGAAGATGTACAGCATTAGGTAACGAGTTTTCAAGCGTAGTAGAGCCCACTTTACCCATTTGGTAAATAAAAACAGTATCAGAAGCAGCGTATTTTAAAATAAGTGCTTGATGTGATTTAAAACGATTTTTCAGTTTATTAATTAACCTAAGCATTGTACTCAATCCAGTTTAAAACAACGTTATATTCAATTTTATTTTTACTTGCAATAAACCTAATAAGTTATTAGTTGCTATGGCACATAAAGTTGCTATAGCACCACCTAAAGCGCCATAAAATGGAATTAATAACAAACATAATACCAATAGAACTATGACAGAAAAAAATAAATTATTACGCTGGCATCTTTCGTTACCTGTCATAATTAAAAGTTGGCCAACAGAGCCTACAGCTACTTTAAAAAACTGGGCAATCACTAATATTCTTAATACGGCTGTTGCTTGTTGAAATTGCTCGCCAAAAACTAATAAGACATTATCAGCAAAAATGAAAATACCTAATAATATTGGGGTAGTTATTATTAACATTAGTCGAGTTGCAGCACGATAAACACTTTGCAAACGCAGAGGATCATTACTTGTAGATATTTCAGCAAATTTCGGTGACAAAATACCATTGATCGCGACTAGAATAAAAGCGACTAGGCTAGCAACACGCATTGATATAGCAAAATAAGATGCCTGTTCGGCTTCACTAAACAAACCGATCATAACTTGTACGCCATCGGCCATAATAATAGCAAAACAAGAAACGCCCCATAAAGAAAGACAAGACTTTTTCATTCTTTGGTGTAATTGTTTATCTTCACAATGATTTATAATGGCGTGATCTCTTTGCTTATTCCACATTAGCATAGCCAAACTAAATGCGATAAAAGTAGCGCTAGCAAATATATAAAGCGCTATATTTAACGTTACTATGTTAATAAAAAACAAAACAATAAGTAATAGAAAAAGTGTTATTAGTCTCGCTACTCCAGAAAACAAGGCAAACAAAGCTGTTTTTTTCAACCCCTGAAAACTTTGCTGCAAAATTTGATTAACACTGGTAATAGGTAAAATGATAATTATTAAAAACAGTACTTCTAAATAGCTTTCTACTTGCTGGCTATAATAAATATAACCGCCGCCAAACATAGCAAATATTAGTGCTACCAATAACGAACCTATAGTAGACCATTTAACTGCCTTTGAAAAAACCTGTGAAACCTTACTTTCATTTTTCTCAGTGTTAGCTTGGGCAATAAAACGAGTCACTGTATTATCTAACCCAACTCTACTAACCGTCGATAATACTGCAACTAAAGAAATAATAGAGAAATAAACTCCTGAGTCATCAACACTTAAGTTTCGTGCAATAACAATACTAAGTACAAAAGATATAAAAGCAAAAAATATTTTCATAAAAAAAAGCAATAATGAGTGCTGCAACACTTCTTTATTATCATTGCTAGACAAGTATTTTTTTAATAATGACTGTAACTTATTCATAGGTATTATTAGCCATTAAATACTGTCAAATTGATAATTGAACAACTCAATATCTTTACGATATTTATCAGCAACAAAAGCTTGAGATTCATTGTCATAATACTGCGAATAATGCGCCTTTACTAAATTAGAACGACTCTTCACAGAAAAAGCTCTTGCTATACGCTTAATGACTTTATCTTGAAAACCAACAAGTCCTTTTCTCGATACTTGTGTCATATTTTTATGAGGCAACATATATTGGGGTACACCTAACAGTTGACATACCTTATCAAAATCTTGCTGTAAAAACTCAAACTTACCAACATAATCAACTAAACAATTATCATCTTCATCATATAAAAACTTCCATTGAGGTATTACATGCCGATAAAAATCTTGTGATGTTAAATAATTATCATCATTTTCTTGAGGGAAACTTTCAAACAAAAAGTGCTTAAATTCCTTTTGATATGTAGTAACACCTTGCATACGGCGATAATTATATTCAGAAACCAGTCTTGCCCACGGGTTTCTAACAAAACTAAATTTAAAATACTGAGAAAATTGATCTTCCGACATATAACCTAAACGAGTGTACTCACTTGCTGTGAGGTGTGCTAGCCTAGGAGGTCCTTGTTCTGGCTCTTTATTAGGTCTGAGGAGTAAAGCATCACGTGTTTGCCACGTAAGTCCGCTTCGCTGTACAAATATACTTTCAACACTTTGGCCTGCGGCTTTGGGAATATGAACAAATAAACATTTATCTTGATGGGAGAGCATACATTTCCATAATTGAGGGACTTAATAATACTTAGGCTAAAACGCCGTGAACTCTTATTTCTTCAATAATTTTATCAAGTCTTTGTTTAATTGGTCAACATTACCTATTTGTTCAATGCGGTTTCTCGCATTAACAGCTAAATCCTGTGCATGCTCTTTATCTAAGGCAATAGACTCTAGGTGTTGTGCAATAGCTACTTCATCACGTTCATTTGCCAATAAGCCATGCTTATTGTGAGTTATTAGTTCAGGTATTCCGCTATGAAAGGTTGAAACAACAACAGTTCCCATTGCCATGGCCTCCATAATAGTGACCGGTACGCCTTCCATATCGCCATTTTTTGCAGTAACACTGGGTTGTAAAAACACATCCGCATGCTGCATATAGCTTTTAACCTGTTCAGAGTTTATTTCACCAATAAAGCTAACCTCTTTTGATAAGTTCAGTTCAATAACTAACTGTTGCAATTCATCAGAAAGCTCTCCAAAACCAGCCAAAGTATAATAAAAGTCTATACCCGTATTGCTTTTCAATAATGCCATGGCTTTTATCGCATATTTCAAACCTTTTTTTTCAGCAAAGCGAGCTACGGTAAATATTTTCAGGCTTTCTCTTTCTTGATTTAGCAAATTTTCATTATATTGAAAACTTGCTAAATCAACCCCCATTCGATGGACAATAATTTTAGTATCAGGGCAACCCAGCTCAATTAATTTTTTTTTCCAAAGCTCACTTATCGGTAACATCAATTCAGTTTGTTGAAAAAGTGCTTGGTAGCTTTTATTTCGTTGGGCAAGCGCTTGAACACTTGAGATATCATGCCCATGAAATATCGTTGCAATTTTACCTTGAAATACCCCCAACTCTCGTAATTGATTAGCAGTAACGCCATTAAAGCCAAAATGAGCCAGTATTATATCGAAACTTAGCTGCTTAGAAAGCTTAGCAATAATAGTGGCTAACAAGAGGCTTTTGGCTTGCTGCCCGAATTGACTAACATTAAGTGCTTTTAAAGCTGACCATCGATTATTATTTATCAAAATTCCTGTTAATACAGAAAAAGAACGATAAACAAACCTAAGTAATCTGCTTTTTGTAATAGAGCCTCTATCAAGAAGATAAACAGTCCGCTGTGCTAAGTTATATGGTTTTAACTTATCATCATTAAAAATAGCTTTATCACCCGCCCCTAGCGATAAAATAGTGATATCAACACCCAGGTCAATTAAGCCTGTAACTTGATTCAATACAAAGGTTTGAGAACGAACAGGAAATTGATCAACAAAAACAGCAAGTTTCATAGTTTAAGTTTGTCTCGCTTAATGTTTATCATTTTAAATGACCTTTAGACTAATTCCAAGTTGACTAACTTGCTCTAGTTTATGTCACAAGTATAGCGACATCACTAAAAAGAGACTAATAGTCTTTAGCAATATTTTGAATTTACAGACATAAAAAAACGCGCCGAAGCGCGTTTTTATTTTCAGGTTTTCATTTAATCAGTAATGATTAGAAGTTACCTACGAAACCACGGTCAGTTTCTGAAACAACTTTGTATGCAGCATAGATAGTAGCATCACCTGTAGGTACGTTAGCAGTTATTTCAATTGCTACTTTACCTTTAGTTACACCAGCATCTGCTTTAATAGCGTTCATTACTAAATCAGCAATGTTAGTAACACCTGGAGCAAGAGTTGTTACAGTACCTGCAACAGTGTTCCATGAAGAATCAACACCTTCAAGCATATAACGTACAGTTACATCACCTGTTTGAACACCAGTGTTAGTAGCGCGCATAATTACTTGCGTGTTATCACCAAATGGCATGTAGTTAATTTCAGCAACTTTACCATTTAATGTCCAAGCACCGGCTGCTGCGGCAGTAGCAGTTACTTTAGTAGCTGCTGCTGCTGCTGCTGTATCATACGCTACAGTAGTATCGGCAGTAAAGGTTTGAGTTGGAAGTACAGCATTACCAGCACCTACACCGGCTACAGTAAATGTCGCTGTGTGAGCTTCTGCAGTATTAAGACCACCATCAGTAGCCACTACAGTGATTGCATTAGAGTCACTATTAATTGTGCTTGCAAACGTATCATCACCACCAGTAGTAACAGCAAATGCAGCCGCTAGTTCAGCAGCATCAATACCTGCATCACCATCAGTTTCCATCCAAGAGAAGTCACCATTAATTACGTGAGTAGCACCGGTATAATCTGCATCATGAGTTGCAGCAACCGCTTCAGCAGGAGTTAATACGATAGTATCGGTTGTTGGACCAGCTGTGAATTGTTGACGATCATTATTTACATCAATAATACCATCAGCAGAAGTAGTAACAGAAGAAGAGAATTGAGCAACAACAGTTTGCGCTACATCAGTTAAAGTACCTGAACCATCAAGGGTTTGTTGGTTGTTTGTAATAGCTGAATAAGTCAGTGAAATATCTCCAGTAGCGTCAAGAACTGTAGATGTTTTCATAACCATACCAGAAAGTGTGAAAGTACCACCTGTATAAATAACACCATCAACACCACCATCTGTATGGGCTGTTATACGAAAAGTTACAGAGTTGGCTGTAGTATTCAACAAACCAAAAGTAGCTGTATCACCACCAGCTAAGCCATCAGCAAGAGCAGGAACAGATAAAGCAGTATCAAATTCAGCACCTGTAATAGTAAATGTCACAGAATCATTAACTGTGTATTCAGCACCTAAAGTTACAACAGCATTAGGTACAACTATACTTGCTTGGCCTGCAGCACCTTCTTGAGATACATTAGTGCCTGTAATAGCAACAACGGCAGCACTTGCGTTTAAAGCTGCAACAGATAATGCTGTAGCTAATAGAGTTTTTTTAAACATTTTTAATTTTCCTTTGTTTCATGAAACTTGAAGCAACTTAACCCCAAGAATTTATTTTCGTTAAATTTACACTTAGATAAACATTAACACTTAGGCCGTCGCCTAAGCGACTTCTACGAAGACTAAGTTTAGGCGTTACATTTACTATGTCAACAATATTATTACTAAATGAGTGAACAAATAGTAAAAAGTTCATTATTTAAACAATATGTTAGTAACAAAACTTAACTCAAATGAGACGTTACAGAATAATTAAGTGCAATTCAAGCTTAAATTAATAAAAAATGACATTAATGCCTGTTTTTATTGATCAATGTTAAGTTTGCTTAAACCTTGGGCAAATTTTGCCTTGATATTATCCCATTCATCTGTTGATTCGATAACTCTCGGTGTTACTAAAACGACAAGTTCAGTTTTGTCGGCAGTATCTGATGTTGCATCAAACAAGCGTCCTATTAAAGGAATACTAGAGAAAAAAGGTACACTTCTGTCATTAACAGTACGACTTTCGCTAATTAAACCACCTAATATCACAGTTTGACTGCTTTCAGCGACTACTTCCGTGGATATACTGCGTTCCAAGAAAACAGGGGAGTTGGCAACACTTTCTCCACCATCAACCTGATTAGTAATTTTTTGCTCTATTTCCATAATAACTACGCCCAAGGCATTAATGGTTGGTGTTACCTTTAAATCAACCCCTGTTTTTCTATATACGACAGATTGCCTATTACCATTAACGGGGTCAGTAACAATTTCACCAACAGTGGGGATTTCTTCACCAACAACAATGCTAGCAGTAACACCATCTCTAACTAATAGCGACGGTCTTGAAAGCACATCAACATTATTGTTAGTTTGCAAAAGGTTATAACTAATACTGCCTTGAGCGCCAGTTAATAAGTACGACAAACCAGCAGAGCCTGATTTCAAATCAAAACCGCCAACTAAAGATGCATCGCCTTGATTGGTTAAAGCAAACTCAACCCCTTGTTTAAATATGTCAGTTAATTTTACTTCGGCAATCATCACTTCTAAAATGACTTGTTTTGGCATAACATCTAATCGTTTAATCAAAGGCAACAATTGTCGATAGTTATCACCAGTGGTATTAAATATCAATGAATTGGCACGTTCATCAACCACTAACCGAGTATCACCATTTGACACGCTACCACTGGAGTTACCTCTACTACTTGCTTTTTTGGTATTATTCGCTTTATTTTGCCCTGCTGCTGAGGTGCTATTACCAACACCAGTATTTGAACTACCCCCTAGCAAAGCTTGCATGCTTTCACCTAAGTCGGTTGCTCGGGCAAATTTAGGTTGATATAAAAAGTACTGCAGTTGATTACCACTTGGTGGCTGATCTATTTGTTTAGCCCAAAATTCTACACGTGCTAATAGTTCTTTGCTGTTAGCAAATAAAACCACTGTACCTATGGTTTCTAAAGAAACAATTGACACGGCCTTATCTGTTAACCCTGTTGTATCAACTGTTATACCTTCTTGTTTGAGTAGCTTAGGTAATTGTTCTTTTAATTCATCAGTAGTGACATAACTGCCTTTAAATACACCGATATGTCTATTTTTAAAAGCAGGCTGATCCATTAAGTGAACAAACTCTAGGGCGCGTAAAATATCCTTTCTTTTACCTTGTAAAATAAGTGCGCTACGGTCAAAATCGGGGGTGGCTTTAATTTTAACAATTTGTCTTAGTGTATTCGCTAGTGACGTTTGCATACCATAAGTAAAGGGTACTAACTGTACAATATCAATAGAAGTATTAGGCACATTGTCAAAAGATTTTCCGTAACCATAAGCAACACTGCCCTTTGCATTTGCACCGTCAGATTTATGAATGTAATAAATGCCATCTTCATATCTAACAATGTAACCACGCTCGGTTAGTATTTCTTCACTTAAACTAAAAAGCTTACGTTCTGTTACTTGGTGCTGAATATTAAGCGTGACGGGGTTATTATCATCTTTTATTTGTTCACCTAAAATGTAGCTAACATTTAGTTGCTCACCCATTACATAGTGTAAATAGTCTTTTAGGGGTAAATCATCAGCAGTAATTTGTACTGTTTTTGTTTCGCTAAACTGCTGCGATAAATTAATTGCAACATTAGAAACATTGGCTTCAGTTGATAACGGTGGCAAATACAACATTTTATCTTTAGTTGAGCGATTATTACCTGAAGTTAGTTCAGATTGACGCTCAGCCTTATCAGCAAGTGTTAGTTTTTTTGTATCATTAGCCAAATATGATGATAAATTATTTGACTGTTGAACCTTTTGACTTTCATCAACAGTAGTTGAGCTACAAGAAGACAATAAAACTGTAGAGAAAAGGGTAAGTATAAAAAGGTGATTGGTTGTCATAGGTTATTCCGAAGACTTTTTAATGTTATTTTGATTAGACAAAGCTTGTTCGTTATTTTTTTTAAGTGCGTTGTTAGATTTTTGATACATAACCAAGTTAATTATGCGCTGAACTCCCGCTTTTTTAGCAACAAGTTGCACTTGTTGATTTTGCTTAATAATAAGTTGATAACCAAAAACATCATCTTTAGGTTGATATTTTTTAACAACCCGCTCGCCTTTGATTAAATTTTCGGTTTCTATTAATGCGTAATAAGCATGGTCACCTGTGTTTTCTGCTGACTTTTTATTGTAGCGCACTACTGCTTTTAATTTTAATTTGTTATCTCCAACAAATAGAGATACTAATTCACCTTGCTGCTTTTCTTGTTCCGCAGCAGACATAAGCTGCGTTTTTTCAGCTTGTTTCAATTCTTCACTATGTTCAAAGTTTTCATAGGCTTTTTCGATTAAAACAATATCCTCATTCGATAGCCTTTGTAATGCTAGTGGTTCAACATTACTTATTGCAGTTTGTTTTTGTTTTTGTTTGGTTTTAACAGTAAATATGAATCTTCCACTATCTAGTAAAGTCAAAAGAAAAAATATTGCAAATGCAGCCACAAAGGATAACTTGTTATTTTTATAAAAGTTAATAAATGTTGGCTTTAACGCGGATATACTCATAAAGCCCCCTGATGTTTTATATTTTGTGCCGTGCTGTTGACATAAAAGTTTACTGTAAGCCTACCGTCACATCGCCCTAAAGAGTTTTCATTTTGTTTTTTCAGTGACAAATTAAAATCACTTACTTCTATTTTTTTCTCTAGCTTTTCGATTGCAGCAATAAATTTCATTACATCAAGTGTTTTGCCACTAAAGCGTAACTGTAAAGGATGTTTATCAACTTGTATAAAAGTTAACTCACTTGGCGTTTGCCAGCCTATATTTTGGGATTTTAGTCGGTGTTCAGCCAATAATGATTCAATTAATTTTTGTTGTTGTAATTTAAATTTAGACTGCGCTTGATGAGGATAAAATAACTTATTCCCTTTCGCTACTTCTTCACTTAATAACAGATTAATTTCATTGGTGTTGCTTTCTCCCGAAATAACTCTTGCTACTTTTTGAGACTTTTTTTCTAATAATTGAATATCTGCAATCATGGCATCTTGCCACTCAATAACGGGTAGTAAAACAAACTTGGCAACAAGTAAAACAGCTAATATGGATAATAAAAACGCATGCTTTTTAAGTTCAGCCATGTGTTTCCTCCTCAAGTAAAGCGGATCCGTTTTTGCTTACTGCTTTATTCTCAATAAATAGCTGGTTGGACAATTCAAAACTAATAACAAAAACCTCTACACCTCGGCCTTTTCTGGTAGGAAAATCAAATTTGGCGTTTTTGACACTTAAGTGATTACTGATTTGCTCTAACAACTCAGTTGCTTTATCAACAGTACCTCTAATAACATAACGATTATCTACAATTCTAATATTGGTAACTTTGGCTGTAGAAAAAACATCGGACATTAAAACCCAAAGCGCAGAGCGTATTGTTTGCGTGTTAGTGAACTGTTTTAAAGCTTGATAACGAACCATGTTGTCATCGAAGATTTGCTGTTGTTGTAACGCAAAAGAAACCTGTTCGCTTTTGTCACTTAACTGGCTTTGCAGGGTATTTTGTTTATAGAGCAAAAAAGTACTGGTTGTTAATAAATATACTGCGCTAGCCGCTACTACGGGTAATAGTATTTTTTTTAACAATGATAAACTATTATTACCGTCTATTTTTTTAATGAAACTAGATAGAATATTAGGACTAACTTTCATCAAACCATTAGCAAGTTGTTGTGATTGTTCACCTTTAGTAAACAATATTTCGTTTTCTATCATTGGCAAACCTGCTGCCATTGAAAAACGCGTTGCTGAATTGATTATAGGTGTTTGAAATGAAGAATGAATTAACTTTTGATTTCTTGCTACATACAAAAGACTGTTGCTAGCACAAAAACCTTCACTAAGTATTACGTCACTGTCGTTTAAGAGTTGTGATAAAAGCAGTGACTCTGGTAATTTGATGAAAGAATCAGGAACTGTTGAAGAGAACTGCCAGATATTAACTTGGTTTTGGCCTGTATCTCCTCCCCAAACATGGTAAAAGGTATTTTTTGATGTTCCATATTCTAAAGATAATAGCTTTTTAAGTTCGCTATTGCTTTCTACAGGGTAACTTTTAGCGCTTTCGTTATAATAAGCTCTTGAAAATATTGTGATAAGCGGAGTTGTAGATTTTTGATCTATTACTAAGGTCAAATCATTAGTAGAATTAAGCACAAAGCGATATAAATCACCATTAAAATACCCTACTGACTTGCACATTAGTTGCTTGAACCAATATGGCAACTTTAACTTTTGGGTGCTTTTTTCTGATAAATTATTATTTGAAGCGTTATTTTTCACAATTTAACCATGGGTAGACAAAACATTAATAGGCAACTTTTCTGCCTGAGCGTAAGGGCTAATATGTATTGTTATTATTTTTTTTATCACTGAATCCCCTATTCTACTACTTAAGGTAATTGACACATAATTAGAAGGATAAAAGAAAGTATCATCATTTTCCCTTATTCCAGTGAGTTGAGTAAACTTTCGTTTTGTAAGTTGCTTAGTTTCTCTTAACTCTATCACTTGTCGAGCTATCGCTGCATTTGATAATGCAATCAGCAGCTCTAAAGGTGAGTTAGTTGGATTAAAAGACCCTTTGCTATATATTGTCGAATTATTAATTAATACCTTTTGTAACTCTGGCGATATTACTTCAATAAAGCGTAAATCATATACGCTAGGTAAAGCACCATTTCGTATAGTGGTAATATCCGACTGATTACCTTCAAAACCATTAACGCGAGGAATACTATCAAGATCCTGCCAATCTAACAAGTTATCAACAATAACGTTTGCCTGATTAGAGCTATATCCTTGAGATATGATCAACGCAGTTAATATATCACGGTTAGGAAAATGCAAGTTTATTAAAGCAGATTGATCTTGCATTGCTATTGATACTTGCTGATTAACCGCAAATGGCTTATTAAAAAAATTCCAATTAGCTAAAATACTCTGAACAGGAGCAATAACGCTATTATCAATGGGAGTTGAACTATTTCTAGTTTTTGGCTCCGTTAGCAAAGTAAATAACAAATTTGACTCGGCGCTATGCATAGCAACTAATGCATCGGCTTTATCATTTGTCCACTGAGCAACCATGACTTGATTTTTAGCAGTGGTAGTCAAATATAATGCAAGTACAGAAAGGATGGCAGTAATTAACAGCACTTGAATTAGCGCAATACCTCGTTGTTTTATCATTTGACTAACCTTCACTATCAAAATATGGTGAAAGCCAATGTTCAGAGCCTTCTTCCAAAACAACAGGAAAATTTAAGTTCTTCCCATTTTTGATTAAAATTAGTGTGAATAAATTGGGCATTAATTGCTTATCAATACCTGAATAGTTATTTTGCCATTCTTTTTTAGCCCCTGTTTCAGATCGAGAGTTCTTTGCAAAAATATTTTTCCAGCCAAAATATCTAAATGAAACTCCATCTAAATCAGAAAACAAAACTACTTTTTTAGTGAACGCAATTAACTGTTCCGTACCTGTTAACAATATATTTTCTGTCGACTCTGATTGATAAATTAGATCGAACAAGCCATTTTCTTTTTCAAGCGCAGTTAGACGAAATATTTCAGGATAGTTATTACTAAACAACCCAGTGTTACTTACAGCAAGTAAACTATTACTTGCACCAATAAAAAAGAAGGAGGGTTTACGTTTATTGTCAACCACAACAAAAGGTGAAACGCCAGTCAATAAACGCTGTAATAAATCTAAGTTCTTGGTAATTTTTGCACTATTAGAAAACTGTCCCAGTTCTTTATTCCACCGCTGTGACATTAAGCTATAACTATAAGAACCTGTAAAAAGTAATAAGCTCAATATAGATATTGCGATCATCAATTCTATTAAAGTGAAACCTTTTTGCCGTCGACCTCTATAGCTAATCATCAGTCCACCCCAGTTCATTATAACTATATTGCTTAACCAAACCGTCTCTTTCTAATGTTAGCTCTACCCGCCACAATTTATATTTTAAAGGTGGTTTAACAAAGTTACCTGTATCTACATCTAGTTTTTCTGGTGCTGATTTTAGTTTTAATAGTTTGGCCGACCACTGGTACTTTACTTGCCAAGCATTAGTGCTACGGCTAACCTCAGTTTCACTTGAGCGGCTAACATCTTGTAGTTCTTGCTTTATAGAGGCTAAAACTGCGGGTAAAACGCCAGTTAAAATAATATGTTTGTTAGCTTTCTCACTACTCAAAAAAGCCCCTCGATAAACCATAGAAACGGTTGCTATAACAGAAAATAAAATAACCGCAGCAACCATAACTTCAATTAAGGTGAAGCCTGAGTTTACTCGTATACGAGATTTAAATTTTGCTACGTTATTTGTCATATTTATTTAGATTTTAGGCTCTTCGCCATTGACCCACTGTTTCAAATCTAACTGTAAAGTTTTATTACGGTAAGTACCTTGAATTGTTGTAGGGCTAACAAAACCTTTATCATTGTAAATTAATACTTGTGGTTGAAAAAA
>Ga0316205_10001222_pt1 | contig 35106 bp, 27 predicted proteins | sample 3monthpyrite_MG_FD_204941 | JGI IMG/M metagenome (GOLD analysis project Ga0316205, IMG submission 204941) | Microbial mat bacterial communities from mineral coupon in-situ incubated in ocean water Damariscotta River, Maine, United States -... | ecosystem: Environmental > Aquatic > Marine >...
CAATAAAATTTTATCTTAATTGTATTTACTCGACTAGCATTAGAAAACTGGTTCATAAACGACTCCGTTTCGCATAAAGACTAACGAATCCCTGCAAACAGTGACGTTGCAGTTAGCGGTTATACGAAATATAAATTTTGTTTATCTTATTGAAACGCAACAGATTTATTTTTATTTTAGGGCTTACTGTGTGACACAGCTCTCTGATTCTATAAGAAAAAGGGCTATTTCGCACGTTTTTTGTACAAATGGTGAATTTTTACGTTATTCGTCAAAACCCTCTTTATTTACAGGGTTATTGTTGCGGTGTTACCGTGTTTGCAATTTTCAGCTGTTTCCGTGATGATATCCGGCCATTTAAGCACTGCTTAGCTTCAACTGATGAATCAAGGTTTAAGTATTAGATGACAAGGTCTTTTATCAAGAATATAGCGAATAATGGTTTTTTAGTGATTGACCTAATTGCTGGGCTGGTTGTCTGTGTGTTTGCGGTTATCTATCTTTACCCCTGGATGGATGACAGCGTTATTCAAAATTTCCACAGTCGATATTCCGATACCATTTTGTTAGGGTTTATTTCGCTCGCCATTGCAAATAAATTGCGTTTCTGTAAGGCGAGGTTTGAACAGCTATTTTGGTCCTCTATTGGAGTTGCCTTTATAGCCTGGTTTGTACTCACTATCATTCGACTAACAATATGGCAGGAGCTGAGCAAAACTAATCAAGGACTGGCCGCGGATGTCAGTTATTTCTTGTTTTATGCTTTGATGATAACCGCGATCGAAGTGAAGAGTTTTTCCAAAGCAAGTAAATTTCTGACTCAGCGTAGTTTGATAAGCTCTCTCAGTGTGATTACGTTTTTACTTGGCTCCTTCAGCTACTTAATTTTGGTGCCGACCAATATCGATTCAACTACCAGCTTTACACTGAGACAATCTTTTTATTTTTATTATCTGTTGGATGTCTACCTGATCCTTCGCTGGTGGCATCTCGCTTGGCAGGCGAAAAACCTTGCTTATCTCGGCTATTTTTTGCTAGGTCTTGCCAGTTTGAATTGGTTTGTGGCTGATCTACTGGAGTATTTGATTTTGTCAGAAAAAAGTAGCCTGTCAAATAAGTGGGTGGACTGGCTGTGGTATTTGCCTTATGGATTATTCTATTTTGGGGTGCGTAATCTACGCGAAGAATCAGAAAAGAACGCCTCGGACATACGTTTTAATTCCTATCATTTGCTCAATAGCCCGCTATTTTTTCTGGGACTCCTATCAGTCTGGTTTTTGATAGAAAGTATTGTGAATCCGGTCGTAAAAGATAACGCGTTACAAAACGTCCAAATTGTCTGGCTAATCGTTACATTGGCTTTAGCCATATTTCAAATCATGGAATTGTTTGAAACTAATAAAAGGCGAAAATTGTATTTCAATGAAATGCGGTCTAACAATGACTCCCTTATTCATCAGTTAAAACAAATTACCCAGCAAATGGAATCACAAAGCTCCGCTAACCAGATGATTTTAAACTCGATTAGCAATCCGATTTTTACGTTGGACTTGCAGGGAACAATTCTTACTAATAATTTGGCGACTAGTCAATTATTGGGTTATTCAGAAGGGGAGTTGATTAATCAAAATTTTTCAAAATTAATTCCGCAAGAGGAGGAATTTCACCGCTTTTTTGATTATCAAAGTTATCGTCAGCAGTTGGCAAAAAATTCAACTGGATTAGAAATTGAATCGGCAGTGTTAACAAAGTCTGGCGATAAAATTACTGTGCACGTCACTATTTCACAGAGCTCCCGAGTGAATCGCCGTACTTTGATTGTTTCTCTTGCAGATATTCGTCAACAAAAAAAGGCCGAGCTACAGCTACACGATTTAAAAGATGAATTTACCGCCAATATATCTCACGAATTTCGAACGCCACTTACGATTGTGAGTGGTGTGATTGAGAGTTTATTATCACAATCTAAAGATGATACTGTGGTTGATCAATTACAAATTGCTAAGAGAAACAATCTTCGTTTGATCCATATGGTCGATCAGCTTTTGCAACTATCGCGCGTAGCATCTGACTCAATGCCGATTGATGATATTGACGTTTCAGATTGGGTTAGGCCGATCTGCCAGTCTTACAATACGATTGCTAAAGATAGAAATATTGACTATTCAATGGTCATTTGTACTTCGATATTAATTCGAGGAAACCAGCAAGCCTTCGAAAACGTTTTATACAATTTATTATCTAACGCGTTCAAGTACACAGCTCAAGGTGGTTCGATCAATGTTTTATTGGAAGAAAATGACGACCACTATCTGCTAATCGTTGCCGATACCGGGATAGGCATTTCAAAACAGGAACAAAGCAGAATATTTGACCGATTCCAACGTTCTAACAGTGACAAACAACACTCAATCCCAGGAGTAGGCATTGGACTATCTTTAGTCAAAGATTTAGTCAGCTCCATGAACTGGGAGATAAGTTTAGATTCTGTACCTCACAAGGGTTCCAAGTTCATAGTAAAAATAAATAAATCACTTTCGAATCATTTCGAAGGCATTACACCGGCTAGCGGCCATGTAGATGAAAAACAAGTTTCTCTGTTGCAAGCTGAAATTAAGCAAAATTCGACCAAAGCTTTTAGCAAGTCAAAATATCTGGTGCTAGTCATCGAAGATAATATTGATATGCAGCGTCATCTGGAAAATATACTCAGCCCCCATCATCAATGCATTGTTGCTAGTAATGGTAAGCAAGGGCTCAGTATGGCTGAAGAGTTCCTGCCGGATATTATTATCTCAGATATTATGATGCCCGGTATCAACGGTTTTGAAGTACTGGCGATATTAAAAGAACAATCGGTTACCACCCATATTCCGGTCATATTGTTGACCGCCAAAAGCGATCAACAAAGTAAAATAAAAGGACTAATTACTGAAGCGGATGATTACTTAACCAAGCCCTTCGATGCTGAAGAATTGTTGATAAAAATAATAAACCATCTGAAAGTCAGAAAAAAATTACAACAAAAATACGAAACGCAATGGCAGGGATTTACTCAGGTCGAATCCGAAGTGTCAGAGCAAAGCATTGAAAGCTCTTTCTTGAGAGACCTTAATCAGATCTTTGAACATAATTATACTAACCCAAGCTTCTCTATGAATCTCCTTGCAGGTGAATTGGCAATGAGCGAGAGGCAATTGCAAAGAAAAGTAAAAGCGTTAGTTGATATCGGCCCGTTGGAGCTGCTTAAACGATTTCGCCTCGAAAAAGCAAAACTGGAGCTAAAACAGGATATTCAAATAGGCCTGGTCGCCCAATCCTGCGGCTTTTCGTCTCAAAGCTATTTTGGACGGTGTTTTAAAGAACATTTTGGTATCACGCCTAAGAATTATCAGCAGCAAAACTAAATTCGGCGTTTTTGTACTAATTTTGGTCGTTTTTGTACTATTCCTGAAATAAGCCTGTATGAGATGCTTTAATCAGCCAAACTGCAAAGCTCAGATACATTGATTGAAACATGTGTTTCATTGATCCCTCTAAGTTTATTGGCCCTTAATCAACCAGGAGAAATCTATGAATATAAAAAAAATATTTTGTCTTAGTCTACTCGCCGCAGCTTCATCTATGGCTGTCGCAGAGCATCGATGGTCCACCTACCATTGGGCTACGTCCACAGGAACGGTTAACCTTCCAGTCATTGATAGCAGTACCTCCGATTGGCAAGGCTCACTAGATGGCTCAATCAGTCGATGGAACCAGTCAAACAGCATTAACCAGATAGTGGAAGCTGGCAGTGAAAGCCGAAAAGACCGCAAAAGATGCACTGCGGTCAGCGGAAAAATGAAGGTTTGTAACGCAGAATACGGATTTAACGGTTGGGCCGGTTTGGCATCGATCAATCTGGACAACAACGGGCATATCTCCCAGGGTGTCGCTAAAATGAATGACAGTTATATGGCCGGTGATACAGATGCAGAGCGCAATCATGTCATGTGCCAGGAAATCGGTCATGTATTTGGGCTCGGACATACCAGCGAAGATGGTTCCAGTCAGCAAACCTGCATGGATTATTCCAATGATGTGAATAGCCAATGGCCCAATAATCACGATTACCAACTGCTAGCTGATATGTACGCTCATTCAGACGGTTATGATACTGCCGCCGATCCCGGTGGAAGCAGTGAACCCTGTCGTGGCGGTCCAAAAAAATGTGGCAATAACATGGGCATCAAAGTTATTGCAAGAGGAAGAATGCAGATCTGGGTTTCGCCTGGTGAAAATGGCAGCACCTGGATCCACCGTGTGACCTTAGCTAAAGGTCAAAACGACATCGTGCATGACTAACGTTCATTAACTGACATGATTGACCCGCTGAACGCCCTGGTTGTTGCCTTTATTCAAAGGAATCTACAGGAACAAAGGGCTTCAGCGGCATCAATGATTGACTAAAACAAATCTATCAATTAGTTAAAGCAATAAAAATGGTAATGATTTTTAATGTGGGCTCTCGTGGCCCATTTTTCATTTAAATAGATAAGTCGTTTAAACCTCCGGTCATTTTACTAAGTCGTATTTCATCCTTCACTTGTTTCGCAACGTGATTCGATTTTGATATCACAAATGAAACCGTTTTCATTAAAACTATTCACAACTTCTGCAAAACTGTACAAAAAATTTATTTACCGTTTACTGCTATAATAAACTCATAGGTAGAGCCTATTTCATAGATAATGGTCAATAAACAAGGAATTTCTGTGTTCAATAGCTGGAAACAATTACTGAAATTGTTTGGCCGAAAAGAAAAAAAACAGATCTACATTTTGTTTTTTGTCACAACGATTAATGGTCTGGTGCGAGCTCTTGGTATTGTGTCCGTCATGCCATTTATTGCGCTTATCAGCGAACCCTCACTAGCTGACAATAATTCGTATTTAATACAATTGAAGCTATTTTTACCAGAAAGCTTACGGGACTCGTTGCTACTGGTGCTAGGCGCCATGGCGTTCCTGATTGTATTTGTTGGTAATGCACTTGTTATATTCGATTATTGGCTGACGCTTCGCTTTTTTAACGTAAAAGAATACAAGTTATCCATTAATCTATTGAACCGTTATTTAAGCCAAGACTATCTAAGTTTTGGAAAACAGAAAATTGCGGAAATGAGCAAAAATGTCCTTTCTGAAATTGACCGGGTTATTATTGGCGCTTTGTTATCGATTGTTGGTCTAATATCAGATGGCATTATAGCTATATCGATAATAGGACTTTTGGTCTATGTTAACTTTTGGGTAACCTTCTTAACCAGTTTGCTGCTTGGCGCGGCTTACCTAGTCGTTCATTTGGCCATTGTTCGTGAAATCAAAAAAATCGGTAAAGAATTTTCGACATTAGAGACTAAGATTTACTCGAGTTTGAAGCAAGCACTTGAGCTTTTCAAAGAAATTCATGTTGCAGGAAAAAAGCGATTTTTCTTGCAACAATATTCAGCGCCAGCAAAAGCAATTACTCGCAATGCGACCCGATACGGTATATTGAGACTTTTTCCAGAGCAGGTTATCGAAATATTTGTTTTTGGACTAATCATTCTTATAGCACTCTATTTTTCGGCAAGCACTGACAATTCAGCAAACGTGATCAGCAGTATTGCTTTTTTCGCTTTCGCGGTATATCGACTCATCCCGGTACTAAAAGATCTATTTGATGGTGCTGAGGATTTACAATATCTCAATAAAACGCTATTCAGAATTTTGGGAGAGTTGGGAAATGACACTAAGTCAAACCTCAAATCAAACTACTCCACGCACAGACTTTCCTTCAAAAAAGAGATTTGTATTTCCGATTTATGCTTTAAATATGATAAATCAAAATTTGTCATTAATCATTTGTCTGCTTCTATTTACGCATTTAAGCTGAACTGCATCACAGGCGCATCAGGGGTCGGAAAATCCACTTTACTTGATCTCTTATTGGGTGTCATAAAACCCTATTCCGGTGAGATATCTGTCGATAGTGTCACCCTAAATACCAATAATATTCGCACCTGGTTGAATGGTATTGGTTATGTGCCGCCTAGAATCCAGCTAGTAGAATCAAGTGTTTATGAGAATATTGCTTTTGGCATACCATTTTCTCAAATCGATCATGCACGCGTTTATGAAGTTGCCAAATTGGCTTGTATAGAATCTTTTATCAAGGATGAACTGATCGAAGGATATGAGACTACTATTGGTGACGGTGGACAGATTTTAAGCGGCGGCCAGAAGCAAAGGATAGGCATTGCGAGGAGTCTCTATCACAGGCCAGATCTATTGATTCTGGATGAAGCGACCAACGAGTTAGATAATCCCACCGAAAAGAAAGTTCTTGATAATTTAGAAAAGCAGCCAAATCTAACTATAATATTTGTAACTCATAAACCATCGGTCTACGAAAGAGCTTCCAACATCATCAATCTTTCTGTTAGTAACTGACTCAAAAACAAAAAAATTTATTAATTTGCATATAGACTAAAAACTTGAAACTAAATACTACAAAGATCGACACCATCGACGAAATTCGCCTTATTAGAGATGAATGGAATGAACTTCACTCTCGATGCAGCTATTCTAGTATTTACAACAGTCATGATTATTTATTTTCGGCCTGCAATTCTTTTCACTTAGAACCTGACTCTCTCTATTTTTTGATCGTTAGAAAAAGTGAAAACAATAAATTGGTGGCCATTTTTCCTTTTATATTGACTGATTATAATTGGCACCGAGTTAAATTCCACATTATCATTTATGCTGGTCTAAATGAAGCTGATAAACCTTACCCTATTATTGATAGTCGCCTCGAAAAGGAAGCCTGGCAGGCCACAATTGATCATATCAAAATGGATAAACATCGCTGGCAATTCCTAGAGCTCGTCGAAATCAGCGAAGGATTATCGGCGCCAACAATTATTGCAGATCAATTTTCCTCATTTCCTTTTTACCAAAAGCTTGAAAAAGATGTCGACAGTCCAATTTTTGACCTAAATATAAACTGGTTGGAGTTTTGGGGAATGCATAAAAAAATGCGCAAAAAAGTCAGAAAAATGCAATCAGATTTTGGTGAAAGTATGCAATTTAAAATATTAAATGATGCTGATGGTATGAAAAATTATCTCAATGCTTATATGGAACTCGAATCCAAAAGTTGGAAGTTTGAAAGAAAAATTGGAATATCCCGATCGGATAGTTATATCAATTTTTACACTCAGTTTTTTCAAAAACTGGCATCCAAAAATAATTTGTTTTTTGGCTTTCTGTATATCGATGATCAACTAGTTTCGGCTGAAATAGCTTACACCTGTGGTGAAATCGTCTATTTCAGTCATGGTTCATTTGACAAATCATTTAATCGATATTCGCCCGGTATGGTGAGTACCTGTCTGTTCTTAAAGTATTTTCATGAAAGCCGCTATAGCAAAGGCGATTTTCTCGCCGGATTTTCACATTATGTGAATCCTTGGGCAAGTAGTATTCAGCGAAGTTTTAATCAAACCATCTATCGGATAACGCCTAAACTCATTACGGCCTATTTATTTGGCATAGCTGCTAAGTTAATTTTTACACCCTTCAAGTTGATAAAGAAAAAATTTATTGGTCAAAAAATAAAGCTAGAAAAATGAAAATTGAAATACTGCCGAGAGACCGAGTTTTAGAAATAGATACTGATCAATGGCGCAGGCTGGCAGAATTGAGCTTGTTTGTTAATCCTTTTTACGAACCATGGTGTTTGGTCCCTGCAATTGAGTGGCTGCAAAAAGAAGATGAAGTCTATATTGTTACTGCCTGGGAAAATAACCAATTAATTGCGCTTTTTCCCATACACGTCATAAAATCCAAATTTGGTATAGCTTATTTGAGTTTATGGCAGCATCTCCAATGTGTTATTTGTGACCCACTCTGTAGTGACTCGAGTAAGCTTTCTAAAGTATTCAATTATGTTTTACAAAAAATGAACGTTTCCATGATGAGGATCCCAACTCATAGTGAATTATCCTACGGAAAAAAAATTGATACAAGCAGTGTGGTTTTTTCGTCAACGCGTGGTGCAATATCTAACATAACGGATGTTAAATCTCACTTGGACAGCTTGCCGAGTAGAGTGCGATTAGAAAACAAACGAATTATTAAACGTCTTTTTAAAGAAACAAATGCGATCTATAGCATATCAAATACCAGTCCAAATAGAAGTTGGATGGCGGATTACTGTCAACTGGAACACCTTGGTTGGAAGAAAAAAGTGTCCGGTTCTATTCTTTCCACTCCAGAAATTGAGCAATACTATCAAAGGATATATAACAATTCTAAAGATACTGGCCGAATGGAATTTCAAGGAATATTTGATGGTGAAACTCTATTGGCCGTTTCTTTTCGCATTACATCACACAATCATGCGTTCGAGATGAAAACGAGTTATAACGAGCGCTATAAGAAACTTTACCCAGGAGTGGTTTTGGAAATATTAAACCTGATCGAATTATCTAAATCAAAATTCCAGTTTGTCGATTCAAGTACCAGTTCTGATAACCATCTGATCAATCGTCTTTGGCCAGAACAACGTAACTTGGCGAGTAGCCAGTACTTTAGCCGAAGTCTTTCTGGAAAATTATTGAAGTTATTATATCGTATTAAGAATAGGGTTTAACTTTTTAGATTAAAAGTATTTAAAAATGCTAAGGGATTTTCAATTCGTTGCAAAGCCTCCTGATTGGGTAAGCAATCTTTGCGAACGAATTTAGTGAGAGTAGGGTCTGGATCACAAAATAATATATCCAAAGAAAACCGATCCATACCGTAAATGCCTCGATGTATCATGTTAGCTGAGAATACCAAGAGATCGCCTGGGTCTAGTTCAATCGTTACACCGTCAGCTAAATCGTCAAAATTCTTCCGGCCATTTTTTTCTAATCGCACATTAAGTTCTTCGTTTGTATCCCACCTTTTATGGGTTCGAGGAATTAGCTCCATTCCAGGTTCCTTTACTAACGGAATACGAAAATGAATAACCTCGGGGCCCGCGAGCGCTTCTTTTTGCTCTGCGAGCGTCAGGTGGTATTGAGGGTCCCTATGCCAGTAATTTTTTTGGCTCTCATTTACGGGATTGAAGAATAGCTGAGTGCCCATAAAAGTGGGTTGCTTTGTCATCACCTCGGAAACTAGATTCATCAGTTTAGCAGAGCCAATAAATTGAAAAAGACTAACTCTTTTTGATTCTTGTAGATGTTCTGTGCCAGTGAGGTAAGCCGAGTTTATTGCTTTTTCCAGGTAAAGATTCTCATTTTTACTTTTCCATGCCTCATGAAATTCAAGCAGGACATTGGATAATTCTTGAAGCTCATCTTTCTCGAAGTGATTTCTTACAACGAGATATCCGTTTTCTTTGTAATCTTGGTTCATGCTGCATTTCCCAATTAAACGAAAGAATAATTAATAAAAGCGCCAAACACCACCGCTAACACACCTCCTAAACGACCTATCCTCTTTACAAAAGATAAAGCCCAGGACATTAACCAATTCATAACCCTTTATGATATTTATTGGAGGAATATCATCTAAATGAATTTCTAAAACATCAAAATTTCCAATAATGGAGCTTTTTTCTAACCTTAAAATTGCGTAGAAAATTCATTGGTTTTGTTTTCAACCGCTTAACCGGTGAATCAATCAATTCTTCAACCGCATCAAGCACACGCGCCGAAGATTTACCATCTCGATAGGGATGTAGCTCTTGATTAAACTGGTCAATCTCTTTAATCAAATTTACGGGTCGGGTCAGTGCGTTTTTCAAATGGCTTTCTAATTCAGCAGGCTCACTAAAATCAATTAAATAGTTTCCCTTAATATTGCTATTAAAGGTCACGACTGGTTTTCTTTGTAAGAGAAACATTAACAATACTGAAGAGGTATCACACAACATTACATCGGCTTGCTGTAATAATGGCAGCACGTTATCGGTTTCAATAAATTGGAGATTCTCATTGCTGAGTTTTTTGTATTGATCAACTATTTCTTTTGGCATTTTAGGGTGAAATTGTACCAACCATTGCCAATCCGAATTTTGACTGAGCTTTTTGACTTCTTCATATAGATGAGGAGCGCAGGACAGGTTGCGGGAAAAAGTTGAACACATAATAATCGTTGGGCGACTATTTTTACTATCTAATTGTGGTTGAAATAAAGGGTCCATCGTGGGCCAACCGGTTTCGATTACACTAAAGTAACTTAGTTTTTTGGCAAGCTTTTTAAAACGGTTTGTGGTGTTAGGTCCTTGGGTACAATAAAGGTCGAAACAACCGCGAACATGAAAATGATCATTTTTACCTCTATTATTCATCTTACTCGGGTCAAATCCGTGAAACACGCAGACCTTTAGACCAGGTATAAAAGAGGGAATAAAATTGCCTGGCACAAAACTAGCCTGAGGATTGAAGTCTTTCACTTCAGCTATACTGAATAATCGAACTTCATCTTCTTGCAAATAATCGCTATCGATCTCATCACCAAACAAGAACCATTTAACCTGATCACCGCGGGCAAGAATTTTTTTTTGTAATGGTCGCAAAATCGCATAACTATAGTTTTGGGCGACATAAAACAGGTATCTTTTGCCAATGTGGTTAGATTTGAGATTTTGTTCTTTTTGCAATTGTTTATTGTTCCTGAGGGCCGAAACGGGCTAGTAATCTCTCATTCTAACCGCTATCCAGTTAGCACTTCAAGAGTTGATCATAATGTACCAGCACTATTTAACCTCGTGGGTTGCAGGAAACGAAAGAAGCCCAACAACTATGACTGGAAAGGAATGCTTATCTCTAATTTGGATACCGCTAACCAATTGCGCGATTGTTGATGTTGGAAAAATCATCCACAATCTATAAAGCTTCGAAGATGACACTATTAACTCCTGCCTATACTAACCGACATAATTTCGCCCTATTTGAACGCCCGATTGGCATATTTGATCCCGGCTTTTGATCCCTTTAATTGTTGAAATGACATCAACACCAAAAACAATAAGGAATGACCACCGTGAACAGGACTAAAAATCGACAGTTATATTTCACACGCCTATTAAAGATCATTATTATTTCGATTATCTGCCTCAATCTTCTGCTGCCGTTTTTGTTAAAAGCCACGGAGCAAAATTTAAAGGAGCCTCAATCCGGTTCCCTGCAGGTCATCAATCAGCAGCAGCAACGATTTACCGCGCTTAGTCTCAAAACGGATATAGATATGGCTATTACCGGATTAACCGCGCGGGTGAAGGTCACTCAAGCCTTTAAAAATGACCGTGATCAATGGGTTGAAGGTAAGTATCTTTTTCCGCTTCCAGACAATGCAGCCGTTGATCATTTGACTATGAAAATTGGTGAGCGATTAATCGTTGGCGAAATCAAAGAAAAACAGCAAGCTAAAAAAATCTACCAACAAGCGAAAATCGCTGGTAAAAAAGCCTCGTTAGTTGAACAACACCGGCCGAATCTGTTCACTAACTCGGTTGCCAATATTGGTCCCTATGAAACCATTGAAATTACTATCGAATATCAACAGGATGTTCTTTATGATCGAGAAGCAGGTTTTTCGATCCGTTTTCCGATGGCGATCACCCCACGTTATCAGCCCAAAAATATTTATCGTGAGTCCTTTGCAGTCAATCAGTCCTTTAATAAGAATTTAGCCGGTTTTAGCCCAGGATTAACAAATAGTGGATTCATTAATCAAGTCGGTCAGATCCGAACGTTGTTTCCAAGTTCAGATGAAAATCAGAATATTCCCCCTGATAATATTGCCAGCATTAGCATTCAACTGGATGCTGGATTCGCCCTGCAAGATCTATCCAGTAGCAGTCATACGATCCATCATCAACAAAAAACAGAAAGTGCCTATGAAATTAATTTTGCACATCAGGATGTTAAAGCCGACCACGACTTTATTCTAAACTGGAAGCCGGTGCCGTCAATGCAACCAAGAGCCGCATTATTTTCTGAGCAAAAAGCGGGGCAGAATTATCTATCCATGATGATCATGCCGCCGTCTGTCGAATATCAAACGGACGATGAGATCAATCGAGAAATTATTTTTGTTATAGATACCTCTGGCTCGATGGGGGGCGATTCGATCCGGCAGGCTCGTAAAGCTCTTGAGTTTGGACTGTCAACACTGTCTGCTCAAGACCGTTTTAATGTGATCCAGTTTAATTCCAGTACCTCTCAACTTTTTCAAAGCGCTCGCTTAGCCAATCAAAGTAATATGCGTATGGCTCAATCTTACGTCCGGCGATTAGAAGCCAACGGTGGCACCGAAATGTTTTCTGCTATTCAGGCGTCGCTAGATGGACGTTTAGATCATTCAACCCTTCGGCAGGTAATTTTTTTGACAGATGGAGCGATTTCAAACGAAGCACAGTTGTTTAAGTTAATTGAAGATCGTCTGGGAGATAGCCGTCTCTATACTGTTGGGATCGGTTCCGCACCTAATGAGTTTTTCATGAAAAAAGCGGCTCGGTTTGGTCGTGGTAGTTTTACCTTTATTAAGGATATTCGTCAGTCCAGCAAAAAAATGGAAAAGCTGTTTGATAGTATTAGTCGCCCTCAACTCACCCATATTTCTATTGATTGGCCCGACAATATCCAATCAGAGACCTGGCCTGAAAAAATACCCGATTTATATGATGGTGAACCGCTTTGGTTAAAGTCGAAAGTGAGTGATTTTTCCGGTCAAGTCAGGATAGCCGGGAGATTAGATGATACCCTTTGGCAGAGTGATTTATCACTGGATAACCCGCAACAACAACTCGGGGTGGCGGCATTATGGGCAAGAGAAAAAATCGCTGCGATCATGAATAGTGCTCATCATGGCGCTGTTAACGATCAGCAAAAAAATCAGATTATTAATACCGCTCTTGAGCATCATTTGGTGAGCCGTTTTACCAGCCTAGTGGCAGTAGATAAAACGCCCGCTCGAATTGCGGAAAAACTTCATCAACAAAAAATCGCCGGTCATTTACCTAAAGGTAGCCGTGCTAAGAGAGCGAAGAGTCCTTCGGTTCCTTTTGCTCGAACTAGTCTTGATTTAGATATTACCGCCCGCAGATCCTTAATTCTTTTGCTGCTAAGTCTATTCAGCTTAATTCTTTATCGACGCATTGGATAAATTAATCTTCAGAGAGTTGCAGTATGTTAAAAATCAAATGGCTCTTAAGGGTTCTATTTATCATCGGTTTTACGCTTTCCAGTATAGGAATATTGCGAATTGGTTATTACCAGGCTAAAGCCGAAACGGCACAATGGTTAATGGAATCCGCCTGGCAAGAGACGTTGCAACAAAAAGATGATAATCCGGTTAAACCCTGGTCATGGGCAGACACTTGGCCGGTGTTAAGAGTCGAATTGCCAAGCATCCAATTATCAACTCTGGTGTTAAAAGATGTGAGTGGGCAAAGTTTGGCTTTTGGACCGGGGCTAATGACGCCGGAGCTATTCCCGGGCGAGCAAGGCAATAGCTTTATCGCTGCTCACCAGGATACTCATTTTTCGGATATTACAAAGCTCAAAAAAGGTGAGTTGATTAAGATTACGAATTCCGCCGGTGAAGATGTGTATTTCAAAATCGACACGTTACAAATCGTTGATAGTCGAATCGAGCAACCAGTGATAGATACGGAAGATACTCGAATTACTTTAGTGACTTGTTATCAATTAAATTCCAGTGAAAGAAATACGCCTTATCGATATCTGGTGAGCGGTAGAATGATTTCCAATAATTATTCGTTGGGATCTCCAATTGAACAGTAACCATTCAGGTTGCCTCTTAAATGCGTCAGTTTGAGGCAAGAAATGTGAGCATACTCGTCTATGTAACCATTTCTGAACGTAGAATTGGCGAATTTTAGAGGTAAGCTGAATTGTTACCTAAAATCCATCAATTGGTTGAAATAAAGCCTGCCAGTCTTCGGCGGTTAAGTTCATTGTATCGAGTGCTTCTTGATCGTAAAGACCTTGTGACAGTTTGCTTTTTTGCAGTTGCATTTGTTGGATTTTCTCTTCGACCGTCCCTTTAGTAATTAATTTGTATACGAATACCGGCTTGTCTTGTCCGATGCGATAAGCACGGTCATTAGCTTGTTGTTCGGCAGCCGGATTCCACCAAGGATCATAGTGGATGACAGTATCCGCCGCAGTTAAATTAAGCCCAACACCCCCAGCTTTTAAGCTGATCAAAAAAATGGGGATCTCACTTTTTTGAAATTGTTCAACCAATCGACCACGGTGTTTACTCTTACCGGTTAACATTAAATAGGATAAATTTAATGCTTCCAGCTCTTTGGCGACAATATCTAACATACTGGTAAAAGAAGAAAAAAGTAAAATCCGCCGACCTTGTTCGACCATTGTCGGTAAACGATCTTTTAACCAGGCTATTTTTGCTGAGGAATTATTTTTTCGTGCCGACTCTAGTTTTATTAAGGAAGAGTGACAACAAACCTGTCGTAATTTTAATAGCGCATTACCAATTAAAAATTGATTGCGACTTTTTGTTTCCAGCGACATGGCTTTATGTACTTGCTCCATCATCGACGTTCGGATGGTTTCGTATAGATCAGCTTGAGCTGTTTCCAGCTCGATCAGCATGACCATTTCTGTTTTACTCGGCAATTCCTTGGCGACTTCGTTTTTGGTTCGACGTAGCATCAACGGAGCCACCCTTTTTGCCAACAAGGTTTGTCTCAGATAGTCCTGATTTTTTTCAATTGGTTGCCGATACAATTGATTGAACTGGTATTCGCTTCCCAGAAAATTTGGCATTAAAAAATGAAAGAGTGACCAAAGTTCTCCCAAATGATTTTCCATCGGCGTACCGGTTAAGCATAAGCGCTGATTAGAATATAACTCGTTAACGGCCGAGGTAATTTTACTACGAGTATTTTTTATGACTTGCGCTTCATCTAATACCACAAGGTGAAAACGGGTACGTGTTAGTTTATTAATATCTCGTAATACTAAACCATAACTGGTAATGACCAAATCCATACTAGCGATCTTAGGATACAAAATACTTCGCTTACTGCCAGCTAATGTCATGACTTTTAAAGAGGGTGCAAATTTCTGTGTTTCTTGCGCCCAGTTGGACAAAAGAGTTGTTGGTGCGATAACCAGACAGGGTGTTTTTAATCGACCTCTCTTTTTTTCAACCAGAATATGGGCAATGGTTTGAATCGTTTTACCTAAGCCCATATCATCGGCAAGAATACCACCCAAATTGTGCTTACGAATAAACTGCAACCAGTTTAATCCCGCCTGCTGGTAATCACGAAGCTCGCCTACTAGCTCTCTAGGAGCTGCAATTCGGGTAATGGTGGTTTGGCCAGATAATAGTTTGGCTTTTTTGGCCAGCTGTTTGCCGCTTTGCCAGTTGAGCGTTGCTGGGCTGACTGTATCGTCTAATTTTTTCTTACTTCGGCGATTATCCGCTTTGAATTTTTTCTCAATTTCCAGCAAAGGAATTAATCGGCCAAACTGATTGGTTGGAAATTTTAGCCGTTTGTGATCGCTCAGATTCTTTTCATCGTTAAGCTCTACAAATGACGAAAATATCGCCTTTACCCGATCTTTATCCAGTGATAAAGTTTCACCACTTTCGAGTTTGATGTGCAAATTAGAATCAAAAGCATCACTATTAAAATCTATTTCGTCTCGTTGGATCATCGCAACAATATAGGGCATCAGATTAATTGACCTATCTTTTACTTTGACGCCGATTTCAAGCTCAAACCAATCAAATTCATTTTCAACGACGTTAACTGCTACTTCCTCTTCCGGCTCAGATAATAAATCTAGTTGCAGTGGCTTCAATTTATTAGTTTGTTGATCGACTTGACGCCTTTTCAAATTATGTTTGGTTGATTTTGCTTCAGCGTCCTTGTTTGTTTCCGTACCTTGTATGACGTTAATATACCAATCCTGACTACTCACCTGATTTAGCCGAAAACCTTTGCGTATTTCGATTTTCCAGCCGTGCTCATGCAGACCATTTAATATTGGTAACATATGACTGAGATGGCTATCGAATACCCGATCACCAAAATGAAACTTTTCGATGACTGGGATTTCATAAGATGCTTCCAATAAAGGCATATTTTCAATTTGCAGTAAATAATCAGAAAGCAAGTCACTAAATTCTTTATTGGCCTCTCTTTCTAGAACTAATGGCAGAAGGTTTTTTAATGAAAACTCATTGTCATTTACCAGGAAAGACAGCTTGGCAATGTCAAACTGATTAACCGTTTCCTTTTGCCATGGCATGATCGTTTCTGAACTGGTGATTCTTAATATGGGTTGCATTTTGAATTTTGATAGATTTTTTAATTCAGAAAATAATTTTTTACTTTTTTGTGCGGCTCGCTCGAATATTTCAACAATGGAGTTGTTTCTTAGATCCAAAAAATAATTTTTCGAAATAAACTTTAAATCGTCATTTTCTTCTTGTCGCCAAAAGTTCTTGTTTCGATTAGATAAGGTTAATGGTTGTCGGTGGCTTGATTGCCAAAACAATCGATCGGTGGAGACCAGTATTCTGATCAAACGGTTGATCCGTTGATCTTCCACAAATTCAAATTGGTGTGGTTGTAATTCACTATCATCGAGGCTCTCGCTTTTTCGTGCCGTGATAAGGGATTTCTTACAGCCGTACTCTTTGTTGAGAAAATAGAGTATTTGTTGGTCCGCCAAACTGAAGAATTTGGTATTTTTTTTACCAATTAATTCAGCATCAATCGCCTCGGTTAAGTGAATAGGCGTTTTTATCTGGTATACCGATTCCTTGGTTAAATAGGCCTTGTGGGCGCTCACTATCCACCGGGGGCCTTTTTGCTCCAACAAATAAATGACTCGGTGTCTTGCCATTTTTGGAAAAGGGTCGAGCTTTTGCCCTTTAAGCCACTTTTTGATATAGCGCTTTCCAGTATAAAACTGACTTTGTTGCGAAGTGGAAGGAGGCAATCGATGAAGCCGGGTTTTTGACTCAATTGCCATCGCTGCTAAGTGAACACAAGGCTTGGTTTCGAGTTTGTTTTTGTCGCTTTGGGCGGTATCTTGGCAGCTGCAGCTACCCAGAGATTCAGTCATCGGCCAATAGAAGATTTGCTTGGTAAACTGTCCGTCACAGAGGCAAGTGCCCTTGATATATTTTTCGTCAATCTGGTTTTTCCAGTTAACCAGATTATCATCTAATAATAACTCGAGTCCTTCCATCAGGAGTTCTTCGGAGAAAAAATTTGTTAAATGATCGACAGGACCTTTGTATGCGAGCGGTCTGGTGATCATAGAAAAGGCCTATCCTGCTATTTTATTTGATTTTTAGCAGTCCAGTTTAGCAAATTATTGGGGCTAATTGGTAGGTATTTTGTAAAACGGCGGATTTATTTTTCCTTTAACAGAGTGGCTTTTATGACCAATATTGGTTTCACCGGCACGTCTTTCCAGTTGAAGGTAGGGTCGGTGTGAGTCTGGGTACGCGAAATCAATTCTAATACTTCTTCTCCCTTGGTCACTACACCAAACACGGCGTAACCCCAGGATTTGCCGGGGTCCAAACCGACATTGTCTGCCATATTAAAGTAAAATTGACGCATTGCAGAGTGAGGTTCGTCCTCCCGCGCCATGGCAATGGTGAACATTTCATTTTTTAAACCATTTCCGGATTCATTGAAAATGGTGGCTTGTGATGGTCTTTCTTCAAAGTTCTCATTATAGCCACCACCTTGTACCACAAAGTCTTTGATGACTCGATGAAAAATGGTGCCGCTATAGGAGTCGCGCACAACGTGAAAAAGAAAATTATTGACCGTGATTGGCGCCCGAAGTCGATCCAGTTCAACGGTGATTTTGCCGGCAGTTGTTTGTATTTCAACCACCGGGAAAAAATCATCCGGTTGGATTGAAGCGCCCGGTTGTTCTTTGGCAAACACCTGGTTCGACATTAGACAAATAATAAAGATTAATAATCGTTTTTTCATTGCTAGAACTCTCGTTTAGTTGACTGACCCTAACCCGGATATTGCTTTCACTTCAAGATAATCATTAAAGCCGTGAGCCCCCCATTCCCTGCCGTTACCCGATTTTTTATAACCACCAAAAGGGGTATTAATATCACCACTTTGGCCATTGATATTAATATTGCCAGCACGAATTCTCGACGCCACATAGTTTAACGTTTCCTGATCGTTACCTTGAACATAGCCCGCTAATCCATAGGGCGTATCGTTGGCTATTTCAATCGCCTGATCAATAGAATCGTAGGGCATAATGGCAAAAACTGGGCCGAATATTTCTTCTTTGGCGATGGTCATATCATTGTTGACCTCAGAGAAAACGGTCGGTTTTATAAAGTATCCTTTATTCAGCCCTTCTGGTCTTTGGACACCGCCACAAATCAATTTAGCATTTTCAGCGATGCCTGTTTCGATCAAACCGCAAATTTTGTCATATTGCACTTGGCTTACTACTGGTCCCATGGTCGTCGACTCATCGGTTGCAGGGCCAACCACAACTTTTGCCGCAACTCCAGCGGCAATGATTTCAGCCTGTTTCATTTTATCAACGGGTACTAACATTCTGGTCGGTGCATTGCAGGATTGCCCACTATTGGAAAACACGCTTCGTGCGCCTTGTTTAACCGCTCGCTCAAAATCCGCATCAGGAAGAATGATATTGGCCGATTTTCCGCCTAATTCCTGCGAAACCCGTTTTATGGAGGGCGCGGCATTTTTGGCGACTAACGCTCCGGCGCGAGTCGAGCCGGTGAATGAAACCATATCGATCAAAGGGTGCTGGGATAAAGCGGTGCCAACCCCCGGTCCATCACCGTTAATCATATTGTAGACTCCACTAGGAAGTCCTGCTTCATCCATGACTTGTGAAAATATGTACCCGGAAAGCGGCGCTATTTCCGAAGGTTTTAGGATGACCGTACAACCAACTGCAATGGCTGGCGCTACTTTACAGGCGATCTGATTGAGCGGCCAATTCCAGGGTGTGATCAGGCCGCAAACTCCAATCGGTTCTTTTACAATCAGGCTGGCAGCTTGCTGCTGTTTGAATGGAAAGCTTTCTAATAATGCGGCGGCCGCTTTAAAATGCGCCAAACCTGCTCCGGTTTGCGCTTTAACAGCCAGCTGGGTAGGTGCACCCATTTCTTCTGTAATAGCATCGGCAATGTCGTTATAGCGATTTTTAAATGCTGTAATGATCGACTGCATAATTTCGATACGATCTGCCAGACTGGAGAGGCCGTATGTAGCAAAAGACTTACTCGCTGCCTTTGCCGCTTTATCGACATCTTCAGCATTACCGATCGCAATTCGAGCGCAAACCGCTTCAGTGGAAGGATTAATGACATCCATTAATTTCTTATTGGTCGGTTCAACCCACTGGCCGTTAATATAAAATTGATCGTATATTTTCATCATTATTTCCTCATCTCTCAAATTCATTTTTAGTTCCCCCTTCACAAGCTGTTTCTTGATCACATATTATTCCATAAAATCCAGATGCTAGATTTTCGGTAGGAGCTGCGTCTCGCTGCGAATCGGTGTTTAAGGCTGGAAAGATGCCTAATATTAGCAATCGCACTTATTTCAACCATTTATCGCGGCACAGAGGCGCGCTCCTACCAAAAGATGTGACCAAGATAAAGATTCACAACCAAAAGTAGGTCTCGTGAGGGAAGGTTTTCTTTTTACAATCCCATCGCTTTTTTAATGATCATCTCTTTCGCCATCGGCAATTTGTCTAATGCTGACATTGCCAAATTTCGAACCAGTGTCACCGGCATACTTTGATTGGCGAATAAATGTTTAAAACCACTCATTGCATTCTGCATAATTAAATTTTCCGTTTTTCTTTCACGCTCAAAAGCTCTTAGGTTTTGTTTAAGGCCAAAATCTCTTTGTTGCTGTTGCAAACTTATAATTTGTTTTGATAGACAGGCAACGTCCTGGAAACCAAGATTAACCCCCTGTCCTGCCAATGGATGGATGGTATGAGCAGCATCGCCAACCAATGCAATACGTTCTGATAAATAACTTTGCGAGTGTCGTTTAATTAACGGAAAACCAAAGTGTTTTGAAACCGCCGTCACCTGACCAAGTCGCGACTCAAAAGCCCGTTGCAATTTCTCCGCAAATTGGCTCTTGTTCATATCTTTTATTTGTTGTGCTTTATCTTGATCAAGCGACCAGACGACCGAGCACAAATTTTTATTGGCTAAAGGCAAAAAAGCCACTGGGCCGGTGGGTGTAAATCTTTGCCATGCGGTATTTTGGTGAGATAACTCAGTTTTCACATTGGCCACAAAAGCAATTTGCGAATAAGGCGTTTGTTCTGACTCAATGGATATTTTTTCTCTGACGATTGAATTGGCACCGTCGGCACCGATCAATAACTGGCAGCTAATCGCCGTGCCATCACTTAAACTGACATGAGCCTTATCATTGGAAACTTCCAGTTGTTCCAATTGCACGCCAAAATAACATTCAATATTACCATAGGCTTGAATCGTTTTTAGTAATGCCGCCTGCACAATATTATTTTCAACAATGACACCTAAGTCTGGTTGCGCTATTTTAGCGGCAGAAAATTCTATTTTGCCGGTACCATCGCCATCCCAAACTTTCATTTTTTGATAGTTGGCTTGTCTGGAAGCAGGAATATTTTGCCAGCCACCAAGTTGAGTCAAAAAATCTCGATTGCCGGGGCTGATTGCGCTTACTCGAACGTCAAAATCTTGATCACTAATTTTTTGATCGGCTAAAGAACTCATGGGAAGTACTTGCGATAGGTCCTGTTTTTCAATTAAAAGGATTTTTAAATCGGTTGCTGCCAGTGAAGCGGCTGTCGCAAGACCAACCATTCCTCCACCAATGATGACGATATCGAAATTTGTAGAGACGTTAAAATTTGAAGACACTTTTATTCCTGTTTATGTTTACAACTAAATATGTTTGTAACCTATGACGCCTGTCATCCCGACTAAGGAAGGATCTTATTCCCCTCAACAGACCAAGTTCCTTCCTTCGTCGGGATGACATCTTTGCCTAGCCCAAAGGTATCAATTTCATCCCTAATTCGTTTTTATGCCACGGGTCTGTTGGGCGGAATCGCCACTAAAACCCATCGCTGCCATGGCCAGTTTTTGCTTAGCAAAAGGGATTTTATTTAACACGCATAAGGCTTTGTTTCTTGCAATTATCAATGGCAGAAAATCATTACTGAATAACCTCACCAACGAATCGGTAGCAGTAATGGTTTGTTTCCAATCCGGCTGTCTTTGAGCCACATAACGCTCTAAAAATGGTTGGCTGCCAATATCTTCACCATCGACTTGTGCTCTTTGCACTTGATCAAATAGCGCAGCAATGTCTCGTAGGCCAATATTAAACCCCTGCCCCGCAATAGGGTGCAAAGTGTGCGCCGAATTTCCTAACAATAATACTCTTCCGTTAAAGGCTTGCTCAGGTATATGTAAGGCTAGCGGGTACTGGTTTCGCTCACCCACTTTAGTAATTTGTCCCAGTCGATAGCCGAATGCCGATTGCAATTTCTCGATAAAATCCATGTCGGGATCGTTCATAGTTGAATTGATATTTTGCTCATTTTGACACCAAACGAGCGACATTCGATTTCTTGTCAGCGGCAGTAACGCCAGCGGTCCCTGCTTGGTAAATCGCTCAAAAGCGCGGTTATTGTGAGCAAGTTCTGTTGATATATTGGCAATCACCGCGTGTTGATTGTAACTGTCTCTTGTCATGTTAATGCCCGCCATTTTTGCGGTGGAAGAAAAGGTTCCATCGGCAGCTAATAATAGTTTGGCGGTTAATGTTTGCTGGTTTTGTTGATCGGATATTTGTACTTCAATTTGACTGTTTTTTTGTTGAGATGGGATCGAGTCAATTCCGACAATATTAAACGGACAAAAAGTCTTAATGTTGCCGGTCTGGCGGATAACTTGCCATAAAACGGGGCCAGTTTGATCAAGCGGGATCACCTGACCCAATGCATCCACACCATAGTCGGCTGCGTTTAAGCGGGTGAATCCAAAATGTCCTTGATCTGAAACGTGAATATTATTTATCGGGCAAGCCAGAGGCTGAATTCGCTGCCATATGCCAAGGGTTTTATAGATGTTGATTGATGCTGCCGAAAGTGCCACCGCTCGTTGATCAAAGCTGGGACTGGTCTCTAATTCTGGCTCGATCGGTTCAACCAGAGCGATTTTCAATCCCAGTTGAGCCATTGTCAGCGCAGCCGTCGCTCCGGCCATACCACCACCAGCAATAATAATGTCAAATTTTTTCATTGTCTGTTTCTTAAATTAACCAACCAGCAGAAAGTTATTTGCTACAAAAATTACTGAGTGCTAGCCATGAGTTTTTCGATGTCATCGATTTCTTTTACCGCGGTTTTGGATAAAACCTCATGGCCTTTCTTAGTCACTAAAACATCGTCTTCGATACGAATCCCGATCCCCCACCATTTTTTATCCAATCCTTTGGTTTTGGGAGCAAAGTATAAGCCGGGTTCGACCGTCAAGACCATACCTTCCTCCAAAATTCTGGGTTCTTTGTCGATCAAATAATCTCCGACATCGTGTACGTCCAAGCCTATCCAGTGACCGGTTTTATGCATATAAAATGTTTTGTAGATTTCATCATCAATGAGCTGATCGATATCGCCATTTAATATCCCCATTTCAACCAGCCCTTCGGTCAATATTCTAACCGCTGTGTCATGTGGCTTGGTCCAGGGATTGCCGGGCTTGACCTGTTTGATTGCCTGTTTGTTGGCTTTTAGTACCCACTCGTAAGCTTGGCGTTGTTCTTTTGTATAGGTGCCGTTTATTGGAAAAGTGCGAGTAATATCTGCGGCGTATCCTTGCAATTCAGCGCCAGCATCAATCAGCAATAATTCTCCCTCTTTTAGTTCACAATCATTTTCAACATAATGCAAAATACAGGCGTTTTCTCCGCCCGCCACTATGGAGTTATATGCCTCAAACCGAGCGCCTTGTTTTGCAAATTGATATTTGAGTTCCGCTTCGATCGCCAGTTCATTGATCCCTGGTTGGCAATTGAGCATTGCTTGCCTATGCGCCTTGGCAGATAACTGAGCGACTTTTCGCATCACATCAATTTCAGCCTTGCTTTTAAATAACCGCATATCATGCAATACATGACTTAAATCGATCAATTCGCCCGGTGGGTGTGCACCCTGTTTGACTTGACCGCGCAAGGTATTGATCCATCCCATAATGCGACTATCAAAATCTGTATTATTGCCAAATTCATAATAGATCCGCTCGCGGCCTTCCATTAACCCCGGTAAAATGTCATCTATATCATCAATGGGAAACGCATCATCACAACCAAAATGCTTTTTGACGCCAATTTGACCATAACGCCTACCATGCCAGGTTTCCATTTTTTCATCTTTTTCCCGGCAAAAAATAATGTACTCGCCTTGCTCTCGACCGGGTAATAATACCAGTACGGCATCGGGTTCAGGAAAAGCTGAAAGGTAATGAAAATCACTGTGTTGTCTGAATCTGAAATCAGTATCACGACTACGTACTAATTCTGAAGAAGAAGGCAATATCGCGATGGAATTGTTGCCCATAAAATTCATCAGTTTTCGTCGACGACGGCCAAATTCTGCTTTTTTGATCATATGTTTCTCTAAATTAATGATAGCTACTTACGCCCCTGGATGTTAAACAAGCATATAGGCGGTTTACCAAGGTGTCATCCCGAAGAATGAGGGATCTTAAACGGTCAAGATCCTTCAGTCGCTTCGGCTCTTTCAGGACAGGGCGAGGTAACAACTAGTGATAAGTGTCGTTGCCATCCACCGAAGTGGCGTCATTTAATTCTTTTTTGATCACTAATTCCAAATAGATCACTTTTACCGCCACCTTGATATGTTCCGTGACTGTCACCAACGCAATTTGTGATTCTTCACTTTCGTCTGTCGATAGCTCAAGCTGTGAAATTTCACTGATATCCTGGAGAGATTCCGCGATTTCTGAGCTGTCGATTGATTGATCACCAAATTGTAATCCAAAACCGAGTAAAAATCCGTGGCACCAGAACGACAAGGCTTCCAATCGATCAATTAATGGATAGGTATCATCTGGCAATAATATTGGTGCCAACATATCTTGCTGAGTAAAGGCATTTTGGCTTTCAGCAAAGACATTTTGAGTCGCCTCAAGGACTTCTTTTGATAAAGCGTGACCTTCATTGGCCACCTCTACAATGATCGATTGCCAGTGTTTATCGGTGGACTTTAATCCCGCCGAAATCATTCCAGCCAGTATTCCCTGAAATTCAGAAGCGTTAATTTCACAATCGGCCTCTGCCAGTAAGTCGTCAAAGGTCTCATACAGATCCCCTGAATTTTGTTCAAAATCGTTCATTTTTCGGCTCAATTACCCAATATTGGTTAAATTATGACATTTTTAAGCATTATACCATTGACCATTGGGTGGATGCGCCTTATATTAAAATCACGCTTAAAAACAACGGTTTGCCATGACAACCTCAAATCTTTCGCAACTTGAAGGCAGCGTTTCGAAGCTTGTGAAATCCTTCGAAGTGTTACAAACAGAAAATCGACAATTGCGACTCGATCGACAAAATTTGCTGGATAAAAATAAACTCGCCAGTGGTAAGATAGAAGCTATGATCGAAAAGCTGAAGGAAATCAGTTAATGGCCGAGAATAAACCAGTCAGCATTCATATTATGGGCAGCGAATACCACGTTGCCAGTCCGGAAGATGAAGTCTCAAAATTGCAGGAAGCTGCGCGGGCGCTTGATGTGCGCATGCGAGATATCAAAGAAGGTGGTCGAATCATGGGGTTGGAACGTGTGGCAGTAATGGCCGCGCTTAATTTAACCTATGAGTTGATGCACGGGGAGTCCACCAGTCTCGAGGAAACCAACGAAATTAACCAACGAATGCAAGAATTACAGGACAAGGTCGATTCGGCGCTGGCCTCCAATGCTCAGTCAGAATTGCTTTGATCAGACATTTTGTAACTAAATCGTCTAATGATTTATCCGTTTTCGCTATATCCAATTACGACATAAGTATATAATTCACTTTCTACCTGCCTTGTTCGCCTAGCTGTTGTAGTCCATGAGCCGATAATCTCATCCCAGGGTGTTCTTGTTGATTTTTGGTGTGCAGGTCCGAGCAAGTGTTTCACTTGGAGCGGAAAGCCTAAATTAAATCGCGGAACTCCCACCTGAACCTTCGGGTTCTTGGGCGAAATCAGCAAACGGCAAGGTGGGTGGAATCTTTCTAAATAATCTTGAATTATTCATTTGTGTTATTTTTTATCGGTCAGCTTTCTACCATACAGATTACGAATAGAGTTTTTTGCACCAGAGGTGAAACTTTCGGTCCGTTATTAAATACTGATCATTTTCTTTGTACACTACGTCTGTTTTAATTAAAGCATTTAGTGATGCAAGAAGAGTTTGTTTAGCGGTTCCTAAATCGCTCAACACATCCTTATAGAATAACTTAATGCCATTGTGAAGCGCAATCGCCTTCAATGCAGTCTTCTGAGATTTTGTTATGCTTTCAAATACCATGCGGTATTCACCGTCACTCTGCTTCACTATCTTATCGACGACAAGGTTAACCATTTGGGAATCTATTTCTCCGTCAATGTAATAGAAATTATAACAGGCCTGTTGAAGCAATTTCGACTCGCCCGCAACAATTTCCACTAGCTCTAGAAAAGCATCGTAATTTAATCTGTCATCTAATTGGTGATTTGCAAAATTATAAAAATCATTGGCGTCTATCGCCTTTAGCTCTATGCCGGTTGCCATCGAATAAAGCGCTTTTCTCTGCCCGGTAAAAAGCCCTGTTAATATATGCTGTTTTGAGCCAGAAAAGATGTAACTTATCCTAGTGTGGTTCTGAATGTGCTTTCGAATAATTGCGTCGATCTTCTTTTCCTTAATTTCGGTTATTTGCTGAAATTCATCGAATGCAACCACAATATTAATATCCTTTTCATTTGCATATTGCATTAATCCTTTGAAAGTATCATTTATTAGCTCATCAAAATCTCGACTTGCCAAAGTGGGGGAAAATGATGGCGAGCCCGACTGGTCTAGTGACACGCCGAAATGCACCTTTTTGAAGTATTTTATTAGATTTTGAGAGGCCGTTTTAAGCGAAAACTTCATTGATTCGGCTGCGGCCTTATAAAATAGCTTGGCGAAATCGTTGGCATCCAAAATCTCAAACAAGTCCACATAAATTGTCATAAAACGTTTCTTTGGCAAATGATGAGAAAAGAACTGCTTGATTAAAGATGACTTGCCAAATCGGCGTTTTGAATACAAAAGAACATTATTACCATCACTACAAAGTTGTTTAAGCTCTTTCAACTCTTCCTTTCTGCCGCAAAAGGATTCGCCTACAGCGAAATTCTCAAATATAAATGGATTGGTCATAAATCTCTATTGCGCGCTTTATAATAAATGCTGACAGTATACACGGATTGGTAAACAGTCTCTAGTAAATAAAAATCTTTACTGGTGGCTGTTTACTGATCTTTTAATTGGCAAATATACCAGACACCCAACATATAGCCAAACACTCACAAAATCAGTTAACAATGTCTGACGCACTAAAAAGCTCTAGCGAATTGAGCTACCACCGTTTTTTTTACAAACTCCCTCCTCACTCATTCACGGACGATCGCCAGAAAAAATATTGTCGATAATGAAACCGCCGGTTTTATCATTGTACTAAACGCTGTGTAAGAAGCTCCCTCCTTTGCGGCTTCTATGAATTCTCGAATAAAGATTACTATCACCGAAAAAACTGGCTCGAAAAACGACTGATTGGATTCTGTGATGTTCTTGCTGTGGAGCTGCACATAAATGATGAATAGATATGATAGAGTAATCTAGAATACTCAAACCAAAGCGTTTTTTAAATTGCGAAGTTTCTTTGTGCCGATTACAATTTCTAACATTTGTTATATTAGTTGTTCTTATTCTTGCTCATTGCTTCACTTAATTCGTCAAATTCTTTCTTTACTTTTTTTCTACAGTCTTCCCTTAAATCAACATGTATTCGTTCGCAACGTTCGGCTGGAGGAAGATCGCTTATTTCGTTTGTTTCAGAAATTAACTTACCTATTTCAATTGCCGCCCGACAACCTGCTAGAAAAACAACTAATATAAAAAACAAAAGCTTTATATAGTTCATCTTTGTTTCCTCCTAGGCATTTCATTCAATCTTAGCATGATGACAGAGCTAAAAAATTAATGATTTATTTGACCAATATAACGCTTGGCTAATAAACGCGTCGCTATTTGCGTCTTTTTCAGTGCATGGTTATGAGTAGATTTCATTAAGTATGCTTGCAATTGGTCCAATAACAACTATCGCTCTAGCTATATAGCCCCAGTATTTTTTCTTCGTATTGAAGGCACACCGCCATACAGAAGTTATCGCCCAAACCAGATAAGTGAGTATAAAAATCAAATATCCGATAAGTACAAATTTACTTCCAGTTGACAATGCCAAATCTGCCAGATTATTTACAACGAAAGAGCCTACTACAAAGTAAAGCCAATATGCTTTCCATAAAGGATCAAGACCTTTCCATCCAGTGATTATCGGATATTTACTCTTAGTCGAATTATTTAGAGATTGCTCCATAGTTTAACTCATAACTCTCAATTAATTTTTGAGGATTCAACAAGCATATTATGAACGCAGCTCGCCAGCACAGTTGTTATGAGTAAAATCATTGTTCTAAATAGGTTCATCTTTTCCCTGTATAATGTTGATCGAGTGCAGCAAACGACGCTAAAACGCTTCCTTTTTCTGCACAAAAGCTTATCAATAATCAATAGTTTACATACTCTATCGAAAACCTCAATCAAATATGGCAATGACCTGACCACGGCGAACCAGTGGATAAGATAAAACGCATTTGCTAGTTCCAAGGTGATACACTCAGGCGGTAGGAATAAATCTACTTAATGAAACAAAAACACACTGCATCCCTTGTTCCATCATGCAAATGAGCGAAATCAACAAACGGTAAAGTGGGTGCAATATTAGCAGTATCGAGTTGCGAAAATATGTCTGACAATCTATCAAAGAAAGCAAAAATAAGACAATCAATAAGAGCGAAAAGAAATAGTCTGAGTTCTTCTCAACGGCATCATGCAGGTAATCACTTATCTAATCAACTTCACAACCAGAAAATTATTACTAAGCACCAACGGATCGCCTGCTTTTTGTCCTTTGATGGTGAGATTTCAACTCAGGCGGTTATTTCGCAAATACTGCAAAACAATCAATCTTGTTACTTACCCAAATTGAAACCATTTAAACCGAATCGATTGTGGTTTATGCCATATAACCAAGATTCCAGGATGTGCCTCAATCGTTATGGAATTGAAGAGGTAGACGCGTTGCCCAATCATGCCATCAAAGTCTCGGAGTTAGATTTAGTACTTTTGCCGCTGGTTGCATTTGATCGAACAGGCAATCGGTTAGGGATGGGAGGCGGATTTTATGATGCTACCTTTGCGCATCTTAAGAACGAGCAGACAAAACCTTTATTTATTGGGTTGGCTTATCAGTCACAGCTAGTTGAAGATTTACCCAGCGATCCTTGGGATTTGCCGCTAGATGGCGTTTGCACGGAAGAGAATTTTTATCGTTTTTGAGGGTGAGTTTTGGCTATAAAATCCGAGCATAAAAAAACCCTCGATGACTCGAAGGTTTTTCTAATTAGAAACTTTGATCGAATAGAACAACGGATCTAATGATCCACTTTAGTGGATACCTGCTTGTTATTTGGTTCTGGTGATTTGAACTTCTTCTCTTACATCAGCTGCGTTAGCGCCGCTAAAGCTCGATAGAATCATACCAAGTCCCAATAACGCAGCCAGTACAACTAAAATATCTGGTTTACGCTTCATTTTGGTTCTCCAATTTCGCCCTATTTATTAGGTAGCTCTTTTTATTATTAGCTGGAGTCCATAGCCATCAATTGGCTTCCTTGCACCTATCCGTTTTGCGACTCTCGTCATGCAGTTTGTGATAGGGCCGACCACCTTACACTCATTATAACGACTGATCAACTGAGTATGGCGAGAAATTGGCGAAATCCGACTCAGTTCGCATAATATTGACACTTTGTTCTCAGAAATTATCAATTCATCCGTCAGATATCAATGATCCCTCACTTAAATCATGCTTTAATAGTGCTTTCTCGCTAATAATCGAACAAATTTATCATGGACAAACAACAACAATTAAAGATTGAAGCCGCCAGAGCCGCGTTAAAATACATTCAGGATGATGAAATCATCGGAATTGGCACGGGATCGACGGTCAATTGTTTTATTGATTTATTGGCGGATCACAAACATCGGATCAAGGCGGCGGTTTCCAGCTCGGTTGCTTCCACCAAAAAACTTGAGGCGCTTGGGATTGAAGTGATTGATCTGAATGATGCGGCTGACATTCCCGTATACGTGGACGGTGCGGATGAGTCAAACCATCAACTAGAGTTGATCAAAGGCGGTGGCGGCGCGCTCAGTCGCGAAAAAATCATCGCGGCGGTCGCGGGCAAATTTGTCTGTATTGCCGATGAATCCAAATACGTCAAAACCTTAGGTCAATTTCCATTGCCAATCGAAGTTCTGCCGATGGCTCGCAGTTATGTTGCTAGAGAATTGGTGAAACTGGGCGGCGATCCGGTTTATCGACATGGTTTTGTGACTGACAACGGTAATGTTATTTTGGATTTACATAATTTCGAGATCACTCAGGCGAAAGTGCTGGAATCAAAAATTAACCAAATTACAGGGGTCGTCACCAATGGTCTGTTTGCGGCACGGCCGGCCGACCATTTGATTTTGGCGACGGCTTCGGGGATCAAAGAGCTCTGAATCATGGATAGGATTTAGGCTGTTATTTCGAATTTCGGTTTTCGAATTACAGTTTTGGATTTGGCTCTAATCTATTAAGTAGACTATCTACTCACATTTTCGCCAGGTCGACGATTTAGTTATTGTTTTTTATAGAGCAAAGAATAAAACATAAAGATCATCAAAGCCACCCATACAATTCCGGCAATCCAAAGCATACCAGATGAGAGATATAATAGTGGCCTGAACTCGGCTGACAAGGCTAAATTGTTGGTCGCAACGGTATACATCCCCAGCGGAAATACAATACTCCATTGCATCGGATCATAAATAAGCGGTATCTTTTGATAGACGTGCTTCCATAACCCAATAATAACTAAAAGGGGTATCCACCAAGTAGCGAAAGTCCACAACATTATCGATAACATTTGAACGGTTGGACGCAAATCAATTAGTACTGGAATATTGGGTTCGGTTAGCAATAAATTGCTGCCGGCATTAGCGCTGATAGCCGCAGCGCCCATCACCACCCACATTAACGGTGAATAATCACTGGCTTCCATATTCATAAAAAACATTCGATAACAAAACAAAGTCACAAAAACGGCATAAAATATCATTCCAAGAGCCCATAACATGTGGACCTCGACCATCATATAAACCGCATATTCGCCAAGTTGTGGCGCTATTTTACTACCCAGCAAAACTAAAGATTGAGTACCAACAATCAAAATTAACCAGCCACCATGAACCACGTTCACTTCTCGATCTTTGTGGGCAAAACATAAAGATGCAAAACCGGCGTACATTAACGCGGACCAATAAACAAATGCGAGCACCCAGCAGGCTAAAGCAAGATTTTCAAAGCCGTGTTGAAACAATAGCAAACCGCAAATATTGGTGGCTGCAACAAAGGTATTAAAAATAAAGGTGGTTTTAGGATTAACAAGATTTTCAAAAACAACTTTAGGATATTTACTTAACCGCCAAGTGTACAAGTAAGTCAAAACTAGCCAACTAGAAAGAGCGATCCAAAAAAGAATGTCGGCCAATAGAGTAAGACCTTGCAAGCTGAATGCTACAGATATTATCCCGGTAGCCATCGTCATCGCAAAATAACCAGGGTAAAGATCTCGTAACCATTTATTGTTTGTCATCAAAATTCTCTCACTTGACAAAGCATAACTTGTTAGATAAACGAATATTAATTTTTGATAATGCTAAAGCGATTAATCTTTAATTTTGCTATTTAAAAATCTCTTTTCAAATTGGTCGGCCGAGACAGGTTTAGAATAATAGTAACCTTGTCCAAAATCACAGCCAGCTTCAATTAACAATTGCTCTTGACGCTCATGTTCAATACCTTCTGCGATAATCTTTAATCCTAACTTATGAGCCATCAGAATAATCGCCTCACAAATAGCAAGATCCACAGGATCGATTGCTATATTGGCGACAAGCGAGCGGTCGATTTTGAGATAATCAATGTCTGACCTTTTTAGCGCTGGTAAAGAAGAATAGCCAGTTCCAAAATTGTCCAGAGCAACACTAAACCCCAACTCTCTGAGTAAAAACAACTGCTCTTTGATGTTGTCCCTGCCCTGCATTAACATTTTCTCAGTCACCTCGACTATGAAACCACCAGAGTCTAAACTATTCAAATTATTTTTGACCAAATGAAACCATGCGCGATTATTTTTGGATTGAAATTGAAGTGAGGAAATATTAATACTAACCTGAAAATCCTGGCGATATTGACGCCAATGAATTAACTGGTCGGTCGCTTGCTCGAAGGTCCAATTACCAAATTCTACAATCTTCCTGGACTCTTCCAAAAGAGGTATAAATTGTCTAGGGCGGATTGTTCCCTCTTTAGGATGATTCCAGCGAGGTAGTGCTTCGGCTTTTTGAACCTCGTAATTTTTTAAATTAATAATCGGGTGAAAAAGCAGCTCAAACTGTTTTTCGTGCATGGCTATTAGTAGGTCTTTCGTCAGCGAAAGTCTTTCAATTGCTTTGGTTTGCATAGTGTCAGTATAATAATGGAAGTTGTCGCGCCCTTTGGCCTTAGCGGCATAGAGGGCTTGGTCGGCATAGTTCATCAACTGGTTAGCGTTAGCCGAGTCTCCAGGGCATAGTGCAACGCCTATACTGGTAGAAATATGCGCCACTTCCTTAAGCTCGTATGGTGCTCTAACAGTCAATAATATTTTTTCCAGAACATTTTCCACATAATTTTGATGTTGAATACTGCTGATGATTATGACGAACTCATCGCCGCCCAAACGCGCTACAATATCGGATTTACGCAAGCATCGCTTCATTCGACGTGCTGCTTCAACCAACAATTTGTCCCCCTGGTCGTGTCCGAGCGAATCGTTGACATTTTTGAATCCATCCAGGTCTATCAAAAGAAGGGCAAACTCTTCTGCCTGGCGGTCCATACCGCTTAACTTTTGTTCTAGTCGGTCTTGAAATAATCGCCGGTTTGGAAGCCCGGTTAAGTAGTCAAAGTTGGCCTGATGCCATATTTGTTTCTCTCGTTCTTTCAAAATAACGTTCAGTTTTCGCAAGTGATAGTGACGGTATATGAAAAACAGAACAATACCGATGGACACTACAACCACTTGAATAGTCCGTTGATAGTTCTCCGAAACTTGATACTGAACTGTTAGCCAATCTTTTTCTATGTTGGCTGCATCTTCAATGTTAATGGTAGCAATAATTTTATTTAACACGCCAACGAGTGGTTCGAGTCCGCGACGAACGCCTATTCCAAGGCGAACAGGCGAGATGTCATCAAAATGTGCATTGATCTTCAGGTTATTAAAACTGCCAGATTGAATCGCGTGACCGCCAACGTATAAACCGGCCAAAAACCCAAACAACTCTCCCTCGTCGACCTGTTCTAGGCCTTCTTTCAGGGATTTCACCGGATGAAGATTCACGTCCGGAAATTTTTGTTTGAGAATATCGATCGCACCGAATCCGTTTTTAATGCCTAATTTGTTGTCGGCCAGTTTTTCGAATTTAGAGACGAAGTGCTTATCCTGAGTGGTTATCAAGACGTATGGTATCTCTATGAACTCGTCGGTAAAACTTAAATAGGTTGATCTATCAGGAGTCTTGCGAATGAGCGAAATGACATCACAAGATCTTGCTTTCACTTTGTCTAATGACTCTTGCCATGATATGGATTTAACTAGTTGAAAAGAAATAGGCACTCTGGATTCAATTAACTTAAGGTAATCAGCTCCAATCCCTAGATGGCGGCCATTTTTAATGTAGTCTAGTGGAGGGGAGTTAGGTGCAACACATAGTTTAATTTGGCCTAGATTTTCTAAGAAGGCACTTTCTTCCGCCGATAAATTGACAGTATCATTCGCAAAAGCAAGCGAGGGGACACTAGCTTGCAACATAAGTAAAAATAACCAGTACTGCACGCGTTTAACCACAAGATGATCCTTTTTCCCAAAACCGTGTTTTTATTAAGTGGCGGGCATTTTATCTCAGCTATAGCCACTCTATTTTAAATGATAGCTTACTTAAATGAGTTGTGCACTTTACTTGTTCTCAAAACCTCACCACAATCCAGGCTTAACCACCATGACTTTCCAAACCAAGCGGTCGAGGCCGCTCTTGATTTAAAGTGCAAAACATAAAGACTTCAAACAGGTAAATAAATACCACAGTAATGTTCATGAATATTTTTGTAAGAGTTCATTGGACAGCTCCTGTTGATTCGGCCACCTTAATCATATAAAAAACTCAGAGGGTTAGCTGGAAGTAACGTCGTCTTTAAAGTAACCTAGAAACTCATTTTAAATAATTGAGCTTTCCAATGAGAACTTTGTTCGTAATTTTCTTTATCTCCTCTTTCATATTTAATGCTTCAGCCTCCAAGCTGGATGACTCTTTAGCCAAAATCACCAATTTTCACTTTGTCTCAAAGCAATTGGCGAGTTCAGGGTTGTTGGATCTAGATAATTACAAACATATCAAACAATACGGCTTTAAACATGTGATCAACTTGATCCCTGGCGATCAAACTGTGGAGAGAAAAACCGTAGAATCTCTGGGATTAAGTTATCAACAAATCCCGGTTGACTGGTCCGAGCCAACCTTACAGGATTTTGAAGATTTTGTTCAATTGATGAAAAGTTATGAAGGCGACAAAATCTATGTTCATTGTGAAGCTAATTATCGAGCCTCAACCTTTGTCTATCTGTACAGAGTAACGCAACTTGGCATCAGTCCAGAAATCGCAAAAAAAGACTTGCTCAAAATTTGGCAGCCCAATGAAACCTGGCAAGGTTTTATTGAAAAAGTCCTTTTTTGATTATCAAGACAATTTATTACCTGAAGATCAGTTGTAACGGCTTAAGAATAAGACAAAATCTTACAATTTTGTCGGTTAATTATGTCTCTTGCTTTGCAAGATCTAGCCCGCACTATGGTAGAGTCGCCACAATTTCCATCTCGCTGTTATCCATTTTTCAATGGTAATATTTAGCAGCGAGGGGTATGTCCGGTCATAATTAACTGGACCAATCAGTTATTTAATAGGAGTCACAATGCGTTCACCCATCAATTTATTATTAATCACCGCGCTTTCCGCCGCTATCGCAGGTTGTAGTCAGTCAGAGAATGACCAAGCAGAAAATAGTCAGACTCAAGCCAACGCCGAAACCAGTCAGCAACAAAATGCAGTGACATCGGTTAGTGAATCAGAAAAAGCCAACGCGCTGTTTGAAGAAATATTTATGGATGGAGTGATGCGAAGTCCGATGTTTCAAAGTTATTTAGGGATCAAGAAAGATCAGGATAAATGGGATGATTTATCCGAAAAACGAGCTATTGAGGAGCTGCAAATAACGAAAGACAATCTGGTTAAAGTTAGCGCCATCAATATTAGTCAATTAGACCCACAAACCAAGGTCAGCTGGGATCTGATGACACAAAACCTGCAACAGGAAATCGATGACTTTAAGTGGCGCTTCCATAATTATCCATTGAATCAAATGTTTGGTATTCATTCACAAGTTCCATCGCTATTGATCAACCAACATTCAATCGGCAGTGTCGCCGATGCTGA
>Ga0316205_10001223_pt1 | contig 35085 bp, 28 predicted proteins | sample 3monthpyrite_MG_FD_204941 | JGI IMG/M metagenome (GOLD analysis project Ga0316205, IMG submission 204941) | Microbial mat bacterial communities from mineral coupon in-situ incubated in ocean water Damariscotta River, Maine, United States -... | ecosystem: Environmental > Aquatic > Marine >...
GCCGGCGTCGGTTCAACCTTGTCAGTCGGGCGCGAGGGTCTCTGGCTGCGCCAGGGATCGGCGCAGGGCCAGACCGTGATCTCGGCGGGCCGGGCCAGCCTGGACGGCACCGAATTGTTTGATGTGACCTTCTTGGCTTTCACCTCGGACGGCAGCCCGCTGACACGCACCGAGGCGCAAAGCGCCAAACTGCAACCCGGCGCCTGGGCTTTGGCAAATGCGCGCCAATGGTCGCTGGATCTGCGCGACGACGCGCCAATCACCGCCAAGCAACACCCGCGCCTGCTGATCGCCTCCAGTCTGACCGCCGACCAGATACGCGATGGCTTTGGCACGCCAAGCGCGATCCCGATCTGGGAATTGCCCGCCTTTATCGCACAGCTTGAACGCGCGGGTTTTTCGGCCCGGCGTCATCAGGTGTGGTTTCAATCCGAACTCGCCCGGCCGGTTCTTTTGGTGGCGCTGGTGCTGGTGGGCGCTGGCTTCACCATGCGCCACAACAGATTTGGCCGCACTGGCCTGATGGTGGTCATGGCGTTGATGATCGGTTTCGCCATCTTCTTTGTGCGCAATCTGGCACAATTGATGGGCGAGAATGGGCAGATCCCGGTATTATTGGCTGCCTGGGCACCGCCCGCAGCCGCGATCTTGCTGGCGCTCGGCATCTTGCTGAACCAAGAGGACGGTTGAGGTGAGGCACCGGCGCTTGAAATCATGGGCCACTATTGCCTGGCTTTGGCTGGCGGGGGTTGTCCTGGCGGGCATGGCGCTGGCGCAAGAACAAACGGTTTTGCTGGCTGACCGGCTGGATGTCACCTCGGGCGGTGTCTTGTCGGCCAGTGGCAATGTGCAGGTGATATTCGGCGATGCCCAGGTTTCAGCGAGCGCCATTCGTTTTGCCCCTGAGACCGGGCTAGAGATAACCGGACCAATCCAGTTGCAGCTGGAGGATGGCACGACCCTCATTTTTGCCGACCAGGCCCAACTTGATACCGATCTGCAAAATGGCATCATTCAGGGCGCGCGGATGGTTCTGGATGCACGGGTTCAATTGGCCGCGGCTCAAATCCGCCGTGTTGATGGTCGCTACACCGAATTGAAAAACACGCTGGCATCAAGTTGCCAGATTTGCGCGGACAACCCGACACCGCTGTGGCAAATTCGCGCCAAGAGCATCATTCACGACCAGGTGGCGCAAAGGCTGTATTTTGATCAGCCCCGGTTCGAGTTTCGCGGCGTTCAAATCCTCAGCTTGCCACGCATTTCTCTGCCCGACCCAACCGCCAAGCGCGCCAACGGGTTTCTGGTGCCCACGTTCAGCACCTCGGACACTTTGGGTCTGAAACTGGAAATACCCTATTTCGTGACATTGGGCGACCATGCGGATTTGACATTCTCGCCGTTGATCTCGGCGCGCACACGTTCATTGAAACTGCGCTATCGCAGGGCCTTTCGCACCGGCACCATCGAATTGAATGGTGCGATCAGCGACGACGATATCGCGGCCAAAATGCGCGCTTATCTGTTTGCCGAGGGACAGTTTCAACTGGCGCGGGGATTTGAACTGACTTTTGATGCGGAAACCACGTCGGATACCAGCTATCTGGCGGAATACGGCTTGTCCTCCAAGAACCGGCTGGACAGCCAGATCGCCGTCGAACGGGTGCGACGTGACCAGTTGATTCAGGCAGAGCTGACAGCTTTTCAAACCCTGCGTGGCCGCGAATTGTCTTTTGCCGACACCTTGCCCTCGCTTCTGGGTCAGGCGCGCTATGAACAATATTTTGACCTGTCCGGAACAAGCATCGGCGGGCGCGCCCGGATTGGCGCAGATGCCACGGCGCGGTGGCGTTCGGCCACAACCGATGTGGCCGGTCGGGACTATCTGGGCCTGACATTCGGGGCAGATTGGCAAAACGTCCGTATTTTGCCAAGTGGCATTGAGATGCGCATGGGGCTTGGGGCGGAAATTCGCGCCGATTTCGTCGCGCAAGACAGCACCTACCAACCCGCCACGACCCAGACGATTCCCTTTGCCGAAGTGGAGTTGCGCTATCCGCTGATAAAGACCAGCGACAACGGTGCTTTCAACAGTATTACACCGATTGTCCATCTTGGCTGGGCAGAAAGGCTGGGCAGCACACCGCCATTCGAAGACGGGCTCCTGGCAGAATTGGGCGCAGGCAACCTGTTTTCGGGCAACCGGATGCCCGGGCGCGACGATATCGAGACGGGCGCACAGCTTGCGGCCGGTCTGGCCTGGGAACGCCGCGGACCGGGCGGGCTGGACACGAACCTGTTGCTTGGGCGTATCTGGCGCGATGAACCCGCAAGCCAATTTACTGCGGCCTCAGGTCTGAGCGGACGTGCCTCGGACTGGCTGTTGGCGACTGAACTGCGCCTGACTGATCGGCTTAGCTTGTCGAATGCAACCTTGATCACCGAGGCCTTCAAGGCCCGCAAGAGCGACACGCGGTTGGCCTTTGACGGGTCCATGTTCTCTGTGGCGGCGGCCCATAGCTGGAGCGATCAGGACCCCGCGACCAACCGCAATACGCCCTTGTCTCAGCTAAATCTGGATGGCAGCTACAAATTCGGCGGCAATTGGTTGGGCACGGGCGAGTTGACCTATGATTTCGAGACCGCCAAGCCCATCGCCGCGGGGTTGGGCATGCAGTTTCGCAATGAATGTCTGCAACTTGATCTTTCGCTCTCGCGCAGGTTCACTGGGTCGGGTAACATATTGCAAAATACCGATATCGGATTGGAATTTGCGATTTTGGGTTTTGGGGCCGGATCAAATGCAGGTCCGGCACAATCATGTGTCAGATGACAAGGTGGGCAACATGAGAGTTCGACAGGCAAAAAACGGCTTTTTGCGCATGATCGGCAGCGCCGCCCTGGGTGCGGCATTGGTTCTGACGGCGCCTTCGGTCTTGCTCGCCCAGGGTCTGTTTTCGCCTGTGGCCAAGGTCAATGACCAGGTCGTCACCGGCTATGAGCTGGAGCAACGCATCCGGCTTTATGAAGTGCTCAACACGCCGGGCGATTTGCGCGAAGAAGCGATGACAAAGCTAGTGGATGAGCGGTTGCAATTGAAAGCCGCCCGCGACGCCGGCGTGGCCCCTGACGCCAAGGAAATCGCCGCTGGCGTGTCCGAGTTCGCGGCACGCGGCGATATGGACAGCCAGACTTTTCTGTCCAGCCTTGCCGCCGAGGGTGTGGCGCCCGAAACCTTCACCGCTTTCATCGAGGCCGGTATCGCCTGGCGCAATCTCGTGCGGCAACGCTTTGGCGCGCTGGCCACGATAAACGAAGATGAGATTGATCAGGAACTGGGCCTGTCGGGGCAAAGCGGCACGCTGGAGGTCTTGTTTTCCGAGATTTTCCTGCCCACCAACACCCCACGTAATGCGGCCATCACCCAAGAGCTGGCCCCCCAGATTGCCACCATCACCACAACCGACGCCTTTGAAGATGCCGCGCGGCGTTTTTCGGCAGGTCCTTCGCGCGAAAACGGCGGACGGGTCGAAAATTGGCTGCAATTGCGCGACCTGCCGCCGCCGCTGCGAGCGCAGATCATTGAAATGCGCGTCGGCGAGATTTCACCGCCCATTGAATTGCCAAATGCGATCGGATTTTTTCAGTTGCGCGGCAAGCGCGAAGCACGGATCGCCCCAAAGGCGGGCGGCCGCGTGGACTATGTGACGATGTCCCTTCCGCTTGAACGCGCGCGGGCCATTCAATCGCGGATTGATACCTGCAATGATCTGTATGGTGTGGCCAAGGGCGCGGAAAAGGACGCGATTGCGCGCACCACGCAGGCCAATACCGCGCTGCCGTCTGATCTGCGGCTTGAATTGGCGCGTCTGGATCCTGGCGAAACCACCCTGCGCGAGCTGTCAGGAGGTGCCCAATTGATCATGCTCTGTGGCCGCCTGCCTGCGCCCGATGGCACCTCTGGCGGGGACGAGGATACCGAAACCCTGCGCGAGCAGGTGCGCCAGGACCTGCGCAATCGCAAGCTGACCGCTTTTGCCGATGGGCTGCTTCAACAGTTGCGCGGTGATGCCGTGATCGTGGTCAAATAGGCATGGCGCACCAATTGGCGCCGATCGCGGTCAGCTGTGGCGAGCCTGCGGGCATCGGACCCGAATTGGCACATAAGGCCCGGGCAGCCCTGCACGCAGATCTGGATTTCTTCGTAATCGGCGACCCGCGCCATTTCGCAGCCCATGGACCGGTGGCTGAAATCACATCCCCGTCTGAAGCCTCCAGCATGTCGGGGCCCGGATTGCCGGTCTTGCCGCTGAATTTCGGGCCTTCGCCGGTGAAAAAGGGACGTCCCGACCCCAACCATGCTGCCAAAATCGTGACCGCCATCGAGACAGCAGTGGGCCTCTGCCAGACCGGGCAAGCCAGCGCGCTATGCACCTTGCCCATATCCAAGATTGCGGTGAAAGCGGGCGGGGCATTTGCCTTTCCGGGCCACACCGAATTTCTGGCCCATCTCGCCGGTGACAGCGATGTCGCCATGATGTTGGCCTGTGACGAGTTGCGGGTCGTGCCGGTGACAATCCATATCGCGCTCCGCGACGTGTCCAAGGCTTTGACGCCCACGAAGGTCGAAAAGGTCATCCGACTGACCCATGCGGCCCTGCGCCGCGACTTTGGCATTGCCAGGCCGCGCATTGCGGTGGCCGGGGTCAATCCGCATGCCGGTGAAAACGGTGAGATGGGGCAAGAAGAGCTGGAATGGTTGGCCCCTCTGGTCGAAAACATGCGTGTGGCCGGTCTGGATGTAACAGGCCCCCTGCCCGCCGACACGATGTTCCACGCACAAGCCAGGGCGCGCTATGATGCGGCGGTGGCGATGTATCATGATCAGGCCTTGATCCCGATCAAGACCATCGCGTTTGATCAAGGCGTGAATGTCACACTGGGCCTTCCCTTTGTGCGCACATCGCCCGACCACGGCACGGCGTTTGACATTGCGGGCCAGGGCATCGCGCGCGCCGACAGCCTGATTGCCGCGCTCATCATGGCGCGTGACATTGCCTTGCGCAGACGGGCCGCGGCATGAGCCAGATTGACACGCTGCCTTCCTTGCGCGCGGTCATAGAAGCGCATGGATTATCTGCCAAAAAGTCGCTTGGGCAGAATTTCCTGTTGGATCTGAACCTGACCTCCAAGATTGCGCGACTGGCCGGTGATCTGACGGGCTGTGATGTCCTGGAAATCGGCCCGGGCCCCGGTGGGCTGACCCGCGGCCTGTTGGCCGAAGGCGCGCGCCGGGTCCTGGCGATTGAAAAAGACGCCCGTTGCCTGCCTGCGCTGAATGAAATCGCCGCGATCTATCCTGATCGGCTGCAAATCATCGGCGGCGACGCACTGGACATTGATCCGCGCGATCACCTGAGCCCGCCCATCCGGGTGGCCGCGAACCTGCCCTACAACGTCGGAACCGAGTTGCTGGTGCGCTGGCTCACACCCGAACATTGGCCACCCTTTTGGGAAAGTTTGACGTTGATGTTCCAAAAGGAAGTGGCCTTGCGCATCACTGCGCAACCTGGCTCCAAGGCCTATGGCCGCCTGTCGATCCTGGCGCAATGGCGCACGCAGGCACGCATCGTGATGGAATTGCCCCCCGAAGCCTTTTCGCCGCCGCCGAAAATCCACTCGGCAGTGGTGCATTTGCAGGCGCGCGCCGAGCCGCTGTTTCCGGCAGATGCCGACAAGCTGTCACGCGTCGTGGCGGCGGCATTCAATCAACGGCGCAAGATGCTTCGGGCCGCGCTCAAGGTTTTGGCCAAGGATGCCGAAGCGCGCATCGAAAGCGTCGGGATCGCACCGACAGCCCGGGCCGAAGAAATCTCGATCGAAGGTTTCTGCAAATTATCGGCGGTCTTTTAGGCCAATTCGCCTGTCCCACACGGCGACCTTGGCGCCCACCAATTCCCGCGGCGCTTCTAGTGCAAGGGCTGACGGCCCAAGCGCCCGCCACGGCGGCCCTGCGGTTTGGTATCCACCAATCCCTGCCTCAACACGACGCTCATCGGATGGCCGGGGTCTTGGGCATAGGTCTCAATGATCAGCTGAATTGCGGCCTTGGTATTGGTGCCCATGGGCAATTTCAATGCCCAATCCAGAAAGATAGACCGGCATTCCGCATCGCTGATGCCTTCGATCTGAAAGGCATCTTGCATCAATCCGATCTTGTCGATTTCATTCAACGTCATCGCCGGGCCCATCTGCTTTGTCGCCATCCTGCGCAATTTGCGCCCCGGCGCCTATCGTTTTTTCGACCAGTGTCGCGGCCTTTTCGACACCGGCCTGAATGGCCTCTTGCAGCGCCTGCATATCGCTGGCGCCCGCGGTGCGCAGCATCAGATCGCGTGCCCCGGCGCTCAGCTCGTTCAGATCTTGCGCATCCGTGTCAAGCAGGCGCAGCACAGATTGGACATCTGCCAAAAGCGCGTAGCTGGCGACCAGTTCCGTGACTTCCTGCGCCGAAACCCATCCCAATTCTTGTGCTTTTTGCATTTGCAGCATGGTGTCGGCAATCTGCGCGCCGCTCAGCAGGCTGGCGGTCTGGGCGAACAGTTCCATGTCCATCATGCGCCCCGGCCCGGATTTGACGTCCAGCGCCGAAGTGCTGGGCTTGGCTGAGGCCAGGCGCGCGCGCATATCCGCCACATCCGCCAAGACTGACGGCACATCATGTTTCTGCCCGATCACGTCGGCACAGATCCTCATGACATCTTGTTGCACTTCTGGCGGGCCGGCGATGGCGCGCGCGCGCGTCAGCGCAAGATGTTCCCAGGTCCAGGCTTCGGATTTCTGATAATTCTCAAATGCCCCGAGTGACGTCGCCACTGGCCCTTGCCGCCCCGAAGGGCGCAGGCGCATATCGACCTCATACAGACGCCCCGCGGCTGTGGGGGCTTGCAGGGCGGTGACCAATGATTGCGTCAGGCGCGCGTAATAGGCGGTGGTGGCCAGGGGTCTGCGCCCCTGCGAGGCTTCCTGGCCTTGCGCGTCATAGATCAAGATCAGGTCCAGATCGGATGCGGCGGACAGCGCGCCCGCTCCCATCGACCCCATGGCCACCACCGCGGCTCCGCGCCCGGGCGCTGACCCATGCTTGCGTGCAAATTCCTCGGTCACGACGGGAAACAGGGCCGCAACAATGGCCTGGGCCAATTCGGCATATTGGCGGCGGGCTTCCTTGCCGCCAATCAGGCGGCGCAGAAAATGCACGCCGATACGGAAATGCCATTCCTTTTGCCAGCGCCGCGCGGCGTCTAGCTTGGATTCATAATCCGTTTGGCCCCGCAACAGCCGCCCGATATCGCGCCCCAAGCTGTCCAGGCCGGGCCATTCTTCGAAAAAGCCGCCGCCGATGACGGCATCCAATACCGCTGAATTGCGGCCCAAAAATCGCGCCAGCCCGGGCGCCGTGGCCGCAATATCCACCATCAGAACGACCAGTTGCGGGTTGGCTTCGAACAGCGAAAACAACTGCACTCCCGCAGGCAGGCCTGCCAAAAAGCGATCAAACTCATTGAGCGCTTCCAATGGCTTGGCCGCCTTGTTCATGCGGGCCAGCAGATCCGGGCGCAGGCGGTCAAATATCTCAACCGCGCGCGCCGACCGCAATGCCGGATAATTTTGCCACCGGTCCACGATTTCTGTCATGGCAGGATCAAATTCGGCTTTTTGCGCCTCTGGCAAGGGGGTCTTGGGTGCAAAGAAGCCCTCGGTTATCTGGGCCACCATTTCCAGTCTCTGGGTCAGATCACGCCGAAGCGCGTCCGCGTCCTGGCCCATCAGCGCCGCCAATCGGGCAAAGCCCGCGGGCGTTTGTGGTAAACTGTGGGTCTGCGCGTCGGCCACCATTTGCAGCCGGTGTTCTACGTCGCGGTGGGCCACATAAGCCGCAGACAAATCTTGCGCCACATCCTCGGGCACCCATCCCTTTCGGGCCAAGGCCGCCAATGCCGGAAGGGTTTCTCGCAATCTGAGATCGGCGTCGCGCCCGCCGGCAATGATCTGGCGGGTCTGGGTGAAAAACTCGATTTCCCGAATGCCACCAGAGCCCAATTTCATGTTGTGACCTTCTAGCGTGATCTTTTGCAAAAGGCCTTTATGCTCACGGATACGCAGGCGCATGTTGTGGGCATCATCTATGGCGGCGAAATCCAGATGCCTGCGCCAGACGAAAGGTGACAGGCGATCCAGAAAGGCCTGTCCAGCCACCAGATCACCGGCGCAGGCCCGCGCCTTGATAAAGGCCGCGCGCTCCCAGGTGCGCCCCAGACTTTCGTAATACCGTTCGGCGGCTTCCGCGGCCAGGCAGACCGGCGTCACCGACGGGTCGGGGCGCAGACGCAGGTCGGTGCGAAAAACGTAACCGTCCTCAGTCAGATCGGACAACATCGCAGTCATGTTGCGTGTCGCGCGCACAAATCCTGCACGGGCCTCGGCGTAATCATCTGGCTCAAACCGGGTCTCGTCAAACAGGCAGATCAGATCGATGTCCGAGGAATAATTCAGCTCATGCGCCCCCATCTTGCCCATCGCCAAGGCGATATACCCGCCCGCATCCTCCACATCTTTGGCCCCAAGGCCGGGCAATTTGCCCCGGTCGATCTGTTGACCCACCAATGCCTTGAGCGCGACGTCCACGGACAAATCGGCGAAATCTGTCAGGGCCGATGTGACCTGCTGCAAGTTCCACACGCCGCCCAGATCAGCCAAACCGGTGTAGAGAGCCACCTTGCGTTTGCATTGACGCAAGGCCTTTTTCAACTGTGGCAAGCCACAGGTCCGGAGCTCTGAAGTCGTCGTATCCAGCACGTTCTCTGGGTCTTGGTACAAGGCGACCCGCAGCCAATCCGCCTCGCGCAGCAACAACCCGTGCAGATACGGGCTGGATCCCCCCGCGCCCATCAGCAATTCCTTTATCTCTGGCGGTTGGTCGCTGAACTCAGCCTGGATTTCGGCGCCGCGTTCAGGCTCGAAAACCCGTGGGGTCCGGGTCAGTTTTGAGGCAAATGTCATGGCCCGACTTTGCGGGCCTCCTGCACAGGGGTCAATCACAAAGCCAGGGGTTCTTGACCCAACATGCGCAAGATCGCAATTTGTCTGTTGAAACAATATCGGGGCGAAGATGTCAAAGAGCCTGAAGCGCGTGATCGCTGCCCTGCATTGTGCGGAACTGGCGGTGGATGTGCTGGAAATGCACTCCGACACCAGAACCGCACAGCAAGCGGCACTGGCGGCCGGATGCGAGATTGATCAGATTGCCAAGTCGATCATTTTTCGCGGACAGAGCAGTCAACAGGCGGTCTTGTTCATCACGGCAGGCGGCAATCAAGTTGAGCCTGTCCGCGCGGCGGCGGTGGCGCATGAACCGCTGGCGCGCGCGGATGCCACCTTTGTGCGCCAAAAGACCGGCTTTGCCATTGGCGGTGTTGCCCCTATCGGCCATGAGACCACCACAAAGGTGTTTTTCGACCCCAGGTTGCTGCAATTCGAACAGATCTGGGCCGCGGCGGGCACGCCACGGCACATATTTTCCACCGATCCGCAGGACCTGGCACGAATATCCAAAGCGCAAGTCATTGATTTCACGGCGTAACACCACAATAATGTAAAAATGTTTTACATAAGGCCTTGCAAGTGATCCGGTGAATGCGCATCTTTGTTCATGTGAAAGGTATTCACATTATTGCAACCCAAAATGGAGCACCCAAATGAGCACCGTCGCAACCTGGCCCTCACAAGCGGAAAACTGGCTTGACGAGCGCGGCAAGGGCGCGTGGATCGCCGCAATGGTCCTGTCGTTCATCTTTTTCTGGCCCGCCGGCCTGGCCCTTCTGTTTTACATGATCTGGAGCAAGCAAATGTTCAAAGGCAAACGCAGCCGCCGCCATATCGCCCAATATTCAAGCCGCCACGCGGCGTTCAAATCGTCCGGCAATCTGGCGTTTGACAGCTACAAAGCGGAAACTTTGCGTCGCCTGGAAGAAGAGCAGGAAAACTTTGAAGCCTTCCTGCAACGTCTGCGCGAGAGCAAGGACAAGGCCGAATTCGATCAATTCATGGAGCAGCGCGCCGACACGGCCCGCGACACCCAGGATTACGATGAAGAGCCCGAGCGCCCCGGCGCACCGGCCTGATACCCCCTCTGAGCGCGTGCCCCCTCCCGATCGCGCTCAGAGACCCGCGCGCGCCGCGTCCACCCGTCAACATGCCCTCCCCGCATGTGCGGCGCGCGCCAAACCAAATCCCACCCAGCTACAGGGCCCAAAATGACCACGTCTTATGCCACCCTCCCAGACCCGAAACTTCAGCCTGAATTCTACGCCGATGTGACCTTCAAGCGTTTCGTGGCGTGGCTGTTTGATGCGGTCCTGATTACCCTGTTGACCGGGCTTTTTGTTCTCTTCACCGCCTTCACTGCGCTGTTGGTTATCGGGTTCGTGACGGTGATGATCTCATTGATTTACCGTTGGCTGACAATTGCGACATGGTCGGCCACCCCCGGGATGCGGCTGGTGTCCATACACTTGCGCAATCACCGCGGTGAGCGGTTGGACAGCGCGACAGCCTTTCTGCATTCCGCCCTGTTTCTGTTTCTCAAAAGCTTTGTCATCCCGCAGCTGATTTCGATCGCGATGATGTTGTTTACCGAACGCGGTCAAAGCTTGCATGACGCGTTTAGTGGCGTTGTTGCGCTTAATCGGCCCGCGTCGAACAGATTGTCAGCAAAACGCGCTTAGTCGGAACGGGGGCTTGGCGCGTTCCACATGACTTGCTAACCTAAAGGTCAAGGCAACACCCGGATCACCATGCGTCACACCCTTCCAATTGCTCCGCAGTTTTATGTAACCGCGCCGCAACCCTGCCCCTACCTTGAGGGCCGGATGGAAAGGAAATTGTTTACCGCATTGCAAGGTGATCACGCCGGGATTCTGAATGACACCCTGTCCAAGCAGGGGTTTCGCCGATCCCAGAATGTTCTGTATCGGCCCAGTTGCACAGAATGTGCCGCATGCATGTCGGCGCGCATTGATGTCGCGCGCTTTAGCGCGACCCGCAGCCAAAGACGGGTGATCAAGCGCAACGCCACGTTGGAGCGACGTGCCATATCCCCTTGGGCGACCGAGGACCAATATGCCTTGTTCCGGAAATACCTGGACACGCGCCATCATGATGGCGGCATGGCGGATATGGATATTTTTGAGTTTGCCGCCATGATCGAAGAGACGCCGGTGCGCAGCCGCCTGGTGGAATATCACGGCAGCGAAGCGACACCCGAAAGCCCTGATCTGGCCGCAGTGTGCCTGACCGATGTCCTGGATGATGGGTTGAGCATGGTCTATTCGTTTTTTGAACCTGATCGTGCCGCCGACAGCCTGGGCACCTATGTCATTCTCGATCACATTCGCATCGCTCAGGAAGCGGGACTGCCCTATGTCTATCTGGGCTATTGGGTGCCCGGCTCGCCCAAGATGGACTACAAGGCCAAGTTCTCTGGCCTGGAGGTCTATTTCGGGGGCGCGTGGCAAAAAATGCGGACGCCAGAGGATTACTCAACCGCCACCCATCCCTTGTCGACAGCTCCGATTGCCGAACAGGTCGCGCGGATCACCCTGCCGGACACACGCTCCTGAGCCGATGACTTGATGGCCCCGGCCGAGCATCGGCCCCGCGCAGCGGTTGTCTCTGGGTGAAATGGCCTTGCCCGCCCGGGCGCGCGCCGTTTGGCCACGCGCCCGGACAGAGGTTCAGCGACCGATCAGGCTGGGCACGATCGTGACCACGCTTGGGAACATCCACAACAGCCCCAGCCCCACAACCTGGATCAGGACAAACGGGATGATGCCCCGATAGATATGTGCGGTTGTCACGGTGGGCGGCGCCACACCGCGCAGATAGAACAATGCGAAACCAAACGGCGGGGTCAGAAACGATGTTTGCAGATTGACCGCAATCATGATCGTGACCCATTTCGGATCCATAGTGCCACCATAGATCACCGGCCCGACGATCGGGATCACGATGTAGATGATCTCAAGGAAATCCAGCACAAAGCCCAGAATGAACAGCACCAACATGACGATCAGAAAGACCACCCATTCGCGGTCAAAGCTGCGCAGGAAATCCTGGATATAATATTCACCGCCAAACGAGATCACCACGAGGTTCAGAATCTGGCTGCCGATCAGGATGGTGAAAACCATCGAGGTCACTTTGGCTGTCTCTCGCACGACAGGCGACAGGACCGAGGTGCGGAACAGCACCCAGCAGCTGTACAAGAGCCCGAATACCGCGAAATGGTATGTGGCCAGCGCGGCAAGGAAGGCGATCCATTCCTCGGCCATGACTTCTGCGCGCCCGACCCGCAGGTCAAAGTTGATCCCGATCAACACCAGGATGACGATCGAAAAGGCCGACATGATCACGGTGCGGCCAGAGCCGCCCTCGTCCTTGAGCTTGCGATAGGCGGCCAGCATGATCGCGCCGCCCGCCCCGAGCGCTGCGGCCGGGGTCGGGTTCGTGATCCCGCCCAGGATCGAGCCCAACACCGCAACGATCAGCACAAGTGGCGGAAAGACCACCGCGATCAGTTGGTTTCGGGCCAGAATCATGGCCCCTGCCCGACACCCATACAGCGCCAGGGCAAATGGCACGGCCATGACCAGCAGGGTCTGGCCCGATGTCATGGTCGGCGAGACCACGAAAACATCGGTAAAGACCCCGAGAATGACACCGATCCCGCCAATCATCAGCGGTCGTGCATTCGTTGATGGGGCAACACCACGGGCAAAGGCCAGAACCAGCGCAAAGATGGTCAGCAAGATCATGACACCGGTGCCCAGTGGCGCGCGCGATGCGATCTTTTCTTCGATCGCGGCGGTGATTTCATCTGCGGACAATTCACGCGCTTCCTGCACGCCGCCACTTGCGGCCACTGCGGCATTTGCCGCGACCGCCGCGTCCCATTTTTCCTGACCATGCAATTCGATCATCGACGCCTGGCACTGCTCGGACACATTGGTGCGCAATTCGGAACTGGTGGATTGGGCAATGAAACTGCCGACCGAAATGTTCTGGTTGCCCGCCAGGTTGACGGTGCTTGCGATAATGGCCAATGCGATGATGCCGATCGGCGCACCCAGAAGCCAAATCAGGCCGTGACGCCTGCCGATGGGTTCCTCGCCGGTCTGGCCGCCCGGAACGGCCGGAGCCTTGCTGGGGTTCGCCATCGCGTATCCGAAGGCATAAAGCGCATAGAGCATTGCCAGCAATATGCCCGGCAATACGGCGGCCTGGAACAATGTGCCGACCGAGACAACGGCGGCCTCTCCCAGATAGGTCAGGGCATCCGTGCACCCGGCCGCCTGGGCGCGGGTTTCTTGTGCGGCCGCATACAGATCACCGGCCAGCGTGCCCAGCAGAACGATCACGATCGAGGGCGGAATGATCTGCCCCAAAGTGCCCGAGGCCGCAATCACGCCGGTAGACAATTCCGGGCTATAGCCGTTGCGCAACATGGTGGGCAGCGACAGCAACCCCATGGTCACGACTGTCGCTCCGACGATGCCGGTCGAGGCGGCCAGAAAGGCGCCAACGACCACAACAGAAACAGCCAGCCCGCCGGGCAAGGGACCGAAAACGCGGGCCATGGTTGTCAACAGATCATCGGCAATCTTGGAGCGCTCAAGCGTGATGCCCATCAAGACGAACATCAAGACCGCCAGAAGCGTCTCAATGGACTGCCCGGCGAGCACACGCTCGTTAATCCGGTTGACGATAAAGGACAGGTTGCGGTCCATCGCCTTTTCCCACCCGCCTTCAAAGACGGGCTGCGCGACTTGCGGCAATTCGGGGTATCGGAACACCGAAATATTCAACGGGTTCACACCCGAATTGACCAGATCACGATAGGCGGTCGAGCCTGTGTCGATTGCCTGATGGATCAGCAGGCCCGCCGAATCCAGCGAGGCGATGATGCCAAAGGAGATGATACCGGCACCCCCAATGGCAAAGGCCACGGGAAACCCCGAAAGAATAGCCGAGAACAACGTCAAAAAGACAATAATCAGCCCGACTTCTACACCGTCTAGTCCAAACATCTGCCCCAAATCCCCTTAGTGTGTGCCCTCATAGGCTTCTTCGCCTTCGCCAAGAGTATCCTTGACCAGATATTTGCCCTCGCTTTCGGGGCCCTCTTTCCACTCCAGATAGGATCGATAGAAAAAGGCAACCGCTTGCAGCATCACCAGAGCGGTGAAGGCGACCAAAAGCACTTTGAACAGGAAATACCCGTTGAAACCATTCGGACTGAATCCGATCGTCTCGACATTCCATTTCAGAACCCGCGATTTGCGCATCAGCAATTCAAGGCTGTCAGAAGCTGACACCTTGGGCGTCACCAAATGACGCCACATGAAATACCAGCTATACATCCATACCAGCACCGCCGCGGGTATCATGAAAACAAGCGAGCCGAACATATCGATCACCCGCTTGGTGCGAAATCTCACCGCTGAATAAACCAGGTCGACGCGCACATGGCCGCCCTGCACGAAGGTATAGGTGACACACATCGCGACAATGGCGGCATTATACAGTTTCAGCTCTTCGCCATACCAACTGAGATCCTTGGTGAAATCCAGCCCGAACGGCGCAATTGAAATCTCGGCCACGCGGAAAATTCGCTGCAAGAATACAATCAATATCTGTTGCAGGACCATTAGCAGGCCCGCCCAGGCAAAGACGCGGCCTGTGGTGTTCGCGATGCCTTCGAGCACCCGCACACAGGCCCACATGAAAGAATTGCGCCAAAAACCGATGGCGGTGACGATCATAAAGATCAGGAGCATTGCAAAGAACAGCTCAACCGATCCGCCGTAATAGATGAAGCGCATCATGGCTTCGTTGTTGGACCAATCCAGCCACAGGGCCGGGTTGGTCACTGCATAGAAAATATTGGTGAATGCCCCAAGCAGGTTTTGAAAAAACCACAACACGCCATCAATCATGTCTGCCCCCATTGGCGCCACTCACCCGGGCGCCGTTCTAGAACGCCGCCCCCGTTCTCACCGGGGCGGCGCATGTTTGTCATGAGGTAACCGGCTTAGCCGCCCAGAACACGAACTCGCTGTTCAACGAAATAGGCGTCCGACTTTTGAATCCAGCTGGAAGAAATCGCCAGCGATTCTTCAAAGCTGTTGCGCACATCTGCAAACAATGTGTCGTCCATGTTGGCATCCATGACTTCTTTCGAAGCGGCACCAAAGGCATCCCAGATGTCATCTGAGAATTGCAGCGTCTTCACGCCTTGTGCCTGGATACGTGCCAGTGCGGCGCCGTTGTTGGCCAATGTCTGTGCCAACTGCCAATGGGTCGTTGCCATGGCCGCACCCTCCAGAATGGCCTGATGCTGTGGCGACAGATCATTCCAAACGTCCAGGTTGACGTTCGCGGCCAGGCCCGAACCCGGCTCGTGGAAACCAGCCGTGTAGTAGACTTTGGCCACTTCATGGAAGCCGGCGCGTTCGTCAGCCATCGGGCCAACCCACTCAAGGCCGTCCAATGCACCAGAGGACAGCGCCTGATACAATTCACCGCCGGGGATGTTCTGAACCGAAGCGCCCAGTTTGCCCAGCACCTGGCCGCCCAGACCCGGCATGCGGAATTTCAGGCCCTGGAAGTCTTCGGCAGAATTGATTTCATTGCGGAACCAACCACCGGACTGCGAGCCGGAGTTACCAGCCAACAGACCTTTGAAGTTAAAGATCTGACCGATCTCGTCGTGCATTTGCTGGCCGCCGCCGTGGTAATACCAGTTGGTCAGCTCTTGCGCGGTGCCGCCAAATGGCACGGCCGTGTAATAGGCCAATGCAGGATGCTGGCCGATGAAATAGTAATCGGCCGAGTGATACAGGTCAGCCTGACCCGAAGATACGGCGTCAAACACTTCCAGAGCACCCACCAGCTCACCCGGAGCTTTCTTGTCGATGGTCAATGAGCCGCCGGACATGGCGCCCACAAGCTCGTCAAATTTCGATGCGGCATCGTCAAGAACGGCAAAACCACGTGGCCACGATGTAACCATGGTCAGCGTGCGGTTGCCCTGAGCGATTGCAGGTGCTGCAAGTCCAGAAGCGGCAGCCGCTGCGCCACCGAGTGTTGTGTTTCTCAAAAAAGAACGACGATTCATTTGGTCTCCTCCCAATTTCCGTCTCAAAACGCCTCTTTCAGTCGGGCGTTCCCGGCTACGTTAGCCGCGGAACGCCGCCTTGAAAACAGCCTTCAACAGCATTACGTCACAATATTGGTAAAAAAAATATACCAATTTGCCGCAGGTCCGGTTTTTGCACTTGTTTTGGCCGGAATTTTGGTCGGTTCGTGTGTTTGACAGGCGAAAGAACTGGCCTGTGACGTAGCGTCTTTGCCCATGCGCAGCCGGCCTTGGAGATTGGGTTTTGGTCGCATGTCAAGCCGGTTTGATTACCGTATTTTTATCGAAAGTTGCCGACACGCCCACCAACCCGCAATAATCGGCAATATTTTTTGCCATTTGCGTTAGAAAATTGGTGTTTTGGTGGTTGACGCTGGTTTTGGGCACTCATAATGTCGCCTGCACGCAAATGAAGGAGCCTGCGGTATGACCAAGGTGGTCGTCCTAGTCGGAAATTGGCGCATGGGTCGGTAACGATAGCCAAAACAATTCCCATGCGCCCCCGAATTTCCGGGGGCTTTTTTTTGCAAGACGCTGAAGTGGAGAAAGCAATGTCACGCAACCAGATGACCGGTGCGAAAATGGTGGTCCAGGCCCTGAAAGATCAAGGCGTGGATACGGTATTTGGATATCCTGGCGGCGCCGTGCTGCCCATCTATGACGAAATCTTTCTTCAAAATGACATCCAGCACATCTTGGTGCGTCATGAGCAAGGAGCGGTGCATGCGGCCGAAGGCTATGCGCGCTCGACCGGAAAACCCGGCGTTGTTCTGGTCACTTCCGGCCCGGGTGCCACGAATGCGGTGACCGGTCTGACCGACGCCTTGCTGGACAGCATCCCGATTGTGGTGCTGACGGGCCAGGTCCCCACTTTCATGATCGGCACGGATGCCTTTCAGGAGGCAGATACCGTTGGCATCACCCGGCCCTGCACCAAGCATAACTGGCTGGTCAAGGATACGGTCGCGTTGTCGTCGACCATTCACGAAGCTTTCCATGTGGCCACCACGGGCCGCCCTGGTCCGGTGCTGGTGGACATTCCCAAGGACGTGCAATTCGCCAATGGCACCTATGTCCCCATGGACAAGGTCGAGGTCAGTCACTACCAGCCTGAAACCCGCGGCAACCCCAAGGCAATCGAGGCGCTGGTCGAAGCGATGGAAACCGCCAAGCGCCCAGTCTTTTATACCGGCGGCGGTGTGATCAACTCTGGCCCGGTCGCCAGCGCGTTGCTGCGCGAGTTGGTGGCGCAGACAAACTTTCCGATCACATCCACATTGATGGGTCTGGGCGCCTATCCGGGCAGCGGCAAGAATTGGCTTGGCATGTTGGGCATGCATGGCCTGTATGAGGCCAATATGGCGATGCATGATTGCGACCTGATGATCAACATCGGCGCCCGTTTCGACGACCGGATCACCGGACGGATTGACGCGTTCAGCCCCGGCTCGATCAAGGCGCATGTCGATATTGACCCCTCGTCGATCAACAAGGTCATTCATGTGGACATCCCGATCGTGGGCGATGTGGAAAAGGTGCTGCAAGACGTATTGGACTTGTGGAAAAAGCGCGGCGCCAAGACCAATATCGAGGGCCTGACGGGCTGGTGGCAAAAAATCAAGACCTGGCGCGCGGTGAACTGCCTGGCCTACAAGCAGGAAGGCAAGGTGATCCGCCCGCAATATGCACTTGAGCGGCTTGAAGCGCTGACCAAAAAATATGACCGCTACATCACGACCGAGGTCGGCCAGCACCAAATGTGGGCCGCGCAGTTTTTGACCTTTGAAGATCCCAACCGTTGGATGACCTCGGGCGGTCTGGGCACGATGGGCTATGGATTTCCGGCCTCCATCGGCGTGCAGATGGCCCATCGCGACGCGCTGGTGATCAATGTGGCTGGCGAGGCCTCATGGCTGATGAACATGCAGGAAATGGGCACCGCTGTGCAATACCGCCTGCCGGTCAAGCAATTCATCATGAACAATGAACGTTTGGGCATGGTGCGCCAATGGCAGGAATTGCTGCATGGCGAACGCTACAGCCATTCCTGGTCAGAGGCGCTGCCTGATTTCGTGAAACTGGCAGAGGCTTTTGGCGCCAAGGGCATTCATTGTGACGATCCCGCCGAACTGGACGACGCAATCATCGAGATGATCACCCATGACGGCCCGGTCATTTTTGATTGCCTGGTGGAAAAGCATGAAAACTGCTTCCCGATGATCCCATCGGGCAAGCCGCATAATGAAATGCTGCTGGGTGAGGCCAAAACCAAAGGCGCCATCGAGGCCGGTGGCGCGGTGATGGTGTAAGGCATTGTCAGCTGCTCCCGACATCCGATTGAGCGAACAATCGAGCTTGCTGGAGGAATACCTGGAGTATTGCCTGCTCGCCGAGCTGTGCCGTATTGCCTGGCAACGAAAACTCAGATTGGAAGTCTTGCGCGCCCACACGGATCAGGGCGGCTACGACATCTTGCTGGAAGTGGGCCATCTTGCGCGGCATGTTCAACTCAAGGCGACATATGTCGGCGGCAAAACCACGCGCCAAAAGATCAACACTGCCTTGGAAAAGAAATCGGGCGGATGCGTGATCTGGATGTTTTACGATCAAACGACGTTGCAATTCAGCCATTTCCTGTGGTTCGGTGAACGCGACCCAAGAAAACCGCCGCCCGGCCTTGGCAATAGCGTAGCCAGACATACCAAGGGCGACAGCAGCGGTGTCAAATCGGAACGACCACGGATACGGGTGCTCAACAAAGGTCAGTTTGACATCGTCGAAAGTGTCGAAAAACTGGCCGAGCGTCTGTTTCCGCCATCTCAAATAGCAAATGCAACAAACGGATAGGTTTCCCCATGTCCACACTCAAAATCAAAAAGGGCGCGTCCAGCCATTCGGCCTATGACCTGCGCGATCCGAACGCCGCGCTGGATGAAAAGCACACGATCTCATTGATCGTGGATAATGAGGCGGGCGTGTTGGCCCGCGTGATCGGCCTGTTTTCAGGGCGCGGTTACAATATCGAAAGTTTGACGGTGGCCGAAATCGACCACACCGGGCATCGTTCCCGGATTACGGTGGTCACAACCGGCACGCCCGCCGTGATTGAACAGATCAAAGCGCAGTTGGGCCGGATTGTGCCGGTTCATGAAGTGCGTGATCTGACCGTGGAGGGCCGCTCGGTTGAGCGCGAATTGGCCTTGTTGAAAGTAACGGGTCAGGGCAATGAACGTGTCGAAGCATTGCGGCTGGCCGACATTTTTCGCGCCAATGTCGTGGATTCCACCCTGGAAAGTTTTGTCTTTGAAATCACCGGCACGCCCGAGAAAGTGGACGCCTTTGCCGAGTTGATGCGCCCGATCGGCCTGAGCGACATGGCGCGCACCGGAGTGGCAGCGCTAGCGCGTGGCAAAGACTAGGATCACCCGGCGCGCAGCACAGGTTCGCGCTGCAAGACTTCTGCCAGCGAGTGGTGATGCGCGCGGGGCCATGAATTCACGATCCGCGAAATCTTGCGGACGCTCGAATTGGCGTCCAGTTCAAACATGATCTGATCGTCCACCTGGACATAGGGTGAATTGCTGGCTTCAAGCGCCGCGTTGTCCAGATAGGCCAGATCCTGGTGATCCTCGCACCAGATCAGCGCATCGCCGGTCTTGGCATTCGTCCAAAGTACAATTCCAAACATATTTCCGTACCAGTCATTTGACGCTCTCGGTTTACAGGCACATTCGTGCAATCGCCTTCGGCCCTATACAAAAAACCGGCCACCCCATGCCTGATATTGACGTTACGTCAAAATTCCCGACGTTTACAGTAAATTTGCAATTTGCGAGTCGACAGGCTTGCCTGATACCCCATTAGCACCGCTGAATTTCGTTTTGGTCTGTCCATGGCAAGAGGCGATGGCACGCGCGTCTGGCGCTTGGAAAAAATCGATTTTTTCAAGTGTTTCGGCTGACTTACAAAAAATACCGAGCAAATTCAGATGCCAACAGAAACCTTACCTCTGGGGTTCGCCGCGGCAGCCCTTCAGGAAAAAGCGGCCCATATTCGGGCCAGGCTCCATTTGGTGTTTTTTCGGCTGGCCGCGTTAACCAAATTCACAATTTGTTTCAGCGGGATTGGACAGACCCTCGCGCCGCAATCCCTGCGACCAAGAAAAAGGGGGGCAATTGCCCCCCAGTTTCGCTTATCAGGCTCATCTTTATACCGCCCGGTGTTTTTTGCCTGCGGCCTGATCCGCGTCGGGGGCGAGCGCACCCGCCCCGTGTAAGAGTGGGGGGGCGTTGAGTGCCGCCCCACCCTGTCCTTGTCAGCTACACCCCGATGTCCCACCGCAGGTGTTGCATTTCATGCAGGTGCCATTGCGCACCAGCGTGTAGTTTCCGCACTCGCCGCAGGGATCGCCTTCATATCCTTGCATTTTGGCCTTTGTGCGCAAATCCAGCCCGCCGCCGGGGGTCGCCACGCTCGATGTGCCAGCGGTCGCATTTGCGGCGCTCAGGCCCGTGGTGATGGCAGAGGTCGACGTTTCCGGCACCAATGTCTGCAGCGCGGCTTTGGGATCGACCGCCGTGTCCAGCGCAATCGCACCGGCGCCGCCTTGCAGCACGATCAGTTCTTGCGGCACCCGATTGCGCAGATAGCCGCTGGAGGCCACCTGACGCAGCACTTCCAAGGGTGAATTGCCTTGCGCGCCGGGCACTTCGGCGAAGTTACGCTTGCCCTCGTCTTCACCGCGGCCCAGATCATCAAAGCTTTCGCCTTCGGGCTTTACATGGGCCAGATCGGTGCGGTCCAGATAGCTGACCGCCAATTCGCGGAAGATGTAATCCAGAATGGATGTGGCGTTCTTGATCGTCTCGTTGCCCTGCACCATGCCCGCAGGTTCAAAGCGGGTGAACGTAAAGGCGTCGACGAATTCTTCCAGCGGCACGCCATATTGCAGACCAACCGACACGGCGATGGCAAAATTGTTCATCATCGCGCGGAAGCCGGCACCTTCCTTGTGCATGTCGATGAAAATCTCGCCCAGCTTGCCGTCGACATATTCGCCGGTGCGCAGATAGACCTTGTGTCCGCCCACTACCGCCTTTTGCGTGTAGCCACGACGCCGCTCTGGCATCTTGTCGCGATCCCGGCGCACCACCTCTTTGATGACTACCTTTTCGACGATTTTTTCAGCCAGCATGGCGGCCTTTTCCTGGGCGCTGCCGGTTGCCAGGATTTCTTCGGCTTCGTCGTCATCTTCGATCAATGCCGCGGCCAAAGGTTGGCTGAGTTTCGATCCATCGCGATATAGCGCATTGGCTTTGATGCCCAGGCTCCAGGACAACTCATAGGCTGCCTGGCAATCCTCGATCGTCGCGTCATTCGGCATGTTGATCGTCTTGGAAATCGCGCCCGAAATAAAGCTTTGGGCGGCGGCCATCATGGTGATGTGGCTGTCCACACCCAAGAAACGTTTGCCCTTCTTGCCGCATGGGTTAGCGCAATCGAACACGCTTAGATGCTCATCTTTGAGGAAAGGCGCGCCTTCCAGGGTCATCGTGCCGCAAACGTGGTCATTGGCCGCCTCAATGTCCTGACGGCTATACCCCAGGTGCCGCAACAGGTTGAACGACGGATCGTTCAGCTTGGCGGCAGGGATACCCAGCGTGCCGGTGCAGAACTCTTCGCCCAACGTCCACTGGTTGAACACGAATTTGATGTCAAAAGCCGATGGCAATGCCGCTTCGATCTTTTCGATCTCAGCCGGACCAAACCCGTGGCCGATCAACGAAGTGTGGTTGATGCCGGGCGCATTGCCCAAGGTGCCGTGCCCCACCGCATATGAGATGATCTCTTCGATCTGGCTGGAACTGTAACCCAGGTGCTCAAGCGCCGCGGGCACCGAACGGTTGATGATCTTGAAATAGCCGCCCCCGGCCAGTTTCTTGAACTTGACCAAGGCAAAATCTGGCTCAATGCCGGTGGTGTCGCAATCCATCACCAGACCGATCGTGCCCGTGGGCGCGATCACTGTCGCCTGCGCATTGCGATAGCCATGCGCCTCGCCCAGGCTCAGCGCCTCATCCCAGGCCGCCTTGGCCAAGGCGACCAGGCTTTGGTCAGGGCAATTGGCGTGATCCAGGGGCACCGGCTTGACGGCGAGCGCTTCATAGCCATCGGTCTTGCCATAGGCGGCGTTGCGGTGGTTGCGCATGACGCGCAGCATGTGCTTGGCGTTCTTCTCATATTTCGAAAAGGCGCCCAGCTCTTTGGCGATCTCGGCCGATGTGGCATAGGACACGCCGGTCATGATCGCGGTCAAGGCGCCGCACAATGCGCGGCCCTCGTCGCTGTCATAGCCGTGACCCATGTTCATCAGCAGACCGCCGATATTGGCGTAACCCAGACCCAAGGTGCGGAAATCATAAGACAATTGCGCAATTTCCTTGGACGGGAATTGTGCCATCGTCACCGAGATTTCCAATGTCAGGGTCCACAGGCGGGTGGCATGCATGTAGTCATCTGCCTGAAACACGCCGTCCTTGAGGAATGTCAGCAGGTTCATCGATGCAAGGTTGCAGGCCGTGTCATCGAGGAACATATATTCCGAACAGGGGTTCGATCCGCGGATCTGGCCGTCTTCGGGACATGTGTGCCAGGCGTTGACCGTGTCGTGATACTGGATGCCCGGATCGGCACAGGCCCAAGCGGCGTGGCCCACGTCGGCCCACAAATCGCGTGCCTTGACGGTTCTGGCCACCTTGCCGTCGGTGCGGCGGATCAATTCCCAATCGGCATCGTCTTTGACGGCCTGCAAGAACGCATCGGTGACACGCACCGAATTGTTCGAGTTCTGGCCCGATACGGATGCATAGGCTTCGCTGTCCCAATCGGTGTCATAGGTCGGAAATTCGATGCTGGTGTAGCCCTGTTTGGCATAGTCCAGCACGCGTTTTACATAGGTTTCCGGGATCGCGACCTTCTTGGCCGATTTGATCGCCGCTTTCAGCGCGGTGTTCTGCGCCGGGTCAAAGGCGCCTTCCTCGGTGCCGTCCCATTCACGGATCGCGCCGAAGATGTCATTGAGCTGGCGTTCATGCATCTTTGAGCCGGCAACCAGGCTGGCCACCTTTTGCTCTTCGATGACTTTCCAGTTGATGAAATCCTCAATGTCAGGGTGATCCATGTCGCAGATCACCATTTTGGCGGCGCGGCGGGTGGTGCCGCCGGATTTGATGGCACCCGCGGCACGGTCACCAATTTTCAGAAAGCCCATCAAACCCGACGACTTGCCCCCACCCGAGAGCGGCTCGTTGGCACCACGAAGGGAGGAGAAATTCGTGCCCGTGCCCGAGCCGTATTTGAACAGGCGCGCCTCGCGCACCCACAAATCCATGATGCCCCCATCGCCCACCAGATCGTCGCCGACCGATTGGATGAAACAGGCATGGGGTTGTGGATGCTCATAGGCGCTGGCCGATTTGGTCAGCTTGCCGGTTTTGAAATCCACATAATAGTGGCCCTGGCTTGGCCCATCGATGCCATAGGCCCAGTGCAGACCGGTGTTGAACCATTGCGGGCTGTTTGGCGCGGCGCGTTGGGTCGCCAGCATATAGCGCATCTCATCGAAATAGGCCTGCGCATCTGCGTCGGTGCTGAAATAACCGCCCTTCCAGCCCCAGTAGGTCCAGGCGCCGGCCAGGCGATCAAACACCTGTTTCGACGACGTTTCGCCAACGATGCGTTCGTCTTCGGGCAAGGCGGTCAAGGCCGCTTCATCCGCGACCGAGCGCCACAGAAACTCAGGCACACCCTTTTCCTTGACCTTTTTCAGCCGCGCGGGAACGCCTGCCTTGCGAAAATACTTCTGCGCGATGACATCTGAGGCTACCTGGCTCCAGCTGTCTGGCACTTCCAGATTCTCCTGGCGGAACACGATCGTGCCATCTGGGTTGCGAATCTCGGACGTGGTCGTTCCGAAGGGAACCTCGGAATAGGCGTCGGACCCAGCTTTGGTAAATTTTCTTTCAATCTTCATTTTTGAAATCGTGCCCCGTTTCGATGTCGTTGTCTGAGCGCTCCGAGCTTTTGGCCGGTTACGCACCTGTTGCGCCGATCAGACCCGGTGCAAACGACACAAGATATCAGCGCGTCCGGTCCGCCGTTGCGGCCAGAGCTTCGGTCAGAACTGCACGAATTTGCGCTTTTGCCCGGATTGCCAATCTTTTTGTCGCCAGCGCCCCACCACTATATGTAGTGGCGATCTTCTCGGCTCGCACAACCTGACGTAGGGAGCCCTAGTTGGTCAACGGGTTTTTTTCAGAAATGTGAAGATTTTTCGGTTGACCGCAGGGCGTGTTTTTGAGCGGCCGAATTAACCATTTGATTCACGCACAGCCGCCCGGGAACAACCATTGTGCAAAAACCTTTTGCGCCGCCCACCTTAGCCCGCAAAGCTTGCTCAGCGGGTGAAGTTATCCACAGGGTGACGGGCCCCGAAACACCACGCAGCAAGCGCGGCGCAAAGGCCACAACGGTTTTTGGTTTTGTGGTGGTGGTCGGGGCGGAGAGATTCGAACTCCCGACCCTCTGTTCCCAAAACAGATGCGCTACCAGGCTGCGCTACGCCCCGACTGACGCGTGAATAGTAAAGACCGCGCCCGATGAAAAGACCCAATTTAAGGTTTTTCGTCACAAGGCCAAATTGCCTGCGCCTGATCAAAGGCCGGATGGCGCAATTCGTCGCCAACCCGGATGCCAAAACGCGAGACCAGCCCGGCATTGATCTCCAGCACCGCCAGCACACCGTCCCCGCCGTCAATTGTGGTTTCGTCCAGGGGAATCGCATTTTCGTGGATATTGGTCACAACGCCCTGTGGGTCGACAAAAATCATGTCGAGACCGATCAGGGTGTTGCGCATCCAGAACGTCGCGCGTTGCGGCCGATCATAGATGAACAGCATGCCCGCCGAAGTGGACATCTTTTCACGAAACATCAAACCTTGCGCACGTTCTGCTGGCTCATCGGCCAGTTCAACGGTGAAAGTTGCCGTGCCGAACGCCCCGCGAATATCGACGCGGTCGGGCGCGCAGGCCGCCAAAGCAGCGCCGGCCGCGAAGCTGGCCAAGACCACGCCCGCGGCGACCCGCTTGATCGCGCTACGAAACAACGCTGTCCCACGCAGAAACAACTGCTGCCATGCGCCCCCTCTTTCCGTCCACGATCTTCATGCAAATCGCCTCTCCGGGTTGAAGGTCGGCGAAGCCCGAGCGCCGCAAGACCTCAACATGAACAAAAATGTCCTCGCTATCGCCGAACACATTGGCGAAACCAAAGCCTTTGGCCTTGTCGAACCATTTGACACGTGCGGGCTGAAACTGCAAATCCGCGCTGTCGATCTCGCCCTGGTTGATGTCGTCCAGCTGGCCATCGCTGGCCAAGACCGGCGGTTCGATGCTGACGATTTCAAACGCCTGCACGCCGCGATCTGTCTCTTGAACGACGACCTCGATTTCGGCGCCATCGGCCACCGACCCCTGCCCGAAATTCCTCAGCACGTTGGCGTGCAGAAGGATATCAGGCCCCCCTTCATTTGCGACCACAAAACCAAATCCTTTGGCAGGGTCGAACCATTTGACCTTGCCCCGGACCTGTCGGCCAGTTCTAACCTCTGTCATTTGTCCTATGCCGTGAGTGTTGCTCCATTCCCACCTTTAGGTGTGGGCCAAAACGGAGCCATGTTTCAAGGGAAAAATTATCCAAATTTATCAAACCTCTACAATTCACGAAGCGTGAAAATCAAGGGTTTAGGCGGGTAATCGCCCATTGTCTTGACCCAAAATCGTACGCCCATCTAAAACGATTGTGTAAACGATACTCTCCATCGGCCCAAAATTCAAACTCGCTGGGTGTCAAAAGAAATCCACCCCAATGCGGTGGCCTTTGGGGTGATGTGCCATGTTCCTTCTCTGCCCTTGCCACCTGGTCGAGCAGCGTTTCGCGATCTGGCAGCGGCTGTGATTGCCGCGAGGCCCAGGCCCCAATGCGGCTGCCAAGCGGGCGCGAGGCGAAATAGGCGTCTGAAACCTCTGGGCTGACCTTGGTAACCGTGCCGCGCACCCGGACCTGACGTTTGAGGCCCTTCCAATGGAAATTTGCGGCCGCCTTGCCCGACGCGACCAGTTGTGCGCCCTTGCGCGATTCGTAGTTGGTATAGAATTCCAGGCCCTCGGCGCTGCAGGCTTTCATCAAGACAATACGGACATCGGGCAAGCCGGTTGCATCCACGGTGGCCAGCGCCATGGCATTGGGCTCACCGGGTTCTGTCCCCTCGGCCTCGGACATCCAGCGCGCCAATATCTCATGCGGCGCGTCGCCGGCAAATATGTCGTTATCGGTGGTCATTTGGCACCTTTCATCCGGTTGGGAACGGGGCTGTTTACCCCCCGATCCTGGTCAATTTCCCCCTTAATTCCGTTTGTCTTGATGCGCCACCCGCTTTGCAATAAACCCGACGTCACAATTACCACCAAATCCGGGGTTGAGGGATGGCAAATAATTTTATGGCGGGAAAGCGCGGCTTGATCATGGGCCTGGCCAATGACAAGTCAATCGCTTGGGGCATTGCGCGGGCCTGCGCCGACGCCGGTGCCGAACTGGCGTTCTCATATCAGGGCGAACAGTTGAAAAAACGCGTCGACCCCTTGGCCAGTCAACTGGGATCTGAGCTGGTTGTGGAATGTGACGTCTCGGACGCCGCGTCGCTGGACGCGCTGTTCGCACGGCTGAAAGAAGAATGGGGCAGCATTGACTTCGTTGTGCATGCCATTGGTTTTTCAGACAAAACGGAGCTTAGAGGTCGGTATGTCGATACCAGCCGCGACAATTTCCTGATGTCGATGGATATTTCGGTCTACAGCTTTACCGCGGTCGCACAACGCGCCTCGGCAATGATGAACGAGGGCGGATCACTGCTGACGCTCACCTATTACGGGGCCGAGAAAGTCATGCCGCATTACAACGTCATGGGCCTGGCCAAGGCCGCGTTGGAGGCCAGCGTGCGCTACATAGCCGAGGATCTTGGCAAGGATGGCATTCGCTGCAACGCCATTTCCGCGGGCCCGATCAAGACATTGGCCGCCAGTGGCATTGGCGATTTTCGCTACATCATGAAGTGGAATGAGTATAACTCGCCCTTGCGCCGCAATGTGACGATTGACGATGTTGGCAATTCGGCGCTGTATCTCTTGTCGGACCTTGGCTCTGGTGTGACCGGCGAGGTCTTGCACGTGGATGCAGGCTACCACGCGGTTGGCATGAAGGCTGTGGACGCCCCGGATATTACCAAAGCCTGAGCGCATTTTTGCCAAAAACATCAAGCGGGATTTGATCATGGACAAGCTGCCACACGAAAAAGGATTTCATATCTCCTGGGATCAGATTCACCGGGATGCCCGCGCCTTGGCCTGGCGACTGGATGGCCATGGCCCGGACAATGGCGCCTGGCGCGCCGTGGTGGCCATCACACGCGGTGGCATGGCGCCGGCGATGATCGTCGCGCGCGAACTGGACATCCGGGTGGTCGATACGATCAGCGTGAAATCCTATGACCATCAGTCGCAATCGCAGGCCAAGGTTCTGAAATCGCCCGACCGGGATCTGATGGGCGATGGTGAGGGCGTCTTGATTGTCGACGATCTGGTCGACAGCGGCAAAACACTGGAACTGGTGCGCGAACAATTTCCCAAGGCCCATTTCGCCACTGTTTACGCCAAGCCCAAGGGCGAGCCGCAGGTCGACACATTCATAACAGGTGTAAGCCAGGACACCTGGATATTTTTCCCCTGGGACATGGCCTTGCAATATGTCGAGCCCTATCGCGGCACAGACTAGGCAATAGCCCAAGCAAAAGCCCTGCAAATACCGCGCTTGGCGTCCCTTGCCCCTGCCCGGCAAGCGGCGTATTGAAAAGCCTCAAACGCACAAAGGAACGACACATGGCGGCTGGAAAATCAGGACAAGCATCCAGGATATTCGTTTGGATCATACTGGTCTTGCTGATCGTCGGCCTGGCCGGATTCGGGGCTACGAATTTCGGGGGCAGCAATCGCTCTTTGGGCAGCGTTGGCGATGCTGAAATCCCGATTGATCGTTTCGTGCGCAGTTTTGATCAGGAAATGTCCAGCCTGTCGGCGCAGGTGGGGCGTCGCCTGACGGTAGAGGAAGCGCAATCACTGGGGATGGACCGGCGCGTGCTGGACCAGTTGGTCACAAATGCGGCGGCCGAACATGAGACCAAGCGGATCGGCCTGTCTGTCGGGGATGCGCAGATTGGGCGGCAATTGACCCAAACCCCCCAGTTCCAGGGGGCGTCAGGTCAGTTCGACCAGAACACCTATGAATTCGTATTGCGGCAATCCGGAACGTCCCCGGCGGAATATGAAGAAACCGTGCGCACCGAGATGGCCGTGACCTTGTTGCAGGCCGCTGTTTCCACCGGCATCAAGATGCCATCGGATTACAGCCGCCTGGTGGCTGAATATCTGGGCGAAACCCGTTCTTTTTCATGGATTGCATTGGAAGCGCGGGATTTGCCCACACCGATCGGCACGCCCGACGAAGCAACCTTGAGGGCCTTTTATGACGAAGACCCGACACGCTTTTTGCTGCCCGAGAAACGCGACATCACCTATGCATGGCTGTCGCCTGATGATGTGATCGACACGCTTGAAATCAGCGAAGCGGAAGTGCGCGCAATATATGAAGAGCGCAGCGCGGAATTCAACCAACCCGAACGGCGTTTGGTTGAACGACTGGTTTTTGCGGATCTCGCCTCGGCACAAAGCGCTGCCGATCAGATCGCCTCTGGTGCGGCACAATTTGAAGATGTTGTCACAGCGCGCGGCCTGGCGATCGAGGATATCGATCTGGGCGATTTGTCCCAAGACGACCTGGGCGCTGCGGGGCCGGCTGTTTTTGCCGCTGCCGAACCGGGTGTCGTGGGACCGGTCGAAACCGACCTTGGCCCCGGCCTGTTCCGGATCAATGCAATCCTGGCCGCGCGGTCCACACCCTTTGAGGATGTGGCCGAAGATCTACGCGCAGAGTTTGCAGGCGACCGTGCGCGGCGGGTCATCGCTGACCAATTGACCGATTTTGACGATCTCCTTGCCGGTGGTGCAACCATCGAAGACCTGGCAAACGAAACTGACATGACTTTGGGTCAGATTGATTGGATTGCCGACGAAAACGTCGGTATTGGCGCGTATCAGGCCTTTGCCGAGGCCGCCGCACGCACGTCTACCGACGATTTTCCGGAAATCATCGAATTGGAAGACGGCGGGCTGGTCGCATTGCGGGTGAACACAATCACGCCTGAGCAGCCCGAAGCTTTCGAGACCGCCAAAATCCGCGTTGAGGCCGCGTGGGTCGCGCAACAGACCGATCAGGCACTGGCCGCCTTGGCAGAAGACCTGGCCGCCCAGGCCAACGATGGGGCCCGCCTTTCGGCTTTGGGCTATATCACGGATGTTCAAAACAAGGCCAAGCGGCTGGATCGGATTGGCGGCGCCCCAGACGAGCTGATGCAACGCATTTATGAACTGGAAGTTGGCGAAGCCCTTTTCATTGGCGGTGCAGCCATGGCATTTGTCGCGCAGTTGGATGAAATTCAACCCGTGGATATGACGGACCAGGAAACCGTGACGCTGATGACGGGTGTCAACGATGCCGTCAATCAGTCCGTCGCAGTTGATCTGCTTGAGGCTTATACCCGTGATGTGCGCGCAGAGGCGGGTATTTCGATCAACCAGACGGCGCTGGATCAAATCCTCAACCAATTGCAAACGACCCGATGAAACTGACGCCCGATTTCGACAGGTTTCAGCCCGGTTTCGACAAGGGTCAGAACCAGTTGGTCTATGCAAGACTGGCCGCCGACCTGGATACCCCGGTGTCGCTGATGCTCAAGCTGTCGGAGGCGGGCAAGGACAGTTTCTTGCTGGAATCTGTCACCGGCGGCGAAGTGCGCGGGCGTTATTCGATCATCGGGATCAAGCCGGATCTGGTTTGGGCATGTGACGGCGCGGCCTCCAGGATCAACCGGCAGGCGCGATATGATCCGACGGCGTTTGACGAACAACCCGGAGAGCCGCTGGACAATCTGCGCGCGCTGATCGGCGAAAGCCATATTGACACGCCCGATGATCTGCCCGCCGCCAGCGCCGGTCTGTTTGGCTATCTGGGCTATGACATGATCCGGTTGGTCGAGCATTTGCCCGACGTCAATCCGGACCCGTTGAAGATCCCGGACGCCGTCTTGATCCGGCCGTCGGTCGTGGCGGTCCTGGATGGGGTAAAGGGCGATGTGATCGTATGTTCGCCCGCCTGGGTATCCAGCGGGTTGTCGGCGCGCGCGGCCTATGCCCAGGCCGCTGAGCGGGTGATGGATGCGGTTCGCGATCTGGCACGCCAACCGCGAGGCGCAGACCATGATCTGGGACAGGCGCTGCCCGACGCGAACCCGGTCAGCAATTTCACCCACAAGGGCTATCTGGAAGCCGTTGAAAAAGCCAAGGATTACATTCGCGCCGGCGATATCTTTCAGGTCGTTCCTGCACAACGCTGGACCCAAAGGTTCGAGTTGCCGCCCTTTTCGCTTTATCGTTCCTTGCGGCGCACCAACCCGTCGCCCTTCATGTTTTTCTTCAACTTCGGCGACTTTCAGGTGATCGGCGCCAGCCCAGAGATTCTGGTGCGTGTCTTTGGCAAGGAAGTCACGATCCGGCCCATCGCGGGCACACGTCCACGCGGTGCCACACCCGCCGAGGACAAGGCCAATGAAGAAAGCCTGCTGGCCGACAAGAAAGAACTGGCCGAGCATTTGATGCTGCTGGATCTGGGGCGCAACGACACTGGAAAAGTGTCCAAGATCGGCACCGTGCGCCCGACCGAGGAATTCATCATCGAGCGTTACAGCCACGTCATGCACATCGTGTCAAATGTCGTGGGCGAACTGGCCGACGATCAGGATGCGCTATCCGCATTTTTTGCCGGCATGCCTGCGGGCACCGTTTCGGGCGCGCCCAAGGTGCGTGCAATGCAGATCATCGATGAACTGGAGCCCGAAAAGCGTTGCGTCTATGGCGGTGGTGTGGGCTATTTCGCGGCCAATGGTGATATGGATATGTGCATCGCATTACGCACAGCGGTACTCAAGGATCAGAGCCTGTATATTCAGGCCGGCGGCGGCGTTGTCTATGACAGCGACCCAGAGGCGGAATACCAGGAAACCGTTCACAAATCGAACGCGATCCGCCGCGCCGCGGCCGAAGCCGGGTTATTCGCCCGCGATGACAAAAACTGATCTAGCTGTCGTTTTTGCGCGTTGATTTCCGGGCTCGGCGGAATGGTTGCACCAGCATCGCGTCCAGCCACTGATCCCTGGTGGTTCGGAACTCAAACAACCCGATGCGCATTTTTTCATGCCCATCGCGCGGTTGCGCAATATAGGTGCCGAACAACCTGTCCCACCAGGGAAAATTGAACCCATAGTTCGAATCCGTTTCCTCGGGGTAGATGGAATGGTGCACCCGGTGCATGTCGGGCGTGACGACGAACCAGCGAATGATGCGATCGGCCCTTGGGCCAAGCCTGACATTGCCATGGTTGAACAAGGCCGTGCCGTTCAGGATAATTTCAAACAGCAATACCGCCAGTGCAGGCGCACCCAGCACCAGGACCACAGCCATCTTCAAGGCCATCGACAGAACGATCTCGAAGGGATGAAAGCGTAACCCGGTGGTGACGTCGAAATCCTGATCCGCGTGGTGCAAGCGGTGCAAACGCCACAGGACCGGCACTTTGTGAAAAGCGACATGCTGGCCATAGATCACCAGGTCAAGCGCCAGCAGCGCCAAAATGACCTTGAGCGCCGGCGACATGCCCGCAAGGTTCAACAGCCCGTAACCATTCGCTTCTGCCCAAAGCGCCGCACCCACCGCGAGGATCGGAAACGCCAGCCTCAGCACAAGGGTATCGACGACCACGAGAGCGAAATTATTGCTCCAGCGGATCAGGCGCGGAATTTCCGCGCGCCGGGCGGGTGCCGCCATCTCCCACAGCATCATCACGGCCAGAATGGACAGGAAAAACCCCAATCTCAGATTGCTTTCAATGTCGAGCAGGAGTTCCGCCATTTTGATATCCTTTGCCTAACGGGCTAAAGTGATCCGGTCAGCCAAGGTGGCGCAACCGTTTGATCAGGCTCGAAGTATCCCAGCGCCCACCGCCCATTTTTTGCACATCCTTGTAGAATTGATCAATCAGGGCCGTCACGGGCAATGAGGCGCCGGTTTCATCGGCGGCATCCAGGCAGATGCCCAGATCCTTGCGCATCCAATCCACGGCAAAACCATGTTCGAAATGATCGTCCAACATGGTCTCATAGCGGTTCGACATTTGCCACGAACCCGCGGCGCCCTGGCTGATCACCTCGATCACGGCGCGACCGTCGAGCCCGGCTTTTTCGGCGAAATGCAAAGCCTCGGACAGCCCCTGAACCAGCCCCGCGATGGCAATCTGATTGCACATCTTGGTTTTTTGTCCCGCACCGCTGTCTCCGATACGCCGGCAGATCCGTGCATAGGCCGCCATGACAGGCTCGGCGACGTCATAGGCCGCCTGATCGCCGCCACACATAATCGACAGGACACCGTTTTCGGCCCCCGCCTGCCCGCCCGAAATGGGCGCGTCGACAAAACTGATGCCCGAAGTTTTTGCCGTCTCGTACAATTCTGCCGTCACCTTGGCGCTGACCGTGGTGTGGTCGACAAATACTGAGCCAGGCTTCATGGTCAAAAAGGCCCCCTTTTGCCAGGTGGTGACCGCGCGCAGGTCGTCATCATTGCCCACGCAGGCAAAAACCAGATCGGCATCGCGCGCCGCGTCATCCGGGCTCAGCGCATGGGCACCGCCATATTCACTGGCCCAGGTCGCGGCCTTGGTTGCCGTGCGGTTGTAGACTGTCACATCATGACCCGCCTTGGCCAAATGCCCCGCCATCGGATAGCCCATGACGCCCAATCCAAGAAACGCAACTTTTGCCATTTTTCTTCCTTTCATGCCCTTGCACCGCTTTCCAATCCCTCCTACCCGTTTCTACATCGCATTGAAACCAAGGGGCCCCGGATGGGACGCGTTTTTCGCTGGCTTTTGCGCATATTCATGGCGTTGACGCTGTTGGCGGGACTGGTGCTGTTTTTGGCATATCTTGTCGCGGCGCGATCCTTGCCGGACTATGATGAGGATTTCGAACTGGCCGGCGTAACCCAGGGCGTCACCTTGATCCGCGACAATGCCGGTGTCCCGCATATCACCGCGCAAAACGATCTGGACGTCTTTTTTGGCCTTGGGTTTGCCCATGCGCAAGACCGGCTTTGGCAAATGCTGATGATGCGGCGCACGGTGCAGGGGCGATTGTCGGAATATTTCGGGGAACGCACGGTTCAGACCGACGAATTGATGCGGCGGCTGGATCTATACGGGGCCGCGACACGTTCCGTGTCGTCGCTGAGCGCGCAGACCCAAGAAGAATTGCTGGCCTATGCGCGCGGCGTGAATGCCTGGCTCAACCAGGTCAATGCTGGTGCACGCGGGCGCGGCGCGCCGGAGTTCTTCCTGTTTCCAGCAGAGATCTCGCCCTGGCAGCCGATTGACAGTGTGGCGGTCGGCAAATTGCTGGCGTTGCAGATGACCGGGCAACTCAGCCGCGAAGTCTTGCTGGCGCGCACGTCATTGGCATTGCCCGCCGAACGGGTGACCGACATTTTGCCCTCGACGCCTGGCAAGGGCATTGTCGAATTGCCGGAATATTCCGCTTTGCTCGGCACCAGGACCTTTGCCGAATTTGACCAGCCCCTGTGGCCAGACGACCCCTTTTCGCCGGAAATCCCACCCACATTTGCCGGGGCGTCCAACGCATGGGCGGCGGCACCATCGCGCACGGGCACAAACTCGACCTTGTTGGCCAACGATCCGCATCTGCGGTTCACGGCCCCCACGATCTGGTATCTGGCCCGCCTTGAGCTGCAATCAGGCGGGGTTATCGGCGGCACGATCCCCGGGATGCCGGTGGTCATGGTCGGTCGCTCGGATCAGTTGGGGTGGGGCATGACGGCCAGCAGTGCCGATGATCAGGATGTGTTCATCGAGCGGCTCAATCCCGACAATGAAAACGAAGTCCTGACGCCCGACGGCTTTCAGCCGCTTGTCACGCGCAGCAGCATCATCAAGGTAGACGGCGCGCCCGATCGCGAAATCATCCTGCAATGGTCGCAAAACGGGCCGATCTTGCCTGGCAGACATTATGGGCTGAACGCCGTGACACCACCGGGCCATGTCGCCGCACTGGGTTGGACGGCCCTGTCCAGCCAGGACACTTCGCTGGAATTTGGCATGAAACTGATGCGCGCTCAGTCCATTGATGACGCCATAGAGGCCGGGCGCTATCTGGTCGCGCCATCGTTGAACATGACTTTGGCCGACAAAGACAGCATCGCGATGAAAACCGTTGGCGCATTGCCCAAGCGCGATGCCAACCACCAGACCTTTGGCCGCATGCCTTCGCCGGGCTGGAGGCAGGAAAACCGCTGGCAGGGCCGGTTGAATTATTCGGCCAATCCAGAGTTTCGCGACCCGGCCGGGGGGATTTTGGGCAATACCAACAACAAGACCGTCGATCGGCCCTTTCCGGTGCATGTGTCCTATGATTGGGGCGATGACCAACGCATCCAGCGCTGGCGACGCTTGATGCAGAACCGAGAGGTTCACACAC
>Ga0316205_10001224_pt1 | contig 35027 bp, 4 predicted proteins | sample 3monthpyrite_MG_FD_204941 | JGI IMG/M metagenome (GOLD analysis project Ga0316205, IMG submission 204941) | Microbial mat bacterial communities from mineral coupon in-situ incubated in ocean water Damariscotta River, Maine, United States -... | ecosystem: Environmental > Aquatic > Marine >...
TCAATTTTTTCTCCGCATCCACTTTTGTATTTGGGTTGAAAATATCACTTGCATTTACATTTGAATATAATAATTCACCTCCCCATTCTATATCCCAATTTTCATGTGCATATAATATAAATGCACCGGAATATATTTCACTGTCTGTATGCCATGCCAATCTTTCCCCAGATTTATAATTATAAGGCGTACAGACTACTGCTACCCAATCTTTTCCTTTAGTTCCAATAATATCTTCGCAACTCTTTACGTTTCTGTCTACCATTTCAACAACCGAATCCAGTGGTGTTCCTGTAGGATGCAGCGGAATTTCATTCATAATTGGACTATTTATAAGCTCTGCCGGAAGTAGATTATCTATAGGTAAAGCAGGTAATATACATCCTCTTTCCGCCTGTGATGGATTCTCCGCGCTATCATTATATGATACGTCGCCAGTTAATTCTTTATACTCCAAGCTTTTTACATAATTAGATATTTTCAAAAAAAGATCTTGTTCAAACACATCGTCAAACACTTTTACTCTTTCATTACTGTTATTCATTATCGCCCCAATATTTATTTATTTATTTATTTATTTATTTTAAAAATAATAATAATTTCAACTTATATTTACAGTTATTAACAAAATTGATATACACTTCTATTAGATAAACATATTTTTATGTGGCTCAATACTATAAGTTATTTATATTTAAATAGACCAATTTACCTATCAACTATTTCAAATAATATAAATCACTTTAACCACCCAATATGGACGTATTATTTTAGTGAACATAAATTCACTATAAAATATTCGAATATTTCTTCTTTTATTCATTATAGATTTATTATCAATTATACTCAATTTTTGATAGACATGTATTTATTTTGTTTATTTTACGCCTCATAGAATGGCCCCTATATTGTCCTCAATCAAAATTGAAAACAATATATTATATGTCTATATACTTAATTAATATCATTCATATGATGCTGTGTTATTGCTGACAGTGCACCTTGAAAGTACATGTGATTATTCAATCATATCGAGACATAAATTATACCCTTATTCATTTCTAACACTAACCGTTGGATTAAAACCAGAAAACTCACAAAAAACCCTGGCATGTCCCAATATCAACCTGTCATTGGGTATAAACAATCGATTCATATACATCTCAATATATGGGTTATTCTTAAATCCATATTGTTTAATCCCTTCATGCACTAACCTTATTCTGTTTAATAACGAATTATTATGATATTTTTTAAAGTACTCTACTAGCTCTTTGCATTGATGAAGAGTTTCATCTTTAGATAGCTTACTAATGCCTTTAAACTCCAATGAATCAATAAATCTCTCTACTTGCTGTGTCAGTTCACAATTTGTATTGATTGACTTACTATTAACTAATAAATTGTAAAAGGTATCTGATTGAAACTGTGAAAATGTTGATGCATCGAGCTCATTTGTAAAACTATTTAACACCCTTAAAGCATCCTGTTCATCAATCTCCCCAAAAGCAAAAAGTCGATTCAGCATAAAATCCTTAAACTTATATTTGCATTTCACAACATTCGAAGCATCAATTAATTCAGGTGCCGCTGCATAAGCACCAGCAATGACCGGAACGCCTGCCCACGCCGCTTCAATAATCACACGACCTAATGATTCAACACTTGCCATAGATGGAAATAAAAGTACATCTATTTTTGAATAAAAATTCCATATTTTTCTATAAGGCATATCCCCCAAGTATTGATAATCATTTTTGTTTATACCTAGCATTTCTAAATCATGCTTAATTTTTTTTATTGTTGCAGCGCTTCTTTCGGGAAACCCTGCAAATATAAACTTTGCATTTCCATTAGTCTGTTTATAATGCTTTGCAAACACCCTCATGACCTGACCGAAATTCTTACCCGGTGATATTCTTCCAATATAGCCTATTTTTAATTTACTTTTATCTGTCATATTTTTTTTCACGACATCTTCTGGTAGAGACGCCTGCATTGGATAACAAACTCTTGAGTTTATTTCTGTAATATGCTCAGGAAACACGCTAATAAAATACTGACGACAAAACTCTGATGGAAACAAACTCAAATCACCTTCTCGTGAAAGTGATTGAATCAACCATTCTTGCAAAAAGTAACCTGACCAGGAACTGGTTTGAACATCTCGAACAATATTAAAGTCTGCTTTATATTTTTCACGTATATAATGATATATAAAACCATATATTCCAGAGTTGCATACCACTGTATCATAATTTGATAAATATTCAGCAAAACACTCCATTTGTTTATCTGATGCATTTACTAAATCAAAAATATTATGCGAGTCTGCTTGTATATTATACTTATCTAATGCTTCACTATCAGCTAGTAAACGACTAATCTCATTATAGTAATGAAGTGCTCCACCTGATATTTTTTTTGACGAAAAATTATTATAAGAAATTTTTCTAGTCATTAAATTCACCTTCTAGCAAAATGTTTTCAATGCTTTCAATAATTGGCAACACCTGCTTGTCCTTCATAATAGAATAATGATCTCCTTTTAAGGTTTGAATAAATGTATTATTTACGTTCAAACTCACCCACTCTTTTCTGCGGTTTTTGTTTTCTGTCGTTATGTCATCATCATTAAAAAATATGTTAATTTTATCTGAATAAGGCTTCGCATGATATTTACCTAATGCTTTTATATTTGTCTTGAATACATCATACAATCTATTCAGATATTGTGTGTTCACCTCTTGACTTAACAAGCCTAATTCCTTCGATTTATCTAGTATAATATTTATTTTCTTGTGATCTTCTGCCTTATCTATTTCATCTTTGTATTGCATTAGCTTTATTGACTGTTGCCCCAGAATTTCAACAACAAAGTCCATGAGAATCAGACTTTCACCACTCTGTTGATAGCTGCTACTGATTTCAGATGGATCAATTAATACTAATTTCTCTATAACTTCTCCTTTGTGTTTCATTTGTATCGCCATTTCATAAGCTACAACGCCACCCATAGAATACCCTATCAATGTATAGGGTCCATTTGGCTGATGATGCTTTAGGCACCTGATATAATCAACTGCCATAGCCTCTATTGTGTCTATAGCAATCTCATCTGCTTCTAATCCCCTGGCCTGTAAACCAAAGACATTGAAATTCTTTAGCTGACTAACCATATCTCCATATGCTGTTAATAGACCACCTGCAGGATGCACACAATATACACTTTTACCTTTTCCATTATCTCTAAGACAATGTAAATTTTCGAATATTGGATTAAGGTTTTTAGAACGTAACAGTATTGATATATTTTTTACAGTCATCTGTTGAAACAATGTTGTTAGTGATATTTTTTGTTTAAAAACCAGCTCTAGTTGATTGTGTAGTTGCAACGCCAATAACGAATGCCCCCCTAAATCAAAAAAGTTATCATTAACTCCAACCTTATTGACTCCAAGCTTTAAAACACTTGACACCATTTGAACTAACTGCTCCTCAATAAGAGTTACTGGAGCTACATATTTATTTTTACTCTGGAATTGATCTAACTCGAATGCAGGTAATTCTTTATAATCAACCTTGCCATTGATTGATATCGGCAAGCCTTCAAGTATTCGATAACCTGATGGCTGCATATAGTCTGGTAATTGCTGTGCCAAATCATTTTTTAGTGCATCGAGAATTCCTTGATGTTCTTCTTCACATGATGCCTGACAAACAATATATGCCATAATGACTTCATGTTGTTTTACAATGCCTACTTTAACTGCACTTGCTATCACCTTTTCGTGTGATAAAAGGCGTTGCTCTATTTCGCCTAACTCTATGCGATAACCCCTTAGTTTAATCTGCTTATCTTTTCGACCCATATACGCCAGTTTTCCATCCCGCTGATATCGGACCAAATCTCCACTACGATACATCCGACTTCCTTCAATTGAACTAAATGGATTTGGAATAAATTTCTCTGCTGTCAATCCCATATTATTTATATAACCTCGAGCTAACCCCATACCACTAATGTAAAGTTCTCCCTCAACTCCAACAGGCACCGGCATTAAATTATTATCTAATATGTAAAGCTGTAGATTTTTTAGAGGACGGCCAATCGACACTTCTGTTTTCTTAAATTGCAGACTGTAATCACAGTAACTTGAGCAAACTGTGCTTTCGGTTGGCCCATAGGCATTGATAAAACGTTTACCTTGTCCTTGCCAGCGTTTTATAATGTCCTGATTGCAGGCTTCACCTGCTGATACTACAACTTCAATACTCGGATACACTTCTGGTGACAGAGTACTTAACAGAGTTGGCGGCAAGGTAATAGTGGATATTTCCCGAGTCTGGAGAAGTGTTTCTAACCGCTCCATTTGCACGATACGATCTCGGTGCCCAATATGTAACTGAGCTCCTGCACACAATGCTGTAAATATTTCTGAAACCGAGGCATCAAAACCACAAGAAGAAAATTGCAATACACGACTGTGTTTGTCAATACTGAACGCCTTTATCTGATTCTCAACCAGATTCTGTAAACCTTGATGATGCAGCAATGTACCTTTCGGCTCACCGCTGGACCCGGAAGTATAAATAACATAAGCCAATTGTCCTGCTGCGATGTTGATGTTGGGATCAGTGCTGGACTGTTGCGCTAAAGAAGCTGCAATTTTCTTTAAATTAAGGCAGTGTATTTGATCAGGAAACATCTCTTTTTCATTACAGATCAGCAATTGTATTCCAGCATCTTTGATCATATATGACACGCGTTGTTGAGGGTAATCAGTGTCAAGGGGAACATATGCACAACCTGCTTTTAATACACCTAAAATACTAATAATCAACTCAACACTGCGCGGTAGATAAATACCGATTAATGTTTCGGCTTCTACACCTTGTTGAAGTAAATAGCGTGCAAGTTGGTTAGCTCGTTGATCCAACTCTGCGTAGCTTAATTGTTGATTCTCATCAACCACAGCTATAGCATCTGAGCATTGTTTAGCCATCATCGCTATTTGATGGTGCACCGGCTGATGTTCCAACGTATAAAGCGGCGAATTCCATTGCATAAATTGCTGATGTTGTTCGGTTTCATTTAATATTGAAAATTGCGAAAGACAAATTTTTGGTCGACTAAGCGTAACATCCAGTAATTGCTGATAATGCCCAATCATCTGTTGAATAGTTTCGGCTTTAAACAAACTACGATTGTAATCAACTCGTCCATAGAAACAGCCTTTCGATTCTACCAACGAAAAGGTTAAATCAAATTGTGCAGCCGTGGTATCTGTTTCCAATATACTGAAGCTTAACCCAGGTAATACCCTTTCGCTTACCGGTGCATTTTGCAACACAAACATAACTTGATACAAGGGCGTGCGACTTAAATCTCGATCTGGTTGTAACGCTTGAACTAATTGTTCAAATGGCATGTCCTGATGAGCATAGGCTGCCAGTGCAGTGGCTTTTATCTGCTTAAGCAATTCTTCAAAACTTGGATCAGCTGACAAATCACCCCTTATCACCAGAGTATTGACAAAGAAGCCTATTAGTTTCTCCAAAGTATGGTCTTGACGATTAGCAATGGGTGTACCTACACAGATGTCGGTTTGACCACTATAACGCTGCATCAACATCATGAATACACTTAATAAAGTCATAAACGGTGTGACATGGTGTATTTTGCATATAGCAGTTACCTGTTCGCTAAGTTCTGCATTCAGCTCAAACGTTTCTATAGCGCCTTGATTACTTTGGATAGCGGGTCGAGGGTAATCTAACGGTAGCTCTAGAGCGCCAGGTAAGTTAGCCAGTTGCTTTTTCCAATATGCTTGTTGATGCTGCATAACTTCACCTGACAACCATTCGCGTTGCCACAGCGCATAATCTACATACTGGACTTCTAAATCCGCCAGATTTGCTTCACAGTCGCTCACATTTGCCTGATAAAGGGTAGCCACTTCATTGATCAATATGGAAGTCGACCAGCCATCAAAAACGATATGGTGCACTGTAAACAGCAGTACATGTTCTGTTGAAGATAAACGTAATAACCGACATCGAATCAGAGGACCACTGTTCAGGTTAAAGCCCTTTGTCACCTCCTCTTCTGCATTTTTTTTCGCTATTAATTCACGCTTGTCTTCAGCTAACTCTGTCAAGTCTGTTACTAACAAAGACAGTGTCATATGAGGAACGATTATCTGCAGCGGTTGACCTTGTTCATTACTGAAAACAGTTCTTAGAACTTCATGCCTCGCTATGACATTATTGATAGAAGCTTCCAGTGCAACTATGTTCAACACGCCTTGCAAGCGAATTGCTGTAGGTATGTTGTAAAGTGCCTGCTCATGATCAAACTGTTCTAAAAACCACAACCGTTGTTGAGAAAATGACAGGGGTAATGTCTGATCACGACTTGCAACTTCTATAGGTGGTAATGCCACCGAGCTAATCTGGGCATCGATTAGTGCGGCCAAACCAGAGATTGTGGCATATTCAAAAATGCTGCTTAAAGGCATATCTTGTTCAAATACGTGTCTAATTCTAGATACCAACTGCGTTGCCAATAAAGAATGACCTCCTAGCTCAAAAAAATTATCCTCGACGCCTATACGACCAACTTTTAACAGATCTTGAAAAATTTTAGTTAATAAAATTTCTGTGTCTGAACTGGGTGCAATGTATTGTACTTCACTACGTAATTGACCATCCGGTGAAGGTAATGCTTTACGATCAATTTTTCCGTTAGGTGTCAATGGCAGTGCATCCAGTGATATAAATACACTGGGAATCATGTAATCTGGTAGTTTGTGTTTCAGATGCTGACGCATCTCATGTTGGCTTAACTCAATTTGTGTAGAAACAACTAAATAAGCAACTAATCGCCTGTTTTCATTATGGCCGTAAACAATTACAATGGCTTTCTCTATAGATGGATGTTTAGTGAGTGACGACTCAATTTCACCCAGTTCTATTCTAAAGCCACGAACTTTTACCTGATGATCCTGTCTTCCTGAATACTCAATTTTACCATCTTCTAGATAACGCCCTATATCACCTGTTCTGTATAACCGAGCACCTGATATCTTACTGAACGCATTAGGCAAAAATTTCTCTGCTGTTAAGTCTGGCCGATCAAAATAGCCCCTGCATAATCCATCACCACCGATATAAACCTCACCAAAAACACCTAATGCGACAGGATTTAAATTTTCATCTAATAAATAAATCCCTGTATTATTAACTGGACGACCAATAGTTACTTTATCATCACGCAAAATTGAAATATAAGTCGAGTAAGTCGTATCTTCAGATGGGCCGTATAGATTAAATAGTTTTTCTACATTTGTATTGTCGTATATCTCTTTAACTAAACGCTCACTAAATGACTCTCCAGCAAGATTTATAACTTTTACTGATTCTGGTACTGCATTTATTTTTACTAATTGTGAAATAGCTGATGGAACCGTATTAATAACTTTAATTTCATTTTCAGACGACAAGTCATTGATATGAAGAATATCTTTCACTAAAAGAACTTTACCTCCACTACAAAGTGGAACAAATATTTCAAAAACAGACAGATCGAAACATATCGAGGTTGACGCTAACATTCCAGCCAACAATTCATCATTAAAAACCTGCAATGACCAATGAATCAGCGCAATCGCGTTACGATGAGTTATAGCAACTCCTTTAGGTCTACCTGTAGATCCTGACGTATAAATAATATAAGCAAGTCCATCTGGTTGTGGTGTAGAGCTAATATTATCAAAGGGAAACTGCTCAATAATATGCCAGTCATCATCAAGGCGAATTGTAAGTATCTGATCTTTATCCTCAACTTTTATCTCCGCCCCCATAGTTAATAAAACTTTAGCTTTAGAATCTTCTAGCATATAGTCTATTCTATGCTGCGGATAATCAGGATCCAAAGGTACATAGGCTGCATTTGCTTTTAATATACCAAGCATACCAATTATCATTTCTAAAGATCTTTCAACACATAAGCCAACTACATTTTCGGCCTCAACTCCTTGCGATATTAAGTAGTGAGCCAACTGATTAGATCTAATATTCAACTCACTATATGTTAAAGATTCAGAACAACAAACCAACGAAATAGCATCTGGTGTTGAAATAGATTGCTGATAGAACAGCTGATGTAAACAACTATCATAAGCATAATCAAACCGAGTTTGGTTCCACTCATTTAGTATCAGTTGTTTTTCATCGTCAGGTAACATTTCCATGTCGGCAATAGATTGAAATGGGGTGTTTATTGCCGAGTCGAGCAAGCATTTAAAATGCTTAATTAAACGTTCTATACGACTGCGATTAAATAGGTCAGTATTATACTCGACCACCCCACTAAGCCCACCAATAGATTCAGAGAGCTCCATAGTTAAATCAAACTTTGACCTTGTATTGGCAATTTCTAAAGGAGTTAATTCTAAACCAGGTAACTTAAGCTCACCTATGGGTGAATTTTGAAACACAAAAAATACCTGAAATAATGGTGAATAACTTAGCTGCCTTTCAAGACCCAAAGCCTCTACTACATTTTCAAATGGAACATCTTGATTATCAAATGCTTCAATAGTTGTTTGCTTTATCATCTCCAGTAAATCTGTAAATGGCATATGAGGCTTTATTTTCGTACGTAGCACCAAGGTATTAACAAAAAAACCTATCAATGACTCCAATGATTTATTTTGTCTATTGGCAATAGGTGTACCCACACAGATATCACTTTGCCCTGTATACTTATGTAGCAATACAGTAAACACACTAAACATTGCCATAAATAATGTAACATCATGTTCAGAGCATAATGCAGTAAACTTTTCTAGTATAGAATTAGAAACATTAAAACTAATGGTGTCACCATTATGTGTTTGCACTGGTGGTCTTGGATGATCAGTTGGTAGCTCTAGAATAGATGTACAAGACAGTTTATTTTTCCAATAGTTTATTTTATCTAGCAACAAATCCCCATTTAGATATTCCTTTTGCCAAAGCGCATAATCAATGTACTGTATTTTCAACTCATCCAATTCTGATATAGTATTCTCAGAATATGCCGAATATAGATCAACAATTTCTTTAATTAAAACACCAATAGACCAGCCATCAAATACAATATGATGCATATTAACTATAAGTATGTATTTATCATGGTCAGTTTTAATCAAACAAACACGGAAAAGCCCAGCCTTTTTTAAATCAAAACTGTAGTTTGCCTCATCCGATAAATATATATTTATATTTTCATTCTTAACTTGATTACTAAATGATGAAATATCAATGACATCGAACTCTTGCAAATGATTATCACAAACGACCTGATAAGGCTTTCCATCATCTTCTAAAAATGCCGTACGAAGTATTTCATGACGATCAACAATAGCCTTGAAGACTTTGTTTAATAACGAAACATTCAATTCGCCTCGTACATTTAAAGCAAATGTAATATTATATGCATCATTTCCTTTGTCCAGCTGATCCAAAAACCATAAACGACTTTGAGAGAACGAAAGAGGTGACATTTCCTCCCTATCATATTTTTTAACAGAAATTGATGATAGACTTTTATAATTGGCCTGTTTTAAAAAGCTTACAATCTCTGATTTAAAGCTTTTAATATCAGCCAGCAATTCTTTTGTAAGTACACCTTTTGGCGCATTACACCGAAGACAATCATTTTCCAGATAAAGCTTTACATCAAGATTCATCAATTTAGAAATTAAATCATGTACCATTATATTTCTACTTCTTCTCGTTCATCATTCAAGTTATTATGTGAATTAACTTTGTCCCTGGCCCAAACCACAGCTCGAATATATTGTGAAAGTTGCCGAACTGTCGTTTCTTCAAACAAAACTCGTAACTCAAAATCTATTCCCCAGTAATCTCGAACGCGTGCCGCAACCTGCGTGGCTAATAAAGAATGTCCGCCTATATCAAAGAAATTGTCATTAACACCTACTTTATCAACCTCTAAAACTTGTTCAAAAATTTTAACTAACGCAGTTTCAATCTTATTATCTGGCGCCACATATATTCTTTTCATTTGCTGCTGCACATCAATAACAGGCAGCATAGATTTATTTATTTTTCCATTATTGTTAAGTGGCATTTCACTCAACCAGGTTATCGTGGCAGGCAGCATATATTCAGGTAATTTTTCTTTTAAATATTGTCTTAGTTCTTTATCTAATATTTCAGTATCTGAAACGACATAAGCCGCCAAATATTTTTCTCCTGGTGTACTTTCTCTGCAAACAACGACACTATCCTGTATTCCCTGATAAGAATTTAAAACAACTTCAATCTCACTTGGTTCTATTCTATATCCTCGTAATTTAACTTGATAATCTACACGCCCAATATATTCAATAATTCCGCCTTCACAATATCGACCAAGATCACCCGTTTTATACATACTGCTATTTATACTATTACAAAATATATTTCTTATAAACTTATCCGACGTTAATTCGTGTTGGTTTATATATCCCCTGGAAACACCTTCGCCTGCTATATATATCTCACCTACAACACCAATAGGTACTGGTGATAGATTTTTATCCAATATATAAATCGATGTGTTATCTATAGGCTTTCCAATGGCTGGTAAGTCACACCACGACTGCGGATCACTCCCTAGTCTGTATGCAGTTACAACATGAGACTCTGCTGGTCCATATTGATTTATCAATGAACAGTCAGTATTCATGAAAAAATCTCTTAACGCGGGTGTTATTTGTAACTGTTCACCTGCAACAATTATTTCTTTAACACTTGCATTCGATTTCAACAACTCTGCATTGGTTTTTTCCAAAAACAACAGCACCGCAACGGGAAGGAACAACCGCTGTATACTATTATCCTGAATAATATTACTTAAACACGAAATATCACTATGCTGTATTTCAGTAACAACAACCAAAGAACCACCACTTAACCAGGTAGAAAATATTTCCTGAAATGACACGTCAAATGAAATAGAAGCAAACTGTAATGTCGTTGGGCAATTAATGCTTTTCTTTAATTGCCAGTGTATCAAATTCAACAAGCTATGTTGCTCCATGGCTATACCTTTAGGTTTACCCGTCGAACCAGAGGTATAAGTAACATAGACTAAATCGTCTTTTACTGTCGGTATATTAAGATTTTCGTCACTATATTTCTCCAAAGTATCCATATCATCATCAATATAAATCACCTGTAAATGATCACTAATGTCATCAATATGTCTATCAATAAAATTTTCTGTCAATATACTCCTTTGTGTTAGTAGATGAGAAACATTTGCATTTCGTAACATGTATTGAAGTCGCTCTTCAGGATATTTTATATCCATTGGAACATATGCAGCACCTGATTTAAGTATAGCTAGTAAGCTTATTAGCAAATCAGATGAACGCTGCATACATAAGCCAACCAAACTGCCTCCTACCACACCATGTTCCCTCAAATGACATGCGAGCTGGTTGGCTTTTTTATTTAACACCTGATATGTGATATTTTGATTTTCATATATAATAGCAATTGAATCAGGTGTTTTATCTGCCTGATGTTCAAATAACTCATGAATACTTGAATCAAAATCATACGCTACAGCAGTGTCATTCCAGTCATTAAGTAATTTATAATTTTCTTCAGCATTTAGTAACGGTAATTCACTTATAGGGCGTTTACAATCTTTCACAATTTCCAGTAATAGCTTTTCATAGTGCGATATCATTTGACGAATCGTTGATGCTTTAAATAATTTACAATTATATTCAAATGCTCCAGATATCACGCCTTGCCACTCCGTCAAAGAAGCGGTTATATCAAATTTGGTTGTACCAGTCATAGAGTCAAGTAATTCTATATCTAATCCAGATAATTCCAGCTTATTTAAAGGTGCATTCTGCAATACAAACATAACCTGAAATAATGGTGAACGGCTTAAATCACGTTCAGGCTGTAATTCTTCGACTAGCTTTTCGAAAGGAATATCCTGATGTTCGTAAGCAGCTAATGTGGTTTCTTTAATTTGAGTTAAAAACTCATCAAAATCTGGATTGTCAGTTGCATCTCCCCTCAGTACGAGTGTATTTACAAAAAAACCGATTAGTTGTTCGAGTTCAGCTCTTGAACGATTTGCAATAGGCGTACCTACATTAATATCATACTGTCCACTATAACGCTGTATCAACACCATGAATACAGCTATGAGCAGCATAAATGGAGTCACTTCATAACGTTTACTGGTTTCGTTTATTTCATCCGTTAACTGTTTTGAAAATTCAAAACATTCCATATCACCCTGATATGTTTGAACCGCAGGACGCGGAAAATCTGTAGGTAAATTAAGTACATGTGATGATGTTATTAGTTGGTTCTTCCAATACGATTTCTGTTTTTCTAAGCGCTCACCGAACAACCAGCTTCTCTGCCATACAGAATAATCAGCATATTGCACTGGTAAATCAGTTAACTGAGAAGTATGACGCTGAACATATGCATTATATAATTCAGCTATTTCATTTACTAATATACCGGTAGACCAACCATCAGCAACAATATGATGCGTAGTCAACAATAACACGTGTTCATGTTCCTGCATTCGAATCAACAGGCTGCGTATTAATGGGCCACTCTCTAAATCAAATGGTCTTGTAGCATCCTGTTCAATTATTAACTGTAACTGCTCTTGACGTATTTTATAATCTGCGATTGTTTCAATATCTACTGTATCCAGTAATAATTCAAGTTTTGGTAAAACCACCTGGTAAGCTTGACCGGATTGTTGCTTGAATACAGTTCTGAGTACTTCATGGCGCCTGATCACTTCGTTTATAGATTTATTTAAAGCATTAATATTTAAATCCCCTGCCAACTTTATTGCTGAAGGCATATTATAAAATGCATTATTCTGTTCTAATTGATCTAAGAACCATAATCTCTGTTGAGCATAAGACAATGGGATTGGCTGATCTCTAGAAATCAATTTTATTTTGTCATCACTAACCAAGTCATTGTCCGATGCAGATAAATCAAGTATCTCAACAAATGCCGCTATATTCGGGTATTCAAAGAATAAACGTAATGATATATCATTCACATAGTGCTTACGTAATCGTGATGCTACCTGTGTCGCCAGTAAAGAATGCCCACCTAATTCAAAAAAGTTGTCATTAACTCCTATTCGTTCGATGCCTAATACATCTGACCATATTGAAGCCAACAAACTTTCCATTTCGTTTCTTGGAGCCACATATTCCTGATTCGATAACGTCGTCATATCAGGTGCAGGCAATGCCTTACGGTCTATTTTACCATTTGGTGTTAAGGGCATTTTTTCTAACATCACAAAAGTATTAGGCACCATATAATCAGGAAGTTTAGTTTTAGCAAAATCTAATAATTCTGCGCTTGTTAAAGTTAGTGTTTTGTTATCATATGCAACCACATAAGCGACTAAACGCTTAATCGCTGATTTATCCTCACAAACAGTGACAACAACTTCCTTTAACTGTTGGTGTTTCATCATACTGGCTTCGACTTCACCAAGTTCAATTCTAAAGCCTCGAATTTTTACCTGATTATCGATACGCCCAATAAACTCAATATTTCCATCTGACAACCAACGGCCTATATCACCAGTTTTATAGATAACATCACCATAGCTTTCTGTATATGGGTTATTAACAAAGCTAAGTTTAGTTTTTTCTTCATTATTCCAATACCCATTACCCACACCAATTCCAGATACACATATTTCACCTGCTACTCCTACAGGTTGTAATTGCAAATATTTATTGACTATGTGAACCGATAAATTAGGCAATGGTTTACCTATAGAAACATGCTGCTGAGATCCAGTTATCGGTGATTTTATAATTCTTTGCGTGATATCATCAGATGCCTCTGTTGGGCCGTAAGCATTAACCACAAATATATCCGGAAATAATGTGAGCCACTCATTAACCAATTTAATCGATACGGCTTCACCTGTGGTCATCAACAAACGTAATGATGAAAACAAAAACTTTGATTCCGGCAATGCTCTTATGTGGTCTAACAACAACTGAATTATCACTGGAACTAGTTCAATTAATATAATCTTTTCAACTTCAATTTGTTTAATTAACTGTGAAACATCTGTAACATCATGTTGTATTACCGTTTTACCACCACATAAAAGTGGCCCTAAAAACTGCCAAACTGATATGTCAGAAGAAGCTGGAGCAGTTTGTAAAAAATTAAATTTTTCAGATATATCTAATGTCTTATATTCACCATATATGTGATTCATTGCTCCGGCATGATGTATCAGTGCGCCTTTGGGTTTTCCCGTTGACCCCGATGTATAAATCATATAGGCATTATCTGAAGGCAGAATTGTGACATTAGGATTTGTATTATCATGCTGCATAATCAAATCCCAGTCCTTGTCTAAACAAATAATCTGAATTTCATTTTGTTTAGGAATTTTATCTAACAGATCAAACTGTGTTAATAATACTGTGCACTGAGAATCATTAATCATATGTGCAATACGTTGAGGTGGATACATCGCATCCATTGGCACATATACCCCTCCCATTTTCAATACACCCAAAACACCTATTAACATTTCAATTGATCTTTCAGCGCACAAACCAATTAATGATTTTTCTCGTATACCCTTTGTTATAAGGAAATTAGCAAGTCTATTAGCCTGTATATTTAATTGTTCATATGATAATCGATCTTTTCCATCAACAATGGCTATAGCATTCGGAGTTTCGTTAACCTGGCACTCAAATCTTTTGTGCAAACAAAGATCAGGAAATGTTAGTGATTCGCCTTTAAATTCATTTATGAGTAACGTTTTTTCCGATGTTGTCAAAATATTAAACGTCGATAATTTATGTTCAGGTCGATCAGTAATATTTATCAAAAGAATCTCAAAATGCTTTATCATTCGCGCTATTGTTGATTCCTTAAATAGGTCAGTACAATATTCAACAACTCCATAAAGCTCACCTGCACGCTCAGTTAAATCTATAGACAAATCAAAATTGGATGTTTTTAAATCAACATTAACTGGCGACATTTCCAATGTCGAAAATATCGACACATCTTCCATAGGCGCATTTTGAAGCGAAAACATGACCTGAAATAACGGAGAGTTATTTAAACTTCTCTCAGGTTGTAACTCCTCGACTAAACGCTCAAATGAAATATCCTGATTACCATACGCTTCTAATGTGGTAGTCTTTATTTGTGATAAAAAATCAGAAAAGCTCATGTCATTAGATAAGTCACCTCTTAGCACTAATGTATTTACAAAAAAACCGATTAATTTTTCTAACTCACCTCGCGTACGATTTGCAATTGGGCTTCCTATACATATGTCGTGCTGATTACTATAGCGATGAATAAGTATCATAAATGCTGATAACAATACCATAAACAATGTAGCATCTTCATTATTGCCTAGCTTGTTCAACTTAGCAGTTATATTTTCAGGGAACTTAAAATGATAAAGCTTACCAGCAGTAGACTGAATTTTTGGTCGGTTATAATCAATGGGTAAGTTTATTGATGATGGAGCACCAGATAATTTATTTTTCCAATAATTAAGCTGGTTTTGTAACACATCACCTTCCAACCATTGGTGCTGCCATATTGAATAGTCAGAATACTGAACAGGCAATGGCAATAATGTAGAAGCCTGATTACTGGCTGATGCATGATATAAAGTGACAATTTCATTTACTAGTAAGCCGGTAGACCATCCATCCGAAATAATATGATGCAAAGTCAGAACCAATATATGCCTTTCATCATCAATTCTAAACAAGCAGCCCCGTATTAGTGGGCCTTCTTGAAGATTAAATACACCTTGTGCTTCTTTTTCTGCAGCTAGTATCGCATCCTCAATATTCATAGCCCCGATAATCGGCAAGTTAATCTTTAACTCAGGGTATATAAGCTGAGTTGGATTATTTTGATTATCCTGTTTGAATACAGTACGTAATATTTCATGTCGTTGAACAACGACATTTAACGCATGCTCGAGATGACCTACATTAAGCATACCATCTAGTTTAACAACAGCAGGAATATTATAAGCACTACTTATCGGTTCTAGTTGATTGATAAACCATAAGCGTTGTTGTGCAAATGAAAGTGGAATTGGTTGAGTGCGATCTTCACACGTAATAGCCGGTAATAATACTGCTGTATCACCTTTACCACTATTTTTTACTAGTCGAGAAAAGTCCTCCAGTGTCGGATGTTCAAATACATTACGCAAAGGTAATTCAAGTTCAAAATGCTGTCTTACCTGGGATATAAGCTGGGTTGCTAGCAGCGAGTGACCACCCACTTCAAAGAAGTTATCCTCAATCCCTACCTTATCCAGTCTAAGTAATTCCATCCAAATTTCAGCTAACTTTTTTTCAGTGCTAGTTTGAGGTGCAATATAAGCTTTTTGAGTACCATCATCTATCTGGCTTAATTCAGGTAAAGCTTTACGGTCTACTTTACCATTAGGTGTTAAAGGGAGGGTTTCCAGAAAGATGAATAATGATGGCACCATATAGTCTGGTAATTGCTCACCAAGACTTTGTTTTAATAAAGGCACCAGTTCGCGTGCGGTCTTTCCCTGCATAGGTCTATTTGCAAAACGCGCCAGGTCAGAGCCAAGATTATCCTGACCAAACGGTCTTTTTATTTTGCTTAAATCAAAATCGACAGCTGCCCAAGGACCATCTTTTCGTTTAAGAATAACATCAAATTCACCTTTAGAATAACCTTGCGACCAGTCAATTTCAATTTCGTAAGGCTGTGTTTCTGCTAATGACCAAAATATATTGGGATCAAGCATAAATTTATTTATCTGGCTTATTTCATCTTGTAACTCTTTTAATTTCTGGTACCGATTTTTATCTGTTTTTAAGGCTTCCCAAAGTAAACTATCTTTTTCAGTCCGTGAATTACTAATTTTTGCTAAACCTAATATATCGGGTTTATTTCTTTCGAGATAATGTACCAGTTTATCAATGTCTATTTGATCCTGTTGCCAATCAAACCAGTCAAATTCAGGTTCGGGCATTTGGTTAGTATTGATATATAAAATAACATCATAACGGTAGCAGCTGAGCTCGTTAATACTTTTATGTTGTTTAGGTAATATTTCTATGTGTGAAATTTCTGGTATTTCATCTCGTAATAACTGAAAGTACCTTGGGTCTATTAATAATTCATTTTCATAAAACAGTTGTTTTTGTACCTTTTGGAATAAATCAAGACAACATTCATTGTCTCCCTCTTTAAAGCATTCTACCGAACTATGAAACGCAGGCAGTAAACCATAATGACGTATATCACCTATGAATATTCGTCCACCTGCTATAACATTTTTAACTGCCTGCTTTATTACTTTGTTGAAATATTGACTATCAGGAAAGTACTGTATAACTGAATTTAAAATAATTGTGTCGTAATGTTTATTATCGAATAATTGAATATCATCTGCCATTGCCTGAGTAAACTTAATAGAATCAATATCTAAATCTAACTCCGTCAAATTACTTTCAATGTAGTTTAAAGCTTGCTGTGAAAAGTCACTGGCATGATAACTTGTACTATGGGGGGCAACCTGAAACAAAATGAGACCAGTACCACAGCCTATTTCCAGCACATCTCCCGGATCCTTAGATAAAATCCGAGTAACAGTAGTATCCAGCCATTCGTTCATTTCATTTAACGGTATTGCTATTTCATTATAACTACTATTCCAGCTAATGAAATTTCTAGTAGCTTTAGTCCCTACTGCTCGTTCAACATAAGTTTGTTCATATACCTGTTGCCATTGAGTTACCTGCTGCTGGGAATGTTCATTGAGCACATCTGATTTTATATCATCAACATTTCCAAGTTGTTCTGCAACAATATATGCCACTAGACGTTTATCACCTTTTATATCCTCACTCGCCAAAACAATACTTTCATGTACCGCATCATGTTCACTAATCAGTGTTTCAATTTCACCCAATTCTATGCGGTAACCGCGTATTTTAACCTGATGATCCAATCTGCCCAAATATTCAATTGCCCCATTTTCCTGGTAACGTGCCATATCACCAGTTTTATAAATTCTGTCCCCTTTCCTGTTATTGAATGGGTTTGGTATAAATTTCTCAGCCGTTAACTTCGCTCTATTAATATAACCTCGTGCCAGACCGGCACCAGCGATATATAATTCACCTGCTACATTCTGTGGCACCGGTTCTAGACACTCGTCCAGTATATAAAGCTGCGTATTGTCTATTGCATATCCAATGGGTACTGATAACGAATTTACATCTGACTGCTCGCACTGCCAATGACTCACATCTATTGATGCCTCTGTTGGCCCATAGAGATTAAATAACTTGGCATCCATACGTTTATGAAATTCTTTGACATGCTCTGGTTTGAGAGCTTCTCCACTGCATACAACTTGACGAATACTTTGACAATTATGTGATGGTAAAGCCGCAATGAACACATCTAACATTGAAGGCACAAAATGTAATGTGGTAACCCTTGTTTGTTCGATTAAATTTGTTAAATATACAGGGTCTTTATGACCATCGGGTTTAGCTAGAACCAGCGTAGCACCCGTAATTAGAGGCCAAAAAAATTCCCAAACTGATACATCAAATCCGTAAGGCGTTTTTTGCAACACAACATCATCAGTGTTCAACTGTAGAGTTTTTTGCATCCAGTGCAATCTGTTAATCAGTCCTTTATGAGAAACACCAACCCCTTTTGGTTTACCTGTTGATCCTGATGTGTAAATAACATAGGCCAAACTATCGGGCAAAGAATTCCTTGATATCGGCGTTACAATTTGATCAGCTAAATCTGGTTCAATTCTATCCAGACATTTTGTAGTTATATGGCTATCATCTATGAGACTCAGTAGTTTTGTCTGTGTTAAGACTAAAACTGGATGAACATCATCTAATATAAATTGAATTCGATGCTTAGGATAATCCGGATCAAGTGGGAGATAAGCACCACCAGCTTTTGCTATACCTAATAATGAAACTACCATGTCAACTGATCGATACAAACAAATACCAACCAGTGCGTCCTCTTTCACTCCTGATTTTCGAAGGTAATGCGCTAATTGATTACTTCGTTTATCCAGTTCAGCATAACTTAGTTTCTGACCTTTATAAATTAAGGCTGTTTGATCAGGGGTTAATTTAGCTTGCTTCTCTAGTTGATTTTGAATGACATCGCAATCTGGAAAATGCACGTCAGTTTCATTCCATTGTATCAATATCTGCTGACGTTCAGTTTCTTTTAACAATTTAAGTTGATTAACACGCTCTAACGGATCACTTATAATGCTCGACAATATTATTTTAAAGTGATCAATTGTTCGATTAATCGTCTGCACTTTAAACAGATCTGTACTATATTCTAATGAACCAAATAATCCTTGCTCTTCCTCAGATAATGATAAGAACATATCAAATTTAGTAGTGCCACGATCAATTTCCAAAGGAGTTAATAAAACATCAGGTAATTCCAATTTACCCTTTGGTGTATTATGTAATGCCAGCATAACCTGAAATAACGGAGTTCGACTTAAATCACGCTCAGGCTGTAAAGCCTCTACTAATTGTTCAAATGGAATATCCTGATGTTCATACGCATCCAAAGTTGTGTCTTTTATTTGCAATAAAAAATCAACAAAGGTAGGTGAATCGCAGAGCTTCCCCCTAATTACCAGCGTGTTCACAAAGAAACCAATCAGTTTTTCAACTTCTGAATGCGTTCGATTTGCTATAGGTGTACCAACGGAAATATCTTTTTGATTACTATAACGTGACATTAGTACCATAAATGCAGCCATTAAAACCATAAATAATGTCACATCATATTGTCGTGTTATTTCATATAAACCGACTGCTGTGTCATCAGCTATTTTAAACTTAACTGCTGATCCATTATATTTTTGTATAACCGGTCGATTATAATCGCACGGTAACTGCAATGCCGTAGGCGTACCAGATAATTTCTGTTTCCAGAAATCAAGTTGTTTGGCCAATATATCACCTGTTAAAGATGCCTTTTGCCATATTGCATAGTCAGCATATTGTATAGGTAAAGACGGTAATGGATTATCACGTCCGTTAAGGTAAGCCGTATAAAGTGTTGCTATTTCATTAACTAGAATTCCCGATGACCATCCATCAGAAATAATATGATGCAGATTTAACAATAGTATATATATAGTTTTATTGGGATTTAGTAAACGAACTCGTATCAGAGAATCAGTAGTCAAATCAAATGGAAGTAAAGCCTCCTCTTCAGCAATACGAGTTATAGCATCTTCACTTGATTCATCTTCTTTCAGTTCCAGCTTTTCTGGATGTATTGTAATTTGCAGATTCTCTGAAATAACCTGTATCGGTTCGCCATCAATATTTTTAAAATTCGTACGTAAAGATTCATGACGCATTATAATGGTATTTAATGCTGCCTCTAGTGCATTTACATTCAACACTCCTTCTAATTTAACTGCAATTGGAATGCTGTAAAATGAATTCTCAGGCACCAACTGATCTAGAAACCACAATCGCTGTTGCGAAAATGAGCAAGGGATAGCTTTATCAGCATAATCTTGAATATTACGTGCCATTATCGTTTGTTTATTAACAGTACCTTTACCCTGCTTACGCAACATTAATGACAATAGCTCTTTTTTCTTCTTTGATAGTTTATCTAACTCAATACCTGATGAACTCATTATCATTTTCCCTTTAACACATTTTTAAAACTATAATTTAATTTATATATTTAAGTTTAAAATTAATTAAATTAACTGATATCCTCAGTTTCGTTTTTTAACAAATAGTCAATTTCATCTTCTGAAAGTCCATCCAAATCTTCTAACAACCCAAGCACATCGATATCATTAACTCCCTGCAATTGATAATTAACAATCATTTCTGCTAGGTCAGATATATTTTTTTGAGTAAATATTTCACGTATGGGAACTTCAACATGTAACTCCTCACGTATTTTATTGATTAATTCTGTCGCTAGAAGTGAATGCCCCCCCAGTTCAAAAAAATTATTTGTCATACTGACTTGTTTTAAACCGAGTATTTCAGAAACCATCATACCAACTTTTTCCTCCATTAATGTACTCGGCCCAACAAACTCTTCATGTGATTGCCCATCAGAGAATACACCTGGAAGATTTGATCGATCTACTTTTCCGTTGTGATTTAAAGGTAAGGCATCAAGACACACTATAACCGAAGGCAACATATATGAAGGTAAATACGCTTTAAGGTGTTCAGTTAAATCATCAGATACTAAAATTGCAAACTCTACCGGCACTACAAAAGCCACAAGAATCTCATTTCCAATACTAGTTGTTTGTACTAGGCATACGGCACTTTCAACATCAGCATGTTTTACCAGGTTTGATTCAATCTCGCCAAGCTCTATTCGATACCCTCTTAACTTTATCTGAGTATCTACACGACCTATAAATTCAATATTCCCATCGTCGATAGACCTTACTAAATCACCTGTTTTATATAATCGTTCACCCTTAGCTCTAGAAAATTTATTAGGAATAAACTTTTCAGCGGTTAAACCTGCTTTTGAATAATAACCCCGCGCAAGTCCAGCACCACCAATATACAACTCACCTACTGCACCTTTAGGTACTACATTCAGACTATCATTAAGAATGTATGTCTTTATATTTGCTATAGGCTGTCCAATAGGTGTGATATCACATTCGTGCTGTTCACTACAAACCCACGCTGTTGTACAAACTGTTGACTCTGTCGGCCCATAAGCATTGATAAATCGACGACCAACACGCCACTTGTTAACAATCATTTGATCACACAACTCACCTGCAGATACTATTGTACAATTTTTTGGTAAATCACTTTCTTTAAGGTGCCTTAAAACTGTAGGCGGCAATGTCATTCGATCTATGTTTTCTGTTTTAATATAACGACTCAGATCTGATATAATTTCATTTTGTGAAATTTCAGGTAAATGCAAAGTAGCCCCAGACAGCAAGGAAGTAAATATTTCAGATACCGACGCATCAAAACTCATTGATGAGAATTGAATAATATTATTTGTTGGCCCAATATCAAATAATTTTATTTGAGCCAGTACTAAATTACTTAAACTCCTATGCTGTACCATAACACCTTTGGGTGTGCCCGTAGAACCCGAGGTATAAATGACATAGGCTAGATTATCCATACTCACACCGGGATCAACCAACATACTATTCTTTGCGACTTTCGGTAGTGCCATATCCAGACACAAAACCTCACTCTTTACACCAGAGAATAATGTTTTATACTTCTGTTTACTTAAAATTAATGCTAAATTTGCATCATCGATAATATTATTAATTCTTGATTCTGGATAATCAGGATCGATAGGAACATAACCTCCACCAGCTTTCATTATGGCTAGTATTGAAACGATCATGTCTATACTTCGTTCAATACATACACCAACCAGTGATTCACTACATACCCCATATTGCTGTAAAATTACCGCGAGGTCATCTGCACTATTATCTAGCTGCTCATAACTCATAGAAACAGTAGATGATTTAACAGCTATGGCTTTTGGATTATGTTTTTTAGCTTGATGCTTGAATAACTTATGTACACATTGTTCTCGATCAGAAAATAATTGATCAGTAGTATTATTATCAAACACAATCTGTTTATATTCATTGCTAGGAATACAGTTAAAATACTCCAAAGCACGGTCAGCATCATCCAACACTTCATTAAGAACATGCTCATAACGTTTAAGATAATGCTCCATCGTTGAAGGTAAAAATAAAGCACAATCATACTCAAGATTAATAGTTAAACCTGCATCTTCAACAACAGATAATGTTAAATCGAACTTTGATGTTTTGAATGACATATCTTCTTGAAAAATTTCCACACCAGGTATCTGCAAGGTTTCACTTTTCGCATTTTGCATAACAAACATAACTTGAACGAGAGGCGAATAACTCATATCTCGATCTGGTTGTAAAGCTTCTATCAATTGCTCAAATGAGACATCTTGATTAGTTAATGCTTTCAAATTTTTATGTTTAATTTGTTGCAATAATTCAATAAATGTTTGTTGCGGTGAAATCTTACCTCGAATGACTAAAATATTAGCAAAAAAACCAATAAGATTTTCTAGCTCATTGTGTGAACGATTCGCTGAAGGTGTACCTATACATATATCCTTTTGTCCAGACTGACGATACATAAGCAACATAAATGCCGTCAGTAAAGTAACATGTAATGTAACACTATGATCTGCACTAAATTTTTTTAATTTTTCACAAATATTATCATTTATCTTAATACTTTTCCTTTCGCCAAAAAAACGCTGTTCAGCTGGACGCATTTTATCTAAAGGCAACGATAATAATTTAGGCGCTTCTTTAAGCTCTTCTAACCAATAATTAAGCTGTTTCGATACCAAATCAACTGTTAATTTATTATTCTGCCATACAGCATAGTCTTTAAACTGAACGGGCAATTCAGGCAGTTCAGATAGACTGTTTTCAATAATTGACGCATAGTAAAATTGAATTTCACGGAGTAGTACATTTATAGACCAACCATCAGAAATAATATGATGCATATTAATAACAAGAAAATATTCGTCTTGTTTTAACCTCATGGCTTCAACTCTAAATAGTGGCAATAATGTTAGATCAAATTCCCGATGAACAGATTCATCTACCCAACCTTCAACACTATTATCTTCCGAGCCCTGTATAATCTCAGCATTAGTTACTTGTAATATATCAGCACCTTTATATGGTGCATGAATTTTTTGACTAGGCTTTCCGTCAATGAGTTCAAAGGTGGTTCTTAATATCTCATGCCTTTGAACTATTTTTTCTAAAACCCTGTTAAGAACATCAAAATTTATTAAACCTTTCACCCGCAAACAGAAAGGCATATTATACACAGCTTTATTATTGCTTATTTGATCGATGAACCACAGCCTTAATTGACTACCGGACAAAGGAATGGCGTCATAATCAGAATGCGCTACAATTGGATTTATTTTTCGAACAGTATTTATCGATTTCATTGAATCAACATGCTGCGCAATAGCAACAACAGTAGGCGCCTCAAATAGATCCAAAGCTGTTATTTCAACACCAAATATTTCCCTTGCTCTAAAACCAAACTGTACTGCTAAAATTGAATCCCCACCGGAAGTAAAAAAATCACTATTAATAGTTGCATTCATATCACCTAATAACTCTTTATAAAGTCGAAGAACTATTTCTTCACTATGAGTCCTTGGGCATGATAACGATATATCAGAAATTGGTTTATTATTTCTAGCTTTAACTATACTGTTAATATCAATCTTACCATTAGCCGTAAGAGGAAACTCCTCTACAAATACGAATGCACCTGGAATCATATAATCAGGAAGACGTTTTTTAACAAATTCTAACAACTCTACTTCTTGTAATAATTGTGCTTGATTCACATAGCTATTATCTTCATTAATTTGTGAAATATATTTTTGTTGCTGAGATCTAGTTGCATATATATTAAATAACCCTGTCCCTTCCAATAAAGAATCCTGCTCAACTATCATGGTAAAACCATGCATACTTAACAGCGACTTAATTGTATCTAAACGATTATTAATATCATGTACCTCAATAACAACCTGACTAATAATCTCCCAATGATCATCCCTGATACCATCTAAAACATCTTTTTCACTTTTTTCTACATCAATTTTAAGAAGATCAATTTTTCTAATTGAATGTTCATCTATTACATCAGATAGTCGTCGAAGTTTACACTTATAGGTTTTCGCGTCAAACCGCCCTGCCATCATGTTATTTATTTCATCATTAGATAACTCGCCTCCATTTTCTGCGAATTTAGTTACGACTTTCTTGTCGCCTTCTTCATCAGTATAACAACCAGACATAATTGTATTATTCTGGTAAAAATTGAACTCAACTAATTTATTATCTGATGACAACCCATAATCACATAACGTGACAGCAGGTGCATAAAGTTCTAAGTTTACACCCAAAACTTTACTTAACGGTGGTATTGGTTCGAATGCAAACACTTTAACGTTTTTGTATTTATTAGCGAGAAACAGACTAAACATACCGATATTTGCCCCCACATCCATAATGCAATCGCCATCATTTATTAGGATATTATTTTTAGAATATGTACTATCCTCATATATTTCCTTATATAAAAAATCTGTCTCATTACGATTAAAATGCGCTATTGCCATGCCATTGGGCAAAATATGCCTTTGATAACTATCGATCTGCGGCATATTTTTTCGATTTAACTTAACACAAGATATAATACCATTATTGCCCAAATCGTCTTGCTTGATAACACTAACTACATCAGTAACAAGTTGATGTTTTTTTAGAATTGAATTAATTTCATCTAATTCAATTCTAAAACCTCTCACTTTAACCTGCTGATCAAGACGACCACGGTAAACAATCTCACCATCCTCGGTAATGCATGCCTTATCACCTGTTTTATAAAGCCTTTTACCTGTCGAAAATGGATCAGGTATAAATCGTTGTGCTGTTAGAGCAGGTTGCTTAACATAGCCCAGGCTAACACCATCACCACCTACATATAACTCACCCGTTACACCAATGGGTACTAGCCCCAGACTTTCATCCATTATATATAAACTTAAATCAGCTAGTGGTTTACCAATAACGCTATATTTACTAGAGGTTATATCGTTTTCTGTAAGTTCTTTATAAGTAACATGAACAGTAGTCTCTGTTATACCGTACATATTGATTAACTTGGTTTGGCTCAATGGGTGCGCCTCTAACCATGTTTTAAGTTTTCTAAACTCTAATTTCTCACCGCCAAACACTACGTAGCGTAATTTACTTAAAGGTACTAAACTCATTTTATCCGCTTCTATTAATTGATAAAATGCCGAGGGTGTTTGACTTAATACGGTCACAGATTCTTGCAACAAAAGCTGTAATAACAACTCGGGTGTTCTAGTGGTATCAACAGGTACAATAACTACTTTCCCCCCAAAAAGTAGCCCTCCAAAAATCTCCCAAACAGAAAAATCAAAAGAATAAGAATGAAATAATGTCCATGTATCATTTGAATCAAATGTCATTTTTTCTTTTATCGATTTAAAAAGCCTAATGACATTGTTATGAGTTACCAATACCCCTTTAGGTTTTCCAGTAGAACCCGAGGTATATATAGCATAGGCTGGTGAAGCTAAATGTAACTCGATTACTGGATTTACATCTGAGTAGTTAGCCAGCTTGCTGAAAATTTTGGCCCACAGAACATGTTCAATATATTCACCTAATCTTAAATTTTCATTATCTGTGATTATAAGTGTGGCGCACGAATCTTCACATATATATTGCATTCTGCTTAATGGATTTTTAGGATCAATTGGTAGATAAGCAGCTCCTGCTTTCAAGACTCCTAATATCATAACAATCAAATCTAGAGATGGGGCAACAGATAAACCTACAAACTCATTTTGTTTAACTCCCTTATCTTTTAAGTAATGTGCAAACTGATTAGCTTTTTGATTAAGTGATCGATAATTAATGGTTTCATTACAAAAACTGGCTGCTATTTTATCTCCATGCTCTAATACCTGCAGCTCGAACATCGACTGTATTGATAAATTGTTTATATATGATGTTTTTCTGGTATTACATATTTTGTGATATTTTAGTTTTTCTTCAGCAGACAATATTTCAATTTCAGTTATAGACTGATTAGGATTATTTCTTATTCCATCTATAAGTCTTTGAAAGCACTTAACCATCCTCTCAACTGTCGATCTTTTAAATATACTCGTCTTATATTCAAATACACCTTGCAATTCATCAGTACGCTCCAATAATTCAAGTGTTAAGTCATATTTAGACGTTTTAGTAGATATTGGTAATACACTTAAAGTAGCATTCGATAACTGTAAGTTCTCAATTGGTGATTTCTGTAATCCAAAAAACACCTGGAAAATTGGGCTTAGTGAATTATCTCTTGAAACATTTAATGAATCGACCACCTTTTCAAATGGCACATGCTGATAACCATAGGCTTGTATTGCTTGTTCATGTACACTTTTAAGAAATGTAACGAAATCAGGATTATTTGTAATTTTATTCCTTATCGTTAGAATATTACCAAAAAATCCAATAAGTGCTTCTAATTCTTCTTCATCACGATTTGTAGTTGGTGTACCAATACAGATATCGTTATTACCAGTGTATCTATATAAAAGAACATTAAAAATGGCCAACACTGTAATAAATAAGGTAGTTCCATTTTCTTTACTAATTTTCCGTAAATAAGTTAACTGATCTTTATTGATAGAAACATTTACGTAGTCACCGTCATAACAAGCTTCTTGAGGACGCTGATAATCTAAAGGCAACTCAAGTGTTTGATATCCCCTAAGGTTATCTTTCCAATATTTAATATCATTATCAATCGATGATTTTTCTAACTGTTCCTGTTGCCATAGAGCGTAATCAGAATATTGTATTTCCAGATCATCTAACGATGCATTAGAATTATCAAGCTGCGACTGATAAAGATACATTAATTCTTTCACAAATATACCAACTGACCATCCATCTGAAACAATATGATGCATGGTTGTAACCAGTAAATAATCGTTTATCTTGGCTTTAACTAAACAAGTTCTTATAGGCATATCCTTAGTAAGATCAAATAACTTACTAGATTCTACATTCGTAAATTCAGTATATTTTTCAAAAATCTTATCTTCTGATAACTCAGGTAACTCAACTGTCTCTAACACACAATCAACTACATCTAGAACTTCCTGATATGGGACACCTTCTTGTTCACGAAAAACTGTTCTAAGTATTTCATGCCGTTCTATTATTTTTGTAAGCGCATTCTCTAATGCTATGACATTCAAATCTCCCTTTATCCTTAACGCTGAAGGTATATTATATGCAGGCGAACCACCATCCAGATGATGCTGTACCCATAACCTCTGCTGAGATAAAGACAATGGAGAACGATTTAAAGATTTGCTCTCTTCTAACTCTTTACCCTTTTTCAGCATCAGTTGCGCAAGAACCTCTTCACGGGTTAAATCTATATTCTGTTCAATGCTCATATTTTTACACCCTGTTTTCTATCAATCCACTTGTGCTTCACATTAATTTGATACATCTTCGTTTACCTGTAGCATTTGTTTCAATTCATCATCTGATAACTCATTAAGCTTTAGAAACTCCTGTTCTGACTTAATAGTTTTACGTGATTTTATTTTAGGCCTACTCATTCGAGCTTGCCCCTTCTCGTCCTTTTGAATTTTGCTAACTAGAAGTGATATATCAACTAAAAGTGGATTTTCAAAAATGTTTCTAATACTGATTTCAACATTCAATGAATGCTTAACTCTTGTAACGAATTGTGTTGCTAATAGTGAATCACCACCTATATCAAAAAAGTTATCCTGCAAGCCTGTTTTTTCAATTCCTAATAACTCAACCCAAATTTTACTTATTGCTATTTGTTGTGGCGTTTCTGGAGTTATATATGCCACATCATTAACTCTTACTAACTGGACTATTGGTAATGCCGTATGATCAACTTTACCATTAGAGGTTAATGGGAATTGATCAATAGCGGCGAATGCAACGGGAATCATATACTCTGGCAGTTCCACTTTAAGATATTGTTGTAATTGTCGATACAACTCCTGTGGATAATATTCTTCACTTGCACCAAACAACTCTTCTGCCTGTATATTTTTTACAGTAACGTCAGTTTCAATATAAGCAGCTAAACGCTTGCTTCCGTTTATAATTACAATTGAGACTATTGCATTTTTTACTAAGGAATGAGTTGATAGAAGTGATTCAATTTCACCTGGTTCAATTCTAAACCCCTTTATCTTCAGCTGATTATCCATACGGCCTCTGAATTCGATATTACCCATTTGATCAAAAGAGGCTAAGTCACCTGTTTTGTACAGCAAGCCACCTTCAACAGACGAATGAGGATTAGGCACAAATTTTTCAGCCGTCATTACAGCATTGTTTAAATAGCCTCGTGCAAGACCATTTCCTCCCATGTACAACTCGCCTGTTATACCAATCGGTAACGGATTCATATTTTCGTCTAGTATATAAGCAGTACTTTCTGAAATTGGCTTTCCTATGGGAATTGAAAAAGCATTGCTAGATAATTCTTCAATTTCAAAATATGTACTGAAAGTTGTGTTTTCTGTAGGCCCATAAACATGTAACAAGTGTTCAGGTTTGCCATTTTCAAACAATTTATTTACTTTTGTTAAATCACATATTTCACCACCAAACAAAAGATACTTTAATGATGAAAACATTCCAGAATCTGCATCTATCAGACGATTGAACAAAGCTGTAGTAATAAAACAAATAGAGATTTTAGATGATTCTATTTTTGCTCTGAATAAATCAGGAGTCAGTATTTGTTCGTAATCAAACAGTACTAAAGAAGCTCCATTCAACAAAGCGCCCCAAACTTCAAAAGTAGCGGCGTCAAATGATATATTTGAAAGTTGTGCAACTCTATCTTCTGCACTTATATTAATATACCGATTGTTGTTTACAAGACGCTCTATCCCACGGTGATCCACCATTACTCCTTTTGGAACACCTGTTGACCCTGAAGTGTAAATAACATACGCAAGCTGCCTGACATTTTTATCTAAGTCATTAGCTTTATATCTTTTTATGTCAACATTAACCTCAGGATAATCTGAGAACATGTCTTGTTTTTCTTCACTATCGATACAGATCAGTGAACATTTATCTTCTAATATATGAAATCTTTCCTGTAAACTTTTAACTGTTATTAATTGTGTAATAGCTGAATCTTTTATCATGTAATCAATTCGTGACTGAGGGTAATCAACATCTATAGGCAAATAGGCAGCTCCAGCTTTTAAAATAGCCAGCTGACCAATTACCATGTTAAAAGAATGATCTACACATAAACCAACTAGAATATCTGTCGTAATACCAAGATCAATAAGATAGTGTGCAAGACGGTTTGACAAAATATTTAATTCATTATAAGTCATCACTTTCTCACCAAATACAACAGCGATGGCATCTGGCGTTTCTTTTACTCTATTCTCAAATATCTCATGCACTAGCAGCGCACCTTTATTAACAGATTCATCATGATCTTTTGTCAATAAAACATCATTCCAACTAACAAGCTGCTGATATTTCTCATCTTCAGTCAGTATCCCAATATCCGACAAAACACCAGCTTGATTCTCAAGCATGTTACTCAAACAGATTTCTAAATGATTCAGCAGTCGCTTAACCATCTCTGTTGCTATGTCCTGCTGGTCGTAAATCAAACGCAGACTCAACTGCTCACCAGGAATGACCACCAACGTTAATGCGTAGTTTGTCTGTTCTATATTCTTAATTTCACCTATCTCTATCGATAAATTTCGATCCCTGAGCATTTGATCTATCGGGTAGTTTTCAAAAACAACGACCGTATCAAATAATTCCTGATTACCCTCTCCGTCTCGCCATTTTTGTATCTCTAATAATGATAAGGCTTCGAATTTTTGTAGCTTAACTTGCTGATCTTGAAGTGACTGTAACCAGGTAACAAGCCTATCATTGGCTTTCATAACAACACGTATCGGCAAGGTATTTATACACATGCCTACGATGTCTTCTATACCGGTTAAACTCGGTGGTCTTCCTGCTACGGTTTTACCAAACACAATATCAGTCGAACCACTGTATCGGCTCAATAATAATGACCAGGCACCTTGCATTACCGTATTGAGTGTTATTCGATTACTGCGGGCAAACTGCTGTAATGTGTTAGTTAATTTTTCGGACAGCTCACAACTTTGTTGCGTATATTCTGCTTGTAATTCTCCATGCCCATTACGTCGTATGGGTAACGGGGTTGTTTCCATACCGAAGAGGTAATCACGCCAGAAACTTTCAGCATCGTGATAATTTTGTTTGTCTAACCATTCAACATAGCTTTCATATTTGCTAACCGTTCCTAGCCTGGGCTCCGTGCCCAATAATAAGGCCGCGTAACTGGTGAAGACTTCTTTTAATACCAAGGGCACCGACCAGCCATCCAGTAGTATGTGATGAAAGTGCCAAACAAACCAACTGTGATTGTTTGATAATTTCAACCAATGCCATTGCATTAAAGGGGGGCTTGAAAAATCAAATGCCGTTTCATTTTCTTTAGCTAGAAACTGTTCCAGTTGAGGCTTAACATCATCACAGGCGACCTGCTCCCAGTCGTGTTCTTGAATGTCTACTGAGAGCGTGTCATGCACACATTGCAATGGTGTTTGCAATTCAACATCTTGCCAAACTAACGAGCTACGCAAAACCGGGTGTCTCGATACCACCAATTGCCACGCCTGTTTGAAGCACTCAATATCGAGTGTGTCTTTTATTTCACAACATAGTTGAACCCTGTATATACTGCTTTGCGGGGCATATAAACTATGAAAGAGTAAACCTTGTTGCACGGGTGTCAGTGGGTATATGGCTTCTATTTTGCCTGCTCCCGCCTGTTCTTTCTCACTAAGAATTTGATCCAGCGAGGCTTGCTTTAATCCCGATAACGGAAAATCAGATGGCGTATAGCCACCGTATTGTGGATTAAGACAATGCTCAATAAGTTCATCCAGCTTATTTAGATATTGATTGGCAAGTGCACTGATAGTGGCTTTGCGATGAATCGCTTTGCTGTAGCTCCAGTTAATGGATAAGCAACCTTCAACCACCATGCTGTTTACTTCTAGCAAATGGCTTTTATTGCCCCGCGGGCTTTGCATGGCTCCACAGGATTCATTACCTAAACTCAAAAGGCTTTGACTTCCTAATGCTGTTTGAAATTGACCCAGGTAATTAAATAGTATTTGCGCTTTAGGCACATCAGCTAATGCTGCATGCACGCTGGCGTTGGCATGCATATAACGCAACACGCCATAACCTGTTCCTTGATCGGGTATGCGTCTTAATTGTTCTTTTACCGATTTAATTAATTCTCCCGCACTTGCATTTTTTGTCAGCTCTAAACCAACCGGGTATTTCGCTGTAAACCAGCCCAGGGTGCGAGAAACATCCATCTTCTCATCGCCTAACTGACGACCATGACCTTCCATATCAATTAACAAAACTGAGCTTTGCTCTTGCCAATCACTAATGATGACACTTAATGCAGATAATAAAATATCATTGACACTGGTGTGATATGCGTTATTGACGTTAGTGAGCAAAGCACGGGTTTGTTGCTCGTTTAATGTAACCGTGAGCGTTTCATTTAACGCCACACTATTTTCATCAGAGTTAAAGTCTTTGGGTATGGATGGCCAGCTTTGTTCACTTAACTGCTGCCAGTAAGCTCGTTGTGCATTTAACTGGCCTGTTTGCGACAATGCTTTTAACATATGCGCCCATTGTTGTATTGAGTTCGTCTTTCGACCCAATTCAACCGCTTCTCCATCCTGGCGTTGTCTAAGGCCGCGGTTTATATCATCTGCTAAAATTCGCCAGGAAACCCCATCAACAACTAAATGATGAACCACCATTAGCAAACTCTGTGGTGTGTCTAAACCGCGATCAAACAACACCGTACGTGCCAGTGTGCACTGGCTTATATCATGTTTGTTCCTGGCATCATGACTTAATTGCAAACTGGATTGCACTCGCTCTGCAATCACTTCAATTTCTCTCGTCTGTTCCAGTTCGCTTAACTGTGATATATCAATCGTTTCAAGCTTGAGTGTATTAATAGCGTCATTGAAAGATTGATGCCAACCATTGTTTGTTTGTTGGTAATTTAAACGTAATGCATCATGTTGCAGTAAAATCGCATCCATCACCGCCTGCAGATCGGCCTTAACAATACGTTGCTCCAGATTAAAAATAACCCCCTGGTTCCAGTGATGAGGGTCATTCAGTTGACGATCAAAAAACCACTGTTGAATCGGCAGTATCGGCAGCTCACCGCTGATTAAGCCCTGATCAGCAGTGTCGCTTATATTTTCTGCCACACCGGCCAGAGCAGCTATGGTTTGATATTGAAAAAACTGCTGCGGCGTATAACGTAAACCGTGTTGACCAAGGCGGCTGATTAACTGAATCACTAATATGGAATCGCCTCCTATTTCAAAAAAATTATCATGTATGCTAACTCTTTCTATATCAAGAACATCACTCCATAATTCTGTCAATATTTTTTCAATATCATTTCTCGCCGCCACATATTCAGCATCTCTAAATAAACTTTTCTTCGGTTCAGGTAATGCTTTTTTGTTGATTTTCCCATTATGAGTTAAAGGCATGCTTTCTAGATAAACATACAGTGAAGGCAACATGTATGATGGTAAAACTGATGATAATTTCTGCTTATCAAATGCATCACAATTTGACACAATATATGCAACAATTTGTTTATTATCGTTATTGTCATTATGTATAACAACAACGCATTCCTTAACTCCTGGTTGTTGCTGTATAGCGCTTTCGATTTCACCCAGTTCAATACGAAAACCACGAACCTTAACCTGCTTATCCTCTCTTCCTAGATAATCAATATTGCCGTCTGTTAAATAACGCGCTATATCACCCGTTTTATATAATTTGTGTTCATTGCTAGAAGAAAAGGGATTCGAAATAAATCTTTCATGAGTTAACTCGGGCTTATTTAAATATCCACGTGCAACCTGTTTACCACCAATATATAAATCACCTGCAACGCCAACTGGCACTGGAGACAAGTTCTTATCAAGTATAAATAATGATGTATTAGCAATCGGTTTACCGATAGGTACAACATCTAGAGAATGGTGCTTATTACATTCATAACAACTAACATCTATCGCAGCTTCAGTAGGACCATATAGGTTATATATGGGAATATTTAATAGTTGATGGAATTTTTTTGACAATGACAATGACAATTCTTCGCCGCTAGATATCATATTCCTAAGACTATCGCACTTTACAAAGTCTTCTACACTAACAATCTGTTGCAACATAGATGGAACAAAATGAATCGTAGTGACCTTATGCTCTATAATCATGTCAACCAAATACTGGTGGTCTTTATGCCCACCAGGCTTTGCAATAACTAACCGAGCACCTGTCATCAGGGGCAAAAATAACTCCCAAACAGACACATCAAAACTGTAAGGTGTCTTTTGTAATACAACATCTTTTTTATTTAACAAAAATTGAGTTTGAGCCCATTGCAAACGATTAACTACTGCGCCATGTTCATTCATGACACCTTTGGGTTGGCCCGTTGAGCCAGATGTATAAATAACATAGGCAAGATGATTTGCTAATACATTTCTATTAGGTGATATAATTGAGCACTTACTAATCAGAGGCCATTCAGCATCTAATAACAACTTAACTTTGTTTGTTTCTGGTAAGACGCTTGTACACGACCCTTGTATTAAAATTATATCCGGGTCACAATCCTCTAACATACCACCTAAACGATCTAGTGGGTAATTCGGATCTAATGGAACATACGCTGCACCTGCTTTTAGAATACCGAGTATTCCCACAATCATCTCTAATGATCGTTCGACACAAATCGCTATGAGATCTTCAGCCTTAACACATTTATCCAGAAGATAATTCGCCAGTTGATTAGCTCTTTCATTTAACTCCCTATATGTTAAACTTTTATGCTCAAAAACTACTGCTATATTCTCCGGTGTAAGCAAAGCTTGCTGTTCAATATTCTGATGAATACAGTCCATTCCATCGAATATATGCTGAGTATCATTCCAACTAACAAGCTGCTGATATTTCTCATCTTCAGTCAGTATCCCAATATCCGACAAAACACCAGCTTGATTCTCAAGCATGTTACTCAAACAGATTTCTAAATGATTCAGCA
>Ga0316205_10001225_pt1 | contig 35020 bp, 28 predicted proteins | sample 3monthpyrite_MG_FD_204941 | JGI IMG/M metagenome (GOLD analysis project Ga0316205, IMG submission 204941) | Microbial mat bacterial communities from mineral coupon in-situ incubated in ocean water Damariscotta River, Maine, United States -... | ecosystem: Environmental > Aquatic > Marine >...
GCTACAGACAAAAAAGTAAGTCGCCAACAAGGCGAAACTACAGAATTCAAGTTCCCGTAAGGCACAGCTATTGTATGGTTTAGTCTAAACCTGTTATTAAATATGTCAGATTTGGTATAAGCCACTATACATACTTGCTTTTAATTTTTAGCTTTTAATTTTTTTGCATTCCGGCGCAGCTCTTTCAGCTCTCGAAAACGCTTCAGATCATGTTCAAATGTGATTAAAATTTCAGCCCGCTCAATTTTTTTATCGTTAACATAATTGATATTATTTTCAATTTGACGCCCGACTAATAGTTCTTTTTTTAGCACATTTTCAGGTATTGCTCTCCCCGATTTCGTAATTGATTTAATGCGCTCCTTTACCATTGATAGTTTTTTCTTATCATTTTTTATCAATGTTTCCGCCAGTGAAATTTGCGAGTCTATTGCCTCTATCCTTGCAACCCGCGCAATTGTCAAATCACTTTCGGTGGTAAAAGTATCAAGCAAAACCCGATCTCTCAATGCCTGTTTTCGCGCTATAATAAGTTTATCCATATTAACTGCTTTTTCAATTCTCAGCCTTTCCTCTTCGTCCAATAGCTCCTGATCCGTTTTCATCGCTTCTGATTTATGTACGACCACACCCTGCTCATTCAGCATTGAGTGCTCTTTACGCAAATACTCACTGGGCACACGGTCACCATAGTGCACCTGACCTTTTTCATCTTTCCATTTGTTCAAGTCGGCAGAAACCGAAGACGGCACCAGCAGGCATGCCACAACTGTGTTCAATAATGACTTTATTTGCAGTAATTTAAATATACGCATTAAAATAATATGTTATTAAAACCTAATCCTTATAATACAATCCAAAAATAACTGAGACATCTGGCTCACTATTTGCTCTTAAGTGCTGTCACATTTTAATTATAGAGTATAAGCTTAAATTTAGTTTATGCCTTTTGAGCTTATTAGCCGAATCATACATACATTTATAAAAAATGTAGAATCAAGGGCTCATTCTTCAATATTTCCGCATAACATGGCATTTCATGATTGATATTTCTGAACAACTTCTACTTTTGCTGGTCTCGCTACTGTCTAATTTTTTCTCTGCCCTCGCTGGTGGAGGTGCCGGCCTGATTCAGCTACCAGCATTAATTTTTCTTGGCCTGCCCTTCGGAATTGCGCTAGCGACCCATAAAGTTGCCAGCGTGGCATTAGGCATCGGGGCGACGTTTCGTCATCTGAAATCAAACAGTCTCGAACGAAGATTTGCACTGTATATACTTCTCAGCGGTATTCCCGGGGTAATTTTAGGCGCCAGCTTTATTTTGCAAATTCCCGACCGAAGCGCACAGGTCGCTCTTGGCATATTAACCATGGGGCTGGGCATTTACTCCAGACTCTCACCCTCGCTCGGGCAAACATTTGAACCTAAAAATCGAGATCAACGCGGGATGCTAATCGGTGCCATCGTTATCTTCAGCATTGGCGTACTAAATGGCTCACTCACCTCCGGCACTGGACTGTTCGTCACCCTGTGGCTAGTGCGCTGGTTCGGGCTCGACTATAAAATGGCCGTCGCCTACACCCTCATACTGGTGGGTATATTCTGGAATGGAAGCGGCGCCATCACACTTGGCCTGCTAGGCGAGATTTACTGGCTCTGGCTACCCGCATTGCTTGTGGGATCACTGATTGGCGGATACTTTGGTGCTCACCTTGCCATTATAAAAGGCAATAAACTCATAAAATCCAGTTACGAAATTATTACTCTGCTCATTGGATTTAAGCTTATCTGGGGCTAATCGCAGATTTTATTGCCTATGAAACAGCTCAGGTAAAAAAAACTCACTGACCAGCAATTTCTCATTACGCAACTTAAACACAGAACGCCGCCCCCAAATAACTTCGCTGCCCTTATGCCCCGTCCAGTCATAACATTTATGCCGAGCTTTGAGGGAGGTTATTTCCATGGGTTCACGCTGCATACTTTTATCTGAAAATAAAATAGCACCTAACGATTTATTACCTAATTGCACAATTCCACGCAGCGCTCCGCGCATGCTCGACACAGGTATTATGGTGCGCGCATATACCACAGGGGTATCTCCACAATATAATAAAACCTGTCGAATAATGGCCTGACTCCTAAAATTTAACTTAAGGGCTTTTACTTCATCAGGGGTGGGGGTTGAGCGAACGACAGACAATACTTTCACTGAAAAGTCGCCATTGCATCGCTTGAGTAAACGCGCAGTCAAAGAGCCTGAGTCAAATAACCAGGATTTCAATTCTGCATTTAATTGTGCCGATAAGCAGCGCTTTTGATTACACCAACGCAAGCGTGTGTGATGACCTGACATTAATAATTTTATTTAGATTTAAATTAGGAGCTGTGATTTTACACCACTACCAACGATTAAACAGCTCAAATAACGACACTTTAACTTGTCGGTTTGTTTAACCATTTTGCCAGAGTAGCTTTAAGTGCCTGCTGATTCACGGGTTTAGAAATATAATCATCCATACCCGCAGCAAGGCATTTGTCTTTATCGCCTTCCATTGCATTAGCCGTCATCGCGATAACAGGTAACCGCTGTAATTTTTTTTCTGCTTCCATAGTGCGCAATGCTTCGGTTGCTTCATAACCGTCCATTACCGGCATCTGGCAGTCCATCAAAATTAAATCGAAGCTATGCTCCTGCTGCATTCGCTTTAATGCCTCTTCGCCATTTTTTGCCACCTCAAAACTTAGGCCTGCCTTTTCCAGCATTTTGGTCGCCACAATTTGATTAACCGGATTATCTTCTACCAGCAACACATGGCCTTCAATTATTTCATTTACCTCAACTGTATTCTGCTGTTGTTGAATAAGTTCATCAGCTATTTCAAATGAAATCTCCGCCCAGAAACACGAACCTTTTCCAACTTCACTCTCAACGCCGAGTCGACCGCGCATCATAGTTACCAGTTGCCGCACAATGGCTAAACCTAATCCTGTGCCACCATATTTTCGCGTTGTTGATCCATCGGCCTGAGTGAATGAGTTAAATAATTTACGCTGCGAGCTTTCTTCAATACCTATTCCCGTGTCATTCACTTCAATGCGTATGCGTACGGTTCGCTCAGTTTTTTCCAGTACTGAGGCTTTTATCGTGACCTCGCCTTTCTCGGTAAACTTAATCGCATTTGTCATTAAATTAACTAAAATTTGCCTGATGCGTACCGGGTCACCTTTTATTATTTGAGGAATTTCAGCATGAATATCCGCTTTTAAAACAACTTCTCGCTCATCCGCTTTTGCTTTAAGTAAAATAGTTAATTCATTACTTAAATTATATAAATCAAAAGGAATTATTTCTAACGCTAACTTACCCGCTTCAATTTTTGAAAAATCTAAAATATCATTGAGTAATGACAACAAGGACTCTCCCGAATTATAAGCAATACCAACAAACTGGCGCTGACTTTCGGTAAGCTCTGTGCCCTGCAATAATTGCAACGTTCCTAACACGCCATTCATCGGTGTTCTAATTTCATGACTCATATTGGCCAGAAATTCACTTTTAGTTTTACTCGCTGCTTCCGCAATTTCCTTGGCTTTTTGCAGCTCTTTTTCTACGCGTTTTCTTTGCTCTATCTCAGTCGACAGTTCTTCGTTTAAGTCATCGGACTCGTTACGCGCCTGACTCATAAATTTAATTAACGATTCATTATGAAAACGAACTTCTAAGGATTTTAAAAAACTTTTATTAATTCGCGCACCGATACTACCCATTAACACCACATAAAAAATAGTCGTTAATGCAAGCGTCGTATACTCATCACCCATTTGAAAAAAACGGTAGGTAATCGGGAAAATAATTAATGAGAGGTAAAATAAATATAATTTAATAATAGGCGCCATAACCAGTACGCCACCCGAAGCAATGCCGGCTAACACAAAACCTAGCATCAATTGTTGCGCCGGTTCAGAGGGAAACAGAATAAAGCTAACCATTCCCCAACCAAAAGCCGTTAATAAAATAGCCGCCAAATAACAACCTGCAACACTTTTGCTTTGGCATTTTTTATTTATATTTTTATTCTGTGAAGAGTATCGTTGTTGATAGCCCATAACAAACCGAACGATACTGATCAGCAGCATGTAGCCCATCCAGTAAGCAATTAAATCCTGCGGGCCGTCTTGCCATAAAACCAGTGCTAGCAGAGTTGCAACTACCAAACTGATAATATTACTCAACTGCGCATTTTGTTCTACGCGCAGAAGTTGTTCACGCCAGATTTTATCGCTATTTTTACTGTTTGATAATAGCTCGTCTTCGCCTAACTGGCCCAGCATCAATTAGAACCCTTTGTTTATATAAACAAATTAAAATACACTTATTATAGATAGACGATTAATAGCTGAATAGCTATATAAAATGGCATAAATAGCAGCTTATGCTGCTGGTTATAAGTTGATACCCGTATCAATCTATCCAACATTCACATATTGCTGGTCGGTACCAATCCAACGATCAATCAGGGGCTTAATATTTTCAGGGGCTTCATGGTACATTTTCTGCGCTGCAATTTTCACATCATCAAGCAAATATTCATCTCTCACAATATCCGCAATTTTCAGCTGCACCAAACCGGTTTGGCGGGTGCCTAACACTTCACCTGGGCCCCGCAGCTGCAAATCTTTTTGGGCAATATCAAAACCACTGTTGGTTTTTCGCATTATAGCGAGTCGCTCTTTTGCATGATCACTCAACGGACTCTTAAACATCAGCACACAATGACTGGCCTCTTCCCCTCGTCCGACCCGCCCGCGCAATTGATGCAGTTGAGACAATCCCAAACGCTCGGCGTTTTCGATAATCATTAAACTTGCATTGGGCACATCAACCCCGACTTCAATTACCGTTGTGGCGACTAGCAACTGGGTTTTACCGGCTTTAAAATCCTCCATCAATTTATCTTTTTCATCTGATTTTAAGCGTCCATGGATTAAGCCGACACTAATACCAGGCAACACATCCTGCAGCATCTCAGCCGTATCCTGTGCCGCCTGACATTGTAAAACCTCGGACTCTTCAACCAGTGTACATACCCAATATGCCTGCTTGCCCTCATGGCATGCTTTGTCTATACGCTGCAAAATATCCTGTCGACGCTCCTGTTGAATGACTACGGTTGTTATCGGTTTTCTGCCCGGGGGTAATTCATCAATCACCGAATAATCCAGATCTGCATAAGCTGTCATTGCCAGACTTCGAGGAATCGGCGTGGCCGTCATAATCAACTGATGAGCCAATTTTGTTTTGTGCTTTTTGTGAGTGCTACTTTCACCGCCAGCCTTTTTTGCTAGCGCCATTCGCTGCTGCACTCCAAAGCGATGCTGCTCATCGGTAATCGCCAGTGCCAGACATTTATATTCCACATCATTTTGAAACAGCGCATGTGTACCCACAATGACCTGCGCTTCGCCACTTAAAATTTCCTCCAGCACTCGCTGTCTTTTTTTACCTTTAATCTGCCCCGACAACCACACCACCTTAATACCCAGCGGCTCAAACCAGTGAGTAAAGTTTTTAAAATGCTGCTCTGCTAAAATTTCAGTGGGCGCCATAATGGCGGCCTGCATATTTGACTCCACCGCCTTTAAGCAAGCCAACGCAGCCACCACTGTTTTTCCGGAACCCACATCACCTTGCACTAAACGCATCATCGGCAAACCCGACTCCAGATCCTGCAAAATCACCTGATTAACTTTTTGCTGCGCCAAAGTTAATTCAAATGGCAGCGACTTTATAAACTGATACAGTAAATGATTTTCACTTTGCAATTTGGCCGCACGGTGCTTTCTATTTTTTTCACGCAGAGATTGCAAACTTAAATGATGCGCCAGTAATTCTTCAAAAATTAAGCGCAACTGTGCCGCATGCTGGCCTTCAAATAACTCTTGCGTATTAGCGTTAGCAGGTGGCCGGTGCACATATTTTATAGCGCCGGCTAAAGAAAAATAATCATCCTGCTGAAATGTATCACGATTTAAATATTCAGGCAGTACTTCAGATTTATTTAATAACTCTAGACATTGCGAAGACAGGCGTCGCAATAAAAACTGACTCACACCATCCGTTGTATGATAAACCGGTGTCAATGATTGCTCCATGGGTGCCGGTGCATTATCATTAATGGCTGTGTATTCGGGGTGCACAATTTCTAACGCGGAGGCACCGTAGCGCACCTCACCAAAAAACCGATGCTTACTTCCTGCAACAAGCGCATCCTGCTGCTGTTTATTAAAATAAAAAAATCGTAATAATAAACTGCCGGTTCCATCGGTTACATGCACCAGCAACATTCTTCGGCTTTTACCTTTGCGGGTAAACGCGACACTCGCATAATCAACCGATGCTTCAATCAGTGCCGACTGTCCATGACGAAGCGAACCGATGGGCACCACCTGCGTTCTATCTTCATAACGAAATGGCAAATGAAATAAAACATCTTCAACGGTTTGCAAGCCCAGCTTGCTTAATCGCTCCAGCACTTTTGGGCCCACGCCTTTTAACTGGAGCAAACCACTTGAATGCATCATGGTTTTTGTTGGTGGTTTTTCAGAAGTGTTTGTCAAAGTGACTGCGCACCTGATCGTCGTTAATGCCGATTTTTACAATTCTAAAATTGCATCCATTTCTACAGCAACCGCTTTGGGTAATTCGCTTACGCCAATTGCCGCACGTGCAGGATAGGGCTCTGTAAAATATTGAGCCATCACCTGATTCACCGTTGGAAAATTACTCAGGTCAGTTAAAAATATATTTAACTTTACAACATTGTCAAAGGTGCCACCGGCAGTGCTAATTATGGCCTGTAAATTCTTAAATACTAAATGTATTTGTTCTTCTACCGAACCATCCAGCACTTCCATAGTTTCTGGAATTAATGGAATCTGCCCCGACACATACACTGTATTATTGACTTTAACCGCTTGTGAGTATGTTCCGATTGCCTGCGGAGCTTTATCTGTAGATATAATTTCTTTTTTCATCTTAAATTTATTCTCGTAAAATTTATTCCAGGGTAACTTTAATCTTAAAAAATAATTTATTGCACACGCAAAATTCGCATAACCGAACTTACTCGACGTAAGCGACGTAATATTTTTGCTAAATGATCACGCCCACCCACTGAAATAAGAAATGTAATATTAGTTGAAATGCCGTCTTTATCTTCAACCTCTACATGTTCAATATTTGCAGATTCATCTGAAATTATGGTAGCTAAGCGCGCCAATACTCCACGCTCATTCTGCACATGTAAATTAAGTTGGCAAGGATAATCTCCGCTGGCGTCTGCTGCCCATTTCACATCCACCATGTTTTCACTTTGCAGACGTTCATTAATTATGTTTTTACAGCTCACTTGATGAATAACCAGTCCTCGGCCTTTACTTAACTTACCTACGATCTGGTCGCCGGGAATCGGATAACAACACTTACCGTAGGCAACCACCATGCCCTCTGTTCCCTGAATAGCTAATGCGGGTCGGCCTGATTCGCTTTCACTTTCATCTGAACTCTCTTCAACTTCGTCCGGGAACAGACGTAGCGCCACCAAACCTGCCGGCCTGTTTCCCATCCCAATATCTTCCAGTAACTGGTTTAAAGAACTGAAGCCATACTCACCCAGTAATTCCTGAAAAGTATCCTCCGACATTTCCTCCAGAGTAATGTTTTTTTCTAATAACATCCGTGACAACATGCGTCGCCCTTGTGCCACAGCATCTTCTGAACGCATGCTTTTTAAATAGGTGCGAATATTACTACGCGCTTTTGCGGTGACTACAAAATCTAACCAACTCGGATTTGGGTGTGCACCTTCCGATGTAATCACCTCAACTGTTTGTCCGCTATACAATGGTGTATCTAATGGTGCAAAACGATGATCCACTTTACTGGCCACACAGGTTCGTCCAACATCAGTGTGCACTGAATAAGCGAAATCAATCGGAGTTGAATTTTTTGGTAATTTAACAATGTCTCCATTCGGCGTATAAACATAAAGCTCATCGGGGAATAAATCGACTTTTACATTTTCTAAAAACTCAACCGAATCCCCCGCGGCCTGCTGCATTTCTAAAATGCCGGTTAACCACTCGCGGGTTCTGCCACCTACATCAACTTCATTACCTGAATTTTCTTTATACAACCAATGTGCAGCAATGCCGGTTTCAGCAAAGTTATCCATTTCATATGTGCGAATTTGCACTTCAATTGGAATGCCATGGGGGCCAAATAAAATGGTGTGTAACGACTGATAACCATTTTCTTTTGGTATAGCAATATAGTCTTTAAACTTTCCGGGAATCGGCTTAAATAAATTATGCACCGCACCTAACACCCGGTAACAGCCGTCTACCGTATCCACTAAAACGCGGATACCATACACATCGAATATATTTTTATAAGACAGGCTTTTTTCGCGCATCTTTTTATATAAACTATACGGGTGTTTTCTACGCGAATTCACTTCGGCTTCAATACTCAATTCTGTTAATCGAGATGTCAGCCCCATATCGATTTTCTGAATTACCTCTTTGCGGTGCCCTGCCTCTTCTAACATCGCATGCTCTAAAATTCGATAGCGCATGGGATGCATTGCACGAAAACCTAAATCTTCCAGCTCTAATCGCAAAGTATTAATTCCTAAGCGACGCGCTAATGGCACATAAATATCCAGCGTCTCTTTTGCAATGCGGCGACGCTTTTCCGGACGCATCACGCCCAGAGTTCGCATATTGTGTAAACGATCAGCCAACTTAATTAAAATAACCCGAATATCACGTGCCATGGCCATTAATACTTTTTGAATATTAATCGCCTGCTGTTCTTTTTTGTTTTTAAATTTTAATTCGGTGAGTTTACTTACACCGTCAACTAACTCAGCAACATCATCACCAAATTTTTCAGCGACTTCTTCTTTGGTAGCGGGAGTATCTTCGATAACATCGTGCAAAATAGCCGCACAAATGCTTTTTGAATCCATGTGCATTTCAGCAAGAATACGCGCCACTGAAATGGGATGGTAAATATAGGGCTCGCCGGTTTGACGAAATTGACCTTCGTGGAATTGCGCACCAAACAGATAAGCCTGGTACACATCTTTCACCTGCTCTGTATTCATATAGTCTTCGACGATACGACACAAATCGGATATTAAAAAACGTGATGGATCACCGTATAAATCCTTTACATCTATCTCTGATTGATCCGGACTTATTGCCATTTTTTAATAACCTTAAAACACTAACCCCGAACAGGGTTTACATTTCCTTACTAATGTCTTCTGCTGAAATCGCGGCTGGCATCATATTTAGCTCTTCATTTTTATCATCCAGAATATCTGGAGAAACTAAACCTTCTGCAATTTCACGTAATGCCAAAACCGTCGGCTTATCATTTTCTAACTCAACCAGTGCATCCGCACCCATTGCAATTTGACGCGCGCGCTTTGCAGCCACCAGCACTAAATGAAAACGGTTATCGACATTTGGCAAACAATCTTCTACGGTTAAACGTGCCATCTTTTAAATCCTCTAATATATAAAATTAATTCAATAATTCGGTTAATAAACTTTTCAGTTTTGCTTCCTGTGGAAGCTGGCGTAACTGATTCGCTTTAAAAATACTGTGTAGCTCTGTTAAGGCGATGTCAAAATCATCATTAACAACCATGTAATCAAACTCGGCATAATGTGAGGTTTCACTCACCGCATCCCGCATGCGTCGATTAATTATTTCATCGTCATCCTGACCGCGCGTTTGCAGGCGCTCTTTTAATGCGGCTAATGACGGCGGCAAAATAAAAATTGACAGTGCATCGCTAAATTCTTTACGCACCTGTTGCGCACCTTGCCAGTCAATTTCCAGAATCACATCCTGACCCAGCTGCAGTTGCTGCTCGACATGGGATTGTGAAGTGCCGTAATAATTATCAAACACTTTTGCATGCTCTAAAAAAGCCGCATCACTCACCATTGCCTGAAATGCTTGCTGATCGACAAAATGATAATCAACACCATCGGTTTCACCCTCGCGCATTTTACGCGTAGTGTGGGAGACAGAAACTTTAATATCCTGTGCCATGTTCGTTAGCGCTTTTACCAGACTGGTTTTGCCGGCGCCAGAGGGTGCTGAAATAATATAAAGCGTGCCTTTGTTAGAACTCATTGATTCAGCTCATCCCCGATTATGTCTTTGCTTAACCCATCGCGAGCTAAAGCTGCGCTCCTACACTCAGATTGTTTGTAGAGGCGCAGCTTTAGCTCGCGATGGATGATAAATGCTATATGCCATAAGAATAACCTATTTTGGCTATTTTATCACCTGATTCCCCATGTGATTCCCCGTGCCTATTCTGCAATAACAATTGGCAAGCTACGTGCACCCCAGCTACCTGCCTGCGCCTCAAACACCCCCGCGAGTTTGCCACCGCAGTTTTTGCAATGGCCATTCGCGTCCAGCCTCCATTCTCCCAACTCATACCAGTTGCGCTCAATTAATCGCTCGCCACACTGCTGACAATAAGTGCTACTGCCCTTGGTATCGTGCACATTTCCCGTATACACATAATTCAGACCGGTTTGCAGTGCAATATTTCGCGCCCGACTCAAGGTCGCTGCCGGTGTTTTAGGTATATCACGCATCTTCCAGTCCGGATGAAATGCACTAAAATGCAAAGGCACATCTGATCCCAGATTTTCCAGAATCCACTCACACATCGCATGTAGCTCCGCATCCGAGTCATTTTGCTGTGGAATTAATAAGGTCGTAATCTCAAACCACACCGAGGTTTCATGCTTTAAATATTGCAGAGTTTCCAGCACCGGCTGTAAATGCGCACCGGTTAATTTGTGATAAAAGTCGTCACTGAATGCCTTTAAGTCAATATTCGCCGCATCCATTGCATTAAAAAATTCAACCCTGGGTTGCTCACAGATATAACCGGCAGTAACCGCCACCGATTTAATCCCCAGCTCACGACAGGCTGCTGCCACATCAATCGCATACTCATGAAAAATCACCGGGTCATTATAGGTAAACGCCACACTTCTGCACTGATGTTTTTGTGCCTGCTCGGCAATGGTTTGCGGGCTGGCCTCTGCTGCCAGGGTTTGCATCTCGCGGGATTTGCTCATATCCCAGTTCTGGCAAAACTTGCAGGTTAAATTACAGCCCGCCGTACCAAAAGATAAAACCGGCGTACCCGGCAGAAAATGATTCAGTGGTTTCTTTTCAATCGGGTCAATACAAAAGCCACTGGAGCGACCATAGGTCGTGAGCACAATTACATTATTCTGATTGGCGCGCACAAAACACAGGCCACGCTGGTCTTCTTTTAACTTACAGAAACGCGGGCATAAATCACACTGCACACGGCCATCATCCAGCCTGTGCCAGTAGTCTGTCAGCACCGTATTGTTCTGTACTTTGCGCATCACAATTCACCCCGCTTATGTTAAAATTATAACATTAATTATAACTGTTTATGGCCGGCTTATGGCCGGGCTACGGCCAAAATATAATGATGATATTACCCGATTCTCATATTCGTCCAGCCGCGGTTGCCGGCCAGTTTTATGCAGCTGATCCGCAACAGTTATTAACCGATGTGTTGCAATATCTTGCGGCTGCCCGCGCAAATTTAAGCATCCAGCCAAAAGCCCTTATCGTTCCCCATGCGGGTTATATTTACTCCGGCCCCGTCGCCGCCAGTGCTTACAAATTACTCGAAGCCGTCAGCACCAGAATCCGGCAGGTTATATTACTCGGACCTTCACATCGCGTGGCTTTAAATGGTGTTGCCACGAGCGACGCCAACTTCTATGAAACACCTTTGGGGAAAATAAAAATCAACCGGGATTTTTGCACAGGCGCTGAACAGTTAAGCTTTGTTCATCAAAATAATTTAGCTCATAAAGACGAGCACTCACTGGAAGTACAGCTGCCTTTTTTACAAACCGTATTAGACGATTTTGAGCTTACCCCCTTAGTGGTTGGCGACTGTAATAGCGATGATATTGCGAGCCTGTTAACTTTATTTTTCGATGCGGATGACACACTGTTTGTTATCAGCACCGACCTCAGCCATTTTCATGATTACGCCACCGCCAGCCATAAAGACCAGTTAACCTCCGCGGCGATTGAAGCCTTACAATCTGATAAAATTTCATACGATGATGCCTGCGGACGCAATCCGTTAAATGGTTTTTTAACGCTGGCCAGACAGAAACAATTAAACATAAAACAGCTCGATTTAAGAAACTCGGGAGACACCGCTGGCGATAAAAATCGAGTTGTGGGATACGGGGCTTATGTCGCTTATTAATCTCTGCAAAGAAGATAAAAAAAATTTACGGGAAACCGCAAAAAAATCGATTGCCTACGGCCTTAAAAAGAACAGAGCACTGCCCGTTAACTTATCTGATTTCAGCGAAACACTGCAAGGCGATGCTGCCAGCTTTGTTACACTTAATTTAAACAACCAGCTACGCGGTTGCATTGGAACTTTAGCAGCCCATCAAGCTTTAATTAAAGATGTTTCTGAACATGCATATGCGGCTGCTTTTAAAGACCCGCGCTTTCCAGCGGTGACAGAAACCGAAATTCATCAGTTAGAGATTCATATCTCCGTTTTAACACCGGCGACTAAAATGAAAGTCACGTCTGAAAAAGATTTATTAGCGCAATTAAAACCAGAGGTTGATGGTTTGATTTTAGAGTCGGGTTACCATAAGGCAACTTTTCTGCCTTCTGTTTGGGAGCAGTTAACTTCACCTGAAATTTTTTTAGCGCATTTGAAAGCTAAGGCAGGGTTAAATAAAAATGACTGGCCGGAGGGGATTGTTTTTTCTCGTTATGAAACGATTAGTGTTTGAATTGTAATACCGAAACTGTCAAGAGTTCTAACTATCAGGGGTGTAACGAGATCCAGCCTTTTATCAACATGAAAATTAAATACGTGACTTCGTCATACCTGCGAAGGCAGGTATCCAGTGCCTGCAGTCTTTCAAAGTCACTAGATTCCTGCCTCCGCAGGAATGACGGAATATTTTTAACTGCTAGGATCGGAATTAAATTTGATTTAGGAATACATCAGGTTGGTTGACTCTATAACTCAAATTTGACTCCGACCCCAATGTCAGCAAGTTAATCTCTAAGTGCATGATGTTAAAAAACATTAATTAATTTCAAGGTGTGACCTCCCCCTTTGAAAAAGGGGGATTTAAAAAGCTTCAGGATTTTTTGCTCTATAAATAAAGCGTTTTAACCTGAATGTTTTCAAATCTCCCCCAACCCCTCTTTATTCTAAGAGGGAAACACTATACGACAGCCCTAATAAACTAAATTAAAATGACCGATCCACCGAATAGCGCGCCAGATCTTCCAACGCCTGTTTATATTCAGACTCCGGCAAATGTGCCAGCTGTTGAATCGCTAACTCCGCCTCATTCTTTGCGGTTTTTTCCGTGTACTCAATCGCACCGGTTTCTTTAATCGCCTGCATCACCGGCTCTAAATATTCCAGCCCGCCTTCTTCAATGGCTTTACGCACCACATCAGATTGTTCTTTGGTGCCGTTACGCATGGCAAAAATCAATGGCAGCGTGGGTTTACCCTCGGCCAAATCATCACCAACATTTTTACCCATTTCTTCGCTCGATGAGCTGTAATCCAGCACATCATCTATTAACTGAAAGGCTGTGCCTAAATGCATACCATAGGAAGCCATGGCTTTTTCTTCGGCTTCGGGGCGACCACACAGCACGGCCCCCAGGCGGGTTGCCGCTTCAAATAATTTGGCGGTTTTGGCGTGAATGACATCTAAATAGCGCTGTTCGGTAGTGTCCGCATCGTGGCAGTTCATCAACTGCATGACTTCGCCTTCGGCAATCACATTGGTGGTTTCTGCGAGTATCTGCATAACTTTCATGCTGCCCACATCTACCATCATCTCAAAGGCGCGGGAATAGAGAAAATCCCCCACCAGTACGCTGGCCGCATTTCCAAATAGCGCATTGGCCGTTTCCTTACCACGGCGCAACTCAGACTCATCCACTACATCATCATGCAATAAAGTAGCGGTATGAATAAACTCAATAATCGCCGCCAGTGTGTGGTGATGTGTTCCTTCGTAGCCATAGGCACGGGATGCCATCAAACTCAACATCGGACGCAAACGCTTGCCGCCGGAGTTTACAATATAATGACTCAACTGGTTCACCAGCACCACATCCGAAGAAAGGCGCTCCTGAATCACATCATCCACCGCCTGCATATCATCGGCGACAAGGGCTTTTAAATTGTCTACTTGCATGTTTATTCGAGTATTTACTATATAATGAAAGCGCGAATTATGGTGTATCACACCCCAAGTCTCAAGCGTCAACTGCATTTGCAGTCACTTAAAGTCGATTATTTTCAATAAAAAGCCCATTTTGAGTGCATTTAAGCTTGTTTATTGAGCTGCAAATCGCTACAATTCGCACCCTTTCTGAAATCAGAAAACTTAACACGCCCACTTTGGCACAAATTTTAGGAGTTATCCGGTATGTACGCTGTAGTTAAAACCGGTGGTAAACAATATAAGGTTACTGAAGGTGAATATCTGAAGGTTGAAAAACTGGAAGGCGCCGAGGGTGACTCAATTGAAATAGATCAGGTGCTTATGATCGCTGATGGCGATAAGCTGAAGATCGGTTCGCCGATGTTAGATGGTGGCAAGGTCACTTGCGAAATCTTATCTCACGGCCGTCACAAGAAAGTTCATATTATGAAGTTTCGTCGTCGTAAGCATCACCAGAAATGTACAGGGCATCGTCAGTATTTTACTGAAATTAAAGTTACCAGCATCGCTGGTTAATTCCCTGCAATAACGAGGATTTAGAAATGGCACATAAGAAAGCCGCCGGTAGTACTAAGAACGGTCGCGAGTCGGAAAGTAAACGCCTTGGCGTTAAAATGTATGGTGGTCAATCAGTATTGGCTGGCAACATTCTGGTTCGTCAACGTGGTACACAATTCCACCCCGGCAACAACGTAGGCATTGGCCGCGATCACACACTTTTTGCTAAAGCAGAAGGTAAAGTGGAATTTTCGGTTAAAGGCCCGAAAAACCGCCGCACAGTGAGCGTGGTTGCTGCGTAAGACTCACGTCTTAGCAAACGCTAAAAACCCTGCTCTTGATTTAGTCATGGCAGGGTTTTTTTATGCCTTATACCCAATCGTATCATTGGGCTATAATTTTCGTACCCCTATCGCGAGCTTAAGCTCGCTCCTACAATATCACGGGTATACCCGCCACCTAACCGGACACATTAAATGCGCTTTGTAGATGAAACTAAAATTCTGGTAATTGCTGGCGATGGCGGCAATGGCACGGTGAGCTTTCGGCGCGAGAAATATATTCCCCGTGGCGGCCCGGACGGCGGCGATGGTGGTGATGGCGGCAGCGTATTTTTAGTCGGTAGCCATGATTTAAATACCCTTTCCGATTTTCGTACTATCCGCACCTACACAGCTCGCCCCGGCACTAAAGGCGCAGGTCGGGGCATGACAGGCAAAAAGGGCGACGACCTTTATGTACAGGTTCCCAATGGCACCCTGGTTTACGATGTAAACACCGAAGAGCTAATTGGCGATATCACCGAGCACGGACAGGAATTGCTGGTCGCACAGGGAGGCTTTCACGGACTGGGTAATATCCGCTTTAAAAGCTCGGTAAATCGCACGCCTCGTCAATGCACTGAAGGCAGCGAAGGCGAACGCCGTGAATTGCGTCTGGAATTAAAAGTACTGGCGGATGTTGGCCTGCTTGGCTTGCCGAATGCGGGTAAATCAACTTTAATTCGCGCGGTATCACACGCACAACCCAAAGTAGCAAATTACCCTTTCACTACCCTGCACCCCAATTTAGGTGTGGTAAATGTTGGACCATCGCAAAGTTTTGTCATTGCTGATATTCCGGGGCTAATTGAAGGCGCTGCTGAAGGTGCCGGCCTGGGTGTGCAATTTTTAAAACATTTAAGCCGTACGCGTATTTTATTACATGTGGTGGACATTGCGCCTTACGATCAGGTTGATCCTGTAAAAAGCGCTGAAATAATTCTATACGAACTTAAAAAATATAACCCTCAAATGCTGGATGAGCCTCGTTGGTTAGTACTTAATAAAACCGACCTGCTGCCCGACGAAGAAGCTGAAGCCATTTGCGATGATATTATTAAACGCATGAACTGGACGGGGCCGAGCTACCGGATTTCAGCCGTTGGGAAAAAAGGTACGCAGGAGCTGGTCTTTGATATTATGACTTATATTGAAGAAGAGAAAGATAAAATAAAAACAGCTGAAGCGAAGCTTGACTCTGACAGCGAATAAGAAAAATAAACATTAACCCTCCCCCTTAGAAAAAGGAGGATTGAGGGGGATTTAGCTTTTGCACAATTTCCGGGCTAATAAGACAAATCTCCCCCAACCCCTCTTTTACTAAGAGGGGGGCCAAAAGATGACACCTCTATAATTCATGAAAACACGCCAACAACTCGCCAGCTCCAAACGCTGGGTCATTAAAATCGGCAGCTCATTAGTTACCGACGATGGCCGTGGCCTTGATGCGGCTGCCATTAAAAGCTGGACCGAGCAAATTGCCGAGCTGCGCAATCAGGGCAAAGAAATTTTACTGGTGTCTTCCGGCGCGGTTGCCGAGGGCATGGTGCGCTTAAACTGGAACACCCGCCCCGATGCCCTGCACGAATTACAGGCTGCCGCTGCCGTTGGGCAGATGGGCCTGGTGCAAACTTACGAAAGCTGTTTTAAAAATCACGATATTTTAAGTGCACAGATTTTACTTACCCATGATGATTTGTCAGATCGTAAGCGCTATTTAAATGCGCGCAGCACTTTACGTTCTCTACTTAACTTTGGCGTCATTCCTATCATTAATGAAAATGATACGGTAGCCACCGATGAAATTCGTTTTGGTGACAACGACACACTTGCTGCGCTAGTCGCTAATTTAGTTGAAGCTGATGCCCTGATTATTCTCACCGATCAACAGGGACTGTTTAGCGAAGACCCGCGTAAAAACCCCGATGCCGAATTTATTTCCGTTGGACACGCCAGTGATGCCAGCTTACATAAAATGGCCGGTAGCAGCGGCGGAACTTTAGGTCAGGGCGGCATGAGCACCAAGCTTACTGCAGCTCAGCGTGCAGCACGTTCCGGCACTGCCACATTAATTACCAGTGGCCGCAATGAAAATGCGCTGTTAAAAATTCTTGAAAAAGAAGAACTCGGCACACTGCTACTACCCGACGACGAACCCGTTGCTGCCCGTAAACAATGGCTAGCAGGGCATCTGAAAGTTTGTGGCAAATTAGTTTTGGACAAAGGCGCAAGTGAGGTTTTACTCAGTTCTGGAAAAAGCTTGTTAGCCGTTGGGGTAACCTCCGTAAGCGGAAATTTTGTACGCGGCGAAATGGTGGCCTGCATTAATCACGAAGGCAAAGAAATTGCTCATGGACTGGTGAATTATAATGCCATTGAAGCGGCTAAAATTTGTGGTAAAAGCTCTAATGAAATTGAATCTATATTGGGTTATGTTGATGAAGCGGAGTTGATTCACAGAGATAATCTGGTACTGATTTAATCAGCCAAACCTCTCTCCCTCAGCGACAGAACATGCTTTTTAAAGTCTGCCCCCTGCTGTGTTACCATCAGGAGCAGACAATGTAGCGAGCCGACTCCGAAAAACTCTTGATGCCATTACAACAGGGAACAGGGCGCAAAAAACGCGACCCTTCCCCGAGCAAATGAGACGGCACAAATCACAGACACAAAAAAGGGAAGCCGAAGCTTCCCTTTTTACACTACAAATAAGTTTAAACTTACTTGTAGAAATCAATCATAGTTTCTAATGATTTAACTTTGATTTTATCCGCATTGCCCGCAGAACCAAACGCTTCAAAGCGCGCCTGACAAATACCCTTCATTGCCGCAGTCGATTCTTTTAAGAATTTACGCGGGTCAAAGTTAGACGGATTTTCGATTAAGTGACGACGCACAGAACCGGTTGAGGCCATACGTAAATCAGTGTCGATATTAACTTTACGCACACCAGACTGAATGCCTTTAACGATTTCTTCTACTGGCACACCGTAAGTTTGCTTCATGTCGCCGCCGTGATCGTTAATGATTTTTAACCATTCCTGTGGCACTGAAGATGAACCGTGCATCACTAAATGCGTGTTAGGCAGTTTTGCGTGAATTTCCTGAATACGGTCAATACGCAACACTTCACCTGTTGGCTCCTGGGTGAATTTGTATGCACCGTGTGAAGTACCAATGGCAATAGCTAATGCATCAACGTTGGTTTGTTCAACAAAGTCAGCCGCTTCATCAACAGATGTTAACAGCATATCTAAATCTAATTTGCCTTCTGCGCCGTGACCGTCTTCTTCGCCCATTTCGCCGGTTTCTAAAGAACCCAGGCAACCTAGTTCGCCTTCAACTGAAACACCACCAGCGTGAGCCATTTTCACAACTTCTTTTGTAGTTGCAACATTGTACTCAAAGCTTGAAGGGGTTTTCATGTCTGCTTCTAAAGAACCATCCATCATAACTGATGAAAAACCAGACTGAATAGAGCGCAAGCATACTGCTGGCTCAGAGCCGTGATCCTGATGCATAACAACAGGAATGTGGGGGTACATTTCAATTGCCGCAGAAATCAGGTGACGTAGGAATGGTTCGCCCGCATAAGAGCGTGCACCCGCAGAACCCTGCATAATTACCGGGCTGTTTGCTTCGTCAGCCGCCTGCATGATAGCGTGAACCTGCTCCATGTTGTTTACATTGAATGCAGGCATGCCGTAGCTGTTTTCTGCTGCGTGGTCTAGTAGTTGGCGTAATGAGATTAGTGCCATGTTATATACTCCTTAGTATTTAGTATTAAGGTTGTTAATTTAAAATAATAAATCTGTTGCAGACGCGAATAAATTCGCACCTGCATTAGCTTTGTGTTTCACATACATCGCCAATGGTCACCACTTTCATGTTATTGGTTCCACCACCGGAATCCCCCAGCAAATCGCCACGGGTAATAATAATTCTATTGCCATCATCCACTATACCCTTCTCTTTTAACAGACAGGCTACCGTAGAACTGACATTGTAATCACCCACCTGATCGAAATCGATACTGGTGGGGTAGACACCACGATAAAGCGTTAGCTTACGACGCGTATGACGATGACGAGTCATCGCGTAAATCGGAATTCCCGAACTAATTCGCGACATCCACAATACCGTTGAACCCGACTCCGTTAATGCCGCAATCGCATCTACATTTAAGTGATTGGCAGTATACATGGTTGCCATAGCCAATGCTTCGTCAACTCGCCCAAAGGTCAGTTCCATGCGGTGATCAGAAATCTTAGCACGTGGATGCTGCTCAGCAGATTCACAAATACGCCCCATCGCCTCCACAGTTTCCACCGGGTATTTACCCGCTGCGGTTTCTCCTGAGAGCATTACCGCATCGGTGCCATCATGCACCGCATTCGCTACGTCAAACACTTCTGCACGGGTCGGAATTGAATTTTCAATCATCGACTCCATCATCTGGGTGGCGGTAATTACCACACGATCCATGCTGCGTGCCTTGGCGATTAAATCTTTCTGTACCGCCGGCAGCTCAGCATCGCCGATTTCCACACCCAAATCACCGCGGGCAACCATAATAGCATCGGATGCTTCAATAATTTCATCAATACATTCAAGGGCTTCTGCACGTTCAATTTTAGAGACAATTGCACCGTGACCGCCCGCATCACGCAACAACTGTCGCGCCTGATGAATATCGTCAGCTGATTTAGGAAAAGATACCGCAATATAATCGGCATCGACTTTTGCCGCAGACTTAATATCTTCTTTATCTTTATCGGTTAATGCCGGCGCAGATAATCCGCCACCCTGCAGGTTAATGCCTTTTTTATCTGACAAATAACCACTGTGGGCAACGCTACAGTTAATTCTTAAACCATCAACGCTATCAACATCTAATAGCATGCGGCCATCATCGAGCACCAGTCGATCACCCGGCTTCACATCACCGGGTAAACTTTTATAAGTAATACCTACGCCTTCTATGGTTCCCGCTGCTGGATCTAATTCTGCATCCAGAAAAAATTTATCGCCTTCGCTTAAGTAAACCTTCTTATCAACAAAACGTTCTGTTCTAATTTTTGGGCCTTGCAAATCTGCAAGTACACCTACGACACGATTAAATTTATCAGCCGCTTTGCGAACCATCGCAACACGACCTTCCTGCTCTTCATGACTGCCGTGGGAATAATTTAAACGCACAACGTCTACGCCCGCTTTAACCAATCTGTCGATAGTCTGCTGGTCGTCTGTGGCTGGGCCTAATGTTGCTACTATTTTGGTTCTTCGCATGCTGGTTCTACCTGAGGTAGAAACTCCTCTGTTTTTGTTACTGCTCAATTATATTCAACTTCTATTAATATTCATGTCGTAATTCATCGCAAGCCCATTTCTAATAGAACATGGCTCGCCCCTGCATAAAACAGTTACCTGACTGCAGGAGCCAGCTCTAGCTGACGATCTTTTTAATACACTCAACATAAAAAACAGAGCCTATGCCCTGCTTAATGTTAAGCTTTTGCGCGTTCTTCTAAAATCGCAACAGCAGGCAATTCTTTACCTTCTAAGAATTCCAGGAAAGCACCACCACCAGTAGAAATATAAGAAACTTTGTCAGAGATATTGTACTTATCAACTGCTGCCAAAGTATCACCACCACCGGCAATAGAAAACGCGGGAGACTCTGCAATCGCCATTGAAATGGCTTTTGTGCCTTCGCCAAACTGGTCAAATTCAAATACGCCAACCGGGCCATTCCAGACAATAGTGCCGGCTTTTTTAATGATTTCTGCAAGTGCTGCAGCAGAGTCTGGGCCGATATCAAAAATCATATCGTCGTCTGCACATTCATCAGCTGCTTTTAGAGTTGCTTCTGCAGTTTCTGCAAATTCTTTTGCGCAAACAATATCAGTAGGCACAGGAATCGAACCGCCACGCGCTTCTGCATCAGCGGTTAATTTTTTCGCTGTTTCAACTAAATCTTCTTCGTAAAGTGATTTGCCAACGTTGTAACCGGCAGCCGCAATAAATGTATTTGCGATACCGCCGCCAACAATTAACTGATCAACCACTTTAGAAAGTGATTCTAAAACCGTTAACTTGGTTGATACTTTAGAGCCACCAACAATCGCTACCATTGGACGTGCTGGATTATCTAATGCTTTACCTAGTGCTTCTAACTCACCGGAAAGTAATGGGCCGGCACAGGCAGTGGGTGCAAATTTTGCAGCGCCGTGTGTAGATGCCTGCGCACGATGAGCTGTACCGAATGCATCCATTACATAAATATCACATAAAGATGCATAAGCTTTTGATAAGGCTTCGTCGTTTTTCTTTTCGCCTTTGTTAAAGCGGCAATTTTCTAAAATAACCACTTCACCGTCTGCAATTTCAGGTGCTGAATCTAAGTAGCCAGAAATTAATTTAACGTCTTTGCCTAATTCTTTTGTTAAGTAATCCGCAACAGGCTGTAAAGAAAATTCTGCCGCTGGCTCACCTTCTGTTGGGCGCCCCAGGTGAGACATCAACATCACTTTCGCACCGGCATCGATGCAATGCTTGATCGTTGGCATTGAAGCTTCAATACGTTTCGCGCTTGTTACTTTGCCGTCTTTAACAGGTACGTTTAAGTCCTGACGAATTAACATACGTTTACCGGCTAAATCTAAATCGGTCATCTTTATTACTGACATGGATTACTCCTAAAATATATTTAAAATTTTTAAAAACTGTTTGTTAAATTTTTCACTTAACGAACAATTTTTTACAGGTGCGACTTTATTCACACCTGTAAATTCAATTCGCGACTAACCTTTCGCGTTCATCAAGGCAATCGTAGTATCAATCATGCGATTGGAAAAACCCCATTCATTGTCATACCACGAACACACTTTAACTAAATTACCTGCGGTCACTCGCGTTAACGTGGCATCAAAATTTGATGTGGTGCTGGTGTGATTAAAATCCACCGACACCAATGGTGCATCGCTATAATCGAGCACCTTTCCATCTGCTGCGGCTTTCATGACTGCGTTAATTTCTTCAACGGTTGTATCTCTACTTGCCGTGAAAGTTAAATCCACTAACGAAACATTTATCGTCGGAACCCGAATCGCAAAACCGTCTAACTTTCCGTTTAGCTCTGGCAACACCAAACCAATTGCCGCCGCTGCTCCGGTTTTTGTTGGAATCATTGAACTCGTTGCAGAACGTGCTCGACGCAAATCACTATGGTAAACATCCGTTAACACCTGGTCATTTGTGTACGAATGAATGGTTGTCATTAAACCATTTTCAATACCAATTTTATCGTTCAACGGCTTTACCATTGGCGCCAAACAATTTGTTGTACACGAAGCATTGGAAATCACCGTATCGGTTGCTTTCAATGTTTCGTGATTCACACCATAAACAATAGTCGCGTCAACACCGTGTCCGCCAGGCGCAGAAATAACGACTTTCTTTGCACCGCTTTCAATATGCAGTGCCGCCTTATCTTTATTCGCAAACACCCCGGTGCATTCCAGAACCACATCAATACCCATTTCTTCCCAGGGCATTTTCGCTGGCTCTCGCTCACCTAACACGCGAATTTTATCGCCATTGACGACCATGTAATCGCCATCAACATGCACGTCACCGGGAAAACGACCATGCGCAGTATCGTATTGGGTTAAGTGAGCATTTGTATGTGAGTCACCTAAGTCATTCACTGCAACAACTTGCACTTCATCCGTTCGACCCGATTCATAAATGGCGCGCAATATATTACGCCCAATGCGTCCGTAGCCGTTAATAGCAACCTTGATTGCCATACTGTTTACCTTTTTAGTTAACGTTTTTTATAACGATAAACTTAATGAGTTTGACCTGATTATCGAAAGCGATAATTTATTGGTTTTTTTCATTGAAACTTTTTTGCTAAGTAAACTTATTGGATGACTTTTAATTGCTTCGAAATAGTTTATGACGTAATTCAAAGTCGCTGGATTCCCGACACAAGCATTCGGGAATGACGACTATTGAATTTACTTTCACTGTGCAATTCAAAGTCACTGAATACCTGCCTGCGCAGGTATGACGAAGAAGATTAATTATCTTTTTCGTAAATTTTATTTTTAATAAAATTGCTTAAAATTTACTTGGCAAAAAAGTTCAAAGGGCAGAAAAATCACCACCCTCAAAACTGTTAATGACCTCGCAGTAAAACTACGAAGTCATTAATTAAGTGGGCATTTTGTTCGCTAGCAAGGCGGAGCGAAATTTTTGAGATGCTGAGCGCACGCCAGTGCGTGATGCATTCAAAATTTCGCGACAACGCCGCTAGCGGACAAAAGACCCGCTTAATTAACTAAGTGAAAATTTTTTCGGCTAGCAAGGCGGAGGAAAAATTTGAGATGCTGCGCGCACGCAAGTGCGTAATGCATTCAAATTTTTCCGACAACGCCGCTAGCCGGAAAAAGCTTCGCTTAGTTTGCTGCTACGTGCTCTACGAAACGTAACATGTTGCAGGTGTAGCCATACTCATTGTCATACCATGAAACCAGCTTCACAAACGTACCGTCTAGTGCAATACCCGCTTCTGCATCAAAGATAGAAGAGAAAGAGCAACCACGGAAATCAGTAGAAACTACTTTTTCATCTGTGTAGCCTAACGTGCGGCTCATGTCGCCAGATGTTGCAGCGGCTTTAAGCTCTGCACAAATTTCTTCATAAGATGCTTCTTTATCCAGCTCAACCGTTAAGTCAACAACTGAAACGTCTGAAGTCGGTACGCGGAACGCCATACCGGTTAGCTTGCCGTTCAGTTCTGGAAGAACAACGCCAACGGCTTTTGCAGCACCCGTTGAAGATGGGATGATGTTTTCTAAAATACCACGACCACCGCGCCAGTCTTTCTGAGAAGGACCATCAACTGTTTTCTGTGTAGCCGTTGCAGCGTGAACCGTAGTCATAAGGCCACGTTTGATGCCGAACTTATCATTGATAACCTTAGCAACCGGTGCAAGGCAGTTAGTTGTGCAAGACGCCGCAGAAACAATTGCCTGACCCGCATATTCATTGTGGTTAACACCGTATACGAACATTGGCGTTGCATCTTTAGAAGGAGCTGATTGAACAACTTTCTTTGCGCCTGCTGTGATGTGTGCCTGACAGCTTTCTTCAGTTAAGAAGAAACCAGTACAATCGATAACTAGCTCAGCGCCAACATCGCCCCACTTAAGGTTTGCTGGATCACGCTCTGCTGTTAAACGGATTTTCTTGCCATCAACGATCATTGAATCGTTATCAGATGAAACATCACCTGGGAAGTTGCCGTGAACTGAATCGTACTTAAGCATGTATGCTAAGTAATCAGGGTCTAATAAATCGTTAATACCTACGATTTCGATTTCTGGGAAGTCATTAGTTACTGCACGGAATACCATACGGCCGATACGACCAAAACCGTTAATACCTACTTTAATAGCCATTGTTATTTTCCTCGGTTAATAATTTTAATTTAAAATTTTTAAATCTTCGTCGTTCCCGAAAAAATATCGGGAAGACAGAATTCTTTAATTTTGTCGCTCCTGCGTTAGCAGAAGCCCGGTGTCTTTGGCATAGTAAAATCTAAAACAAAGCCACTGGATTCCTGCCTTCGCAGGAATGACAAAAAATAATTACATTACGCCTTCAACAGCCTTAACTACGTTCTCAACTGTAAAGCCAAACTCTTTAAACAGATCGCCAGCTGGAGCAGACTCACCGAAGTGATCAATACCCACAACCGCATCTGCATACTTGTACCATGCATCAGTAACCGCGGCTTCAACTGCAACCGTTGGAATACCCTTAGTCAGTACTGCAGATTTATAACCCGCTTCCTGCTGATCATAAATGTTTGTGCAAGGCATAGAGACAACACGAATTTTCTTGCCTGTCATTGCTGCTGCAGCGCCAGTCGCTAATGCGATTTCTGAACCGGTTGCAACAATGATCGCATCAGGCGTGCCATCACAATCTTGCAGGATGTAACCACCCTTAGTGATATCAGCTATCTGTGCATCAGTGCGCTCATTGTGAGGCAAACCCTGACGAGAGAAGATTAAGCATGAAGGGCCTTCTTTACGCTCAGCCGCCTGCTGCCATGCTACTGCAGATTCAACCGCATCACATGGACGCCATACCGCCATATTTGGAATCATACGTAAGGTAGGAATCTGCTCGATTGGCTGGTGAGTCGGTCCATCTTCACCCAGACCGATTGAGTCATGGCTAAATACAAACAAACTGCGGATTTTCATCAGTGCCGCCATACGCAGTGCATTACGCGCATACTCTGAGAACATCAGGAAGGTTGCACCGAATGGAATTAAACCACCGTGTAATGCCATACCGTTCATAATGGCCGACATAGCGAATTCGCGTACACCGTAGTTCAGGTAGTTACCATCTTCGTTGTCGATCATAGGCTTGTAACCAGACCATTCAGTCAGATTAGAACAACCTAAATCAGCAGAACCACCGAACATTTCAGGCAGCATTGGCGAGTAAGCTTCAATCGCCGCTAAAGATGCCTGACGTGTAGCCGGGCTCTTCGCATCTGCATTTACAGACGCAATGTACTCAGCAGATTTAGCTGCCCAGTCTGCTGGCAAATCACCCGCCATACGACGTTCGAACTCAGCCGCTAATTCAGGGAATGCAGATTTATAAGCTGCAAACTTTTCATTCCATGCCGCTTCTGCAGCTGCACCTTTTTCTTTAGCATCCCAACCCTGATAAACATCTTCAGGCACTTCGAATGCACCGTGATCCCAGCCAAGAGCGGCTTTCGTCAGGTTAATTTCTTCTTCGCCTAAAGGCGCGCCGTGACAGGCATGGCTGCCGGCTTTATTAGGTGAACCAAAACCAATAGTGGTTTTGCAGCAAATCATAGTTGGCTTGTCTGTCATCGCTTTCGCAGTTTCAGTCGCTTTAGCAATTGCTGCTGGATCGTGTCCGTCAACATCTGCAATTACGTGCCAGCCGTAAGCTTCAAAACGCTTAGGTGTATCGTCTGTGAACCAGCCTTCAACGTGGCCGTCGATAGAAATACCGTTGTCATCCCAGTAAGCAATCAGCTTGCCTAAACCTAAAGTACCGGCAAGTGAACAGGCTTCGTGAGAGATGCCTTCCATTAAGCAACCATCACCCAGGAATACATACGTATTGTGATCAACAATATCGTGACCTTTCTGGTTGAACTGACCTGCCATTGTCTTTTCAGCAATCGCCATGCCCACAGCATTAGTGATGCCCTGACCTAATGGACCGGTTGTGGTTTCAACACCCGGTGCATAACCATACTCAGGGTGACCCGGAGTCTTAGAATGCAGCTGACGGAAGTTTTTCAGATCGTCAATCGACAGATCGTAACCGGTCAGGTGAAGTAAAGAGTAAATCAGCATTGAGCCGTGGCCGTTTGATAAAACGAAGCGATCACGGTCAGACCAGTTAGGGTTTGCAGGATTGTGGTTCATGTTGTCGTTCCACAATACTTCAGCGATGTCAGCCATACCCATAGGTGCGCCCGGGTGACCCGAATTTGCTTTTTGTACTGCATCCATACTCAGTGCACGGATTGCATTAGCAAGCTCTTTGCGTGATGACATAGGAGATTCTCCAATCAAGTTTTAAAATTTGCGTTGCTAAGACAGCGCCTCAGCAACAGGAATTTGTTTAATCAATTAACAGCGCAACTTACAACCCGTGTAATCGCCGCAGGGTTTTCACCCACATTAATAAAGGGGCGCTATTTTCCCTTACTTCGAGGCATTCGGCAACTGTATCGTGGAATTACATCAGGATTTATTAGTTTGACAAGTCGTTTTTTAGCATTTTATTATCAGACAACTCCAATTAAAACTGATTAATTTCAAGCAGATAGAAACAAAACAGGCAAATAAGCATGATAGTTACTTTTATTTACCCATAAGAAATATGACGAGCAACACCTTTAGGGTTAGCCGATAAATTGAAATATCGGCGAGACTTACTGCCGATGTGGGTACCACACCAACATAAACTAAATCTCCCCCAGCCCCTCTTTTACAAAGAGAGGAGCCACACCTAAAGAGCTGCGCACGCAAATTTCTTTCATCTAATGAAGATATATCATGTACCTTTTTATTTTCAACGAGAGCTCAGCTAATCATCCTTCCATTTAATAGAGCATCCCATGCTCGCAATTTGCTCAGCCGGCCCTTTGCCGGTTTGTGCGACTTTTTTCATACCCTCAAACAAATCCCGCTTCACATCTGCTGCTGCCGCTTCTTTGCGACTTTCATCCAACCTGCCGCGATACTGTAGCTTCATATCGGCGTTATAACCAAAAAAATCCGGCGTACAAACTGCACCATAAGCTTTTGCTACCTGCTGGGTTTCATCGATCAAATAGGGAAAATCAAAGCCGAATTCATCCGAAACCTTGCGCATATTTTCAAATGAATCCTCTTCGTACTCTGTAGGGTCATTCGACATAATCGCCACCGTATTCACCCCTAGCGCTTTAAGCTCGCGCGTATCACGCACAATGCGATCTCGAATCGATTTCACATACGGGCAGTGATTACAGATAAACATCACCAACAAACCTTTGTCACCCGCACAGTCAGCCAGACTCCAGTTTTTACCATCCACACCCGGCAGAGTAAAATCAATTGCCGGCAATTCAAACTCACATACAGGGGGCTGCAAACTCACCATTTTTTTTAACTCCTCAAATCGATAACTGCGGCCACCTTGCCATTAATTGCAGCCACAGGTAAACCTACAATTTTCATGGCATATTATCAAATTCGACTCTGCCTATAAATTAATCACTCATAATATAGTCAAAACCCAATATACATGCTAAAATTCGGAGTTCAGTTTTAAAACCTTGTAATCTTTAGCGGAAGAACATGAGCCAGCAAAAAAAGCAGCCCAAAGACCTGAAATCAAAAAAGAAATCAGCAGCCAGCAAAAAAGTAGTTGCAAAGAAAGCAGTTAAAAATGCAGATCAGGAAACAGCCGTTGTTGCTCCCGAAGATGCTGCCAACGCGCCTCAAGATAAACAGTCTCTTTTAAAACAGTTAATTGCCAAGGGCAAAGAGCAGGGCTACCTGACATATGCCGAGGTAAACGACCACCTGCCGGAAGAAATTGTTGACCCGGAACAGGTAGAAGACATCATTAATATGATCAATGACATGGGCATTACCGTTCATGAAGTTGCACCCGACACCGAATCTTTAGTACTCACTGACGCCAGCGCAACCGATGACACCGCCGCTGAAGAAGCCGCCGCTGCACTGGCCTCTATCGAAAATGAATTTGGTCGCACCACCGACCCTGTGCGCATGTATATGCGTGAAATGGGCACCGTAGAGCTGCTGACCCGCGAAGGCGAAATCTCAATCGCCAAACGCATCGAAGAAGGCATTAAGCAAGTAATGCGCGCACTGGCGACCAACCCTCGCTCAGTTCATCAAGTTTTAAAAACCTACGAATTAGTTGCCAACGAAGAAGCTCGCCTTACCGATTTAATTAATGGCTTTCGCAGCGATGACAGCGACGAAATTGCACAGCCGGCCTCCGGCCCTGCTGATGAACGTGACGATGACGACGAAGAAGAAGTTATTGACACCGGCCCTGATCCCGAGCGCGCAAAAGAGCAGTTCGCACTGTTAGAAAAAGCTTACAAGAAAACCATTAAAGCACTCGAAAAGAAAACTAAAACCACAGCGAAGTGCCGCGAAGAAATGTCAGAAGTTTTTATGGAATTAAAATTTCTGCCGGTCATTATTATTGCGATGACCAAAGAGCTGCGCAGCACAATTGATCGTGTGCGTACCCATGAGCGTCATATTTTGAATTTGTGCGTAAATAAATGCCACATGCCGCGCAAAGCCTTTATTCAGTCATTCCCTGAAAATGAAACCAATCAGAAATGGATTGACCAGTACTTAAAAGGTCACGAATACTCTGATGCATTAGCCGAGTACGCTGCAGAGATTAAACAAACACAGCTTAAACTTTCGTTGCTGGAAAAAACTTACGGCTTAGAAATTACCGACATTAAAGAAATCAATCGCAAGATGTCGATCGGCGAAGCCAAAGCCCGCCGTGCGAAAAAAGAAATGGTTGAAGCCAACTTACGTTTAGTTATTTCGATTGCGAAAAAATACACTAATCGTGGTTTGCAGTTCCTCGATTTAATTCAGGAAGGCAACATTGGCTTAATGAAAGCGGTTGATAAATTTGAATACCGCAGAGGTTACAAATTTTCAACCTATGCCACCTGGTGGATTCGTCAGGCGATTACACGATCGATTGCAGATCAGGCAAGAACCATTCGTATTCCGGTTCACATGATAGAAACCATCAATAAGTTAAACCGTATTTTCCGCCAGATGCTACAGGAAAAAGGTCGCGAACCGACGCCTGAAGAATTAGCAGAAAAGATGGAAATGCCTGAAGATAAAGTTCGCAAGGTATTAAAAATCGCCAAAGAACCTATCTCAATGGAAACTCCGATAGGTGATGATGAAGATTCAAATCTGGGTGATTTTATTGAAGATATAAATATTATGTCTCCGGTAGATTCTGCAACCGGCGAATCATTACGCGAATCAACCAAAGATATTTTATCTACACTAACACCACGCGAAGCAAAAGTTTTACGTATGCGTTTCGGTATTAATATGAATACCGATCACACCTTAGAAGAAGTGGGCAAACAGTTTGATGTAACACGGGAACGTATTCGCCAGATTGAAGCGAAAGCGTTACGCAAATTACGCCACCCTTCACGTGCTGAAAACCTGCGTAGCTTTATTGGCGAAGACAGCGGCAACAATTAAAAAATAAATTTCGCTTGTTGTTACGCACATTATATTTATAATGTGCGTTTTTTATGAATCGGTTAATTTATAAAAATCGACAATATAATTAAGTCATTACAAAATTAAAAAACGTCATTCCTGCGAAGGCAGGAATCCAGTGACTTTTCACCGGGCTTCTAAATCTGTGAAGCGACAACAAAAAATAAGGGCCCGTAGCGGGGCGCTAAAAACGCAAGGTAGAGCGTCCGACTCATAATCGGCAGGGTGAGCGGTGACCATTTGTACTCAATGTACAAATGCAGCACCGCGAACGCGAGACAGGAGTCGAGCTGGATGCATGACATGGACGTTACTTGTCGCACCGACAAAAACGGAGTCATTTACTTCGTTTTAAAATTTAAAAAATAAGGGCCCGTAGCGGGGCGCTGCTAAGCGCAAGGTAGAGCGTCCGACTCATAATCGGCAGGGTGAGCGGTGACCATTTGTACTCAATGTACAAATGCAGCACCGCGAACGCGAGACAGGAGTCGAGCTGGGTGCATGACATGGACGTTACTTGTCGCACCGACAAAACGGAGTCATTTACTTCGTTTTAAAATTTAAAAAATAAGGGCCCGTAGCTCAGTTGGTTAGAGCGTCCGACTCATAATCGGCAGGTCGAGTGTTCGAGTCACTCCGGGCCCACCATATTTTTTGTATAAAATCTTCGACTTACGAGGATTTTATGCATAGACCCACTGACTATTAGTCGGGTGGTCCACTCATAAAAAACTTCACAAAATATCTATTAACGCTCCCGTAATTATTAACCACAATCTTCCTTTAAAAGTGATGCCTTTATTTGCGACGCAGATTGCAGCATATCGATGTACAAATAATTAAATCGCCCTTATAATTATTGCCATCATAAATTAGAAAGGAAGCTAATATGCCTGCAATCGCCAGCGCACCCGACGAAGTCTTTTATCATTTTGCAAAACAAACTCAATCTACTGACGCATTAATTCGCACACTTTATACTCGCCCTTCAAAATCAACTGTCGATCACTTTAAGGCAATTAATAGCCACCTCAAAGACGATAAAGTTCAGATAGGCCAGCTGATTATTATTACACCACCGAACAGCATGCAGTGCACTACGTTTGAAGCTGATTTAATGGACGCCGCATTGCTAGTTGATCAGAGGCTGAAAGAGTTAACCGCCGAAGATAAACGCATACTGGCAGAGAACTACCAACTGCTCAATAATTTCACCAGTGTCGGCGGCGCGGGTTACGGTGCAACACTGACATACTTCTCGCATCACGTTAAAAACATCGAAGGCATACTCAAACAGATAGAACAGCTTTACGTAAAAACGTACAACTCTACCAGCCACCTCAAATCATCACGCTTTCATCAACAACGCAAACAACTATTTATGCGCCTTGATATGACCATGAAAACATTTGTTGGTGAGGCACGTGCGGGTTTCACATATAATTATTCCGGCATTAAAAATGGCCTGGGACTTAGCACAAAGAGCATCGTGCACCAATGGAAAAGCCAACCTGGCAATGTAACCGATATCCCCGGTTTTTCTAAAAATTATGATAAGGTGGCTAAACTTTCCAAAACACTCAAGGGTGCTGGCTATGTCGGCATTGCTCTGGATGTTGGGCAGAGTGGTGTTAAGATTCATGAGGCTTGTACTGTTGGTACGGATAAAGAGTGTACCAAAACTTCGTTTAAAGAAGGCGGTCGATTAGCAGGCAGTGTTGGGGGTGGCTATGTTGGCGGCATTGCCTCCGCTTACATAACGTGCAATTTAGTATTAGGCATAGAAACTGCCGGTACAAGTTTATTATGGTGCGGCATTATTGCTGGTGTTGCAGGAGGCTATGCGGGTGGAAATGTAGGCGGCTCTGTTGTTGGTGAACTAGGCGATACTTTATATGAAAAAACCTACAATTAAATTAATATACTTATGATCTCACTTGAATTGATATTTATAATCCTCGCTTTATTCGGCCTTATATTGAGTTTCACCGCCATAGGGCTAATGTTTTTCATTGGTAAAACACGTATAAAAAAAATAGATAAAGTAGTTTATGGCTATGAGTTTCCTCATGACAGTATATTCGCACAAATGATACGAGTACCGAGTTATGGCGGTGCTTTTTTATCGAGCTGGTCAGCCAAACGCTCTGGGCTTAAAGGTAAAATCGAACATTTTGATAAAAACTTTCAATGGCCATTTAAGGCAGTATTGATTTTGTCATTTGTCAGCATTACCTGTTTTCTTTTAGCTTATATCATTCAGAACTATTTTATAACTTAATCGGCAGGTCGAGTGTTCGAGTCACTCCGGGCCCACCATTTTTCTCATGTAAATCATTCGCTTACGTGAATTTCAAAAAAGACCCATTGACTATAAGTCGGGTGGTCCCCTCATAAAAAACTTCACGACGATAAATTTTTTTCATCATCTGGATCTGCCGATTTGGAGCATTCATTCTTGCTTATAAGCTGTCTGACCCTGCGATTATTTCTGTGGTTTATCTGTGATAGGTAAAACCCTTAGCCAACAAGTTTTACTGTGTAAGTTTATTGTAATGAGACATCGAGATATTTAGAATTTATTTACTGTAAAAAAGCATTGATTCTGACTAAAATACAACAGTTATATTGTAATAACAATTGGATTGAAAATGGCTAAAATAAAAAAAGATGCGCTAAAAAAGAAGCAGTTAGAAATCATTATTAAATCTAGTGAATATACTGACGCCTTGAAAGAGGTTAGTCGAGACATAACTAAAGGTTCAAAAAAGGCTGAAAATGAGGCGAGTGTAGTTTCCGTATTCGAGTTAGAGCTTTTCACGTTTATTAAAGACATTTTAGGATTAAAGTATTATCCGGAAAAAGAAAAAAGCGTGGACACAGAGAGGCATGTTACAAAGGGACGGATTGACAGCAAAGTTGGCGCTTTAGTAATTGAATTTAAGCAGCCATCAAGCTTTTACACCAAAGATAAGAAAAAATTTGCTACAAAACAGATTTCTGAATATCTTGATGGACTGCATAAAGTAACTGAAACTGACTATTTGGGTTTTGTTACCGATGGAGTTGAATGCCAAATTGTGAATATGGAGTTTGGTAAATTATATGAAGGTGCCTATGAAAAGCTAACCCATAAGCATTTAGATATATTAGTAAAGAATATTGTTCTTTTAGACAAGGTTGCTTTGACACCTGACAATCTAGTTAAAGATTTCTGTGAGCCTGAAGATGAGTCAATTGCGCAAAAGCTAACGCTTTGCTTGTATGATGCTTTAAGTAAAAAAGCCACAAATAAGTCACTTATGTTATTTCATGAGTGGAAGGAGTTGTTTCGATTAGCGCATGACGATAAGTCGAAACAAAAAGCAATTGAAGAAAGACGAAGGGCATTAGAGTTTATAGTAAAGAAAAAACTAAAAAATCAAGATGATGAATATCTTTCTCTTTATGCAATACAGACAGCATATGCCATTATTGTCAAGATAATAGCATATAAGGTTATTAGCAAAATCAGGTTTGACGCTTCATTAATAGAGTTTAACTTGCTTGCGGATGCTGATGACGATTCCCTTAGAATTCAATTAAACGAATTGGAAGAAGGTGCAATATTTAGAAATTTAGGTATAGGGAATCTACTGGAAGGTGATTTTTTCTCATGGTATAGCAGTGAAGACCAATGGAATGAGGATATAGGAAAGATTATCAGAGAGATATTTATCACGCTTACACCTTATGAAGATAAGGCTATATTCGATAGTGGTGATAGTGCTAGTGATTTATTTAAAAATCTATTTATGCGAATTATTCCTGAAAAAGTTCGTCATAGTCTTGGAGAGTTTTATACCCCGCCATGGTTGGCTGATAATCTGATTTCAGAAACAATAGCAAAAGCTAAAACACCTAAATGGAAAGGTTTAGACCCATGCTCAGGTTCCGGAACGTTTTTAACAGTATTAATTAGAAAAGTACTTGAAGAGACTTCAGGGAAGCCTAATAAGCAGCGATTGCAATCTGTACTTTCAAGAGTTAAAGGAATCGATTTAAATCCTTTGGCTGTACTAACAGCAAGAATCAATTACTTTATCAATATATCCCCACTTATATCAGATGGAGATGAATTTGAAATACCAGTTTACTTGGGTGATTCTTCCTATGTGCCTGCTGAGATAAAAATTGATGGTGTCCTGTGTCTTTCATATAGGATTCAAACTATTAAAGGTGAAATAGAAATATATTTGCCAAAGAGCGTCGTCAAGGACTCTAATGTATTTTCAAAAACGATGACGAGTATTGAGGACGACATTCATAACCTTGACGCGATGGAAATTGTTAAAAAGTTGTTAAAACTAATACCAAAAAAAGAACAGAAGAAAAAAATTGTTTCCAATATAGTAACGCTGTCAGAGAAATTTATTGAGTTAGAGAAAAATGATTGGAATGGAATATGGGCGCGGATAATAACTAATTTTTTAACAACAGCAAATCTTGGTGACTTTGATATAATCGTAGGCAATCCTCCTTGGATTGATTGGAAGAACTTACCAGCAGGTTATCGTGAAAGAATTAAAGATTTATGTGTTGACCGTCATTTATTCTCCGGTGATAGCATTACTGGTGGGATAAACCTTAATGTATGCGCATTAATATCGAATGTTTCCGCCCAAAACTGGTTGGCACCAAAAGGCGTACTTTCATTTCTAATGCCCCAATCATTAATTTTTCAACAATCGTATGAAGGATTTAGAAATTTTACGTTAGACAATGGCAAAAGACTTTATCTGCAAGAAATATATGATTGACGGTGTAAATAATTCTGTGTAACTGCCATTTTTAAATGTAGTCAGTTAATCGTTCTTCAAACTCAATCATAAACCGATTCAGTGCAGCTTTCCAATTTCTTATGGGCATACTCCATTTTTTG
>Ga0316205_10001226_pt1 | contig 35004 bp, 34 predicted proteins | sample 3monthpyrite_MG_FD_204941 | JGI IMG/M metagenome (GOLD analysis project Ga0316205, IMG submission 204941) | Microbial mat bacterial communities from mineral coupon in-situ incubated in ocean water Damariscotta River, Maine, United States -... | ecosystem: Environmental > Aquatic > Marine >...
GCTTTACGACACTGGGCGCGCCGGCAATTTTGCCTATGGGCAAAAGTTCTGGGCAGATGAATATCGGCTGAACGCCAAGATATTCACCTATCCCAAGCCCTATGTGGCTTTCATGCAAGGCTTCACCATGGGCGGTGGGGTCGGCATTTCCTGTCACGGGTCGCATCGCATTGTGGGCGACAGCAGCCAGATTGCGATGCCGGAATGCGGGATCGGGCTGGTGCCAGATGTCGGCGGTTCACTGTTGCTGTCTCAGGCACCGGGGCGCTGCGGCGAGTATCTGGGCACGACCGCGGCCCGCATGAATGCAGGCGATGCGATTTTTGCCGGATTTGCAGACTACTTTTTGCCCGAAAGTGCCTGGCCGGAATTGATCCACGCTTTGGAAGACAGCGGGAACCACAGCTTGATCGACACCGCAGCGCAGGCTGCCCCCGAAAGCGGGCTGCAAGCCAAAACGCCTGAAATCAACGACTTATTTGCCGGTGAGGGTTTTGCCGATACGTTGCGCGCGTTGCAGGCTGCATCATCTGAATTTGCCCGGTCTGCGCTGAAAGCCGTATCGCGCGTTTCACCCTTGTCGGCCGCCTGCACCTTTGAGATGCTGCACCGGCTGCGTGGCAGTGAGGACATCGCAAAAGCCCTGGATCTGGAATATCGTTTTACCTTTCGTGCCGCGGAACATGGCGACTTCCTCGAAGGGATCCGCGCCCAGATCATCGACAAGGACCGCAACCCGAAATGGCAACATGCGGACGGCCATGCCGTGAGCCTGTCGGCCATTTCCAAAATGCTGCGCCCGCTGGGACGGGATGCTTTGAAACTGGAGATTGGATCATGAAAATCGGCTTTATCGGATTGGGCAATATGGGCGCGCCGATGGCGCAAAATCTGGCAACAGCGGGCCATGATGTGGTGGGATTTGACCTGACCGCCGCCTGCCCCGAGGGCGTCAGGGCTGCGCCAAGCGCCCGAGAGGCGGTGCGCGACGCGCAAGTCGTCATCACCATGTTGCCAAATGGCGCGATCCTGCGCGCAGTGGCCGATGACATCTTGCCTGCAATGCGCAAGGGCGCGGTGCTGGTCGATTGCTCGACCGTCGATGTCGACAGCGCGCGTGGCGTGGCGGATCAGGCGCAGGCGCTGGGGCTGGGGGCAATTGACGCGCCGGTATCGGGCGGCATCACGGGCGCGGCCGCAGGCACGTTGACCTTCATGGCAGGCGGGCCCGACGCCGCCTTTGAGACGGTGCGCCCGCTATTTGACATCATGGGGCAAAAGGCGGTGCATTGCGGGCCGTCCGGCAACGGCCAAGCCGCCAAGATCTGCAACAACATGATCCTGGGTGTCACCATGATCGCCACATGCGAAGCGTTTGCCCTGGCCGACAAGCTGGGCCTGGACCGTCAGAAAATGTTCGATGTTGTCAGCACTTCTTCTGGCTATTCCTGGACCATGAATGCCTATTGCCCGGCGCCAGGTATCGGCCCGACCAGCCCGGCCGACAACGCGTACAAACCGGGCTTTGCAGCCGATCTGATGCTCAAGGATCTGCGCCTTAGCCAGCAGGCCGCGTCATCTGTTGATGCCGACACACCGATGGGCCTGGCGGCCACGGCGCTGTATGAAACATTCGTGGAACAAGAAGACGGCGCAGGAAAGGACTTTTCGGCCATGTTGCCGCGCTTTGAATCCCGCCGCCGACAAGGGTAAGTTATTGACATTGAAGGTTTTGTCACAATCCCCGATGGATCCGGACTTTGTTCAGGATCCTTTCGCGTTCTATGCAAAAGCGCGGGTCGAATGTGGCGACATGTTTTGGTGGCAAGAGTATGATATGCCCGCGCTCTTGTCCTATGAACTGGTATCGTCGGTCTTGCGCGACCGGCGGTTCGGACGTCAGGCGCCGCGTGGGCATGAGCCTCAAAAGCCCCCGCATCAAGCCGGATTCTGGGCCATCGAAGACCATTCCATGCTCGAACTTGAAGCGCCCCGCCATACACGGCTGCGCAAATTGGTCTTGCATGCGTTTACCTCACGCCGGGTAGCGGCCCTGGGCCCCGAAATCGCCCAGCTTGCGCATGATCTGGCTCATGCCTTTCCCGATGAACCCTTCGATCTTTTGCCGACATTCGCAGAGAAATTGCCGGTCATCATCATTGCGCGGCTGCTGGGGGTGCCCGAGACCGACGCCGACCAGCTTTTGGCCTGGAGCCACGCAATGGTGGCGATGTATCAGGCTTCACGCGATCACGCGACCGAAGAGGCGGCGGGGCGTGCGGGCCGTGAGTTTGCTGCTTATATTCGCGACGTGATCGCCGCCAAACGTCGCGCGCCTGCAGATGATCTGATTTCGCAGCTGATCGCGGCAGAGGATGAGGGCCAGCAGCTGTCCAACGATGAGCTGATTGCCACCTGCGTGTTGCTTTTGAATGCCGGCCATGAGGCAACTGTCCACACAATCGGCAATGGTGTGGCGCTGCTCCTGACGCGTGGCCAGATCGCCCGGGCGGCAGGCGTTGAAAACCTGATCGAGGAAATCATCCGTTTCGATACGCCGCTGCACATGTTCCAAAGATGGGCCTATGAGGACATCGACCTGGGGGGGCACAGGATTGCCAAAAATTCCAAGGTTGCTTGCCTTTTGGCGGCGGCCAATCGCGATCCGGCGCGCTGGTCACAGGCGGATGAATTTTGTCCTGACCGACCTATCCAGACCAACGCCAGCTTTGGCGCGGGCGCGCATTTTTGTATCGGTGCGCCGCTGGCGCGGTTGGAATTGGCACAGGCATTGCCGATTTTGTTTGAGGTGGCGCCCGGCCTAAGACTGGAAACGCCACCTCAATTTGCCAACAGCTACCATTTTCATGGCCTGAAAGCGCTGCAAGTCAGCGCTTAAGCTTCGGTGTTTTCGGCCAATCCCATCGGCTGGGGCTGGCCGCGTCCGTGAGTGCGGTTGTGAAGCTCGGTGATCAGCGTGCTGGCGGTTCGCTCAAAAAGACTGGGAACCAGAGCATGAATGAATGCCGCAATCGATGCCAGAAATAGCCGGAAGGCGATGCCGGCGGCAAAGCGGGCGTGTTGGCCATAGCTTTCATCCACGGACGCGGGGTGATCGAGGAAGTGGTGCGTCAAAAATCTGCTCATCGGATGTCTCCTGTCTGGTGCGAACAATGTCCCACATGCGCCGCAAGAAAATTTCCCATAATGAGCGTCATTTTTGATTTTCATGTGACATATGTTGCATGCTATTGTCATTCACATGACATATGATGAAATTGATCTGCGTATTTTGCGCGCCTTGCAACGCGACGCGGCTTGCAGCCTTGAGGATCTGGGCGCGAAGGTCGGGCTGTCGCGCAACGCCCTGTGGCGCCGTATCAAGGTGCTGGATCAATCAATGACGATCCAGAAACGGATTGCGATACTGGATGCGGCAAAACTGGGCTTTGGGCTGCAGGTGTTTATTCTGGTGCGCACCGCCAGCCATTCCGCGGATTGGTCTGCCCGCTTCGCCGCAGCCATGCGCGCCATCCCCGAGATCCAGGGTGCCTATCGGATGAGCGGTGAATTGGACTATATGATCCGCGCACGGGTGGCCGATATCGCGTCATATGACCGTTTATATCAACGCCTGACACAGAAAATCGAACTCGCCGATGTTTCGGCAAGTTTCGTGATGGAAGAGATCAAGGATACTTTGGAAGTGCCGATATAACAGCCGAGTCGATTATTCTGCGGCTTCAGCCGGCCCGTCGGTTTTTGGCGCATCGCCCTGTTCGGATGCCCCGGCCGGTTTGGGGCGGCGTTGGCGGCGGGGTCGCGGCTGGTCCTGAGCGGCCTCAGGCGTTTCAACCAGGGCCGTGTCTTCGGCAGGCTTGGCTGCAACATCGGGTTGCTCGCCGGTGCCGGCTGGCTGATCCCGATCTTGCTTGTCGGAACGCTGGTGATCGCGTTGTTGCTGGCGCTCGCGCTGGTCTTTTTCCTGCTGTTCGCGTCTGGCCTCTTGCTCACGCGTCGCAATGGCCAGAATGCGCAGGTAATGCTCGGCATGTTGCTGAAAGTTTTCAGCCGCCACCCGGTCATTGGACAGCGTCGCATCAGAGGCCAATTGCGTATATTTGTCGATGATCTGCTGCGGCGTGCCGCGCACCTTACCCTCAGGACCGGAGCTGTCGAACACGCGGTTCATGACGTTACCGACCGAGCGATTATTGTTGTTACGGTTGTTCTTGTTCCGCGAACGAGACTTAGAAGAGCGCATGAGTTTTTACTGTCCAGCCATTATGTGGGCTTTTGCCTGACCATTCACCCGCAGAAGTTGCGGTGGGGTGCCTTTCCCAATGTTCAGACGGATTTGAGGCATTTGAGACCTGTAAAGCAGCTTTTTTCAGGTCGTGCTCCGAATAAACATGTGCCGGGGTTAAAAACAAGTCAAAATGGCATGGCATTTGTCAATTCTAGTCAAAATGCGAACAATTGGCTGCATTTCGCCACTTAATTTCGGGGTTTTCGCCCTGATATCACGCGATCGCGCCCATCCAGGTCAGGATGGGTTGTCAATTCCGACAATCCAGCCGCTGAAAAAATGGCACGCACCGCCGCCGCCTGGCTGGGGCCGATCTCGACCAGAAGGCGCCCGCCCGGTTGCAGATGATCGCCCAAACCGGCCGCGATGGCGCGATATGCGCCCAGCCCGTCGGCGCCGTCGGTCAACGCCATGGCGGGTTCATGGTCGCGCACTTCGGGTGCCAGATCGGCCATTTCTGCCTGAGCGATATAGGGCGGATTGGACACCACCAGATCAAATTTTCCCTCGACCTGGTCCCACCAATCAGACAGCACCAGATGCGCGCGTGCGGTATAGTCATCTTGCAGGGGGTTTTCTTCGGCGATCTCCAGCGCCTCTGGTGAAAGATCGGCACCCACGCCATGCGCGGCCGGCCGCTCGCCCAGCAAGGTCCACAGGATCGCGCCAGAGCCTGTGCCCAGATCCACAACGCGCTCAAAGCGTTCCTGCAGCGCGATTTCGATCAGGCATTCTGTCTCGGGCCGCGGGTCCAACACATCGGACCCCACGATGAACTTGCGCCCCCAAAATTCGCGATACCCAACAATATGCGATACCGGCATGCGCTTTTCACGCGCCGCGATCATGCTTTCAAAACGACGCGCCACACCCGCAGGTATCGGCATATCCTCTATTGGATGAACATGCTCGACGGCTTGCCGCATCAAACGGCGCACATCACGCGCGGGATCCGGAACACCGGCCGCCGCCAGCCGCCTGGTTGCGGCAGCCATGACCTCGCGCAAGGTCGGTTGGCTCACACGCCCATCTCCGCCAGCATGCTGGCCTGATCGTCAGCGATCAGCGCGTCGATCACCTCATCCAGATCGCCACCCATGACCTGATCCAGCTTATAAAGCGTCAGATTGATCCGGTGGTCCGTCATCCGGCCTTGCGGAAAATTGTAGGTGCGGATGCGTTCAGACCTGTCGCCCGAGCCGACCTGGCTTTTGCGGGTGGCCGCCCTTTCGTCATCCACCTTTTGCCGCTCCAGATCATAGAGCCGAGCGCGCATCACCGACATGGCTATTTCGCGGTTGCGGTGCTGCGACTTTTCCGAGCTGACGACGATCATACCTGTGGGAATATGGGTAATCCGCACCGCGCTGTCAGTGGTGTTGACGTGTTGGCCCCCCGCGCCGCTGGCGCGCATCGTGTCGATACGCAGATCACTGGCGGGGATGTCGATGTCCACCTCTTCGGCCTCTGGCAAGACCGCAACGGTCGCCGCCGAGGTGTGGATACGCCCGCCGCTTTCAGTTTCAGGCACGCGCTGAACGCGGTGGACACCGCTTTCATATTTGAGCCGCGCAAACACACCCACGCCCCGCACATTGGCGGTGACATCCTTGACTCCACCCAGTTCGCTTTCATTCAATTCGATGATGTCAAAGGCCCAGCCGCGCGTCTCGGCATAGCGCTGATACATGCGCAGCAGATCGCCCGCGAAGAGCGCTGCCTCATCGCCGCCCGTGCCGGGACGGATTTCGATGATCGCCGGGCGCGCATCCGCGGCGTCCTTGGGCAACAAGGCAAGGCGCAGCTTTCGTTCCAGCTGTGGGATCTCCGCGCGCAATTGCGGCAGTTCTTCTTCGGCGAGCGCTTTCATTTCCGGGTCGGACAGCATGGCTTCGGCGTCCTGGATGGCGCCCAAAAGCCGCTCATATTCGGCGATTTCAGCCACCACAGGACGCAATTCGGAATATTCGCGCCCCAATGCCGCAATATCGCCGTCACCGGTGGACATCGCCGCTTCGAGATATTCAAACCGTTCGGTGATCTGGCGGAGTTTTTCTATTGGAACCATGGCCCTGTCTGTTGCCCATTTCGCCCGGCAAGGTCAAGGCAGACAAATCGTTGCAGACCTGCTATGATGGACAAATGAAGTGGCTGACGATCATATTGCTGGCCCTGCCCCAACTTGCCATGGCTCAAGATACGGGCACCACGACGGTCGAATTGTATCCCCCGATGCCGGGCGTGGAATATTATTGCACCGATGCAACTGGCGCGCGGCGCGAGATTGGCGATGTCATCTGCATCACCGCCTCATGCCAGGTCTGGGTGGCGCGTTGCGAAGTCAGCCTGAACAATCCCACATGGCGCAAATTGTCCGACGGGTGCCCCGGCGTGTCGGCCAAGCCCATGGGCGTGATGGATCGACTGGAAGCATTGCGTGCAGGCTAGGCTATAGGGGCTGGGCAGTTTCAACCAGTTTGACGAAAAAGCTGGCGCCTGACGGGCTGGCTTCGTCGTTGAAATCATAGGCCGGGTGGTGCAGGCCCGGTGCCTCTCCGATGCCCAGAAATACATAGGCGCCCGGGCGCTTTTCCAGCAAATAGGCGAAATCCTCGGCGCCCATCTCCTGGCGGCCGTTCTCATCGACATTTTCGGCACCCGCCACATCGCGGGCCACCTGGGCGGCAAAACGTGCCTTGTCGGGGTCATTGACGGTCGTCGGATAGCCGATTTCATATTCCAGAGCGGCGTCCACCCCATAGGATTTGGCGCATCCCTCGACAATTTCCTGCATCCTTTTGATTACTTCGGATTGGACGGCCTTGTCGAAACTGCGAACCGTGCCTTGCAAAAAGGCGCTGTCGGGTATGATGTTATCTGCCGTGCCCGCATGGATCTGGGTCACCGACACCACCAGATCGTGCAACGGGTGGTGGTTGCGGCTGACAATGGTCTGGATGCCGTTGGCAATGGCCATGGCCGCCACGATCGGGTCGCAGGTGTCTTGCGGATAGGCGGCATGCCCGCCCTTGCCCTTGATGCGTATGCTAAACGTATCCGCCGCCGCCATGAGCGCGCCCGGTTTGGTATAGAACGCACCCAATTCGGCATCCGGTGTGTTGTGAATGGCAAAAACCTGCGCGATGTCGAACCGGTCCAGAATGCCCTCTTGCACCATGACCTCTGCCCCACCGCCGGCCTCTTCCGCGGGCTGGAAAATCAGCGCGACACGGCCGGAAAAATTGCGCGTTTCCGCCAGGTATCTGGCCGCCCCAAGCAACATTGTCGTGTGGCCGTCATGCCCACAGGCATGCATTTTGCCGGGCCGCGTGCTGGACCATTGTGCGCCAGAGGCCTCTGTTATCGGCAACGCATCCATATCCGCGCGCAGGCCGATTGTGCTTCCCGCCCCCTGGCCATTGATGATGGCCACCAGCCCGGATTTGGCAATGCCTTCGTGGATTTCATCGACGCCAAAGTCGCGCAACCGCGCAGCCACAAAGGCAGCGGTGTCATGGCAGTCAAAACCCACTTCCGGATGGGCATGCAGATGTCGGCGCCAAGTGGCCATTTCATCAGCAAAAGCCGCAATGCGGTTGATCACAGGCATTGTCATGGACTCCCAATCGCGCACAAGGCAGGTTTGCACAAAACACCAGATGACGCGAGGGTGCAATGTCTGACGATCTGATCCCCGCCCGGCCCGGAAACGGCCTGGAGCGCTTGCTGCAAATCATGGCACGCCTGCGCGACCCGAACAGCGGGTGCCCCTGGGATATCGAGCAGGATTTTTCCTCCATCGCCCCTTATACGATTGAAGAAGCCTATGAGGTGGCCGAGGCGATCGCGCGCCAGGATTGGGGCGAACTTGAGGGTGAATTGGGAGATTTGTTGCTGCAATCCGTCTATCACGCGCAGATGGGATCAGAGGCCGGATTGTTCACCTTCGATTCCATTGCCCACCGGATCAGCGACAAGATGGTTGCACGTCATCCGCACGTCTTTGCAAGTGAAAGCCGCGAAAAAACCGCCGAACAGCAAACGGCGGATTGGGAAAAGATCAAGGCGGCAGAGCGCGGGCAGACCCGACAAGGCGGCACGCTGGATGGCATCGCGCTGGCGCTGCCCGCCCTCACCCGAGCGCTCAAGCTACAAAAGCGCGCGGCCCGTGTGGGGTTTGACTGGACCGACATAGCCGATGTCACCGCCAAGATTGCCGAAGAAGCGGCAGAATTGGCAGAGGCACGCACCACGTTGGAACAAGACGACATCGCCGAAGAATATGGGGATATGTTGTTTGCCATGGTCAATCTTGGCCGACATCTGCACGTCGATGCCGAAGAGGCATTGCGTGCCGCCAATGCCAAATTCACGCGTCGGTTCAGCCAGGTCGAGACCATGCTGGCCGAACGCGGCAAAACTCCACACGAAAGCTCTCTGGCGGAAATGGACGCCCTGTGGGGGGTCGTCAAGTCCGCCGAAAAAACGTGACGGTGCGACAATCTGTTATACCAAAGCATTTTAGTCGGGTATTGACCTGACTAAAATACTCGGATTTAAAACCGCCATGATTATCAGGAGACTTGAAATGAAACGCCCCGTGACCTTTCTGGCAGTTGCAACACTTGCCGGCACTTCGATTACAGCCGCCGCATCCATGGCGCAGGCACAAGAGGTCAACGTCTATTCCTATCGCCAGCCCGAATTGATCGCACCGCTGACCGAGGCTTTCACCGAACAGACAGGGATTGGCGTCAATGTTGCCTATCTCAACAAGGGCATGGTCGAGCGGCTGGCGGCAGAAGGCTCCCGCTCACCGGCCGATGTCATTCTGACGGTTGATATTTCGCAGCTGGCCGAGGCGGTCAACGCGGGTCTCACCCAAATGGTTGGTTCTGAAGAAATTACCCGCAACCTGCCGCCCGAATTTCGCGATGCCGATGGCTATTGGTTCGGGCTGACCACGCGGGCACGGGTAGTCTATGCCAGCAAGGACCGCGTGGCACCTGGCGAAGTGACCACATATGAGGATCTGGCCGATCCGAAATGGGCCGGCCGCATCTGCACCCGGTCTGGCACTCATCCCTATATGACCGCCCTGACGGCGGCCGTCATACAACACCAGGGGGAAGAAGGGGCGCGCGACTGGCTGACAGGATTGAAGGCCAACCTGGCGCGCAAACCACAGGGCAATGATCGTGCGCAGGTCAAGGCGATCTGGGCCGGCGAATGCGACATCTCACTGGGCAACACCTATTACATGGGCGCGATGCTCGCGGATGAAGAGCAGATCGCCTGGGCCAATGCCGTGACATTGGCTTTTCCTGAATTTGAAGCCGGTGGCACGCATGTGAATATCTCGGGTATGGCGATGACCGCCGCCGCGCCCAACCGCGATGAGGCTCTGCGCTTCATGGAATATCTGACCTCGCCTGCAGCGCAGGAAATCTATGCAAGCACCAATTACGAATATCCGGTCGCCCGCAATTCAAAACCTTCTGAACTGGTCGCCAGTTGGGGCAGCTTCACGCCCGATCCGGTCAATCTGATGGATATTGCGGCCCTGCGGCGTGATGCATTGCGCCTGACGGAAGAGGTCGACTACGACGGTTGATTGCACAGTCCACCCTGCCCGATCAGCATTCTGGACACCCGGCCGGAATGCTGATTGGGTAAGGCCGATCAGACAGGGTGGCCCATGACGCGCAACATCATTATCGACACCGATCCGGGCCAGGACGATGCGGTGGCCATCTTGTTGGCGCTGGCCAGCCCCGATGAAATCCGTGTCTTGGGCATCACCGCGGTGGCCGGCAATGTGCCCTTGGCCTACACCCAAAGAAACGCCCTGATCGTTTGTGAGTTGGCAGGCCATACCCAGGTGCCGGTCTATGCGGGCCATTCAGCGCCGTTGACGCGCAAGTTGGTAACCGCCGAGCACGTGCATGGCAAAACCGGGCTTGACGGAATAGACCTGCCCGACCCCTCGAGCGCGCTTGCCCCCGGTCATGGCGTCGATTTTATCGTCCAGACGCTGCGCCGGGAACCCGAAGGCAGCGTGACCTTGTGTCCCTTGGGGCCGCTGACAAATATCGCGGATGCTTTTTGCAAGGCCCCGGACATTGTGGGCAGGGTTCAGCAGATCGTGCTGATGGGCGGGGCCTATTTTGAGGTCGGAAACATCACTCCGGCGGCTGAGTTCAACATTTACGTTGACCCGGAAGCCGCTGAAATCGTGTTTAATTCCGGCGTTGATATCGTCGTGATGCCGCTGGATGTCACGCATAAGGCGCTGGTCAACAAGCGGCGTCTGGCGGCCATTGCCGCGATCGGCACGGAAGTCAGCGCCGCGGTGGCCTCGTGGATCGGCTTTTTTGAACGTTTCGATCGTGAAAAATACGGCTCACCCGGCGCGCCGCTGCATGACCCCACAACGATTGCCTATCTGCTGAAGCCCGACTTGTTTACCGGTCGAAAGGTCAATGTCGAGATCGAGACAACTTCGGAATTGACCCGTGGCATGACAGTCGTGGATTGGTGGCGGGTTACAGATCGACCCGCCAATGCCACCGTCATGGGTGATCTTGATGCCGACGGGTTCTTCAAACTTCTTACAGACCGTTTGGCCCGCTTATGAACGAACCCGTTTTTAATAACACTTACATAGACTTACCGGGAGTATTTTATGTAAATCAACCGGCCATTCCTGTGCGTGAACCAGCATTGATCGCGCTCAACACAGAATTGGCGGATGAACTCGGGCTGGACGCGCGATGGTTGCAAGGCCCTGAGGGTTTGGCCATGCTCGCAGGCAACGCCCTGCCTGCCGGCGCGGCTTCGATTGCGCAGGCCTATGCGGGGCAACAATTTGGCAATTGGGTGCCGCAGCTGGGCGATGGACGCGCCTTGCTGATTGGCGAGATTGACAGCCCTGACGGGCGCCATTTCGATGTGCAGCTCAAAGGGTCTGGGCCGACAGCCTTTTCGCGAAACGGCGACGGGCGGGCAGCGCTTGGCCCGGTGTTGCGGGAATACATCGTGTCCGAAGCGATGGCGCGGTTGGGGGTGCCGACAACGCGCGCGCTGGCGGCGGTTGCCACCGGACAAAAAGTGCAGCGAGAAACTGCTTTGCCCGGCGGCATACTGACCCGCGTCGCCGCGTCCCATATCCGGGTTGGTACATTCCAGTATTTTGCCGCGCGCCGCGATACCGACGCGTTGCAGGCTCTGCTCAGCCATACCATCGCGCGCCATTATCCCGACGTGGATGGCCCGATGGGGCTGTTGGCCGGGGTGGTTTCGCGACAAGCGGAATTGATCGCCAGGTGGTTGTCGCTGGGGTTCATCCACGGGGTGATGAACACCGACAACATGACCATATCGGGTGAAACAATCGACTATGGCCCCTGTGCGTTTCTGGATGAATATGATCCCGGCAAGGTGTTCAGTTCGATCGACCGGCACGGCCGGTATGCCTATGCAAACCAAACAGGGATTGCGGGATGGAATCTGGCGCAACTTGCCTCTTCCTTGTTGCCATTGATGGGGCCACAGGAACCCGCGATCGAAAAGGCCACCGAGGTGGTCAACGGGTTCACGGAGGCATTTCAATCGGCCTGGCTGGGCGCGTTCGGTGCCAAGATCGGACTGGCCAAACCGACACGACACGATCAGGTGTTGATCAACGATCTGCTCAAGTTGATGGCTGAGCACGGTGCAGATTTTACCAATACGTTCAGTGCCTTGCGAGAGGGCTCTGCACCAGAATGGTTGTCAGGATGGCGCATTGCCTGGCAAGCACGCCTGGCCGCGCAATCCGACGATCCGCAAGCAATCATGGCACGGGCCAACCCGGTAGTGATACCCCGCAACCATCTGATCGAAAAGGTGATAGAGGCGGGCTACGAGGGTGACTTTGGACCTTTTCACGAGATGAACGCTGCTTTGGCGTCGCCGTTTGACCAGTCCGCCGACAACCAGCTCTACCGCACGCCGCCACGCTCAGAAGAGCGGGTCACTCAGACTTTTTGCGGCACCTGAGCCTTTTTGCCACCCGGCGCGGGACGATTGATCAGCAACAGACCCGCGGCAACCAGGCCGCCGGCCAAAAGAATGGGAGCCGTGACCCGCTCGCCCAGGATCAGCCAGCCCAGCAAGATGCCAAAAAGTGGCGACAGAAAACTGAACGCTGCGACCTCTGCCGCGCGATAAATCGTCAAGAGCCACATCCAGAACATAAACCCGAATGAGACAATCGCGAACACCTGGAACAGGAACAAAAAGCCATGCAAGGGCACGAGGTCCCGTATAAAGGGGCCAAAGAACAGCGATGCGATGAACAAGAATGGGATCGACAGGGCCAATTGCAAAAAGTTCTGCATTTCCGGTCGCAGCTGTTTTAGCGGCGTGGCGCGCACGATCAGGGCCACCGCCGCCCAGCCCCAAGCCCCGACCAGGGCTGCCAGATCACCGATCAGACTGGCGGTGCCGCGTTCTTCCGAGCCGCGCATGATGATCGCCCAGGCCACACCGGCGAACGCCAGCAACAGCCCCACCGCCTTGGCTTTGTGCATCTTTTCGCCCGGCAACAGAAAATGCGCCGCGACGGCCAACCACAGCGGCATGGAATAGAAGATCACCGAGGTTCGAGTTACCGTTGTCAAATCAAGGGCCACGAAAAGCGCAATGAACTCGACAGCGAACACCGCACCGATGGCCACGCCCCATTTCAGTGTTCCGGGCGGCAGCTCAAAGCGATGGCCTCGCAGTCGGATCCAAAGTCCCATGCAAATCGCCCCACCGACAGAGCGCAGCGCTGCAAAGAAAACCGGCTGCAAGCCTTCATTGACGATCTTGATGGCGACCTGATTGAACGCCAGCAGCAAGGCAAAGACGATCAGCGCACCCGCACCCGCGGCATCCATATTGCGTTTGTGCTCCATTGGCCAAGCAGGCGGTCTGACGGCGGCGCTGTCAAGCTTTAACCAAACGGCGCGACGTGGTAAGTGGCGCCCACACATTTCGGGATGGGCCAAGAATGGAATTTCTGCAAATCTCTTCATTGCTCATCGTATTGGCGGGGCTTTTTGGCGTGGTGAATTACCACGTTTTGAAATTGCCGGCAGCCATAGGCATTCTCATCGTGGCGCTTGCGGCCTCTTTGGCCGTAATGGCGGTGGATTTTGCGGTGCCGGATCTGGGCATAGCCGCGTCCGTGCGCGGCTTTGTACAGGACATCGCTTTTTCGGATGCCTTGCTTGAGGGCATGTTGGGCCTGTTGCTGTTTGCCGGTGCCTTGCACGTCCGGCTCAGCGATCTGCGCGAGCAATGGCGGCTTGTTTTTCTCATGGCGACCATGGGTGTGGCCCTGTCCACGATCATTGTGGGGCTTGGGTTCTCGTGGATGACCGGCATGCCGTTGTTGATTGCACTGGTATTCGGGGCGTTGATCTCTCCTACTGATCCCGTCGCGGTTCTGGGCGTGCTGCGTGAGGCCAATTTGCCCAAGACGCTGGAAACCAAGATTGCCGGTGAAAGCCTGTTCAATGATGGCGTGGGCTATGTGGTTTTTCTGGTGCTGGTGGGTCTGGCATTTCCGAGCGGTGACGCGGCGGGAGACGGATTGGCCGGGGCGGCGCGATTGTTCTTTCAAGAGGCACTTGGCGGGGCCGTTCTGGGTGTGGTGCTGGGCTGGCTGGTCTTTGGCATGATGCGGCGCATCGACGATTATCCGCTTGAGGTTTTGTTGACGCTGGGGCTGGCCTTTGGCGGCTATGAACTGGCGGTATATCTGCATGTTTCCGCGCCGATCATGGCGGTTTGCGCCGGGCTGCTGATCGGCGACATCGGCACCAAACACGGGATGAGCATCCAGACCCGCAATTATGTTGATGCCTTTTGGCGCTTGATCGACGAAATCCTGAATGCGGTGCTGTTCCTGTTGATCGGTTTTGAGGTATTTGCGGTGGCATTCAGCATGGATTTGCTGGTCGCGGGCATTTTGGCAATCGGCCTGGCGCTTGTGGCCCGCCTGGCAGCGGTGGCCATTCCGGTATTGATCTTGCGCCCGTTCCGCAGTTTTTCGCCCGGTGTCATTCCGATCATGACCTGGGGTGGCCTGAAGGGCGGTATTTCGGTGGCCCTGGCCTTGTCACTGCCTGACAATGAATGGAAAGGGCTGATCCTGGGGGCCACCTATATCGTGGTGATCTTTTCGATCATCGTCCAGGGATTGACGGTCGCACCGCTGGCCAACCGATGGGGACGCGAACCCGATCTGATGTAGGCCCGTTACCGTGGGCTGGCCTGTAGCCAAATGCCATTGGCCGAGCGCAAGGTCAGTTGCGCCTGCGGTACGGGCGCGGGCGCGTCGGTCAGCGCAAATGACGCAGCGCGCGCCATCAAGGCCAGCGACAACACACCCTCTGTCATGGCAAAGCCTGCCCCTACGCAGACACGGGGACCGGCGGAAAAGGGCAAATAGGCGCGTCTGATGCTTTCGTGATCCGACTGCGGTGCCTTGGCATCAAAACGCGCGGGGCAAAAAGCATCGGGGTCGCGCCAAATCCGGGTGTGACGCTGCAAATGCCAGGGACTAATAACCACCTGAGCGCCGTGGCCCACGTCACGGTCACGCAGGCGCATGGGACAGGCTGTCTGGCGCACCATCATTGGCACGGGGGGATAGAGACGCAGCGTTTCCTGAATGACGCATCTGGTTTGCCTGAGCGCCGCAACCTGCGCAAAGCCAGGATCTGACGGCAATTGCCCCACTTCGGGCCAAAGGGCGCTTTGGGTTTCAGGGCTGGCGGCCAGCAAATACAGGGCCCAGGCCAGGGCTGAGGCGCTGGTCTCATGGCCTGCCAGAAAAAAGATCGCCACCTGATCGACCATTTCCTCGGCCCCGAGGCAGGCGCCTGTGTCGGGGTCCTGCGCGGTCATGATCCGGGTCGCCAGATCATCCGGCGCCTTGCCCGCCACTATCTGGCGCTGACGCCAGGCAACCATATCGGCGATCAGTTCCCGGATGACACGGGCCTCTTTCATGCCCTTGCGCGCGCCAATGCGGCCCAGCAATGGCACAAAGGCAGCCGCATTCACGATCGGCTGGCGGGCCTGATAGGCCTGGAACGCCTCAAAAACGGCCTGCGCCTTGGTGTCTTCTATGGGCACTGAGAACAAGGTTCGGAAAATCACATCGGCGGCCAGATGGCTGGTAAACGCCTGTGCTTCAAACGGCGCAGAGGGCAAACGGGCCACAGCGGCCTGCACCGCCGCCAACATCGCCGGATAACTGTCCTTGATGCGTCCATGGGCAAAGGCCGGGTCCAGGATGCGACGCTGGCGTTTCCATTCAGCACCGTTGGTCACAAACACCGAATGGCGACCCAGCAGCCCATGCAAGCCACGCGCCACCCTTTCGGATTTGGGAAAATTTTCGGGCTGCTTGCGCAACACCCGGTCCACGACATCGGGGTCGTTCACCAGATAGCTTTTGAAAAATGGGGTTTTGAATTCGGCCATCCAGGCGCCAAACAGATGGGCGGGTTGCGCCGACAGGATGTCGCGGCGGAACCGCTTGAAATGCCCCCATAATCTCATTTTTCGGGGCCGCGAAGTTGGTTTGGGCGGGATCATATATGCATCGCCGTATGCGGGGAGGCCGGCACGTCAATCCGGCTGGCCGAAGGTTTTCGGCCGGTGAAGCGCTGTTGCAAGGTCATGGGTCCGGCGGTGATCTGAAAATAATCATAATCGGCTGGCTGATCAAAGGCGCATAGGTACTGAAAATGCAGTCGGAAATACCGCCGCCTCAGCGCCTTCCATTTTTGCGGTGACAGGGTTTGCGAAAAGGCCGCCGAAATCACCAGGGGCCATTTCTTGTTGTCTGGCGCCACGCCCGAGACCGAGACGGGATCGCACAGGGCGAAACTGCAACCGTCGCCGGGCGCGGAGACATCAAGCCAAAACAGGTGATCTTGTTGGGACAGATGATGCAGATCAGCGCGCAATTTGTACGCGCGGGGCAAAAATGAAACCATCGGCACCACCTGGCCCAAACTCAGGAAAGCCAGCTTGGGGCCGCGCAAAGGGATCAATTGATCGCGCGAAAGATCGGCCAGAATGTTAATCGCCAGATGAGCGCCAGAGGAATGGCCTACCACAAGCACTTCGTCGACATCCGTGCCAAGCGCGGCCAGAATACGCTGTTTGAAATCCTCGATCCGGCTGTCCAGTTCCGGGGGATTGGCCCCGCTGCGTTGCGCGGTAAAGGCGTAGTCTTGCATCAGGTAATAGGCGAAAAGCCAGCGGTCGCGGGCCTTGAACCAGCGCATCAGGAATACTAGCAGCGGCAGCCCGACGATCAACCCTGCACCCGGAAACGTCACAGCGGATACGGCGCGCGAAACACTCCAGGCGGCCGCAAGGGCAATCAGCAGCTGGAGCACCAGGACCACGATCGGATAAAGTGCTGCGATCACGGGGCCTTTGCGCAACATCATCAACCGGCGAAAAGCGCCAGAGCTCACATAAAGCCAGGCGACTTGCACCAGTCGGGCATAGGTGCCGGGGATGGACATGGCCATGCCGTCGCGCACCAGATCGTTCCACACCAAGATGTCGTAACGCGTATGGGCGCGCGTGCCCTGGGTTTGGGTAACCACGTTCCAGGCATAGCCCTCGGTCCCGATGCGCGCGCGCATTTCCAGAGTATAGCCACTCAGCTGTGCCTGTTCCCGGCCTTCCTTGCGATACAATTCGCGGTATCGGCGCGCCGGATAGGGATCAAAGCCCGGAATATAGAAAACGCGACGGCGAAAGGGCCTTGCGGATTGGGATGAGCTCATGTGTCGGCGCTGCCTTCAGGACGTGTGGCCCGCCCAGCTTAGCACGGGCGGCACCTATCCCAACAGGCCAAGTTTCGGGAAAGTTTCCAGCAGCCAGAACGCGAATGTCGAAAAGAACCCGGTCAGCATGGCCAGCCCGACCAGCACCAGCAGGCCGCCCATCGCTTTTTCGATCAACCCCATATGGGGCTTGATCCGGTTCAGGATGCCAACCGCCTTGCCAATGAACACCGCCACCAGCAAAAACGGAATGCCCAGGCCCGCGGCATAGACACCCAACAGCGCGGTGCCACGCGCCACGGATGCCTCACTTGCCGCCAGTGACAGGATTGCACCCAGTTGCGGGCCGATGCACGGGGTCCAGCCAAAGGCAAAGGCCAGCCCCAACAGGTAGGAGCCCAATACCGAGCCGCCGCGGTCGCCGGCATCAAGGCGCGCTTCGCGGTCCAGAAAGGGTATGCGAAAGATGCCCAGGAAATGCAGGCCAAAGGCAATCACAACCACCCCGGCTATCTGCCCGAACAGGACCTGGTTGCTCAAAAAGAACGCCCCCAGGGCCGAAGCCGTGAAGCCCAGCAACAAAAAGACCGTGGACAGGCCCAGCACAAAGAACACGGCGGGCATTAGCGCCTTGCGCGGCGCGGCGCCGCGGCCGGACAACTCGGCCATTGAAATGCCCGACATATAGGCCAGATAGGGCGGCACGATGGGCAACACGCAGGGGCTGAGGAAAGACAGCAACCCGGCGATCAGCGCCACAAACAATGCCGGAGCCAGGCTGGCGTCTATGATTTCAATGCCGAACATGACCCTTGCGTAGGCCGGTGCGCAGAGCGCGTCACTGCACAACAGGTCACAATTGGGTGGACAAATTGTGACATCACGCCTAACGCCATGGGCCATGAAAGTGCATGAGACCGTCGAAACCTTGGGCCTTTTGTGCCCCCTGCCCGTATTGAAGGCACGCAAGCGCCTGCAGGCATTGGAGGCCGGGCAAATCCTGCAATTGATCGCCGACGATCCCGCGGCCAGGATTGATGTGCCGCATTTCTGCAACGAGCAGGATCACAGGCTGATCGCGGTGCAAGAGAGCGGCAGGGGATGGATTTTCACCATCGCCAAAGGCCCTTCATGAAATCGGGCGGCAGGTTGCCCCGCCGCCCTATTGTCGTGCCAGTATCGGGCTGCGTCTAGCGGCCCAAAGCCCACCATCCGCGCCGTTTCGGCTTGTTGGTATCTTCGGCTGGCGTGTCCTCGATCACCGCTGCGGCTGCCGGCGCAGTGGCGCTGGCCGTTGCTGGTTCCGCTGCGGCTTCGCGCACCTTGGCCACGGCCTTTTCCAGCGGTGGCACGGCGATTTCATCGCGCGGTTCCGCCGTTTCCTCTGGCTTGGGCGTCGCCTCTGCCTTGGGTTTGCGTGTCCGGGTGCGCTTGGGCTTTGGTGTGTCTTGTCCATCAGCGGTGGAACCCTCCGATGGGTCCACCTCTTGCTTGGCCGCGGCCGCCTTGGTGCTCTTGCGGCGCGCCGGCTTTTTCTTGGGCGCTTCGTCTTGCGCGGCGGCGGCCTCTGCCGGGGCATCTGCGGGCGCATCCGATGTTACGTCGGCTGCCACATCCTCTGCCTTTGGTTTGGCTTTGCGGGTCCGTGTGCGTTTTTTCGGTGCGGGCTTTTGCTCACCCGCGGCCTCTGCCGGAGGGTCGGTTTCGGGCTGCTCCGAGGGGGCTGCGTCATCGTTCGACAGCACCTGATCAGACGGCCCATCCGTGGCCTCGGCCTGTGCCTCAGCGGATTGGGTGGCATCCCCACCGGATTTCCGCCGACGCCGGCGCCGGCGGCGCTTTTTCGGTGCCTGTTCTTCGGTTGAAACTTCTTCAGACGCCGCCGCCTCTTCGGCGGCATCATCGACATCCGACATGATCGAGGCATCGACGCTGACAACGGGCGCCGTGGATTCCGCGACAACGCGGGTGGCCGTCTTGAATTTCTCGATGGCGAAATCCGGTGAAATCAGGAATGGATCGGCCTCGATCCGCACGGCCATGCCATAGCGCGCTTCGATCTGCGCAATATGTTCGCGTTTGTGGTTCATCAGGAAATTGGTGATCCCGACCGGGGCCTTGACCAGAACCTCGCGAGAGCGGCGGCGGACGCCTTCTTCTTCCAATTGCCGCAAGATGTTCAACGCGAGATTGTCGTCAGAGCGGATCAGCCCGGTGCCGTGGCAATGGTTGCAAGGCTGTGTTGTCGCCTCAAGCATGCCCGGGCGCAGGCGTTGACGGCTCATTTCCATGAGCCCGAAACCAGAGATGCGACCCACCTGAATGCGCGCGCGATCCGATTTCAGCCGGTCCTTGAACCGCTTTTCGACGGCGGCATTGTTCTTGCGCTCGTCCATATCGATATAGTCGATCACGATCAGACCAGCGAGGTCGCGCAGACGCAACTGGCGTGCCACTTCCTCGGCCGCTTCGAGATTGGTTTTCAGCGCGGTTTCTTCGATCGAGCCTTCTTTGGTGGCCCGGCCCGAGTTCACGTCAATCGCCACCAGCGCTTCGGTCACACCGATCACGATATAGCCGCCGGATTTCAGCTGCACCGTCGGATTGAACATCGACGACAAATAGCTTTCGACCTGGAAACGGGCGAACAGCGGCAAGGCATCAGAATATTGCTTCACGTTCTTGGCGTGGCTGGGCATGATCATTTTCATGAAATCCTTGGCAACGCGGTAGCCCGCCTCGCCTTCCACAAAGACCTCGTCGATCTCTTTTGTATACAGATCGCGGATCGAGCGTTTGATCAGGTCGCCCTCTTCGTAAATCTTTGCCGGCGCCGTGGATTGCAATGTCAGGTCGCGGATCTGCTCCCACATGCGTTGCAGGTATTCATAGTCGCGCTTGATCTCGGTCTTGGTGCGCTGCGCGCCCGCGGTGCGGACGATCAGACCGGCACCATCCGGCACCTCGATCGAATTGGCAATTTCCTTGAGCTTTTTGCGGTCAACGGCATTGGTGATCTTGCGGCTGATCCCGCCCCCCCGCGCTGTGTTGGGCATCAAGACGCAATAGCGCCCGGCCAGCGACAGATAGGTCGTCAGGGCCGCGCCCTTGTTGCCGCGCTCTTCCTTGACGACTTGCACCAAAAGGATCTGGCGCACCTTGACCACTTCCTGGATCTTGTAGCGGCGCGCCCTTGGCTTGCGTGGCTGACGAATTTCCTCGTTCACATCTTCATCGGCAACCGATTCGATGCTGTCGTCCTTGGCAGAGGCGTCAGGGGTTTCATCACCCTGTGCATCCGCGTCAGAATCGGGTTCATCTTCCAAGGTATCCAGCGCCGTGGGCTCTTGCGATGTTTCAGCCTCGGTATCCGCGGCATTGGGCGCTTGGTCCATGTCCGTGTCCGTGTCGTCCTCGGGCGTCAGATCGACGACATCCATCGCGCCAATATCAGCCTCACCCGATACCACGGCATCATCAGAAACCGCATCTTCTGCAACGACCTTTTTGCGCCCGCGGCCACGTGAACGCCGGTTCTTTTGTTTGGTATCACGCGCCTCTTCTTCCGCGGCCTGGGCCTCGGCATAGGCTTTTTCCTCCGCCAAAAGCGCTTCTCGGTCGGCGACTGGAATCTGGTAATAATCAGGGTGGATTTCGGAAAATGCCAAAAAGCCGTGGCGGTTGCCGCCATAATCCACAAAAGCCGCCTGCAACGAGGGTTCCACCCGCGTGACTTTGGCCAAATAGATATTTCCAGCTAGTTGTCTTTTGTTCTCCGATTCAAAATCAAATTCTTCGACTTTATTTCCATCTACCACGACAACCCGAGTTTCCTCGGAATGCGTGGCATCGATAAGCATCTTCTTTGCCATGTGTTTTTCTCATGCGCAGGCGACCAGGTGGCCCGGATATTACTCTCAGGTTTGGTGGGGGCATGCGTCTTGTTTTGGCGAAAAATGGCGCGGTCACAGCGTAAAACTCAGCCGCAAGGGCTGGTCGCTGGGACTTGTCTTGTGCTGCGCGCCTCATCGCGTTTCTTCTCCGAAGCGTCTTGTGGCGCTTCCGTTATTTGACCCCTGCATCGAATAGGACGACGCGGGAACAATTCTTTGGTCTTTCGACCTTCTCAATCTGGACTCGCCCGCGTCACGATCTTGTGCGCATTTGCAGTCCAGTGAAACTCATGTCGGCCGATGAAAATATCATCCGGCCTTCTTCCACTTAAGGGGTAACGGTGTGAAATTTCAATGCCGAAATTGGCAAAACGCAAAGTAATCGCGCGCCCGGCGCCACCCCATCTCCGCGTATCGGTGCGAAATATCAGCAAAATGCAGGTTTTCCCCGTTGGATCGGGCCTCACATTCAGGCGAATTCAATCGGCAGCTTACAGATAATCCGAGCGCTGCAATCCATATTTGGCCATTTTCTCGTTCAAGGTGCGACGCGGCAGGCACAATTCATCCATGACCGCCACGATCGAGCCCTTGTGCCGACGCATGGTGTTGTCGATCAACATGCGCTCAAAAGCCTCGACATATTCCTTGAGCGGCTTGCCTTCGGTCGTCATCGAGGTTTCGATCACCTCATTGTCGGTCATCAAGAGACTGGCGATCGAACCGCTGCCCCGGCGCGACTGCAGCACCGCACGTTCGGCAATGTTGTTGAGTTGGCGGATGTTGCCGGGCCAAGGGGCTTGCAGCAATTGTGCGGCCTCTTGTGCCGTCACCTCTGGCGTTTCGCAGCCGTATTCTTCGGCAAATTGCTCGGCAAAGCGGTTGAAAAGGGTCAAGATATCCTCGCCACGCTGGCGCAATGGCGGCACGGTGATCGACAGGGCCGCCAGTCGGTAGAACAGATCCGGGCGCAGCATGTCTTCGCATGTCTTGCCCTGTTCCTGCAGGTTGCTGATGGCCACGATGCGGGTCTCGGCGGGGGTGCCTGCGTCGTTGATCCAGGTCAGCAACCGGGCTTGCAGGGTCGCTGGCAATGCCTCGATATCCTCCAGCACCAGAGTGCCACCCCGAGCCTGTTCGATCTTGGGGATCTTGTCGCCCTCAACGGCGGGACCAAAGATCAACCGGCCCAGGGTTTCCTCGTCATGGGCCGAACAGGAGACGATAACAAATTTCTTGCCCGATTTGGCCCCGACCGCGTGCAGCGCATGGGCAACAAGGGTCTTGCCCGTGCCAGTCTCGCCGTCAATCAGCACATGACCGTCGGCCTGGCCCAAATCCAGAATATCCTCGCGCAGCCGTTCCATCACCGGGGATGAGCCGATGAGTTTCTTCATCAGGCTGCCGCCGTCTGACAATTCCCGGCGCAGCGCGCGGTTGTCCAGCGCCATGCGGCGGCTTTGGCTGGCGCGTTTGGCCAGTTCGGTCATCTTGTCGGGGTTGAAAGGCTTTTCGAGAAAGTCATAGGCACCCACACGCATGGCCTCAACCGCCATGGGCACGTCGCCATGCCCGGTGATCATGATGACCGGCAAGGAACTGTCGACTGACATCAGCCGCTTGAGAAACTGCATCCCGTCAATGCCCGGCATGCGAATGTCCGAGACGACAACGCCTGGGTAGTCGGCGCCAACGGCCTTTAGCGCATCTTCGGCGCTGGCATAGGTTTCCGTCTCAAAACCTGACAGGGCCAACCATTGGGATATGGATTGCCGCATGTCCTTTTCGTCATCAACGATCGCAACTTTCATGTCATTTTCCTTTGGCCGCACCCGGTGCTTGCGGCCTATTCTGCTGCTTCAACTTCGGCGTTCAGATTGGGCAATTGCACCTCGAAAACCGCCCCGCCATTGGCCGCATTGCGCGCCATCAGACGTCCGCCCAAGTCGTGGACAATGCCCGAGGAAATCGCAAGCCCCAGACCCACGCCATCGCCCGGCGATTTGGTGGTGTAGAAAGGCTCGAACAGATTATCCAGATCTTCGATCCCGTTGCCATTGTCGCGCACGCTCAATACCACATTGCGCCCGATGGACACCAATATATCAACCGCCGGCTCTGGCACCGATTTGGTGGCGTCCAAGGCGTTGCGCAAGAGGTTGATGATCACTTGTTCAATACGCACCCGGTCGGCCATGACCATGACCGGCGCACTGGGAATGGTGCGCGTGATCGCCACTTCCCGGCTCTTCAACTGAGGCTCCATCATCGCCAGCGCCGAGGACACCGCATCCCTTAAATCCAAGGGTTCAATCGCATCACCGCCCTTGCGCGCATAGCTTTTGAGCTGCCGGGTGATCGCGCCCATACGCTCGATCAGGTCATCGATCCGATGAAACGAAACCAAGGCCTCATCGGGCAGCTTGCGCTGCAACAACAGCCGCGCGCCCGCCAGATAGGTCTTCATCGCGGCAAGCGGCTGGTTCAACTCATGGCTGACCGCCGCCGACATCTCACCCAGGGCCGCAAGTTTAGAGGATTGCGCCAATGATTGTTCGGCCACTTCAAGGTCACGTTCGGCCCGTTCACGCTCGGCGATTTCCCGCTGCAAGGCGTCGTTCAACTGGCGAAGTTCTGCTGACTCCTGCTGAAAGATGGCCGTTCGGGCCCGTGCGCGGCGGCTGGCGAAATAAAACGCAACCGTCAGCAGAATCGCAAAAGCGGTGATTTCCAGCGCCAGGACGCCGTTCACCCGTTCACGGACCGAGGCATAGGGCGTGAATGTCACCATACGCCAGCCCCGAAACGGGATCAGGTTTTCCAGCCGCAACACGGCCTGACCTTCCAGATATTCATTGGCCGCCCCGATCCGCCAATCCGTGGTCGAGCGGATCGCGCGTGCCAGCGCAGATGAGGGCGATTGCAGGCCCACGGCCTCTTTTTCAATGCTGCCGCGCCACCTGGGTTCGGTTGACAGCACAATCGTGCCCTCACTGTCGGAAACGATGACAGCGTCGAAGATCCCGGCCCAACGCTGTTCGAACTGGCGCAGATTGGCCTCGACCACGATCACCCCGATGGGGCCGTCGGTGCTTTGGACCTTTCGCGAATAGTTGAATACAAAAGCGCCCTTTTCGTTGCGAAAAGAGGTGAAAACAGTTTCGTTAGAGCGCATAGCGGCGACAAAATAGGGCAAATCGCGATGGTTCGCGGCGATTTCCGAGCGGTCGCTGGCGGCCACGACGCGGCCGTCCAGATCAAGCAAATGCAATGACGCCGAGCCCAATTCATCAATATAGCTGATCAGACGTTGCGATGTTTGGGAAAAGTCCCCGGTTTCCAGCGCCACCATCAGGCTGGGATCGCGCGACAACAACAGTGGGACAACAGAGTTGCGCTGCAACTCGGACATCAGGTTGCCCGAATAGAGCGCCTGACGCAATTCCGCGCGGTTGCGCGTCGTCTCGGAAAACCGTTCGGTCAGGAACTGGTTCGACCACAACACGACTGCCAACCCGACGATCGTGACCAACAAAACAGCCATCCGCCCCCGCCAGGACATGGCGGGCCGCACATCCGCAAACAATGGCGCACGAACTTGTTTCATCGGGGACATGATACGCCTGCGCAGGCGCGCTCACAAGATGGCTGCGCAATGCCGCGTCAGGCGAGCGTCAAGGCCTGCACCAGCGCGCCGAAAAGCGGGCTGCCATCTGTGCCGCCATGGGCGACATCCACGGCGCGCTCGGGATGGGGCATGAGACCCAGGACGCGTTTGTTGGCACTCAGAACGCCGGCAATGTCACGCGCGGACCCATTTGGCGTGTCCACATATTTGAACGCAACACGACCCTCGCCTTCCAGTTCATCCAGGACCGCATTCTCGGCCTGATAATTTCCGTCATGATGGGCCACGGGGAAATGCAGGATCTGGTCCTGCCGATAGGCGTTCGTGAAATCGGATTGGGTTGTTTCAACCGTCAGCGCTACATCCTTGCAGATGAATTTCAACCCGGCGTTGCGCATCAAGGCGCCGGGCAACAGGCCGGTTTCGGTGAGCACCTGAAACCCGTTGCAAACGCCCAGCACATAGCCGCCGCGCTGCGCATGGGCGATGATCGCCCTGGAGACCGGTGAATTGGCCGCAATCGCACCGCAGCGCAGGTAATCCCCAAATGAAAACCCGCCCGGAATGGCCACCAGATCAACGCCTTGCGGCAGTTCGGCATCCTTGTGCCAGACCATCGACACATCGGCCCCGGCCGCGCGCAAGGCCACACCCATGTCCCGGTCGCAATTCGAACCCGGAAATACGATGACCGCCGCGCGCATCAGCCCTGCCCCATCTCGATCGTGAAGCTTTCGATGACCGTGTTGGCCAGCAACTTTTCGCACATTTGCCTGACCGTTTCTTCACTGGTGCCATCAGCCAGGTCCAGATCAATGACCTTGCCCTGCCGCACGCCGGACACCCCGTCAAAGCCCATCGCGCCCAGGGCGTGGCGAACCGCTTCACCTTGCGGGTCAAGAACGCCATTTTTCAACATCACATGTACGCGGGCTTTCATCGGTCGGGCCTTTCTCGATTTTTTGCGATTTGCTTAGGCAATGATGGGTAGGAAGGCAAGCTGTCGGCCCCAACGCGGCCCATTTGTCGCGGGACCGGCCAAATAAGGTTTGGGCATTGCGGTTATGAATTTCACCCCTAGGTTGACAGCGGAAATCTAATTGGCGACCTAGGGGTCCTGCGCAGTTTTGCCGTATTGGGGCCGCTATGATTTCATTTTGCACCGTTGTCTACACCAAGGAGATTGCGCTGCTGAAGCTCCAGGCGAGATCTTTCGCGCGTTTTGCGCCGGAAAGCCTGGTCGGTGAAATATTGATCGCCATCAATGACCGGAACGAACGTCGGACCCAGCGCATGGTCCAAGACATCTTGCCAGAATTCGGCCGCCATCAATCGAAGGTCAGAATATTGACCTGCACCGACGTCTTTCAATGGCCATCCGAGCGCCGTTCCTTCCAGGACAGAGTGCGCCGGGCCAAGGTCGTGTTTCCACCGTTGCGAGGCACGCGCCTTGATTTCGGCTGGAAAGGCAACCGCGGCTGGACTGTTCAGCAGGCCTTGAAAATCGCGTTGGCTGACTACGTTCGGTTTCCATTCACCGTGATCCTGGATGCCAAGAATATCTGGGTGGACGACATTTCCCGTGAGACTTTCGTCACCTCGGACAATCGGGCGCGAATGAATATGATTTCGCGCAATGTCGGTCTGTTCAAGAAGTGGTTTCCTGCGTCCGCCCGCCTGATCGCGCCGGATCTGGACAATTCTGAGGTTGAAACTGCGACGACCTATCTGACGCCCTATGTAATCCGCTCCGATATATTGGCAGGGGTCAACGAGCGCCTGAAAGACCGGGAAGGTTCGGCCCTGGAAGCAATCCTGCTGACCCGGCCACACCCGACCGAGTTTTTCATGATCAGCGCATACGTGATCGATACATTCGGATCGCTGGAGGCGGTTTTTTGCGATGGTTTGGACGGGCAGATGGCCTTTTTTCGTTCCGCCGAAAGCGCCAAGATTGATCAAGTGCTCGCCGATCTGGAAAACGGCGGGGGGTTCACGCTTGCGCTGCACGCGATGTCACTGGCCCAGATGAACCCGCAACAGGAAACCCGGCTCGCCCAGGCTTTGTTGGCGCTTGATCTGGTCGAAACCCGCGAAGAATTTCTTGGAATTTGCGCTGATCTGAAGCGAAATTTCCGCCTTCAGATCCTTGAAAAACGCCTCACCGACAGGCGCCGCAAAAAGTAGCGTGCATCGGCTCGGTGCAGGCAAATTGCGGTTTGAGCGCCTAGTTTACCAAAGTGGGTTTGTGCGTATGAGTGACATTTGACGGCAATACACCCAGGCGCCGGGCCACCTCTGAATAGGCATCGGCCAGATCGCCCAGATCACGGCGAAACACATCCTTGTCCAGGCGACGGTCGGTCTCGATATCCCACAGGCGGCAACTGTCGGGGCTGATCTCATCGGCAATCACAAGGCGCATGAAATCGCCATCCCAGATTCGCCCGATCTCGATCTTGAAATCGATCAGTTTGATACCGACGCCCAGCATCACGCCGGACATGAAATCATTCACCCGCACCGCCAGTTGCACGATGTCATCCAGATCCTGCTGGCTGGCCCAACCGAAGGCCAGGATGTAATCCTCTGGCACCAGCGGGTCGCCAAGGCTGTCGTCCTTGTAGGAGAATTCGATCACCGGGCGGGGCAATTGCGTGCCCTCATCTATGCCCATGCGTTTGGCCATGGTGCCCGCGGCAAAGTTGCGCACGATGACCTCCAGCGGAATGATCTCGACCTGGCGGATCAGCTGCTCGCGCATGTTCAGGCGGCGGATAAAGTGGGTTGGCACGCCGATATTGGCCAGCCCGGTCATGAAAAATTCACTCAGCCGGTTGTTCAACACGCCCTTGCCGTCAATGGTGGCCTTTTTTTCGGCGTTGAAGGCGGTCGCGTCATCCTTGAAATACTGAACAAATGTGCCCGGTTCCGGGCCTTCATACAGGATCTTGGCTTTACCTTCGTAGATCTTTTTGCGGCGAGACATGGCAACCCCCAAAACCGGACCCAGCCCGTGGGGCCCGCATGGGCCTTCCTATAGGGCAAGGCCCGCGCGCACACAAGCAAGCCTGCACCGGCAAACACGCGACAAAGCCCCGCATTTGTCCGAATTCCGGGATCAAAACGCAGCAATCCCCTTGTATCGGAAAAGCGGCGCGGGCATATCTTGGGGAAGCAACCCAAAGTCATGAATGGATTGAACATGAACACTTTTGACGACCGCGAGAACGCTTTTGAAGCCAAATTCGCACATGATGCAGACATGCAGTTCAAAGCCGAGGCACGTCGCAACAAATTGTTGGGTTTGTGGGCGGCTGGATTGATGGGCAAATCCGAAGCCGACGCGGCGGAATATGCCAAGGAAGTCGTGCGTGCCGATTTTGAAGAGGCCGGCAGCGAGGACGTTGTGCGCAAACTTGCCGCTGATCTGGGCGACAAGGCCGATGATGCAACAATCCGCGCAAAACTGTCCGAACTGATGGCCGAGGCCAAGGCACAACTGCTCCAGGAAATCTAGACCGGTTTGTTGGTCGGCCCGGCCCCAGATGGCGGTCGGACCGACCGCGGCTTGTTAAAATTTGCTGCATTTGGCGCATGTTGTTGGAGCGCGCCTTAAGGTTCTCTAAAGCCCGAGATGTCTAACCTGCCACCGGGATCAGCATCGGAGGTGGGATGCGACAGGTGGTAACGCGGGCCTTGGCCCTGAAAAGGGCAACCGGGCTTGGCGGGTTGATGCTGCGCCAGAGCTTGCCTGTCATGGTGGTTATTGCCCTGTTGTGGGTGATGCGGGACCGGGTGAATGATCTGGATTTTGATGAAATCCGCCACAAACTTGCGGCGATCCAGGCGCACCAATGGTTTTTGGCGGTAGGTGCCACGGCCGCCAGCTTTTGGGCCATCGGGCGCTATGACGAGATCGTGCACGCCATGTTGCGCACCCGCGTGGGGGTCCAGACTGCGCGCACCAGTGGCATTTCAGCCGTGGCCATTTCTCAATTCGCGGGCTTTGGCGCCCTGACCGCCACGTTGGTGCGTTGGCGGATGTTGCCCGACACATCTTTGACGACAGCCTTGAAAATTTCCGCCTTTGTTACCCTATCCTTTTTGTTGGGTTGGGGCTTTGTGACCTCGGTTATGGCCTTGTTCGTGCAGCCCGCGTCATTCTGGGCCATTGTGGTTTCAATTTGTGTTGTAGCCCTGGGCATCGGGCTATTGGCCATGCCGTCCTTGACCCCTGTTTGGCCATCAGGTTTACCCAGCACTGCCGCAATGCTGAAAGTCGTCGCGCTTGTAGCGGTTGATCTGGGGTTCGCGGCGATGGCGCTCTACATCCTTTTGCCCACTGGGATCGGCATCTCCATTGCGCCGTTTTTCTTAGCCTTTTCAATTGCCTTGATGGCCGGATTAATGTCGGGAGCGCCCGGCGGATTTGGCGCATTCGAGCTGTGCATGTTGGCGCAGTTGCCGCTCTTGCCGGACGATACGATAGTGGCCGCAACCTTGGCGTTTCGGCTGGTCTATCACCTCTTGCCCGCGTTGTTGGCAACGGCGCTGCTCATCCTGGGGCCGCGCTTTGAACACGACGCGCCACCTATCAACCGGATCACATATCCACGTGCACCGCATTTGCCCGCCAAGCTGGCAGCGGCATTGTGGCAGTCCCCGTTTGCCGAGGCCGCACTGGTGCGGCAGGGCGACTTTGGCGTGATGGGCGCCAATCAGGCCATTGTAGCCGAGCTTGGCCAATCGCTGGTTGCGCTGAACATGCCACTGAACAGCCGCCTGGTGCACCATAGCTGGCTTGTTGAACTCAGGGCGCTGGCACGCAGCCAGGCGCGCGTCACGGCCATCTACAAGGCCCCGCCCAGGGTCGCGGCCCATGCGCGACGCTTGGGGTGGCGCGCCTTGCCCATAGCGCGTGAGGCCATTGTCACATGCCAAAATTTCACTGTTGCGGGCCGCGAGCATCGCCAGTTGCGGCGCATGTTGCGCAAAGCCGATCTTGCCGGGATCACAATCGCAGAAGCCGGGCGCGACATTCCCATGGGCGCTTTGACGGATATTGCCAGCGACTGGAAGGCACGCAACAGCGGCGAACGCGCCTTTTCAATGGGGCGGTTCTGCCCTCACTATATTTCGTTTCAACGAATTTTCATCGCCTGGCAAGATGACCGACCGGTAGCCTTTGTCACGTTCCACGAAGCCCGCGCGCAATGGACATTGGACCTGATGCGCAGTCGTGCCGATGCCCCGGATGGCACGATGCACGCGCTGGTGACACAAGCAATCGAGGCTGCGCGGAACCAAAACGTCCCCCATCTGTCCCTGGCCGCATCCCGTTTTGACCGGGATCCCGCTCATTGGATCAGCCGCGCCTATATGACCCTGAGCGGCACCTGCGGATTGCACCGATTCAAGGCCAGTTTTGCCCCCACATGGCAAACCCGTTATGCGCTGGCCCCAGGCTGGATCCAGATGGCGCTGGCGCTTTGGGATGTTTCGCTGCGCATCCATCGACGTGTGCCCTTGAAATTATTCGGAAAATCCTGGTTTACATGAAAACAATTCATGATCACCATCGAATACTTGAGTTTGTCGCGCTTCGCAGAGCATGCAACACTCCGCGCGAATGAAGGCAAAGGAAATTCCAACGTGACAAACCGATTGACCCAAATGCTTGGAGACCGCGATTGGCTATTGGCCGATGGCGCGACGGGCACATCTTTGTTCAATATGGGGTTGGAAGCGGGCGAGGCGCCCGAGCTGTGGAATGTCACGCATCGCAAAAACATAGAAACACTCTATGACGATGCGATCGGTGCGGGTGTGGATCTGTTTCTGACCAACAGCTTTGGGGCCAATGCGGCCAGACTGAAACTGCATGATGCGCAAAGCCGTGTGCATGAATTGAACCTGGCCGCCGCGGAAATCGGGCGCGAACGCGCGGACCGCGCGGGCCGGCCGGTGGTGGTGGCGGGATCAATGGGACCGACGGGGGAAATCATGGCCCCAGTTGGATCCCTCAGCGAATCCGATGCGGTCGAGATCTTTCATGAACAGGCCGAAGGTCTGAAAGCCGGCGGTGCGGATGTGCTGTGGGTGGAAACGATTTCCGCCATGGAAGAGCTGCGCGCGGCGGGCCGGGCAGCGCAATTGGCAGGCATGCCCTGGTGCGGCACCATGAGTTTTGATACCGCCGGTCGCACCATGATGGGCGTCACGGCAACGCAATTGGCCACTGAGGTTGAGAAACTTGACCATCGGCCATTGGCGTTTGGGGCCAATTGCGGTGTCGGCGCGTCCGACCTGTTGCGCACGGTGACCGGGTTTGTGGCTCAGGGCACCGACCGGCCCATTATCGCCAAAGGCAATGCCGGCATTCCCAAATATCACGACGGACATATCCATTATGACGGCACCCCGGAATTGATGGGGGCCTATGCCGTATTGGCGCGCGATTGCGGTGCGACGCTGATCGGTGGGTGCTGTGGCACCACGCCCGAGCACTTGAAAAAGATGCGCGAGGCCCTTGAAAACACCCAGCGCTCAACCACCAGACCGACACTGGACACGATCGCCGGACAATTGGGCGGATTTTCCTCTGCTACAGATGGCACCGGCGACGAGGCTGCCCCACAACGCCGAAGCCGCCGTAACCGGCGCCCCGCCGCCTGACATTTTTCGCGTCAAAACAAAGACAATTGGTGCCCCCTGCCCGGCACCTGAAACGCGTTGCAATCCAGGTTTGGCAAGTCGTGGTCCAACCCGGATGACTTCATCGCCAAAGCGACCCTGTGGGCTATCATCTGCGCATAGGGCCCTTGGCCACGCATCCGCATGCCGAAATCCGACCGATAGGTCTGTCCGTCATGCATTTCGCGCAACCGCGCCATGACCTTGTGCGCCTTGGCCGGCTGGTGGTGATTGAGCCATTCCTGCATCAACGCTTCGACTTCCAACGGCAGACGCAGCATGATCCAGCTGGCCGCGCGCGCCCCTGCGCGGGCGCTTTGTGCCAGGATCGTTTCGATTTCATGATCGGTCAATCCGGGCATAACCGGCGCCAGCATCACCCGAACAGGCACACCCGATTTCGATAGTTTTTCGATCATTTGCAATCGCTTGGCAGGCGCGGGCGCCCGGGGTTCCAACGTGCGGCTCAGCCGGGCGTCCAGACTTGTGATCGAAATGCCGACATGCACAAGATTGCGGCGGGCCAACTCTGACAGCACATCGATGTCGCGTTCGATCAGGCTGCCCTTTGTCGTGATCGTCACCGGGTGATCGTGATCATCCAGCACCGCAAGCAGTTTGCGCATCAGCCGATACCGCTTTTCGATCGGCTGATAGGGATCGGTGTTTGTTCCCAGCGCGATTGGCGCCACACGATAGCGCGGGTTTCGCAGCTCCTTGGCAAGCAAATCCGCCGCATTCGGCCTGGCCACCAATCTGGTTTCGAAATCAAGGCCAGGCGAATACCCCAGATAGGCATGGGTGGGGCGGGCAAAGCAGTAGATGCAGCCATGTTCGCAGCCCCGATACGGATTGATCGAGCGATCAAATGGCACGTCCGGGGAGGTGTTTCTGGACAGAATTGTGCGGGCAAATTCCTCTTGCACTGTGGTTCGGGCGACCTGCCTTTCTTCGGCAATATCCCAATTGTCGTCGAGCCTTTCGCGATGATACGGCTCAAATCTGTTGCTGGCGTTCGAGCGCGCCGCGCGCCCGGGGCGGTGCAGATTATGCGGCAGATTGCGGGATGTATCGGTCATTGCCCAAAACTAGAACAAAACACGAACAATGATCCAGCACTTTCTACAGATGAACGTGCCATTGGTCGGTAGCGATGGGTATGGTGTCGCAATTTGTCTTGTGGCTGCGACACTTTAGCCTCAATAAGGATTGAGTATCGCGCGAACACGCAAGCCAATAGGAGCCTCAGATGGCGGACGAAGAAGACGAAATCATCCTGTCAGAACTGGACGACGACGAGCTTGTGCAGCAAATGCATGACGACCTTTATGACGGGCTCAAGGAAGAGATCGAAGAAGGCGTCAACATCTTGCTGGAACGCGGCTGGGCGCCCTATGACATTCTGACCAAGGCCCTGGTTGGCGGCATGACGATTGTCGGCATCGACTTTCGCGATGGCATCTTGTTCGTGCCCGAAGTCCTGCTGGCCGCCAACGCGATGAAGGGCGGCATGTTCATTCTCAAGCCGCTGCTGGCTGAAACCGGTGCGCCGCGTGTTGGCAAGATGGTGATCGGCACGGTCAAGGGCGACATCCACGACATCGGCAAGAACCTGGTGTCAATGATGATGGAAGGCGCGGGTTTCGAGGTGGTGGATCTGGGCATAAACAATGCCGTTGAAAAATACCTGGAAGCGCTGGAGGCTGAGCAGCCCGACATTCTGGGCATGTCTGCCCTGCTGACCACGACCATGCCCTATATGAAGGTGGTCATCGACACGATGGTCGAGATGGGCATTCGCGAAGATTATATCGTTTTGGTGGGCGGCGCGCCGTTGAACGAAGAATTCGGCAAGGCCATCGGTGCGGATGCCTATTGTCGTGATGCGGCGGTCGCGGTGGAAACCGCCAAGGAATACGTGGCACGCAAACACAACCAGATGTCCGCCTGACGCGCCAAGACGATGAGATCAGCGAACAGGCCGGCAAAAGTGTTTTTGCCGGTCTGTTCATTTGAAATATGTGCATTGTCTGCGCCGTGCCTTTCATTTTGGCCGGCGATTGCCCACATTACCCATGACAGACAGGAGTATTGAGATGCCCTTTCGGCAGTATCTTGTGATCTTGGCGCTAGCGATGGTCGCGGCCGCAATCACGGTAGGCGCCGCGGTATTGTTGTTGCCTGGCCAGGAATGGGCAGGTCCGGCGGTCATGGCGGTTTTGGCCACATTGGCGCTGGCAACCCATGCCTGGCGGCGCCGGAAATGACCCTGCCCAGCGACCATCAATTGACCCAGGTTGGGGCAGCCATCGCGGGCCCGCAATCCAAGGTGCTGCTGATTGCTTGCGGGGCCATTGCGCGCGAGGTTCTTGCCGTCGCCCAGACCGCCGGCTGGAAGCATCTGACACTGCAATGCCTGCCTGCTATCTTGCACAATGAACCTGACAAAATCACACCCGCAGTCGAAAAGATCCTGCGCGAGAATTCAGACGATTTTGATCATATCTATGTCTTGTATGCCGATTGCGGCACCGGCGGCAAATTGTTCGATTTGTGCAAGGAATTCGGGGTTGAGATGCTGAAAGGGCCGCATTGCTATTCGTTTTTTGAAGGCAACGCCGCCTTTGAAGAGCGCACGAAAGACACGTTTACCGCATTCTACCTAACGGATTTTCTGGTGCGCCAGTTCGATGCCTTCGTTGTCCGACCCCTTGGCCTGGACCGTCATCCGGAACTGCGAGACATGTATTTTGGCAACTACACCAAGCTGGTCTATCAAGCCCAGGCGCCGGACCCGGAATTGGACGCCTTGGCGCAACGCCATGCCGAATTTCTGGGGTTGGCGTATGAACGGATCGAAACCGGCTATGGCGATCTGGCCAAGGAAATGACCGCCTGGATAGGCAAGAAACGCTAGCCCGCAACCTGCGCCGTCTGGGCATAGGCCCGGATGCGTTCGATCATGGCGCGCAGGCCGTTGGATCGTTGGGCTGACAAATGCTCATTCAGCCCCAGCCGGCCAAGTTCCTTGCGCGCGTCAATCGTCAAAATGTCGGCGGCGGCCTGCCCGGAATACAAGGCAATCAAAATGGCAATCAACCCGCGCACGATCATCGCGTCACTGTCGCCGCGAAAACTCAGGATCGCGTCTGCTCCCTTGCCTTGCACATCGGGGACCAGCCAAACCTGGCTCGCACAGCCATCAACCTTGGTCGCTTTCACCCGATATACGTCCGGCAAAGGATCCATCGCCTTGCCCATGTCAATGACATGGCGATACCGGTCCTCCCAATCATCGAGGAATTCAAAGGTATCGGCGATCTCTTCGAACGCGGCACTGGCCATGGCTCAACTCTCCTGACTTTGTAGTTTGCAACTAGGCGCTTGATCGCCAAAGGTCCAGTATGCTTTGATGGGCCGACGGGTTTTGGCCGGGGCAAATCGCCCGATGCAAGCCTTTGGGGGGCAAATGAAAAAGACGATCTCACTTGTGGCGTTGCTCTGGCTTGCTGGATGCGGCGGCGGCAATTTCGTTCAGAATCTGAACCCCCTTAACTGGTTTGGCGGTGGATCCGGGGTGCGCAGTGTCAACGGCCAACCCAGCCTGGCGCCACGTCGCGGCTATTCGGC
>Ga0316205_10001227_pt1 | contig 34991 bp, 33 predicted proteins | sample 3monthpyrite_MG_FD_204941 | JGI IMG/M metagenome (GOLD analysis project Ga0316205, IMG submission 204941) | Microbial mat bacterial communities from mineral coupon in-situ incubated in ocean water Damariscotta River, Maine, United States -... | ecosystem: Environmental > Aquatic > Marine >...
TTACCCACACCAATAGGCCCTTCAATAACGATATATCGATGATGAGATGTAACTACAGGCATAACTTTTCTTCCAATTTTTTTAACACCTCACCCTCAAGATTTGTATGTAATAATGCGGCTACCTGACCTTTACCAGGAATAGTTATTTCTTCATCTATCTCATGCAAGGGATACAATACAAATGCCCGCTCATGCATACCAGGATGAGGTACAAGCAGACGATCCGAGTCAATTTCGTCTTTACCATACAACAAAATATCGAGGTCTATAACGCGCGCTTGCCAGCGCCGCCCATCTCTTGTTCTGCCCATTTCATTTTCGATGGATTGCAAATGATCAAGTAACTTTTCTGCGCCTAGCGCTGTCTCCAACTCTGCAACAGCATTCAGGTAATCCGCCTGATCGGCAGGCCCCATCGGACTACTAACATAAATACTCGAGACTGTTTTTAGTTCTGTTGCAGGTATTTTATCGAGGGCACGTGTTGCTATCTGTAACTGTTTCTTTGGATCAGCGAGGTTACTACCCAGACCAACGAACACGCGAACCGACATTACTTGACCTCTTGCCCCGGCCTTTTTTGTTTATGTGGGCGACTTTTACCAGCTTGTCTACTCGCCCTTGTCATTTTTTTCTTTTCAGAAGAGCTTGCTTCCTGAAAACGAGTCCACCATTCAGCCGTGGATTCTGGTACTTCATTACTATGTGCACGCAGTAACATAAAATCATAGGCCGCACGAAAACGAGGATGGGTTAGTAATTTATAAGGACGCATTCCTGTCATAAAATCAAATCGACCCTGTAGTTGCCAAACTTCTCGCATAAAAATACTAAATCGTTTTGGGATCGCCGTATGCTGTGATTGACGTGACAAAATTTGAGAAATAGCCTTTTGCATGGCTGGATAAGGAGGCAAGTCTTCTTCTTCATTAATCTTCTGAGACAAAGACCGAATTGGCTCCCACAACAATGCAGCGTAAATAAATGCCGGTGTCACCGACTTTCCTTGCTGTAAACGCTCATCGGTATTTTTCATAGCGCGAGCAACTAACATAACAGGGAAACCTTGTTCCTCTCGGGAAAGCTCCTCCTCAGTCATCGGGTACAAATGAGCGAATAGATCATAATGCCTTAATATTTCGAACGTCTGCAATGCTTGCCCGGAGAGAAAAAGTTTGATGGACTCGTCAAATAACCTGGAAGGCGATATATCAAGCAGTAATGGTGCGAGCTCAAATATGGGGGCTTCTGTTTGTTCGTGGATTTTAAAACCCAACTTAACGGCAAAACGTGCAGCCCTCAACATTCTCACGGGGTCTTCGCGATAACGCTGCTCAGCATCTCCGATAATACGCAGCACACCGTTCTCGATATCCTGCATACCCTGCATGTAATCAAGAACAGAGAAATCCTTGATGTCATAATAAAGCGCGTTCACTGTAAAGTCCCGACGCCAGGCGTCTTCTTCTATACTGCCATACACGTTATCGCGTAATATTCTGCCTTGATCAGATTGTTTTCGCTGCTCGTCTTCGCCCTCACCCATGCCACGAAACGTAGCCACTTCAATGATCTCTCTCCCATAGAAAACATGCGCTAACCGAAAGCGTCTACCAATAAGACGGCAGTTTCGAAACAGGGATTTCACTTCCTCCGGACTGGCATTGGTGGCCACATCAAAATCTTTGGGTTCCAGCCCAAGAATCAGGTCACGTACGCCACCGCCAACCAGACAAGCCTGATAACCCGTTTTATGCAAACGATATAATACCTTGAGGGCATTTTCGCTGATATTTTCACGTGAGATATTATGTTTTGAACGCGGAATGACAAAAGCAGAAGTCTGGTGGGCTACAGCCGGCTTTTTAAACCACTTGGAAATTCGAGATACTAATCCCGACGATGAATGCTTGTTTTTTTCGATCACAAAACCGTGTTCAAATAATAAAAAGTAGGTCTAACTATACAGCTCGATAGAAAAATATCCTACCATTATATAACGACTTGGGCGCTGAAAATCCACTTCCATTACTACCAACTTGCTAATTCCTGCATTTGCTGCATAACTTCTGTTATTGAGGCTTCTTGAGTATCCAGCAAACAAACCATATTCGCCGCACTACAGACGCTTCGAGATTGGCCATGCACAATCCACCCAGATGGCGGCGTCCAGCCACCAAGTCTTGTAAACATGGAAAGCTGATCAGCATTTCCCTGGACGATACGCTTATAATCATGCGCAAACCTCGCCAGGGCACTCATTTCCTGCTCTTGCATCAAGCCATAGCCTTCCACGAAAGTCCCGTCATCACGAAACTGACATGCGACCAGCACCCCATCCAGAGCTAACAAACGTTTAATCATGAACCGACCTCACGCTAAAGCCGTATAGGCTGATTCCAGATCTGCCTGGTCATTTTCCAGTACCACGCCATACTGGCCATGGGTCACGGTCGTCCAGTCCAACCCAATCATGGAAAAACCCTGTACGGGGTAAAAACCCTGTTCGTTAGTCATATTTTCCCAGCCACGGGCTTGCATGGTAGCTATCGAAGTATTAGCAACACAGACGTGACTTAATAGATCCAATGCTGTTTCATTCAGGCTGTTGCCCTCTTTAATCTGACTATTGACGAGCTCGCCTTTATCAGAAAATTCAAAGGCCGCCAGCGCTCCGGGCAATGCCATTAATTGATTCAGATCCGCCATATAAAATCTCCGTAAATCAATGATATATTTATTATTTTAAACCAAGTCATCCGATGCATCGAACAATTCCTGACGCATATGACTGAATATTTGATTAAGTGAACCTTGTGATTCGTTAATAAAGCAAAAGACATTGGCGACCACACAAACGGTAAACTGGGGACCTTTAACGACCCACCCCTTATTCGGAAACAAGCCACAATGATCGCAAAATTGACTGAGAATACCCGATTGCATGTGCACACTCATGGTTGTTGCCCGGCACATAATAGAAGCGTGACGAGCCTGCTCATCATCCATATGTCCTTTGTAGGTAAAGCGATCTCCGCGGTAAGAATATTCACCGGCACAAATCACACCCGGCATCTCGGCTAATTCTGTTAGAATACTCATGTTCTCTCTCTTCTGAGTTTCTTTATTGTTATAAATTCAGATACATTTAATCTTTATTATTAGCATACAGTAAGTAGATCTGACAAGGCACAAAACCATGAATCAACCATCATCCAGTCTTCATGATAATCACTATGTAGGTATATTACGAAGGATTGGCGCCTTTGCCTACGACTTTATATTGCTGATAGCCGTCTTGTTTCTGGTAACAGCGATTCTCATGCCCATTAGCCGGGGCTTTATATCCCCGTCAAATCTTTTTTTCAAAGTTTACATTTTTCTTACTATTTTTGTTTTCTTTGGCTGGTTCTGGGTACATGGCGGACAAACACTAGGTATGCGAGCCTGGAAAATACGCGTTGAACTGGATGATGGCAGCAATCTTGGATGGCCTCAGGCACTATTGAGATTCATACTCGCCATCTTAACATTTGGCATTGGTCTACTGTGGTGTTTGTGGGATAAAAAATACCGGGCATTATTCGATGTACTTGCGAAAACTCAGGTCATTCGTGTCGATAAAGGTTACGTACCCCCCATGAACCAATAGGGGGTATACGTTAAAAAACTCTTTTTAGTGCCAGGATACCGCCAAAGGTAAATAACAAACTCGGTAACACAGCACTAACAATTGCATTCAGTCCATAGCCAAGGCCAATATAATTGAGCGCCTGATTAAACATATGAAAACCCAGGCCGAGTAATACACCAACCAACAACCGCTGGCCCACGCTACTCGATCGAAGCGTACTAAATACGAATGGCATGGCAATCAGCAACATGATTAATGCTGAGAAGGGTTTAACTAACTTCATCCAGAAAGCCAACTCATATTTTGAAGCATCCAGCTGGTTATTTTTTAAGTGCTGAACATATCGGTATAAAGAAACAATAGACAAATCCTGCTCTTTAACCGACAGGGTATTCAGCATTTCCGGCTCAATTAATTTATTACGTTCACGTAAAGCATAATGTTTTTGGGTGAACCCTTGCTTATTAATCAGTGTTTCTGTTACTTCTTGTAATTGCCAGTGATCATTTTTGAATTCCGCCCTACTCGCTTTAATAATCGATATAAGCTCATGCTGATCATTAAAACGGTTGACAACCACCTCGGTTAAAATATCATCCGGGAATACTTTACCAACTTGCACGAATTCCTGTTTATTTTTCGACCAAATTCCTTGCCCACTCTGAATAGAGGTAGAACCTGTAATTGCTGCGGTTTTTAACTTCTGAGCATACTGTTCAGCCGGTGGTGCAACCACCTCTCCCAAAAACACGCCAAACAACATCAACAATATACCTGCTTTTATAACGACTGCGGTGATGTTCGTAATAGACATACCTGATGCTCTAAGCACAATCAATTCACTATGGCTCGCCATACTCCCCAGGCTTAGCAATGAACCCAGCAATATAGCGGTGTGAAATAACTCATACCCCTTACTGGGAAGCACAAACACCATGTATTCCAGCGCTTTAAAGACAGTGTAATCACCACGGAGATCACCCAACTGGTCGATGAAGACAAAAAATGCACTCAGTGCTATTAACACGAGAAAAGCCAGCAAAGAACCCAAAAGGACTGCACGGCCCAAATATCGTTCTATGATATTCATGCTCTCACTCTAAACGTAAATAATGTCTGGCGAGCCCAATGCCAACCAAATTGTTTTAACATGACCAATGCAGCCAGCAGAAAGATCAGTGCATGTACCCAGTTAATACCTATGTATAAAGGAATTTTTTCACTCGCAACCCAAACTTTGGAAACCGCAATCAGATTGACATAAACCACGTAAATCAAAATTCCAATAAACAGCTTACCAAACTGTCCTTGACGAGGTTTTATTTTAGAAAGAGGCACTGCCAATAAGGCCAGCATAAGAATAGAAATGGGAATAGCTAATCGCCACTGTAATTCAGCCCACGACTTCAGAGACCCTTCATCGATCAATGCCAGTGTACTCATGGCCTCTACATTAGAAACACCCAGGCCTTTTTTGGCAGAGGCCACACGCAGACTGTGTCTGGAAAAATTCATTTGCCGGTAGTCCGTTTCACCTGGCACACCCTCATAACGTGAGCCATTCACCAACACCAATAATCGTTCTTCGGTATTCGCATCCACTTCCATATGTGCTTTTTCTGCCACCATCATGATGGATCGCTCTTTATACTTTGCCTGAATAAATACATTATGCATTTCAGTGCGATCAGGGGACATGGCCTCAAGATAAATGATGCGATCACCACTGACATGAAATTTACCCGGACTGATGCCTGTGAATTCCATATTCTTAGCAAATTGCCTGGCCAATGATGCCTCATAACTGGCAGCCCACGGAACCAGATAAAAACTCAAAATCGCAATCATGATGGACAAAGGAATGGCTATCATAAATACCGGACGATAAAGTCTTCCTGTACCAATTCCACAAGCAGCCATGGATGCCATTTCGTGGTCACGGTAAAGTCGCCCAAAAAATAACAGGATCGAAATGTAAAAAGCCAGCGGTGTAAGAATAATTAGATAACGAATGGAAACCAGCGCTGTGACAATTAACAAGTAGCTACCCGGTAACTCACCCGATGCCACATCACCAAGATAGCGAACAATTTTGTTACTCAAAAATATCAAATATAAAACAATGGCAACACCTGCCAGCGTTCTCAATAACTCTTTGCTGATATACCGGTCGAGAACGGAATTCATCTCATAATCCAGGAAGAAAAGTTATCATTTTGGCTGGTAAAATGCATTTTTTGTAGTAAACTTCCAAAAATAGTAGAATTCTTTTGTTTGCCGGATCTGACTGCTAGTAAATACGGCCGACAAAGTAACGTTTATTCAATACTTTAATGCTTATTATACATCATCATCGTCGGTTATAAACGTATAGAATCAATATTCATTTATATCGTGAAAATAGAGCACATTTTGGCAGACATAGTTTCTGTCCAGTTCGGGAGAAAATATGGAGTTTAATGTAAAGAGCGGTAATCCGGAAAAACAACGCACGGCTTGTGTCGTTGTCGGCATTTTCGAGCCTCGTCGTTTATCGCAGTCTGCAGAACAAATTGACAAGGCTAGTGATGGCTTCTTATCAAATCTCATTCGTCGAGGCGATATAGAAGGTAAGCTCGGTCAATCGCTGTTGCTTTACAATGTTCCCGGAACACTCAGTGACCGCGTATTACTAGTCGGTTGTGGACGTGAACGTGAACTCAGTATCCAAAAATATGCCACCATCATTTCAACGGCTACCAAAGCACTGAATGAAGGCGGCAGTATGGAAGCTGTTTTTTATCTCACCGATATTAATATCAAGGGACAGGACAGTGCCTGGAAAGTCAGTCAGCTGATTCTGACTGTCGAAGATACTCTATACCGTTTTGATCAACTAAAATCGGCCAAGGATGATTTCAGAAGACCCTTACGCAAGATCATTATCAGCATACCCAGCAGGCGTGAACTGTCAGAATGCGAAGAAGCCTTAAGAACAGCCCAGGCCATCTCCAATGGCGTCTCTACAGCCAAGGATTTGAGCAATTTGCCTGGCAATATCTGCACACCCACTTATCTGGCCGGACAAGCTACCATGCTGGACAAGCTGCATGAAAAATTAACCACGACAATTTTAGAAGAAGCTGACATGGAAGACCTGAGCATGGGGTCTCTTCTTTCCGTGTCCAGAGGCAGTCGCCAACCCGCAAAACTTATTGTGATGGAATACAAGGGCGCTGACAGCAGTCAAAGCCCGGTGGTTTTTGTAGGCAAAGGCCTGACCTTCGACGCGGGAGGTATTTCCATAAAACCTGCAGCAGCCATGGATGAAATGAAATACGATATGTGCGGTGGAGCCAGTGTATTTGGTGCCATGCAAGCCTGTGCAGAATTGAACCTGCCACTGAATGTCATTGGCGTTGTTCCCAGCTCTGAAAACATGCCGGATGGTGATGCCAACAAGCCGGGCGACGTGGTCACCAGCATGTCTGGACAAACCATTGAAATACTCAATACTGATGCCGAGGGACGTTTAATTCTGTGTGACGCACTCACGTATTGCGAACGTTTCGAACCCGCTGTCACGATTGATATCGCTACACTAACAGGTGCTTGTATAGTGGCCCTTGGTCACCACGCGCAAGCCGTTTTAAGCAACCATAATCCACTCACGCACGAGCTACTGAACGCTGGTAAACAAATTAATGATCGCGCCTGGGAACTTCCTTTATGGGATGACTACCAGTGTCAACTTGATAGCAATTTTGCTGATATGGCGAATATTGGTGGAAAAGGCGCGGGCACTATTACTGCTGCTTGCTTTTTATCCCGCTATACCAAAAAGTTTAAATGGGCTCATTTGGATATCGCCGGTACAGCCTGGAAAAGCGGTAAGGAAAAAGGAGCCACGGGTCGACCTGTGCCGATGCTAATGCAATTTTTAATCAATCGAGTTTAATAACCCTGTTTAGAATATGTACTCTTCATGACCCGCATCGATTTTTATATTAGCCCGGACAGTCAGGAACAGGCTCGCTATCAGCTAGCCTGTAAATTGACAGAAAAGGCTTACAAATTAGGTAATAAGGTTTATATCCATACCGAATCCAGTGAACAAACCGGGCAAATTGACGATCTGCTCTGGACGTTTCGGGATGGTAGTTTCATACCTCATCAGCCCAGCTCAAAGGATTCTCAAAAATCAGTACCCGTTCTCATTGGGCATGATAAAGAAGTTCCTGAGGAAGCCGATATACTGATTAACCTGGCACCTGACATACCTGATTTCTTCAGCCAATTTGAAAGAGTGGCTGAACTGGTGAATGAAAACCCGGATGCCAAGGCTCGGGCACGTGAGCGATACAAGTTTTATCGTGATCGTGGATATGAATTAAACACTTATAATTTGTAATAGAAGCCATCATGAATTCAATACAAAATGCGACTGTAAAAAAATTCCCGGCCGAAGATGACAATATCCCAACGCTTGAAACGCCCATCCACATGGATAACAAAGATATCAAGCTCGACGCGATGGTAGAACATATGGCGGATGAGATACAAGCCTCACTGCACCAGCACATGTATCAGGCCATGGTTAAAACATTACATCAGATTGTGCATCAGGAAAGCACTAAACTGCATGCTAAAATTCTTGAAAAGCTGCAACAACAACTTCCTGAATTAATCGAAACCGCTTGCCATCAAAACTCAGATAATCATTCAGATAAACATTCAGCCTGAAATTTAATACCCTGCATTCTGACCTATCGTCAGAATGCAGGTACCTGGCCCACATTTCTCACCAGGCTCAGTCATATCAGTAGGCGCCGCTCTGGAGCGAAAAGCGTAGCACGGCTACGGTTAGAGTGAAGAGCAAGCCTACAGATACGAAGACAAATCTGAACCACGATAGGCCCCCCAAAAAAAACACTGTCTTTTGGATATAGTATGTTTTTCTATAGTCGAAATATATTTACCCTTGCCTTTTGCCGCCTTGTGAGAAATACGGGCTAAAGCCGTTTTCTCTGGTGAGATATCCAGCGGGAGGTTATAATGCCTCTTCAGACTAGCTCATTTTTAAATCATGGGCTTACGTTATTACTTATCAACACAACATAGACCACAAGCGCATGGAAAAAACCTACAACCCGCAGGATATTGAACAACGTTGGTACAAAACCTGGGAGGACAAACAATTTTTTTCTCCAACGGGTAATGGCGAACCCTACTGCATTATGATTCCGCCACCCAATGTGACTGGCAGCCTGCATATGGGACACGCTTTTCAGGATACCATCATGGATACCCTGATACGCTACCATCGCATGTGTGGTGACAACACGCTCTGGCAAGCGGGCACTGACCATGCGGGCATCGCTACTCAGATGGTCGTAGAGCGACTGCTGAATGCAGATGGCAAGACCCGGCATGATCTGGGAAGAGAAGCATTCACGAAAAAAATCTGGGACTGGAAAGAGCAATCCGGCGGCACCATAACGCAGCAATTACGTCGTATGGGTGCCTCTCTGGACTGGCCCAGTGAACGCTTCACAATGGATGACGGACTTTCTGACTCTGTTGCTGAAGTCTTTGTCAGCCTGTTTGAGGAAGGCCTGATTTATCGAGGCAAAAGACTCGTCAATTGGGATCCGGTTTTACATACTGCTGTTTCTGATCTGGAAGTTATATCCGAAGAAGAAAGCGGCCATCTGTGGCATTTAAAATACCCGATCAGTGAGGGTGAATTCCTGGTCGTTGCCACGACGCGACCGGAAACAATGCTAGGTGATTCCGCGGTAGCCGTGCACCCTGATGATGAACGCTATCAACACCTCATTGGTAAAACCATCAAGCTGCCACTGGTGGGTCGAGAAATCCCCATTATCGCCGATGACTATGTGGATATGGAATTTGGTACAGGATGTGTGAAAATCACTCCCGCACATGATTTCAATGACTATGAAATGGGTAAACGGCACAACCTACCCATGCATAACATATTGACCATTGATGCTTGCATTAATGACGAAGCGCCTGAGAAATACCGCGGCCAGGATCGTTATGAAGCACGCGATATGATCATTCATGACCTCAAAGCACTCGATTTACTGGATCGTATAGACGAACATAAACTCATGGTGCCTCGTGGCGACCGATCCGGCGCTGTAGTCGAACCCTTTTTGACTGACCAATGGTATGTCAAGATTGCACCTTTAGCAGAACCCGCCATCAAAGCTGTTGAGAATGGTGAGATTCGTTTTGTGCCTGACAATTGGAAAAATACCTACTTTGAATGGATGAACAATATCCAGGATTGGTGTATCAGCCGACAAATCTGGTGGGGACATCGTATCCCGGCCTGGTACGACCTTGAGGGTAATATCTATGTCGGACTCGATGAAAACGATGTACGCGAAAAATACAACCTCGCCAGCGATATCATACTGACTCAAGATGAAGATGTACTCGATACCTGGTTCTCATCAGCCTTGTGGCCATTTTCAACCATCGGTTGGCCACAACAAACAGAGGCACTAAAAACATTTTATCCCACCAGCGTACTCGTCACCGGTTTTGACATTATCTTTTTCTGGGTCGCGCGCATGATCATGATGGGCATCAAGTTCATGGGACAGGTTCCATTTCGCGAAGTCTACATACATGGACTGGTACGTGATGCGGAAGGACAGAAAATGTCTAAATCCAAAGGTAATGTACTGGACCCCATTGATGTCATCGATGGCATTGGCCTGGAGTCACTAGTTGATAAACGCACCCGCGGTATGATGCAACCTCATTTAGCACAACGTATTGAGAAACAAACACGTAAGAATTTTCCTGATGGTATCTCTGCCTTTGGTACCGACGCCTTACGTTTTACTTTTGCGTCCATGGCCACCACCGGACGCGATATCGTCCTATCCATGGATCGCGTTGAAGGTTACCGTAATTTTTGTAACAAAATATGGAACGCTGCACGTTATGTACTCATGAACACCGAGACTCATGATTGTGGGCAATCCGGCAACAGCGTGGAATTAAACAGCGCTGACCATTGGATACTCAGCCGCTTGCAGACCACCATAGACAACGTGCGTAAGTCCATAGACACCTATCGTTTCGATCACGCAGCCCAAGCCATTTATGAGTTCACCTGGAACGAATATTGTGATTGGTATCTGGAGCTATCCAAGCCTGTCTTGTATAGCGATAACAGCACAGAAGAACAACTACGTGGTACTCGAAAAACATTGGTCCAGGTACTTGAAACGCTGCTGAGACTCGCTCACCCGATCATGCCATTTATTACTGAAGAGATCTGGCAACGTGTCGCCACTCTGGCAGGTCAATCCGGTGAAACCATAATGCAGCAAAGCTATCCGAAAGCAGATAAGCGACAAATCTACCCGGGAGCAGTCGATGAAATCCAGTGGGTCATGGATTTCGTATTGGGTATTCGCAAAATTCGCAGTGGTATGAATATCAAACCCGGAATGCCGTTGCCGGTTTTATTACAAAATGCTGACGAACAAGATCAACAACGCCTGTCTGCAACGCTCAACTATTTAAAGTCGCTGGCACGTATTGAATCCGTAACCATCCTGACTGACGAAGAGGCTCCGGAATCAGCTACTGCCCTGGTAGGAGAAATGAAAGTATTGATACCCATGGCTGGTCTTATTAATGCCGAGGAAGAAAAAGCGCGCCTATCGAAAGACATTAGCAAGCGCGAAGATGAAATCAAGCGCATAGAAGCCAAACTCGGCAATGAAAACTTTACACAACGTGCACCTCAAGCCGTAGTCGACAAAGAAAAGAAAAAACTTGATGAGGCCCGCACTGCTTTATCTAATCTGCAAGAACAGCTGGAACGGATTGCTAAAATTTGAAATAGCAAGCACAGGGATGTGAACTTGCTATTTTATAGTGATATAACCCAATCAAACACCCGCCATGCTCATGACAAATTGCACCACCAGCCACAAAGTAAGGACAAATAAAATGGTCATGATAATACCCACGATAATGTAAGCCGCTGGCCGTCCTTTCTCGAAATCCCGTTCTCTGTTTTTACTACTCTGCACACCGAACATAGCGGCTAATACACTCAGCACTACTTTGATCAAGCTTACGTTATGTTCCGAGTCACTCATAATCCACCCTATATACTACTTATTATTTACAATGATTTATTATAATACACGAACATTTTGTCGTGCCTGATAAAACCTACTGAAAATGCCCGCGTGTCTCAAACACTGAATTTGAAAAACCTTTTCCTTGCCAACGAATCATTCGCTTTAATAAAAAATCAAACCACATCGGGTTGTATTTTCGTACCTCACGCAACACCAATGACTGTTCTGAACTGAGCAAACCCATGCGCTTGATCATTTTCAAGGGAATGATCGGTAAAATCCCCGGCAAGGGGTAGTCCGATCCATTAATCAAACGAGAGTGCCACTCTTCTTTCAGCAATAGTTGCTTTACAGGCTCATCCAGCCTGTTCATTTGCAGCAAGGCTGAAATATCGCCGCACAGCAAGTCATTATAATTCGCTTCATTCATCATTCTAACGAACAAATCAAAACAGGACTTTTCGCTACCTTTTGAACCCTTATCTAAATCTTTTGCAGAGCCTAACGATGCGCAATGCGCCACAATAACCTTAACCCCTTGATCAAGTGCATGCCTTAACAATAACGGGTTACCTGAATCGGGGTGCCCAGAAGTACCAACGGCTGTCTCATGCCCTGCATGAGACAACAGAGGCACATTATATTTTTGCATCGCCTGATAAAATGGCGTGCACTTTGAAGAAGCCGGATCAATACCCATGGCTTCCGGCAACCATTTTATAGCGCGAGCGCCTCTGTCTTTTGCTTCTTTAAGCAACTCTATACTATTTTCTCGATAAGGATGGATAGAAGCAACCCATTCGAAACGTTCTCGATTGCTTTCATAAATTTCAGCGGCGTATTTATTCGATGTATAAAAGAACGATTTTTCCAGATCCTTTACGCCTTGCTCATTGTGATAATAATCAAAGGCCAGCAACATGGCCTTCATTCCAGCAGGCAGGTCTCGCATTACATTATTCATTCTATCAACATAACCCTGATCTACCGCACTTTGGTCTCCAGTACAGGAAGCATCAAGATAAAACCTTAGTTGAATATGCTTTAAAGGGTGCCCCCATGACATCAAATCGGGATTAACCCATAAATCTTTTGATTGATCACCGATGCCAACTACGTGAACGTGATTATCCCAAACCTGGGTAAAATCAAGTCCATCAATTGCCTTTTGTATTAAGAAATTTTCGCTGAGTGATTCAGGCAAGCTTTCCGCTGTACAGGCATTGTATAAACCATCCTCAGGCCAGTAGCGTGAATACAAACCAGCCAGCCCCGCAAGACCACCCATCAATATAAAAGATCTACGTTTCATTAATTAATTTTGCGTTGTAAATACCTTGTTCAACATTAACCTTTCGTAATAGCAAGGCACCCGATACAAATAAAACAATAATGGATAACATCGCAATTCGATGACTACCTGTCATGATTGTAACCCAGCCTACCAGAATTGGGCCCAGGACAGCTGCGAATTTTCCCAGCATATTATAAAACCCAAAGAATTCAGCTGACTGATTCGGAGGAATAATACGCGCATACAATGATCGACTTAAGGATTGCACACCACCCTGCACAAGCCCTATCAATATAGCCAGGACATAGAACTCCCAACTGGAATCCATTTGGTACGCCCAGAGAACAACAACAATATAAACAGAAATAGCAATTTGAATGCCCGCCTTTGGCCCTATTTTTTCACCTAGATATCCAAACAAAATAGCGGAAGGAAAACCGATAAATTGCGTTATCAATAACGCAATGATCAAGCTATTACTATCAATATTCAATGACAAGCCATAATCAACAGCCATTCTCACAATAGTATCTACACCATCTATATAGAGCCAATAAGCCAACAAAAAAGTAAATACGATCTTCAACTGCCTGATCTGGTTAAATGTTTTACGTAACTGTTGAATGCCTGCAAAAAAACTTTTTAGGCCTTTCGTGCCTTCCGATAACCTATCAGGCTCTTTAACCCATAAAAATACCGGTATCGAAAATAACAACCACCACAGAGCAACCAATAGAAAAGAAATTCGTACTGCTACAGAGGCATCACTTACACCAAATGTCTCTGGAGATTGCACCATCCATACACAAAAAGCGAATAACAGCCCTCCTCCTATATAACCTAGTGCGTATCCAAGTGCAGAGACCTTATCAAGCTTATCGGATGGAGCAACGTGTACCAGTAATGAATCAGAAAAACTGACTCCTCCCATAAAACCAATACAGGCCATGATATAAATAAAAATCGCCAGTTGCCAACTGCCTTGTTCGACAACAAACAAGCTTGAACAAGCACACACACCCAGGATTGTAAAAACGAACAGGAAACGTTTTTTTAACCCCGCCTGGTCCGCGATTGAGCCCAGCAGAGGCGCCAGTACAACAATAGCGAGACTGGCAAGTGAATTGGCCATACCCAGTTGATAGGTACTTTCCTCTGCGCTTAAGGACCCCCCCCAATACTGCTTGAAGAATAAAGGAAAAAAACCGCTCATTACTGTAACCGCATAGGCGGAATTGGCCCAATCATACAATGCCCAGGAAACGATACTTTTCTTGGTCTGTATTACACTCACTGGCTTTTTTGCAACTCTTCCTCAAGATGGGGATAGTTTATTTTACCGCTAGGGAGTACGGGCAGTTCATTTATAGTTATAATTTTTTTAGGAATATGTAAATCACTCAGCCCTTGAACTCTGGACTCAGACATCAACTCTTTGCGAGTCACATGACCACAGTCAGTAAAAAGCACCAGCTGCTCGCCCTTGCTACTATCAGGCTGAGTAATAACCGCATGACGATTTTCAGGCCAGGCATTGTTAACCATCACCTCTACAGCAGCAAGAGAAATCATTTCGCCACCAATTTTTGCAAAACGTTTAGCTCGGCCTCTTATAAAAACATACCCGTCTTCATCAACATCGACAATATCACCCGTGTCATACCAGCCTTTTCCGGACTCCTCAGTTTCTGGGGGAGTAATTTCTCCAGGGCGGTCAGGTAAAATATAGCCCTTCATGACATTCATTCCCTTAATTTGTAAGCGCCTGCCATTATCAATACCGGGCACATCAATCAAGCGATATTCTATTCCTGGAACAAAATGACCCACCGAACCTCTTCGATAGGTCAACGCAGTGTTAGCCGCTAATGCAGGAGAAGTTTCCGTGACACCATAACCCTGCAGTATTCGAACGCCAAACTTTTCCATCCACAACTCTTCAGTTTGCCTACTGAGTGGTTCTGCGCCAGAAAACACATAACGTAATGCATGAAAATCATAGGGATGAGCCTGTTGCCCATAGCCACTCAAAAATGTGTTGGTAGAAAATATGATACTGGTATCAGTTTCATAGGCCAGTTCAGGAATAACTTTATAATGCAAGGGTGACGGGTATTGCACCAAACGTATACCTAATACCAAGGGCAAGATCGTTCCGACTGTGAATCCGAAAGAATGAAACACTGGTAAAAAATTCAGCATGACATCCTTATGACTAAAATCAACAACGCAGGCAACCTGCCAACTATTAACCAACAAGTTTTTATGGCTTAAAGCCACGCCTTTAGGTAAACCCTCCGAGCCTGAAGTAAATAAAATAGCGGCCGTATCATCCGGGCTTACAGTACGCTCAAACTGTTGATAGTAAAGACCAGGAAAAAGCGACAACAGATAAGCCGTTATTTTATCAGTCAAACGAAGTTTAGTTACTATATCCTCAACATAACGAATTTCAGTATGCTCAGATACATCCTTCAGCAAGTCTTCGAAACCGCCTTCCTGAATGAACTTGCGGGAGGTATAAACCTGTTCAATCTTCGCATTTCCGATGCAGTTTAATAATGCTTTTTTACCTGCACCGTAATTCAACATAGCTGGAATGCGGTTGCGTAAACTCAACGCATATACCAATACCGTTGCTACAATCGTTGTAGGCAAAAATACGCCGACAGCCTGCGTTTCGTGAGTTTCCTTTTCTATATGCCGACCTAACAACAGGGCACGAAATATGATCTGATTATAGCTAAGCGGTTTTTTGTTGATATCTTCAATAATTTTATATCGACCACCATGGATTTTTTTAGAGGTAATTAATGAACGAAATAAAGTCGCATTGTAATCACCCGCATAAAACTTTGCCTCTCGCATTTGCGCAGTTAAATATTCAACGGCTGCATCACGTCTTTGCTGACCTTTTAATTTTTTCGGTAAATTAAGTTTTCTACCCGGTAATACAGTCACGATGATTTTAGGAAATAACCTGCGCCTGACTCCACCATCTGAAGGTGCGAAATAACTGTACTGCGCCCCCTCAATGTGGACAGGTACAATAGAAGCATCTGATTTATCGATTACCATGCCAGTAGACTGGTATATTTTCATTAACGAATTGGTATTTGATATTCTTCCTTCAGGAAAAATAAGAATTTTTCTATCTAATAACAGGAAGTCGATTAACTTTTTTAGTGACAGAGGATTTTTAGTATCTATCACACAAAAATCCAACAGATTCACAAAAGGTTTGGCCCACCATCGATTGGCCGCAGATTCATCAATGGCGTAAGCCAGATCATCTGACAAAAATAATTTAATGATAACCGCATCTAATAATGAGATATGATTGGATATAACAAGAACACGGTCGCCTGCCCCTGCAAAATTTGACAACCCTTTTACTTCAACACGAAATAAAACCCTGAGAAGTATCTTGATAATTTTCTTCAATCTGCCTACCTGATTCAGTGTATGTAAACAAGGATAATGTAAAGCCTGAATTGTTATTTATATGATGAATTTCAGAGACTAGATTAACAAGAATTAACGGTATTTAAAACACCTTTCAGGAGCTTCCAGCCAGATAGACAACAAATTTCCATACTCATTGTAGATACTTATAAAAATATACATTAGAAATAACGCATACAGCGATTCAGACGATAAATTCGAGCTGATTCGCCAAATTGGCATCGATGCTAAGGCATCATTTTGCGACACCATGCTCCCGGGTTGCATGAAATTCAATGTCAGGCCAACGTTCTATCGTCAGATCAAGGTTGACGCGTGTTGGCGCGATATAGGCCAGACTACCTCCACTGTCAATGGATAGATTTTCAGAGACTTTATTACGAAACTCATCCAGCTTTTTCTCATCCTTGGAGCTAACCCAGCGGGCAGTCACTACATTCACATTTTCGAAACTACACTCGACGTTATATTCCTGTTTTAACCTAAAGGCCACTACATCAAATTGCAGTACCCCAACCGCTCCCAATATCAAGTCATTCTTATTCAGTGGCCTGAATAATTGAGACGCCCCTTCTTCGCATAGCTCAATGAGTCCTTTTTGCAAGGCCTTCATTCTCAATGGGTCCCGAAGTACTACGCGGCGAAATAATTCTGGGGCAAAATTTGGGATCCCCGTAAACTGTAAATCCTCTCCCTGGGTAAATGTATCTCCAATCTGAATTGTGCCGTGATTATGAAGACCAATAATATCACCTGCGCAGGCTTCTTCTACTTGTCCACGCTCACTGGCCATAAAAGTAATCGCATTGCTGATTTTCACATCTCGACCGATACGAACATGACGCAACTTCATACCATTGGTAAAATGACCTGAACATATGCGCATAAAAGCAATTCGATCTCGATGTTGGGGGTCCATATTCGCTTGTATCTTGAAAACAAAACCAGTCAAGCTCTCTTCTTTCGGCTCGACAGTTCTACTCAATGTATTGCGAGACTGTGGTGTTGGAGCGTATTCAACAAAGGCCTCCAATAACTCCTGCACACCAAAGTTATTAATCGCCGAGCCAAAGAATACTGGCGTTAATTCACCTGCGAGATAGGCATCCAGGTCAAACTCGTGACTCGCCCCTTGTACCAGCTCAATCTCTTCACGCAGTGCTTGCGCCTGATCACCTAGCACATCATCCAGGCGCTGATTATCCAGCCCTTCGATGATTTCTCCTTCCTGTATCTTTCCGCCATGTGTAGCGCTGTATAAGTGTATTCGGTTTTCCTTAAGATTAAACACGCCCTTAAATGCCTTCCCCATACCTATAGGCCAGGTAATCGGTGCGCACTTGATATCCAAAATATCTTCAACTTCATCAAGCAGATCGATAGGATCCCTGCCTTCCCTGTCAAGCTTATTGATAAAAGTGATAATCGGTGTAGTCCGCAAACGGCAAACGCCCATCAGTTTAATGGTTCTATCCTCAACGCCTTTGGCGCAATCGATCACCATTAAGGCTGAATCCACTGCGGTGAGCGTGCGATAGGTGTCTTCGGAGAAATCCTCATGTCCTGGTGTATCCAGTAAATTCATGATTTTCCCTTGAAAGGGAAACTGCATCACTGATGAGGTCACGGAGATACCGCGTTCTTTCTCCATCTCCATCCAATCTGACGTGGCATGTCGATCAGACTTACGGCCTTTGACCGTACCGGATTGTTGGATGGCACGCCCGAACAACAGTAATTTTTCGGTTAATGTTGTCTTGCCTGCATCCGGATGAGAAATGATGGCAAACGTGCGCCGCTGCTCGACGACTTCATGAATGGACATAGTTAGTTTTCTTTGTACTTAAAGACGGGTATTTTACATGAGATCCAGCATAAATGCAGGCTACAACAGAGTTCGTTTATTTAAAGATTCAAAGCAAGAATCAACGCATCTTCGCGGCCATTATCACTTGGGTAGTAATTTTTACGCGTGCCTACCTCACAAAAACCCATGTTATGGTACAAACCCAATGCAGCCTTATTCGATGGGCGAACTTCCAGTAACATGATATCGGCACTTAAACGTCGCGCAGCATCAAGCAAGTCATTAACCAACAGACGGCCAAAACCGTTACCCTGAGATTCAGGATGGATACAAACATTAAGAATATGAGCCTCACCAACAGCCTCTGACATAATGGCATACCCTAGAATTTCGCAGTCTTGCTCTAGCACCTGGCAATGGTAGCCAACTCTCAGGCAATCACGGAAAATACCTATCGTCCAAGGATGCGTATACGCGATTCTTTCTATACTGATGACAGCAACAAGATCTTCATCAAGCATGGGTCTTAACGCCAACGAGCCTGTTTGTAAAATAGCACTCATGTAATTGTTTTTTTACCCAACATTTCCAGAAGCCACTCCAGATCAGCCCAAGCCTCGCGTTTTTCTAATGGCGTTCGGAGTAAATGCGCAGGATGATAAGTCGCAATGACCGGTGTATCAAACGCCGAATTATGATGTAACTTACCTCTTAAAGCACCCAAACTTTCAGTGGTTTTCAGTAAGTTATGTGCAGCAGTCCTGCCTAAGGCAACGATAACCTCTGGTTGGACCAGTTTAATTTGAGAAAACAAATAGGATTCACAGGCTTTTACTTCTTCAGCAGCCGGATCACGATTATTGGGCGGCCTACACTTAAGAATATTGGCAATATAAACTTGCTCACGTGTAAAACCGATCGCCATTAACATTTCGTTGAGCAATTGCCCTGCAGAACCGACAAAAGGCTCTCCCTTTCTGTCTTCTTCTGCACCCGGCGCCTCTCCAACAAACATTATTCGCGCCGTTTGTTTACCCGAGCCAAAAACAGTAAAAATTCTGTTCTCGTGTAAACCACACTGCTGACAATTTTCTACTTGTTGCTGCAATGCTAGCCAGTTCGGCGGCTCAACAGCCACACGGGTATCTTTCTTCTCAACAACGATTGATACCGGCTCATGCTCCGGCTCTTCCGCTGCACCATCTAATGATGGCTGCTCATCAATTAACAGACTATGGGTTCTTGCTTCCCATAGCTGAATGCCCATAGCCTGTAAATATTGTTGTCGTAGTTGCTCGTGCATAAATACCAAGGTCTGACTAGACGTCTCCTGCTTGCGGGTGCTCACGATCAACCGGTTGCTGCATTTTATTGAGCGCATTCACATAGGCTTTTACGGAAGCGACCACAATATCAGTATCAGAACCTTGACCATTAACAATACGACCCGCTTTTTCCAACCGGACGGTTACTTCACCCTGTGAGTCAGTACCGCTGGTAATATTATTAACAGAATACAATTGTAGCTCTGTTTTGCTATTAACGATTTCTTCAATGGCTTTGTAGGAAGCATCCACTGGACCACCGCCAACCGCACTACTTTGAAACTCCTTACCATCAATACTCAAGGTCATCGAAGATGAAGGCACCTCTCCTGTTTCTGAACAAACGCGCAATGAAATAAGTTTATAACGCTCATTCTCCGCTTCGAGCTTACTTTCCGTGACCAGAGCTTGCAGATCTTCATCAAAAATTTCATGTTTCTTATCAGCAAGATCTTTAAATCGGGCAAAGGCATCGTTTAATTCTTCCTCGGACTCAAACTCAACACCCAGCTCACTCAAACGTGTCTTGAATGCATTCCGTCCCGAGTGTTTACCCATTACCATACGATTAGCAGACCAGCCTACATCTTCAGCCCGCATGATTTCGTAAGTCTCGCGGTTTTTTAATACGCCATCCTGGTGGATACCGGATTCATGCGCAAATGCATTCACACCCACAATGGATTTGTTAGGTTGCACAGCAAAACCAGTGATGTTGGACACCAATCGTGAGCAAGTAACAATCTGCGAGGCATCCAGATGCGTATCACAATTGAACATATCCTGGCGTGTTCTAACTGCCATCACTATTTCTTCTAACGCCGCATTACCTGCGCGCTCACCCAAACCATTGATGGTACATTCAACTTGCCTGGCACCATTCAATACCGCCTGCAATGAATTGGCGACAGCTAACCCCAGGTCATTATGGCAATGCACTGAGAAAACGGCCTTATCCGAGTTAGGTACATTTTCGATAAGCTGCCTGATCAATTCTCCAAATTGATGCGGCAAGTTATAACCCACCGTATCAGGAATGTTAACTGTCGTTGCACCTGCATCTATCACTGCTTCAAGCACACGAAACAAGAATTCCGGTTCTGAACGACCTGCATCTTCGGGCGAGAATTCAACATTATCGGTATACTGACGGGCGCGTTTAACCGCGCGTACAGCCTGCTCAATAACCTGCTCGGGCTGCATCCTCAACTTCATTTCCATGTGTATCGGCGACGTGGCGATAAAGGTATGAATACGAGAAGAATTGGCCGGTTTGAGCGCCTCACCAGCGCGATCAATATCTTTATCAAGCGCTCGGGCAAGTCCACAGACAGTACTGTCTTTCACCGTTTCCGCGACACTTTTCACCGATTCAAAATCACCTGGACTGGCAATTGGAAAGCCCGCTTCAATAACATCCACATGCATGCGCTCAAGTGCCTTGGCGATACGCACTTTTTCGTCGCGTGTCATCGAGGCACCCGGGCTTTGTTCACCGTCTCTCAAGGTGGTATCAAAAATAATGAGTTTTTCTTGCTTGCTCATGTTCTAGCTCCAATCATATGGGCATTTTACCCCAGGCATGCGCCTTTGGGTATATGGATAGTCTATTCAGGGATACGGTGTAGCCCTCGCCAGGGGATCTATTAGCTGCCTTACGGCAGTAGTAGCAGAGCAAGATTGCCAAGAATTGTTGACGAGTACCTACCTGAAGCCAATGAGGAGGCCGCATAAGAGGGATCAATATGTAATTGATAGGTAGACATGTCTTGAATATAGCCTGAAATTATGACTTTGCCAAGCCCTGCTGCTTATTTTCTCATGCGCATGGGGGGCTGCCTGAATTGAAGTGGCTTAATCGCTCTCCGCACCACCCTCTACTTTATTACTACTTCTTTTACGTTTCCAACGGATCAACATCATGGCAGGGCCAGATAGGGCATAGAGCAAAAATACACCAAAAAATACTTTCGGCGGATCTATGGTTACCAGGATAAAGATCAGCACCACGATTAAAATACCTATAAATGGCACCTTATCTTTTCGACTTTGATCCTTAAAGCTATTGTATAAGACCGGACTGACCATCAATATGCCAGCGACGATGGTCAATAACATTGAGGGTACAAGCAAGTAACTCTCTGTGCCCTTATAATCAAGCGCGTCAAATACCCAGACAAATGAAACCAGCAAGGTAGCCGCCGAAGGGCTCGCCAATCCCATGAAATATTTTTTATCGAGTGTTCCAATCTGCACGTTAAACCGCGCCAGACGCAGTGCAGCCATGGCAGAATAGAAAAATGCCGCCAGCCAGCCAAATTTTCCCCACTGCTCACCTAGTTCAACCAGGCCGACCAGAGACCATTGATACATCACCAACGCAGGAGCAATTCCAAAAGAAACCATGTCCGCAATACTGTCATACTGGGCGCCAAATTCGCTCTGGGTATTGGTCATGCGCGCCACGCGCCCATCAATCCCATCCAATATCATAGCAACGATGATAGAAATAGCTGCCGCAGTAAAACGTCCTTGCATGGCGAGAATAATGGAATAAAATCCGGCGAATAGCCCAGCCGTAGTGAATAAGTTAGGCAATAGATAAATAGCCCTTCTAGGCTTTTTTCCTTCCTGATGGTCGTTCATTTCCGGATTTTCTTCATTCATTGAAAGCACCTGTTTTATGAACTTGAATAAGCACGCCTATTCATGCCTTAAATACCCGAGTACGTCGCTACCCGCTTTCAAGCGTGCCCCGATTTCCTGCTTCACTACAGAGTTTGAGGGGATGTATAGGTCTACATGCGACCCAAATGGAATGATACCACAGCGCTGACCCTGACCAATTCGCTCACCGGCCTGTATATCGCAACGAGGAGAAAACCATTTCATCTCCCGACGCATGGATAAGACAATGTCTTCCCCCTCATCCGTCTGAATCCAGTTACTGATATGAAGACGGCCAATCGCACCTTCTAATAATGGAAGTGGGTCTCCCGGCAGTAAAAACCAACGCTGCATCACCCGACCTTCAATCGGACTTCGAATACGGTAACTTCCCGTACGGTCCATCAGTATACTAACGCGAATCGAATCACAACCAATATAAGGATTTGGAAGGTTATCAATAGCAACGATACGACCATCAACTGGGGACACAATGGCCAGAGGTTGCGAAGGCACTCTTCGTTCCGGATCCCGAAAGACATAGGCAAGAGCAAATAAAAGCCCCCACAAAGGCATTGCGATCGTAGAACCTAGAAAATAATGCAACAACATTGCAAGGATCACGATGACCAGCAAGCTGAACCATATTTCACGAGATATGTATGTACTATCCTTTTCAGCCATATCTGTTTTCCACAAACAACAGGGGGTTTAATTCGATTTAAACCCCGTATCGTGTACCGTTTTTAGTTTTTGCTCTTGTCCACTAACTGGTTAGCCGTGATCCAGGGCATCATACTGCGCAACTGCTCGCCGACTTGTTCAATCGGATGTGATGCATTCAATCGACGACGTGCTGTCATTTCCGGGTAATTACTCTGGCCTTCCAGAATAAATCGCTTGGCGTATTCACCTGTTTGAATATTGCGTAATGCCTGCTTCATGGCACGGCGACTTTCATCATTAATCACTTTTTCACCGGTGACATACTCTCCATACTCAGCATTATTCGAGATAGAGTAGTTCATGTTGGCAATACCGCCCTGATACATCAAATCAACAATCAGCTTAAGTTCATGCAGGCATTCAAAGTAGGCCATTTCAGGCGCGTAACCCGCTTCAGTCAATGTTTCAAAACCTGCTTTCACCAGTTCTACTGCACCACCACAAAGCACTGCTTGCTCACCGAACAAGTCAGTTTCAGTTTCGTCTTTAAAGGTTGTTTCAATAATACCGGTACGTCCACCACCAATGGCAGAAGCATAAGAAAGGGCAATGTCTCTGGCCTTACCAGAAGCATCCTGATACATCGCAATCAGATCAGGTATGCCGCCACCATTAACAAATTCATTACGAACAGTATGACCAGGAGCCTTTGGCGCAATCATGATAACGTCGAGGTCTGCACGTGGCACGATCTGGTTATAATGAACCGCAAAACCATGTGCAAAAGCCAGGACAGCGCCTTTTTTCAGGTTAGGCTCAATTGAATTTTTATACAAATCAAACTGAAATTCATCCGGCGTTAGCACCATGACCAAATCTGCACCGACAACAGCATCGTTTACATTTTTAACAACTAAACCGGCTGCTTCTGCTTTCGCTGCTGAGGCAGAACCTTCTCGTAAACCAACGGTAACATCTACACCGGAGTCTTTAAGGTTATTTGCATGCGCGTGGCCTTGTGAACCATAACCAAGAATGGAAACCTTCATGGCCTTGATAATGGATAAATCTGCATCTTTGTCGTAATAAAGTTTCATTGGAGTTACCTGTTAGATTTCTAAATTTAATGCTAATAATTTTACAAACTTAAAACTGTTTCACCGCGTGTCATACCGATCACACCCGAACGCACTAATTCCATCACCTGTATTTTCCCTAGATTCTGGATAAATGCATCAAGCTTGGAACTGGAACCGGTTAATTCAATCGTATAAGTATCTTCACTGACATCAATAATTCTGCCACGAAAAATATCGGCGAAACGTTTTACTTCTTCACGCTCCTGCTGATTCGCAACACGCGTTTTGACCAGCATCATTTCCCGTTCCAGATGCGAGCCTTCTGTCATGTCCTGCAATTTGACGATATCAATCAGTTTGTTCAGTTGCTTGGTGATCTGCTCAACAATTTCTTCAGTGCCTCGGGTAACTAACGTCATCCTGGACAAGGAAGGATCATTAGTTGGGGCGACCGTCAGTGATTCAATGTTATATCCGCGCGCAGAAAATAACCCTGCCACACGTGAAAGCGCACCCGCTTCATTTTCTATTAATATGGAAATAATATGTCGCATAGTATTACACCAGTATCATTTCATTCTGTCCCGCACCGGCAGGAATCATTGGATACACATTTTCTTCCCTGTCAGTAAGGAAATCCATAAACACAACACGGTCCCTGATCGCCATAGCTTCCTTAAGGGCTGCTTCAACATCACCTGGTTTATCCACCCGAATACCGGCATGACCATAACTTTCCGCCAATTTAACAAAATCGGGCAGTGATTCCATATACGACATGGCATAGCGTTTGTCGTAAAAAAACTCTTGCCACTGACGTACCATTCCGAGGTAGCCATTATTCAGTGTGATGACTTTAATGGGTAAGCCATACTGCTTCAGTGTGGATAATTCCTGAATATTCATCTGAATACTACCTTCGCCAGTAATACAGGCAACCGTCGCATCAGGATAGGCCAACTGCACACCCATAGCCGCAGGCATACCAAAACCCATCGTTCCCAAACCACCAGAATTTATCCAGCGACGAGGTTTGTCGAACTTGTAATACTGTGCAGCCCACATTTGATGCTGGCCAACATCCGATGTGACATAAGCATCGCCGTTGGTCACTTCATACAATTTTTCAACCACCATTTGCGGTTTGATAATATCGCCGGTCTGATCGTACTTTAGGCAATCCATAGAGCGCCATTCTTCGATCTGTTTCCACCACTCGGCCACAGCTTCTTTATCTGTTTTAAAATCTTTTTCCTTAACCAGTTTGATCATGTCAGTCAAAACGGCCTTGACGCCACCGACAATCGGCACATCAACCTTGACGTTTTTAGAAATTGAAGCAGGATCAATATCCAGATGGATAATTTTTGCAGTAGGACAAAATTTCTCGATATTCCCGGTAACACGGTCATCAAAACGTGCACCAATAGCCACCAATACATCGCAATTGTGCATACCAAGATTAGCTTCGTAGGTACCATGCATACCTAACATACCGATAAATTGTTTATCGGTGGCAGGAAAAGCACCCAGGCCCATCAAGGTTTGAGTAATTGGGAACCCAAGCATACGCGTTAAATCGGTCAACTCTTCACTGGCATTATCCAGTACAACACCACCGCCGGTATACATCATCGGTCTACGAGCTTCAGACATTAATTGAACAGCGCGTTTGATCTGCCCAATATGCCCTTTCACAACCGGATTATAGGAACGCAATGACACTTCGGCCGGATAGTGATATTCCGCACGTTGTGCAGTAATGTCTTTTGGTATATCAACGACAACAGGACCAGGTCGGCCCGTCATTGCCACATAGAATGCTTTCTTTATTGTCGTCGCCAGGTCCTTGATATCCTTAACCAGGAAATTATGCTTCACGCATGGACGTGTTATGCCAACAGAGTCAACTTCCTGAAAGGCATCATTACCAATTAAATTAGTTGGAACTTGCCCGGTAAAGACAACCAAAGGAATCGAGTCCAGGTGAGCGGTTGCAATACCAGTAACCGCATTGGTCGCTCCCGGACCGGATGTAACCAGAACCACGCCTGGCTTACCGGTAGCACGTGCATAACCATCAGCCGCATGAGTTGCAGCTTGCTCATGTCGAACGAGAAAATGTTTAACTTTGTCCTGACGATAGAGCGCATCATAGATGTGCAATACAGCACCACCTGGATAACCAAACAGGCAATCGACTCCCTCATCTTCGAGGCAGCGGACAAAAATCTCGGCACCGGTCATTTCCACCTTGGCGTTCCCCTTGAATCGTTAATTTTTCGCTCATTGCCGAGCCAGACAATGAGCAATATCTAAAATTGGTTATTTCGGACGAAAAATGCCCGCATAAACGGGCCATTTGCACCAAAATCATAAATAAGGCCTGACTAAATCCAGATAAAGCGGATGATACGAAGAAAAATTCCCGGTCAAAGGGGGAAATCGCCCCTAATGATCAATGATTAGTAGCGTTCCAACATCGAGCCAGGAATATTTCAGCCATCAGGTGCCAAATCGCGTAAGATCAGTGCATCCTTAAACATTAGAAAGTACTGTTATTGCACAAGAAGGTCAAGAAAAATAAGTAAAAAGCGACCTCTACAGGCCATAATTGTCAAATTGGGGTAAAAACATGACATTACCCGCATAATTAACAGGAGATTGAACTTGTCTTCATGATTTTTTTCCCCATAATCAAGTAATCATGAGTAATGCCTACAGGACTAAACAATGAGATTGAACATGTACAAAATAACCGCACTGCTAATTGCTTTTTTGGCTACCAATGTTTCTATGGCGGGTCTTTATAAATGGACCGATGACAAGGGTCAGGTCCACTACTCTGATAAGGTCCCTGGCGACACCAAAGCCAAATCAGAAAGCCTCAATCCCAACACAGCACTACCCTCTGGCGTGGAAAAGGAAAAATCTAAACTCGATAAACAAGTGGAAGAAATGAACAAGCGCAGGGCAGAAGAAAAGAAAAAAGAAGAAGAAGCGAACAAAAAAGCGGCTGCTGAAAAAGTACGCAAGGAACAATGCATGACGCTACGCAAAAATATGCAGACATTTCTGACCAAAAACAGAGTATCAAAAACGGTTAATGGTGAGAAAGTCGTTATTCCTTACGAGGAGCGTGTAAAGAAAATGGAGGAAACACAGAAAAAACTGGATGAGGTATGCAAGGGATTTTAATCTCTAAACTTACCCTCTGAATCGGATATTTTATGCCTTACCTGAAAATAACGACCAACAAACCACTTGAGAAGGATCAAGAAGCTGAACTATCGAAAAAGGCTTCGACATTGGTTTCCTCGTTATTATCCAAACCTGAAAATTACGTTATGGTTGAGATATCGTCTGGCAATACCATGTCATTTGCCGGTTCAAATGACCCTCTTGCCTATCTGGAGCTTAAAAGTATTGGCCTGCCTGGTGAAAAAACAGCCGATTTTTCCAGTGAGCTTTGTCATTTCATCTCTACACAATTAAACATCAACACTGACAGAATCTACATCGAATTTGCCTCAGCTGAACGACACCTCTGGGGCTGGAACAAGGACACTTTCTAGAGACAAACATGGACATAAGATGATGAAGAAATTTTTTTTGATATTAGTTATTATTGCGGCGGCTATCGCTATCACTGCCATACTGGATCCTGACATAAAAAACATGATCCTTAAATCAGCCGGGCAAATGCAAAACAAAAGCAAAGTCTACAAATGGAAAGACGGCGAAGGTGAATGGCAAATCAGTAACATGCCACCGGCAAGGGGCACGCCTTACACAGAACAGGAATATTTACACAACGCCAACATTGTTCCATCTCTACCCAAAACCGAATAATTTTTTTATAACTTGTTTATATCGGCTCCATACCTCATTCAGGTATCGACCTGAACAAACGACACTCAACACAGGGATTAACCATTCACATGCGCGTATCTTGCTTTCCTCTATCAACCGTTAAAGAAATACCTTCAGATGCTGAAGTTATCAGCCATCAACTCATGTTACGCAGTGGTATGATTCGAAAACTGGCTGCCGGTGTTTATACCTGGCTACCCCTGGGCTTGTTAATTCTGAGAAAAGCTGAAGCCATCGTACGCGAAGAAATGAATAAAGCCGGCGCGCTGGAAATACTAATGCCTTCCGTACAACCGGCTGAACTCTGGCAAGAGTCTGGCCGATGGGAGCAATATGGGCCTGAACTATTACGCTTTCATGATCGACATCAACGTGATTTTTGTTATGGCCCGACTCATGAAGAAGTTATCACTGATATGGTACGCCGAGAAATTCGCAGTTATAAACAGCTGCCTATTAACTATTATCAGATCCAGACTAAATTTCGTGATGAAGTCAGACCTCGCTTCGGCATCATGCGCTCACGTGAATTTTTGATGAAAGATGCATACTCCTTTCATTTAAATCAGGAGTCCTTACAAAAAACCTACGACACCATGTTTGAAACCTATCATCGTATATTCAAGCGATTGGGATTAACATTCAGACCCGTTGAAGCAGATACCGGCAGCATAGGCGGCAATGCCTCACACGAATTCCATGTACTTGCGGACTCCGGTGAAGATGCCATTGCATTCTCTGACACCAGCCAATACGCTGCTAATGTTGAACTGGCCCCTGCTCTACCTGACACCTTGGCCAGACCAGAACCCAATGTCAAAATGGAAAAAGTTGCCACGCCTGACAAACACAGTATTGAAGAAGTTAGTCAGCACCTGGGGGTCTCGACATCTCAATGTGTAAAAACATTACTCGTACTAGGCGAGGAAAATGACATTATTGCCTTAGTACTTCGGGGTGACCACGAGCTAAATGAAACAAAACTGGAAAAAATATCCGGCATTCAACTCCCTCTCTGCTTTGCAACTGAGGAACAAGTCGCTGCCGCTACCGGTTGCAAACCTGGTTCAATAGGCCCTGTTGGCCTGGAGATACGTACCTTAGTTGATCGCACTGCCGCCATGCTTTCCGATTTTGTTTGTGGCGCTAATGAAGATGGTCAACATTACACGGGCGTAAACTGGCAACGTGACTGTGCTATTAAAGAAACTGCTGATTTACGAAATGTTGTAGATGGTGATCCCAGCCCCGATGGTAAAGGTAACCTTTCAATCGCACGTGGAATTGAAGTCGGCCATATATTTCAGCTAGGTAAAAAATACAGCGAAGCACTACAAGCTACTGTACTCGATGAAAACGGAAAAGCGTCCGTCATGACCATGGGCTGTTATGGCATCGGTGTATCACGCGTTGTTGCCTCGGCTATCGAACAAAACCATGACGATAACGGCATCATCTGGCCTCCAGCGCTGGCGCCTTTCCAACTGGCATTAATTCCTGTTGGCATGCATAAATCCGACACAGTACGAGAAGCTGTTGATGCTTACTATCAACAACTGACTGACAACGGGATAGACGTTTTACTGGATGACCGCAATGTTCGCCCCGGCTTCATGTTTGCCGACATGGAGTTGATCGGCATTCCTCACCGCTTGGTTATTAGCGAAAAAGGACTCACCAACGGGGAACTGGAATATAAATCACGTACAGATGATAAAGCATCATTTATCCCTGCCGATAACATTATAGAATTCCTGAAATCGAAAATACTGGGTCAATAAATCAAGCGAATAAACTATGCGTGGCAACATCAAACACATTCTGCTGTTAATTTGCGTATTAACACTGACATATACAAACGCTTTCGCATCTTCCCAGCAATTTGATGAAACACTGCGCCAACGCCTTATCGAAGCCATCAATGACTCTCAAAGCTTCAAGGATAAATACATTGCCGAAGTCTGGTTAACTGACATGTCACGGCGCATGCGTCGTTATGTCAAAGACAAGCAAGAGCGCCTGGATATTTTAAAAGTACTGCACGAAGAAGCCGCACGGGTCAACATCGCTCCAGAACTGGTACTCGCAGTCATTCAGGTAGAAAGTGCTTTTAACCGTTTCGCCATTTCATCCGTCGGCGCCAGAGGCTTAATGCAAGTCATGCCGTTCTGGTTAAAAGAAATCGGTAAGCCCGATGAAAACATGTTCGATATCAGGGTCAACCTGAGGATGGGCTGCACTATCCTGCGTTATTACCTCGACAGAGAAAGAAACGACAAACAAAAAGCACTGGCTCGTTACAACGGCAGTGTCGGCAAAAGAAAATACCCTGACAAGGTTTTTAAAGCGTTAAGTACGCGTTGGTATCGGCAGTAAATTTTAATACCTATTGACCCATTGATTAGAAATATCCAGACAGCAATTTATTATATACTTAATAATTGATTACTCACTATTTAGAAATACTTGACAGCTGTCATACCCATCTTCTCGGGAACACTTAAATAATATCCAACCCTTTATTTTTAAATTTATCTAGATACAGAGATAAAATTATTTTCGTTAAACAATAGACGACAAGCACAACGATTATTTTATAATTAAAATTACACCATCATGTCTACTTAACTCTCTAAAGATCCACACAAATAACAAGTTGCAACAATAAAGACCTTATTAAAAAATTCCTGCGTTATGCCATGCTCACACAAAGTTAAAATATTTTTAATCGTATTAAGCAGGCTGTCACGTGTAGATTAAACCACTCTGTTAACCATGACCTGCTGTTGTGTAAAAAATATTTCTCATTCTTTACGGACATTAAAAACCCTGCTTAAATAGCATAAGTGCGCAAACACCAAAGGCGTTTTCTGTTTTTCCATAGACTGAATTTTATCAGCTACCATAAAAAATACTTTAACTTGGAACATTATTTTTGAGAACTATCATTCATAACGAAAACGCTAAAAATAATATAATAAATTTCACTTAAGGAACTTAGACAACCAAAAATATACCATCGAAAGAAAAGCAACGGAGCAAGCTAAAATGCAAGTATGGACACATAGCACCCAGGAATACTTAAAACTATATTTTAATCGTTTTACTCACATTATCACCATTTTCATATTAGCAAGCCTGCTGGTATTCGGAATAACAAATGCAGAAGCAGTAGAATTTAGTTTGCAAATTGACGAGACCGCTTATCAGCCTGATGAACTACTGATTAAATTCAAGAAAAATATTATCCGAGCGCAAGCTTCCAATCTCGCTACGACATACGGAGCAACATCAGCCAAGCCATTAGTTACAAACACACGGGGCACCAACTCCCCGCTGTCACAATGGCAACTAATAAAAGTGCCACGGGCTGACTTAAGGGCATTGAGTGCACGTCTGGCAAAGGACCCCAATATTGAAAGCGTAGAACTCAATCATAGAATTTCTATTAACACTATTCCCAATGACCCTTTCTTTTCAAATCAATGGAACCTGCATAATATTGGACAACTCGCTGGAATAGTAGATGCTGATATTGATGCACCTGAGGCCTGGAATATTACCACCGGGTCTGGCAATGAAATTGTTGCTGTGGTTGACACCGGCATTGATCTCACGCATCCAGACCTCATTAATAATCTATGGGTTAATACTGCTGAAATACCGGGTAACTTAATAGATGATGATGGCAATGGATATGTTGATGATGTTCATGGTTATGATTTTTTTAATAGATCAAGCAATCTCTCTGATGAAAATGGCCACGGAACGCACGTAGCAGGCATAATTGCTGCACAAGGAAATAATAATATTGGTGTTAGTGGCGTGAGCTGGAATACGCGTATCATGCCATTGAGATTTTTGGGTGCAGGTGGAAGCGGCACTATCAGCGATGCCATTGAGGCAATTCATTACGCCGCTAACATGAATGCCAAAATAATTAATGCCAGCTGGAGTTTGTCCGTCAAATCTCGCGCTTTAGCTGATGCAATACAAATGACTGAGAGCGCTGGTATATTATTCGTAGCAGCCGCTGGTAATAATGGCAATAACACCGATATAACACCTACTTATCCTGCCAACTATGCATTCGAAAACATTGTCTCAGTCGCGGCAACCACTAATATTGATTCACTTGCAAACTTTTCAAACTACGGCGTTAACTCAGTGGATATTGGTGCTCCAGGTGTTGGCATTTATTCCACTATACCTGTCGCCGGAGGAGTTTGCTGCTTCGGGCAATCCGGGTACGCACTCCTGGATGGAACCTCGATGGCGGCTCCACACGTGTCTGGTGCAGCAGCGTTATTACTTGCAAACAACCCCGCACTATCAAGTGCTGAGATTAAAGACCGGATCATCCTGGCTTCTGATCTGACACCTGGTCTTGTAGGCCTCACTAGTGGCGGCGGGCGTCTAAATATCGCCTCCGCACTGGAGAGTGACGTGATAGCACCTTCCGCGGTAACAGACTTGTCTGCTGCTGAGAGCGGCTCTCGTTCATTTGTGCTGCAGTGGTCTGCAAGTGGTGATGATGGTGTAACAGGTATTGCATCAGGTTATGACTTACGATATTCCAATAATCCCATTGATACTACTAACTTTGAGAGTGCCACGTCTGTAAGACGGGTATCATCATCCGGGCCTGCTGGGTCAACAATGTCATTTGTTGTTAACAAGCTGAAACCGGACACACAGTATTATATTGCTTTAAAGGCTCGTGACAACGTGGGTAATAAGAGTGATTTATCGAATGTCATTTCTGTTACTACGAAGTCTTCGACAGTGATATACCTCGATGATATAGAACAGGGTGTTGGTAACTGGGCAATAACGGGAAGTGATGGTGTTGGTGGCCCCTCCTTATGGCATGTCACCTCGCAACGATTTAATAGCGCAACTCAGGCATTCTATTACGGTCGTGAGAATAACCTAACTTACAACACAGGCGCTCGTAATTTTGGAGAAATCACGTCATCACCCATTGACTTGAGCAATGCAAAAGATAGTTGGTTGATGTTCTCACAATATCTTGCGATAGAAGGTGATATTGATACCGCCAGTGTACAAGTGTCGTCCGATAGTGGAGCGACGTGGCAGGACGTGCTTATTACTACAACAAGCACTGATAAAAACATGTTCGCCGAGCAAAGTATCGATTTAAGCGCCTATGATGGACAAATCATTCAACTCCGCTTCAGTTTTGATACCCGTGATAACCTGCTCAATGGCTTCGAAGGTTGGTATGTGGATGACATTCAAATCAGTGCAACGGCACAAAAACCTGCTAACAATCCACCCATAGCCAATCCCGGAGGACCCTATACAATACAACGCGGACAACCAGTAACGCTATTTGGTACCGGATCCACAGATCCTGATGGCGACGTCCTGACATACAACTGGGACTTTGGTGATGGTTCAGTTGGAACTGGAGCTATCGTCCAGCACCAATACCAAAACATGGGACAGTTTACCGTGGCATTAGTAGTATCAGACGGAAAGTTAAGCTCCCTACCAGTAACGACGACAGTATCTGTTAACAACGCCCCGCCACTGGCAAATGCGGGTTCCAATAAAACAGTAAAACCAAAAAAGTGGACACAACTCAACGGTACAGCCTCGAGAGACCTGGATGGTGGTTTCATGAGCCATCAATGGAGGCAAGTTAGCGGTAAGAAAGTCAAACTCAAAAAGGCTAACACTGCCCTGGCTGCATTTCGCACACCCAAGGCTGAATGTGGCCAAAAACGCAAGCTGGTATTCGAACTTACAGTCACTGACAGCGATGCTGCGACGAGCATAGATCGAGTAACTATTAACGTTTACGAAAAGTGTGATTAATTATTTCAGCACTCTGATAAAAACGTTGCTATCAAAAAAATAAAGAGATGCTTTCAATGCTGTAAATTATAACCAAGATTGTAATTAAAACGGGTGATTTTCAGGTTTTTGTAAAAATGGAGTAGGAGGAATTAGATGCCCGAGTAAAAAATTACTTATTCTCACCACAATTATTTATCAGACCAACCCTGAAATAGCAAAGGGATACTAGACAGCTTAGGCTACCCCATCAGCCCAAGCTATCTAACTGAATGAATACCATAATATTGATTTAATCAATATACCCTGAATCCTTCATCTTCTTGTTGTCAATGTACTCTTTCTTCACCAGGGTCACACCTAATACAACAATAAATAGAACGCCCATTGTAATTAACAGTTTAATGAATAATTCTGCTGACAAAGGAGTAAACCACAATTGCATAAGCGCCATAATGGCTGCAGTTATAAATATAATCAAACAAATAATGGAACCCGTTTTCATGATTCTTTCTCCAAAATGACGACATAAGCCTCACGCTTGAAAAATAATAGCATTCTTCTAATGTCTTTTTCCATGGTCGCGACTCTCCACCCTGCTTTTGCATTCACGTTCAAAAACTCAGTGAATTTCAGAGGATCAACTTTCGAACCTCCCAACAATAAAGAACCCAACATGCCTTCTTGGTAAACAACAACCTTATATTTCATTGATATTACTCCTTATTTTTAGTTTTTATTATACATTTTAATTTAAAAAACGATTATTAATCTGTAAAGGACTCATTGCTATATTGAATGAAAGTGTCAGAAAATAGGGGCAGGGAGAACCTCCCTTTAACGGCCACTCTAAAGCAGAGATAATATCCCGAGAAATGAACCATGACAACACAAACCCGATATTCAAAAAAATTTATGCGCCAGGAAGTCTAACTGTTAGAAAATAGAGATTAGTCTGCCACTGTTTTGAATAGAAAACTTAGTGCATAAAGAAAACTATGCAATAACGCAAGCAACCTATATACAATTATATTGAAATTTATGATAACCGGTAGCGACTGCATTCTTTCTTGGACTATGAAGCACCCTGATAATACGAAAGAATACATGCCGCTTAATTAATATGCTCGAAAAAATAAAGGAAGATCAACCCACCCTCTTTCATCCTTACATGTTCTATTTAACTTATAGCCACTTCACCTGAACCTCTTGGTGGACATACACCATTCGATTCAA